>Ga0247823_10004326_pt1 | contig 11413 bp, 16 predicted proteins | sample 13C_PalmiticAcid_2_FD_192426 | JGI IMG/M metagenome (GOLD analysis project Ga0247823, IMG submission 192426) | Soil microbial communities from agricultural site in Penn Yan, New York, United States - 13C_PalmiticAcid_Day30 | ecosystem: Environmental > Terrestrial > Soil > Agricultural land...
GGTGCAGGGCCAGGCCTTGCAGGACTACGTCAACGACCTGCTGGGCAAGCGTCCCATCGAGAAGCTGAAAAAGCCGTTCGCCGCCGTCGCCACGCAACTGGAAACCGGACAGCGCACCGTGTTCGTGCGCGGCAATGTGGGCCAGGCGGTGCGCGCCTCCAGCAGCATCCCCGGCGTGTTCGAGCCGGTGGTGATCGGCAAGTCGACCTACGTCGACGGTGGCGTGGTCAGTCCGGTGCCGGTGGATGCCGCGCGCCAACTGGGCGCGGACTTCGTGATCGCCGTGGACATTTCCACCAAGGCGCCCGGCACGCGGCCGGGCAGCATGCTCGGCATCGTCAACCAGTCGATCACGATCATGGGCCAGAAACTCGGCGAGCAGGAGCTGGCGCGCGCGGACATCGTCATCCGGCCACGGGTCAACGAGATTGGTCCTGCGGATTTCGAGCAGAAGAACAACGCGATCCTGGAAGGCGAGCGCGCGGCGATGGCGGTGATGCCGCAGATCCGCGAAAAGCTGCAACGCGTGCAGCGCGAGCGCCTGGCCGCGCACACGGCGAAGACCGCGCCGGTCGTTCCGCCCAAGCCCGCGGACTGCGACGACGAGGGATTCCGCCTCGGCAAGCTGTGGGGCGGCAAGAAGAAATGCGAGTAGAGCGGAGCTTGCTCCGCTGAGCGTTTCCGGACCGGCGCCAATGCCGGGCAAGCTCGGCATCTACATGATGCCGCGTACCCGCCGCTAAGCCACCGCGCGTGCCAGGTTTTCCCTTGCGCGGGTTTCCAGCCGGTCGTGGAAATATGGCGTCGTGTACAGCCGTGGCCGCTCCAGGAATCCCTGCAGGATGGCGCGCCGCTTGCGCCGGAACAGCCAGCCGGGCACGAAGGCGTATTCACGCCGGATCTGCGCTTCGTATTCGGCGAAGCGCGCCGTGTCCGCACCGAGGATGCCCAGATCGATATCCACCAGCAGCTGCGCGTCGGCATCGGAGGGAACCGCGTCGTGCCGGGTGGCCATGATCAGCGCATGCACGCGATCCGCGACCGCGCGTTCCACCTCCGCGTCCAGCAGCGCCTCACGCGCCCAGTCCGCGCTGCGTGCCTCGTTGTCGGATCGCTTCACGTCGTAGATGGCGTCGTGGAACCACAAGGCCAGCGCGATCTCATCGGGATGTGGCGCCAGCGCGCGCGCCTGGTCGAAGGCCGCCAGGCATTCGCCGAGGTGTTGCAGCGTGTGGTAGTGGCGATGCGGTTCCTGGTAGCAGGCCAGCAGCCGCTCGCACCACGCCAGGCCATCGCCGACCGCGCCGACGCCGCGCCATGTGCGCTGCCAGGACGATTGCAGATGCTGTTTCATCGTGCGGAGTCTACGCCTCTTGCCCACGCGTGATCCGCCCGCATCTCTGCCATCGAATCCCCCGCCGGAGTTCCCGCCGCATGTCCGTTTCCTCCCCTGCCGACCTGGCCGCCATCAACCACAAGATCGTCGCCGCGGGCGAAGTCCTGCCCGCGGTCACCCTGAAGGACGGCAGCCGCGTGCAGACCGGTACCGTGGCCACGCTGCTGCACAACATCACCTTGTACAACGCGGGCGAACGCGGCCGGGTGGAAACCGAACTGGCCGCCGCCATCCCGACCCTGTTCAAGGTCGGCCTGTTCGACCTGTTCCCGCCGGCCGAATGGATCGCCGGCGACAATCCCGGTCGGCGCCACGTGGGCGAACTGGCATTGGCGCACCGGGACGGCGCGCGCGTGGAAAGCAGCGACGCTTGACCGCGCGGGAGACGCCATCCGTCTAGAGCAGGCGGATCCATTGCCGCAGCACGGCTTCGAACGCGGCCTGGCGACGGCGCAGATCCACCAAGTCGGCGAAGACCACCCGCGCGCGATCCGGTCCCAGCCATTCCAGCAAACCGTCGGGATCGTCAATCGCGGGCTTTCGCTCCGGCGCCCGCGTCTTCGCGCCCAGATGCAGGATCACGCCGATGCCCTGTTTCGCACGCAGGTGGGTGGTGGCGAAGTATTCGTCCAGGCGCCAGCTCGGCGCATTCCATTTGACGCCTTCGGCGATACGCGCGTCCACGCCGGTGATGATCCGGCGCAGCGCTTCCACTTCCGCCTTGCAGGGATGATCCAGCGCGGCCATGTAGGCATCGACGGCGTCCGTGGTGTCGGTGGTCTTGCGGTGCATGGCGGCGACGCTCCTGTCACCCGGGATCGGGCCCGCGGATTATTCCGGTTCCACCCGGCCCAGGTCATGCTGCGCCCGCGCTTCGGCCAGTGCGGCGTGGTGGCGCTCCGCCCAACGGTCCAGCCCGACCAGCGTGCGGTCCAGCGAACGCCCCAGGTCGGTCAGGCGATATTCCACGCTCGGCGGCACCGTGCCATGGTCGATGCGTTCGATCAGGCCGCTGCGCTCCAGTTCGCGCAGGTTCTGGGTCAGTACCTTCTGCGACACGCCGTCGATGCGCCGAAGCAACGCGTTGTTGCGCACCGGGCCGCGCGCCAGTTCGGTGAGGATCGGCAGTGCCCACTTGCCCGCGAGCAGGGTCATCACCGCCTGTGACGGGCAGGCGCCGCTTGCGGTTTCCGGCTGTTCCGGCAGGGCTGGCTGAGCGCTGTCCACAGGCACCTCGAAGTGCGTACTTGTACGGTAGCCAGTGTGTGGTCAGGCTGGGCGCCCTTCAAGTGAACCGGAGTCCGCGATGGCGTGGTGGCTGCTGATCCTTGCCGGCCTGATGGAAATCGTCATGGCCGGCGCGCTCAAATCCGCGCAGGGATGGACGCGTCCCCTGCCCGGCGTCATCGGCATCGTCGCGGCGCTGGTCAGCATCTTCCTGCTGACCCACGCCATCCGCGATCTGCCCACCGGCACCGCCTACGCGGTGTGGACCGGGATCGGCGCAATCGGCGTCGCCGCGCTGGGCATCTTCGCCTACGGCGACAGCCCGTCGCCGGCGCGGCTGGGCTGCATGGCGCTGATCCTGCTCGGCATCATCGGCCTGCGCTGGCTGGAAGCGTAGGACGCGCGCCTACGCTTCGTAGTCGTCCAGGTACACTGGCGGCAGCGCTTCGGCCGCATGCAGCCATTCGCGCACGGTGGGCCGGGACAACAGGCGTTCGCTCCAGTCGATGGCATGCGGCCAGGCGCTGGCGTCGACATCGTGCGCGAACAATCGCCACAGCACCGGCACGAACGCCAAGTCCGCCAGCGACAGCGCACCGCACAGATAGGGCCCGCCACTGTGCGACAGCGCCTGCTGGCAGGCGGCCAGGATGCGCCCGGCCTCGGCCTGTTCCTGCGTGGTCATGCGCCGCCGTTGCGGATAGAAGGCGCTTTCGAACGACAGCCGGCCACATAGTCCAGACAAGCCCGAATGCACCCAGGCGAGCAACGCTCGCGCCCGTGCGCGCTCGCGGATGTCGGCGGGCAGCAGTGGCGAGGCACCCAGTTCACTGGCGTATTCCATGATCGCGAGCGAGTCATGGATGACGACGTCATCATCCACCAGCACCGGCACGGCGGCCGGCGGCGAGAACGCCGCGATGCGGGCGAGGTTCTCGAACCGCTGCGGCTTGCGGATGTCGACGATGCGTTCCTCGAACGCGATGTCCTGTTCGCGCAGCGCCAGCCACGCGCGGAACGCCCAGCTGGAGGCGTTGCGGGTGCCACTGTAGAGGATGCGGCTCATGCGCCGAGGTCGCCGTAGGCTCCGGCCACGACCACGACATAACCATCCGGATCACGCAGCCAGATCTCGCGATGCTGCGCGTTCGGATTGACCTTCGGTCCTTCCAGCACCTCCGCACCGGCCTGATCCACGTGCCGGATCGCGGCATCGAAGTCATCGGCCAGGAACCACAGCAGCACACCATTGCCGGGCGCGATATCCGGCTGGCCCAGATGCGGGTGCGCATGCGCCTCCCAGCGGTGCAGTTGCAGGATCATCTCGCCGTCGGCCATCAGCTGTTCGTACTCGTCGCCGCCGTGACCGCTGTCCAGGCCGAGCGCGGCCTGGTACCAGCGCCGGCTGGCCGCGACGTCGCGCACCGCGATCAGTGGCTGCGGTTTCATGCCGTCGCCTGTGCCAGACCATGGCCGCCGACGGGCGCGGTCTCGAAATGTTCGCCGAAGCCGGCGATCAGCGGCTTGGCGCGGGCGATCACCTGTTGCACCGCCGGCAACGACAGCGATGCCTTGTGGCTGGCGGCGCTGTCCCAGACCTCGGTGATCCAGATGCCATCGGCGTCGGCCGGGTCGCGCGCGACGATGTAGCTCAGGCAACCGGGCATGGCGCCGACTTCCTCCAGCATCAAGGCGATCAGCGCTTCGCGCTGGCCGCCCACCGCTTTCATCTTGCCAATCAATCCATACATCGGGGGTTCTCCATGGATATGGGCCGGCAGTCGTGCGGATACGAGCATCAGTGCCGCGCCGGTCCCGGCCAACAGATCGCGGCGTTTCATTTCACGGCTCCGAAGGCTTTCGATCGGAGGGATGGTTCACGCCATCCTCGACCAGCACTTCGCCCAGTGCGAACGGGTTGACGCCATCCAGGCAACCGACGTTGTAGCCGTATTCGTTGGGATCGGAGCGGCGCTGGTGGTGCGTGTAGATGCCGCAGCGCGAACAGAAGTAGTGCCGCGCGACCTTCGTGTTGAACTGGTACAGGGTCAACACGTCCCCGCCCTGCACCACCCGCAGGCCGGACAGTGGCACCGAAGCGACGATGGCACCCTTGCGTCGGCACAGCGAGCAGTCGCAGCGGCGCGGTTTGACGATGCCGTCTGGCAGATCCAGCTCCAGCACCACCGCGCCGCAATGGCAGCGCGCGCGATGCGTGGCCTGGATGGGTACACCGCCGACTTCCCGGATCATGCCGTGCCTGCCTCTCGTTCCGACGCGCCGCGCCGCGGGGACGCCAGTTTATTACGATCGTGATGAGCGACGTGGTGGCGCATCAGGTATGGGTCAACATCAACCGATAGCCATCCGGATCGGCCAGCGGGAACTCGCCCCGCGGGCAATAGAACGGATGGCTCATCGGACCGACCGGCCACCCCTCGGCGCCCAGTCGCGCATGCGCCGCCGCGATATCGTCAAAGTACAGATAGAACAGGATTCCCTGCTTGCCCGCATCGACCGGCTCACTGGCCTTCGTCAGCATCAGCTGCCCTGCCCCGCCCTCCAGCCAGGCCCACACCGGCGCGCCATCGTTGTCGGTTCCGTCGGGCACATGGGTGTTGCGCAGCTCGAAACCCAGCCGCGAATAGAACGCCAATGAACGCGCCATATCGGTGACCTGGATCATCGCGACCAGGTTGCGGGGCGGAACCGGAGGTGGAGCGCTCATCTCGGAGTCCCTGCCGCGCGTGCGGCGTCAACGCTTGAAGTCGGTCGGACGCTCGAGCTGGTAGATGGCGTCCTGGATATCGTCCAGCTTCGCCACCAGCGCGGCCTGCGCGTCGTACAGGCCGCGATTGTAGTAATAGGCGCCGACCTCCCGGGAGAAGAAATCGAGCAGGAACTCGGCGTCGAACCGGCCGATGGCCTGTTTCAGCTCTTCACTGAAGTACAGCTGGATCCGATTGACGATCAACGCCTTTTCTTCCGGGGAAAACTGGATTTCGCTCATGGTGTCCGCATCACTCTTCGAGGCGCGCGACCCGCGCCGGCAACGGGAAAGGAGATCGCCTGCGGCATGCGTCAGGGCTGCACCGGCAGGATCGACTCACACCACCATCATCACGCAACCGGTCTCACGCAATGCGATCGGCATGCCCGCGCGGTTCCCGCGTCATGCCTTTGCATCGGCTTCCGGCGGCTCCAGCACCCGGAACATCACGTACGCATCCACCCAGCCCAACCGCTCGTGGCGGAACGCGCCGGGCAGTGTCCCGACGATGTCGAAACCGAGCCGGCGATAGAGTTCCACCGCGCCCCCGTTGGTACTGACCACGTAGTTGAACTGGATGCCACGGAACCCGGCGGCGCGTGCACGGGCCAGGCTGTGCTCGACCAGTCGCCTGCCCACCCCCCTGCCCTGCATGGCGGGCGCGACCGCGTAGGTGGCGCTGGCGACATGCGCACCCCGCCCGGCGTGGTTGGCCCCCAGCTTGTACATGCCGATCACCTCGCCGTCCTGCTCCGCCACCGAGGCGGCATGGGCGCCGAACCAGTGCTCGCGAAAGGTGTCGCGATCGAAACCCTCGTCGAACGGCAGTGCGTCGCCCCGCGCGATCACCGCGCGGAAAATCGTCCACATGGCGTCGAGGTCGCCGGTCGTGGCGGGCCGGATGTGCAACGTGTCCATTCAATCTCCCGGGAGCGTTCTCATGCCTTCGGCAGCGGCCAGCCACCGAAGGCTTTCACGGTGCGCAGCACGAAACTGGAATTCACGTCGGCGACGCCGCTGGCGTCGAGCAGCTTGTCCAGCAGGAAACGCGAGAAGTGTTCCAGATCCTGCACCACGACGTGCAGCAGGTAGTCCATGTCGCCGGTCAGGGCGTGGCAGGTGACCACTTCATCCCAATGCTGCACGTTGTCGGCGAACAGGGCGATGCCGCTCTGGCCATGCTTCTCCAGCTGCACGCGCACGAACGCCTGCAAGCCCAGGCCGACGCTCTGCGGCTCCACCCGCGCGGCGTAGCCGGTGATGACCCCGGCCGCTTCCAGCCGCTGGATCCGGCGCAGGCAGGCCGAGGCCGACAGGTTCACCTGGGTGGCGATGTCGGAGTTGGGGGCCCGGCCCTGCTGCTGCAGCAGGGCCAGCAGGCGCAGGTCGGTCCGGTCCAGAACCAGGGAATCGGCCACTTGTTGCCTCGCAACATGTTTTTACGCAACAAGATTGCGCCCAAGACCCCTACACACGCAACTTTGCAAGCCCATTGCGCGGTCCCGGCGCTAGCATGCGATCGCAGGACTTGCCCTGCCAGGAGCCCACCATGAACGAACCCCGCCGCGTCGAGCACCAGCAGACCGACAAGGGCTATGTGCCGGTCTACACGACCGCCGTGGTGGAGCAGCCGGCCGACTATCCGGCCGCCGACCACAACACCTGGGGCAAGCTGTACGAACGCCAGCGCGCGCTGCTGGTCGGGCGGGCCTGCAATGAATTCCTGCAGGCACAGGACGCGATGGGCATGACGCCGGACCGCATCCCGCGCTTTGACGAGCTCAACCGGGTGCTGAAGGCGACCACCGGCTGGACCCTGATCGGCGTCGAGGGCCTGCTGCCGGAACTGGACTTCTTCGATCATCTGGCCAACCGGCGTTTCCCGGTCACCTGGTGGATTCGCCGCCCCGATCAGATCGACTACATCGCCGAACCGGATCTGTTCCACGATCTGTTCGGCCACGTGCCGCTGCTGATGAACCCGGTGTTCGCCGACTACATGCAGGCGTACGGCAAGGGCGGGGTGAAGGCGCACGGCATTGATCCGGAGGCGCTGGTCCACCTGACCCGGCTGTACTGGTACACGGTCGAATTCGGTCTGATCAATACGCCCGATGGCCTGCGCATCTACGGTGCCGGCATCGTCTCGTCGAAGGGCGAATCACTGTACTCGCTGGAATCGCCGGCGCCCAACCGGATCGGTTTCGATCTGGAGCGGCTGATGCGCACCCGCTACCGCATCGATACCTACCAGAAGACCTACTTCGTCATCGACAGCTTCGAGCAGCTGATGAACGCCACCGCGCCGGACTTCACCCCGATCTACGCGCGCCTGGCCGACCAGGAGGCCATTCCGGCCGGCGACGTGCGCGAGGGCGACCGGGTGTTCACCCGTGGCACCGGCGAAGGCTGGCTGGCCGACGGCGACGTCTGACCCGGCCGTCCGATTCCCCTGTAGGAGCGACGTCAGTCGCGACCGCACCATCAGGCCCGCCGTCTGTTTCCAACAGCGGGCTGGCTTCATGGTCTTCCAGGGATGCAGGTGGTCCGGACATTCCGGTCGCGACTGACGTCGCTCCTACAGGGTACGGCGGGACTCTAGAATGCACGCATGACGCATCTACCTCGCGCCACGCTGGCGCTGGCCCTTCTCGTCGCCTTGCCGGCGGCCGCGCAGGACACCGCGCGCACCCTGGACCGTGTCACCGTGCAGGCCGCACGCCTGGAAGGTGTCTCGGCATTCGACACGCCTGCCTCGCTCGATCTGATCGATTTGCGCGAGGACGCCGCCACCGCCGGGGTAAACCTGTCCGAGCGCCTGGGCGGCGTGCCCGGACTGCTCGCGCGTGACCGGCAGAACTACGCGCAGGACACCCAGTTGTCGATCCGCGGTTTCGGCGCGCGCGCGACCTTCGGGGTACGCGGGGTGCGGCTGTATGCCGACGGCATTCCGGCCACGCTGCCGGACGGGCAAGGCCAGCTGTCGCATTTCAACCTGATGGGTGCCGAACGGGTGGAAGTGCTGCGCGGTCCGTTCTCGGCGCTGTACGGCAATTCCTCCGGCGGAGTGGTGCAGTTGTCCAGCGCGCGCGGCGAAGCGCCAGGCGAACTTCGGGTGCGGGGCTCGGTGGGCAGCCATGCGACCCGCACGCTGGGCGCGCAATGGTCAGGCGCGCAGGGCGGGGTGCACTACAACCTCGCGGCCAGCATTTTCGACACCGACGGCTACCGGGATCACAGCGCGGCGCGGCGCGAGTCGTTCAACGGCAAGCTGGGTTTCGATCTGGTAGGCGAGGGCACGCTGGATCTGGTGTTCAACCATTTCGATTCGCCGCGCGCGCAGGATCCGCTCGGCCTGACCCGGGCACAGTGGCGCGCGGACCCGGCGCAGGCGATCGCCGCCGCGCACCAGTTCAACACCCGCAAGTCGGTGCGCCAGGATCAGCTCGGGCTGGTGCTGGATCAACCGCTGGCCGCCGGCCATCGCCTGCGCGCGACGGCCTATGCCGGCAGCCGCGATGTCGAACAGTTCCTGCCGCTTCCCGTCGGTGCGCAGGGCAATCCGCTCAACAGCGGCGGCGTCATCGATCTGGGCAATGACCAGGCCGGCATCGACGCGCGCTGGTCGTGGCAGGGCGAACTGGCCGCGCGGCCGTTCGAGGCCACCGTGGGCGTGAATGCAGACAGCCAGCGCCAGCACCGGCGCGGTTACGAGAATTTCATCGATGCGGAGTGGGGCGTGCGGGGCCGGCCGCGTCGCGACGAACGCAACCGGGTGGAGAACGTGGACCAGTATGCGCAGGCGTGGTGGCGCTTCGCCGATCGCTGGTCGCTGCTCGCCGGCGCGCGCCACAGCGCGGTGCGGTTCGCCTCGCGCGATCATTACGTCACCGCCACCAACCCCGATGACAGCGGTCGCGTGCGCTATGCCGAGACCACGCCGGTCGCGGGCGTGATGTTCGATGCCGGCGCCGACTGGCGCCTGTACCTGTCGAGCGGACGTGGTTTCGAGACCCCGACCTTCAACGAACTCGGCTATCGCGCCGATGGCGGTGCCGGGTTGGCGCTGGACCTGCGTCCGGCGATCAGCCGGCACTGGGAACTGGGCAGCAAATGGCGCTGGTCCGCCGGCGACCTGGCGTTCGCGCTGTTCCGCGCCGACACCGACAACGAGTTGTCGGTCGCCAGCAACCTGGGCGGGCGCAGCACCTACCGCAACGTGGGGCGGGCGCGACGGCAAGGCGCGGAGGCGAGCATGCGCGCGTCGTTCGGCGAACACTGGCAATGGCAGGCCGCCTGGACCTGGCTGGATGCCGAGTTCCGCGACGGCTTCCTGACCTGCGCACGCAGCGGTTGCGCCGTGCCGGACACGCCGGTGAAGGCGGGCGCGACGATTCCCGGTATCGCGCGCCAGCAGTTCTTCGGCCGGCTTGAATGGCGTTCGGAGAACTGGAGCGCGGCCGCCGAAGCCGTCGCCCAGGATCGGGTGAGCGTGAACGATATCGGCAGCGAGCAGGCCCCGGGCTACGCATTGCTGCACCTGGAAGCCGCGCGCCGCTGGCGATTCGGCGACGATACGCTGCGCGCGTTCCTGCGCGTGGACAACGCGCTGGACCAGCGTTACGCCGGATCGGTGATCGTCAACGAAGGCAACGGCCGTTACTACGAGCCCGGACCCGACCGTGGATTCCTGCTGGGCCTGGAGTGGCGCAGGATGCCCTGACGCCCCTCAGGCATCCGAAGGCGGCGGGCCGACCCGGCGGAAGTACGCCTCCAGGCCATGCTCGGGATCGTCGGCGAAGATCTCGCCGGTCTCATCCAGTTGAAGGATGCGGTCGGGACGGAAGTTGCGGAAATCGCGGCGGAAACGGCACCAGGCCCCGAGCGTCCAGCTGCCGCCCCAGAACGCCAGGCACAGCGGCTCGATGTCGCGCCCGGTTTCCTCGCCGGAATGATCGGCGTAGCGGAACCGCAGCACCCGGCGCTGCTCGATGGCTTCGTGCAGGCGATCCAGCAGGCCGGTGGATTCGAAGCGGTCCTTCAGTTCCGGCGCATAGATGCGGGTGCGCTGCGCACGCGCCTGCAGATCCGGCGGCAACACCGCCTGTATTTTCAGCAGTGCCGAGCGCGCGCCGACGGACAGGCGCTTGCCGCCGAACGCGCGGACGAAGCGCGTGCCGACCACCAGGGCTTCGAGTTCGTCGGCGTTGAACATCAGCGGAGGAATGTCCGCGCCCTTGCGCAGCAGATAACCGATGCCGGCCTCGCCTTCGATCGGCACGCCGGACAATTGCAGGTCGGCGACATCGCGATAGACCGTTCGCAGCGAGACCGCCAGGGTCTCGGCGAGGGTACGGGCGGGCAGGGCGGTGCGGCGTCCACGCAGGGCATGGATGATCAGGAACAGGCGGTCGGCGCGGCGCATGTCGGCATCATCCCTTGCCGGCGCCGGGGGACGCAAAGGGACGCACGCATCTCACGCCTCCCCGCCGGGACGCGGGTCGCGCCCCATCCGCGAACGCGCGGTGGGCGCCAGCCGCAGCAACTCGGTGCGACGCGGCTGCGCGCCGATCCGCCAGGCGGCCTGGAGCTGGCGATCGCAGCGTTCGTGGGTGGCTTCGTCGGCGAACTGCAGGAGACAGGCGAACACGTGCTCGCCCTCGCGCACCGGCAGGGCGGCGTAGTCGTTTGGCGCGGCGCCGCTCACCAGCGTGCCAAGCACGCGCGCCTGCATGTCCTCCAGCCATGGCCGTTGTATCTGTTCGAAATGATCCCGCCACTCCTGGCTCACCGGCGCATCGAAATGGTGCAGGCAGATGACGACGCGGGCCTGCTCCGACGCGGCCGCGTCCATCGGCGGCGGCGGCGTCGACACCCGCAACGCCGGGCCCGGATGCGCGGGTTGCAGCAGCAGCACGTTGTCCGAATCGATCATCGTCGCGTTGGCGGCATCGCGATTCGCGCGCCAGGCCTGTCCCTGGTAGAACCGCGCCAGTGCCTCCCGCCGGTCGCCACCGCGG
>Ga0247823_10004327_pt1 | contig 11413 bp, 10 predicted proteins | sample 13C_PalmiticAcid_2_FD_192426 | JGI IMG/M metagenome (GOLD analysis project Ga0247823, IMG submission 192426) | Soil microbial communities from agricultural site in Penn Yan, New York, United States - 13C_PalmiticAcid_Day30 | ecosystem: Environmental > Terrestrial > Soil > Agricultural land...
GTCCAGGCGTTATCAAATTCTTCGCCGACGTTATCGCTATTTTTCTCAGCGGGGGCTTCGGCAGGGGCGTGATCGCCACCTTCCTGTTCCGCCTTTTCCAGCAGCGGATTTTGTGAAATCTCTTCTTCGACAAATTCGTTCAACTCGACATTATTCATCTGCAACAGCTTGATGGCCTGCTGCAGTTGCGGGGTCATAACGAGATTTTGTGACTGTCTGAGATCCAGACGTTGGGTGAGATTCGAACTCATGCAAGAATTATACCATGAAAACGGCTTCGCGGGAATCCGTGATTATGATGGTATGGATGAATTAGGCTTAATCGAATGCTTAACCGTAATATGAGTTCAATCCGAGTGCCAAAATAAGTGTAAATAATAATATGGCGATGCAATTAACGATGAAGAAAATCATTACGATCTTCAGCCTGGATTGCATATTTTTGGCAGGAATAAAGAATAATGATGTGATTGATAATCCCAAGATAATAATCCAAGCGGGGATACCTGTAAGATTGCCCAGATGTTGAACGACCATTCTGCCGTCAATCGTTATTGCTAGACATTGAAGTGTAATAAAAATGGCAAGGCAAATTGCAATTAGGGGGTAAATCTTTGTGCGAGTGCTGGTCTTCTCTTCGCTCAAAGAGAGAAGCCTTCGCCGAGATAGACCTTACGCACATCATCGTTGCCGACGATATCGGCGGGTGTGCCTTCCATCAGTACTTTGCCGTCATGCAGGATATAGGCACGGTCAACGACGCCTAAGGCTTCGCGGACGTTGTGATCGGTGATCAGCACGCCAATATTTTTGGTTTTCAAATAACCGATCAGTGCACGGATTTCACCGACAGCAATCGGGTCAACACCCGCGAGTGGTTCATCGAGCATGATGAATTCAGGGCGGCCCGCCAGCGCGCGGGCAATTTCAACACGGCGGCGTTCACCACCGGAGAGCGCAATCGCCGGTGTGCGGCGCAAATGGCTGATTGAGAATTCTGCGAGAAGATCCTCGAGCAGTTGTTCCTGATCTTCCTGATTAAGGTCCTGAGCCTGAACGACCGCGCGAATGTTGTCCTCGACCGAGAGGCCACGGAAAATGGAGGCTTCTTGCGGCAGGTAACCAATACCCAGACGTGCGCGGCGATACATCGGCAGGCCGGTAATATCCTGACCATCGAGCTGGATGTAACCAGAGTCCGGATTGATCAGGCCGCTGATAATATAGAAACAGGTGGTTTTACCTGCGCCGTTGGGGCCGAGCAGGGCCACAGCCTCGCCGCGCTGGATTGTTAGGCTGACATCGCGCAGGACAGGGCGTTTTTTATAAGCGCGGGATAGATGAGTAGCGGTCAGGCCCTTGGGTACGGCCTTCAATTGACGCTTACGTGGTCTTTTGGTTGCTTCACTCATAACGGGGCTATGATGCCTGTAAACGGGTAAAAAGTCAAAGAAATGGCTGATTTCCTAAGGAATTCAAGGGGGCCTTCCCTTGAAATAGGCCTGATCAGGGGGAGGTCAAGCGTCCGCCCGCAGAAGGTGGCGTAGTGGGCTGCTTGAGTGGTGGCGGTACGGCTGCTGGGCTTTCCTCAGGGATTACCGTATAGCTATCGCCTGTTTGGGGCGCTGTAACGGGTACAGCTGGGGCAGGAGCGGGCTGTACAGGGGTTGTCTGTACAGGCGTGGTTTCCACGGGCTTGGTGCTGCCGGGGTAGAACACGCCCTTCACACGGCCTGAGGTGGGGCTGGTCGTGGTGGCGTTACCGAACATCTTGCTGACATTGGTGGTCAGGTCGATTTCGGCGCGCGTACCCTCGAGCACGTTCGGTCCCCGGGTGATTTTCACGTTGCCTGTGACTTCGGCGATATTGGTGGCGGCATTATAAACACCGCGATCACCGGTCAGCACCTCCGTCGGGGTTGTGACGATCACATTGCCTTCGCCTTCGAAACGCTCCAGCTTGCGGCCACCCATGGGTGATGACGATGCTGGGGCTGGCGTCGCGGTTGCAGGCCTATTGTCCTGCGCGAAGAAAGCCGATGCTTTGTCGGCCTGAATTTTATCTTCACCGCGCAGGATGATGACATCGCCATAAGCGCTCAGGCGGCCCTGATCGACCGCGTATTCAAACTTATCGCGTGCGGTGATGGTTTGATCTGGTGCTGTCATCTTCAGCGCTTCACCGGTCATGGTGGCGATGCCTGTATCCAGTTCATAGACCGCCTTATCACCAAAGGCTTGATTGCCTTGCGATGTAATAACGACGTTATTGTCAGCGGTCATGCGGTAGATATCGAAGTTTGATTTTTCGGTCTCACGGTAATCAGCGGTCAGCATGTCTGCATTGATCTGGGTTAGGCCTTGTTTGGCTTCAGCTTTTCCGCGCGCGATATATTTCTTATCAGTGCGGTGCCATTCCAATGTCTGGTCGGCTGTGATCTCCAGCGGCTTTTCCGGTTGTTTTGTTTCTTGCGCCAGCGCGGGTGTCGCAACAGAAAGCAGCAGGATTGCGAATAGATATTTCATGGGTTAAAGCCCTTTTAGCTTTTCTTTTAAAATCAGTTTTGCCGGGCCTGTGAAGACCAGCACGCCCTCGGCATTACGGCCATCCATGCCTGTGGCATTCAATGTGCCTGCGGGGCCGACAATTTCCACGGGTTGATCGGTGCGGGTTTCGCGGGCTTTGGTGTCGATCATCAGACGGGTGGTGTCGAGATCATAACCGCTGCTGTGCTTTACCTTCACGTCACCTTCGAGATACAAAACGCCTGCGGCTTGGCGGTAGTTACCTTTGAGCGCGGTGATGTTGACCTTTTCGTCATTGGCCATGTTGATGTCGCCCACGGGGTTATCCAGCAGCATGATGTCGGGGTTCTGCTGGCTTTGTACCGCGCGGGTGGCGGTCAGGACGTAGGGGTTGTTGGCAGAGTCTGCGCCCTCGAAGCGTGGGTTGATCAATTCATTTTGTGTGACAGGCTGGTTCTTGCTGACATCCTGTGGTGTGACGGGTGCGATGGCGGTTTCCATCTTGGGCCATGCCAAAACAATCGCAATAATAACAACCGCGAGCGCGGGCAGGGCCCAACGCATGGCCTTCACGAACCGTGTATAGGTGTGACTGTGAACGACCCGTTCCTGTTCAGTGCGGATCAGGCGGCTTAAACGCTCGGCGCGGAGTTGCTTCTGGCCGGATTCATCGTTCATTCAGCGCCCTTTTCCCCGGTTTTCTTCTGGGCCTGCAGTTCTTTATGGATGTGCCATGCGGATGGTAGCACCGATGCAATAATGATGGCCGCGATAATTGGCAGCAGATATTTATCCAGTTTGTCTGCCGGGATCAGCTCACCCAAGAAATAACCGAGTACTGTGAGGCCGACAGCCCACAGCAGCGCACCAATCACCGTATAAGCGATAAAGAAGCGGTATGGCACTTGCGCCACGCCAGCAAGGAACGGTGTGAAGGTGCGGATGATAGGCAGGAAGCGCGCGAGAATAATCGCCATTTTGCCGTGTCTATTGAAGAAGCTTTGTGTCAGCTCAAGGTGTTTCACTTTCAGGAAACGTGTATCGCCGTTTTTAAACAGGCGCAGGCCCACACGTTTGCCGACTTCGTATCCGAGCATGTTGCCGACAACTGCTGAAACGAAACAACCCACGGCCAGAATGACGATATTCAGGAAGCCTTGTGCGGCCAGAACACCGGCCGTGAACAGCAAGCTGTCACCAGGCAGGAAGAAGGCGAAGATGATGCCTGACTCTGCGAACACAATACCCCATACGCCGAAATAGCCCAGAGCCTTGATCAAGGCAAGAATATCAAAGTGCATTATGTTTCCTTTATATCACTCTTTACGCGACGCCAGCCTGCAGACAGTCCTGCAGACGAATGAGACCTGTGAGTTTGCCGTTTTCCATGACGGTCAGGCAGGTGATCTGTGATTTGAAACCGTTCAGCATCATATCGACAGCTTCGGCAGCCAGCAGGTCTGACTGCATTGATTTCGGATTACGGGTCATCAGCTGGCCTGCGGTCTTGGTCAACAGGTCCGGGCCCATGTGGCGACGCAGATCGCCGTCCGTGATAATACCAATCAAGTTTTTCTGCTCATCGACGATGACGACAGAGCCGAGATTTTTATTAGTCATCTCAAGCAGCACTTTATCCATGGTGTCGCCTTCGCGTACCAGCGCCAGCTTATCCAGTGGTTGCATGATTTCTTTCACGGTGCGCAGGCGTTGACCGAGTTTTCCACCCGGATGGAAGACACGGAATTGTTCGGCGGTCAGGCCCATGCGGTCCAGCAATGCCACGGCAATCGCGTCACCCAATGCCATCATCATGGTTGTCGATGTGGTGGGGGCGAGGCCGTTCGGGCAGGCCTCCGGCATTTTCGGCAGCACGAGTTTGATATCAGCATGTTTTGCGAGTGTGCTTTCGCCGTTGCTGGTCATCGCGATCAAGGTAATGCCAAAGCGGCGGGTATAATGAATGAGGTCTGATAGTTCGGCGCTCTCGCCGCCGTTGGACAGTAGCAGCACGATATCTGTCTCGGTGATCATGCCGAGGTCGCCGTGGCTGGCTTCGCCCGGGTGCACGAAGTGTGATGGTGTGCCGGTGGAAGCCAAAGTCGCTGTGATCTTCTTCGCGACGTGGCCGCTCTTGCCCATACCTGCGACAACCAGACGACCCTTGCGGTCTTGCTTCATTTCATGAATGGCGTCGATGGCTTCGGCGAAGGCGCCATCCAGTGACTGCGCCAGCGCGGTCAGGCCAGCGGCTTCTGCGGTCAGCGTGCGGATACCATTTTCAATGTCGGCTTGGCGTTGGTCTTTTGTCATGTTGGCAGCCTTCAAATTCATCACGGTTTTATTCCTCTAAAGTCGCGTTGCATGACGCGATTTCACGCGCGAAAGATGGCGTTAATGGCTGAAAATGTCAATTTCCGGCCAGCCTTCGGTGTCCAGTTTGGCGCGGGTCGGCAGGAAGTCGAAACAGGCCTGCGCCAGTTTTGTACGGCCTTCGCGTTTCAGCATCACATCCAGCTCTTCGCGGATCTTGTGCAGGTACAGCACATCATCGGCGGCATAGGTCATTTGCTCTTTCGTGAGCTTGTCCTGACCCCAGTCGGAAGATTGCTGCTGTTTGTTCAGTTCAACGCCCAGCAGATCGCGGCACAGGGTCGCGAGGCTATGCTTGTCGGTATAGGTACGGCACAGGCGTGAGGCGATCTTGGTGCAATAGACGTTCTTTATGTCAATCCCGAGGTTGTGCTGCAGGATCGCGACATCAAAACGGGCGAAATGGAACAGTTTGGTGACCTTGGCGTCGGTCAGCATGGCTTTCAAGTTCGGGGCGCTGACCTTGCCCGGCGCAATCTGGACCAGATGGGCATTGCCATCACCGCTGGAAAGCTGAACCAGACACAGGCGGTCACGGTGGTTATTCAGGCCCATGGCTTCGGTGTCGATAGCGACAACGGAACCCATTTTTACAGATTTCGGGAGGTCACCCTGGTGCAGATGAATTTTCGGTTTGCTGGCTTTGGTGGCGGACATGAAAAAACCCCTTATTTAAGGGGTCAATTCTATCCGGAATACCCGGAAAATCAATGAGTTGCTGAACCTTAAATCTCGACCTACGGAGGAGAAGTGGTGCCCAAGAGAAGACTCGAACTTCCATGACATTACTGTCACACGGACCTGAACCGTGCGCGTCTACCAATTCCGCCACTTGGGCATGCCGATATATGGGCATTCGGGGAAAAGCAGGGGTTTATTAACCCACGGTGACAAGGATGTCAAACAGGTTTATGATCAGGGCTTCTGAAAGGCCCGTCCGGGCACCCCTGATTTTGCCTTTGTTTTCCAGTTTTTAACGTTCTACAGGCAGACTGAAGGTGGAGAGTACGACTATCCGCATTATGCTTATTTCGGCGAAGGGCTTGATATTAAATGAAAATTCTCGTTGTTGATCGTGACGCATTAGCCACGCAACTGATTCGTTCACGTCTGGAGGTCAAAGGCCATACGATCGTCGAAGAGCCGGTTAAAAATAATGCGATTGCCCTGCTGGAACAGGACGCCTATCAGGCGGTTTTCATCGATCCGGCCCCTTTGAATAATGCCCGCCCCGTGGTTTTGGGCATTCGCCGCGCGATGCGTGGTTATCCTTACGTCGTTTTGATGTCCCAGGATATTCCGCGCGATGAAGCCTTACGTGCGGGTGCTAACGAAGTCATGACCAAACCGCTCGACCATAAAGGTCTTGAGAAGGTGATGGAAAATGCCGATCGCCTGACATCCCTGATCAAACGTATCGGTGATGAAAGCGAAGATTTCCCGTCTGCGGGCGGCGTGATTGCGAAGTCAGCGTTCAATCAATTGTTCCTGTCATGTATTGACCGTGCTGACCGTTATGGCGAGCGTTCATTCCTCGTCTTCATCGGTATCAAGAATTATCAAGAGATTCTGAGCATGGACGGCGCGTATGCTGCTGAATATGCATCGGCCAAGTTGTCGCAATATCTGGTGCGCCTGCGCCGTCAGTCCGACATCATCGCACAAACAGGCAAAGATGAATTCTGCCTGATGCTGCAGCGTCCTATGTATGAAACAGAACCAATGGAAGCCGCTAATCGCTTTGCTGATGCGCTCCGTCGCTTTGATGATATCTGCGCAAGCGATAACGTGAAGGTGGAAGTGGCCGTTACATTGATTGATCTGCCTGTCGGTCACAAACATATCGAACACGTGATCAGCTTCACCAAGCAAAAGGCCAACGCCATTTAACACGATTGTATGCGTTGCTTGACAGCGATGGTTTAAAAACTTCATGTTGAGAAGAACAACGGGATGAATCCGTCCCGATAGAATGAAACCCGCTCTCACAGCGGGTTTTTTATTGTCTTATTCCTCAAGGAGATTTCCCATGCCTACACTGCTTCCCCGCGACAGCGAGAACAATGTCATTCCGGCGGTACGTCTGAAAAGTTCTGGCGCGCATGCTGTCAATGCGACGGCAACATCGGCTCGCAACAGCACAGCGTTTAACGATGAAACACAAGTGATCAGCCTTTATGCCACGGTGCCGGTGTACGTGAAGTTCGGTACATCATCAGTGACGGCCACCAGCAGTGATCATTATTTCCCAGCCGGCGTCTATTATGATTTTTCGATTGGCGGCGGCAAGGTTCCGCATTATTCGCACGTGGCGTTTCTGCGTGTCGGCAGCACGGACGGCATCGTCTACATTTCTGAGAAAGAATGATCAGACACTGGATCTGGATTTAAGCGCGGTCATGATCGTGCCTTCGTCCAGATAATCAAGCTCGCCACCCACGGGCACGCCATGCGCGAGGCGTGTGATCTTCAGTGCTGGTTTGGCATCGTGCAGGCGGTCGCTTAAGTAATGGGCGGTCGCCTGTCCATCGACGGTGGCGGCCAGTGCCAGAATGACTTCTTCGATACCATCCAGACGATCAATCAACGGGCGAATGGTCAGCATATCGGGTGTGACGCCATCCAGTGCGGACAGGATGCCACCCAGAATGTGATAGCGGCCCTTGAAAGCGCCTGTGCGTTCAATCGCCCATAGATCGGCCACACCCGCGATGACGCATAATGTTTGTTGTCCCCGTTGCGGGTTGGTGCAGATACGGCAGGGGTCGGAAAGATCAAGGTTGCCACACGTAGTGCAGGTGCGTACCTGTGCGGCAGTTTGTTCCAGCGCCTGCATCAGCGGGTTCATCGCCTTCTGACGGTTGGTCAGTAGATGCAGGGCGACGCGACGTGCCGAACGGGGCCCAAGACCCGGAAGCCCTGCGAGGGCGCGGATCAGGCTATCAAGTGGGCCGTCATTTTGTCTGGATGAATAGGACATAGCGCTATCCTAGTCGTTGAGGCGGCGGCCTTCCAGCTTCTTTGGATCGCTGTACACAAAAAGGCTGCTCGGCAGGTTGACGCCTGTTTGCAGCTGGAACAGCTCCACCTCTGTGATCGCGCCTTGGGCATCAGTCACGCGCCATTTTTTCAGGGCGAAAGGTTCCGGGGTGAAGCCCAGTGTCAGCTTGCCCGCCAACGGGTCGGATGTTTGTACCAGTGTAATCTGGATCAGGTTTCCACCGCGGCTGATGTCGGTCACCTCCACATCGCCTGAGAGTTTCAGGTCAGAACGCAGCAGGAAATCCGCCATGGTCTGGCCGATCGGGGCGTTGCTTTGTTCCTGTAGCTGGCTGTCATAGAAATAAATGAAGAAGCCATCAGCGACGACGAAGTCTTTCACAGGCGGATCATATTCAAAACGCAGTTTGCCCGGACGTGAAATATAGAATGTGCCGATGGCTTGCGTCCCATCCCCTGCGGTTTGCAGGAAACGGGCTTTGCCGGTTTTCAATTGTTTCAGATAGGCTTCTGCTTGTGCGACCTCAGGGGCGTTAGCCATGTTCGGCGCTTTGGCAGGTTGTGCCTGCATTTGCGTGACCGCACGTTCTTGCACAGGGGCAGGTGTTTGCGCCCATACAGGGGATGAAAAAGCGACGAGGGCAGCTGCCAGAATGATATGTTTCATACCCTTATTTCTAAAGAAACAAGGCGGCGAAAGAAAGGCTGAAAAACGGTCTTTTTACTCTTTCAACGATACCAATGTGGCATTGCCGTCCCCATATTTTAAAGCTGGGCGGCAATGAGCCTGCCGGAAATTTTCTATTCCTTCAATGATACCAGTGTGGCATTGCCGCCCTGGCGGGTCGTATCAATGCTGATGACCTTTTCCGTGGCAAAGCGCGGTAGATAGTGTGGTCCGCCCGCTTTGGGGCCTGTGCCTGAAATACCCTGACCGCCGAAAGGTTGCACGCCGACAACGGCACCGATCATGGTGCGGTTGACGTACAGGTTCCCGGCATTCACGGCGCCGGTCACGTTTTTGATCGTGGTGCCGATACGGGTATGGAGACCAAAGGTCAGGCCGTAACCCGTGCTGTTCACATCGTCGATCACTTGCTGCAGCTCACTGGCCTTGTAACGAATGACGTGGAGGATGGGGCCGAAGACTTCGCGCTCCAGTTGCTTGATGCTACTGATCTCGTAAGCTACAGGTGCGAAATAGAAACCCTTGTGCGTCAAAGCTGGGTCCATCGGGCATTCCGCAATCAGTTTGCCGATCTGGTCCAGCTTTTTACGATGTGCGGACAGGTTGCCATGTGCTTCGGCATCAATCACCGGGCCGATATCACTGCTGTAATCCATTGGTTCACCGATGCGGCGTTCTTTCATCGCGCCCGCCAACATATGAATGATCTTGTCGGCGACGTCGTCTTGTACGTAAAGAACACGCAATGCCGAGCAACGCTGGCCTGCAGAGCCGAAGGCACTGATCAGGGCGTCGTCAACGATTTGTTCCGGAAGGGCCGATGAATCGATGATCATCGCGTTCTGGCCGCCTGTTTCGGCGATCAGTGGTACAATCGGGCCGTCTTTAGCCGCGAGCGTGCGGTTGATCAGGCGGGCGACTTCGGTTGAACCTGTGAAGGCTACGCCCGCAACATCTTTGTGTGCGACCAGTTCAGCGCCTATCTTGCCGTCGCCTTGTACGATGATAATCGCATCTTGTGGGATACCTGCCTGATGCATCAGGTTGACAGCGTAAGCAGCAATGCGCGGGGTCTGTTCAGCAGGCTTAGCAACGACGGTGTTTCCAGCCATCAGGGCAGCGGTAATTTGGCCGACAAAGATTGCGAGCGGGAAGTTCCATGGGCTGATGCATACAAACGGCCCACGGCCATGCAGCGTCATTACGTTGCTTTCACCTGTGGGACCAGGTAGGCGTTCGCCCTTGTCATTGAAATCATGACGGCCACGTTGCGCATAGTAACGGCAGAAATCGACAGCCTCGCGTACTTCGGCGATACCATCATCCAGAGTCTTATAAGCTTCCTTGGTGCACAGTGCCATCAGTTGTGGCATGTGACGTTCCATCAGGTCGGCGAATTTCTCCAGCGCTTCGGCACGTGTTTCGGTGGGTGTTTTTGACCACACGGCAAAACCGGCTTTTGCTTTGGTGAATGCCTGATCAACGCTAATGCTGGTTATCTGCACGCTGTTGATGTCGAACCCACGAATGCTATCCAGTAACGGCGCACGTGTGGTTGGTTCTGTCAGGTCAATGCCCGCAGAGTTCACACGTGTCGGGCCATAGATATTAGCAGGCAGCGGAATATGCTTGTGACGTTTCAGATTATCGTTTTTGGCCACCAGTACCGGGTCCGTCACCACTTTATCTGCCGGGATTTTTTCATCCAGCATCTGGTTTACAAAGTTGCTGTTGGCACCGTTTTCAAGCAAGCGGCGCACGAGGTAAGGCAGTAAATCTTCGTGAGATCCGCACGGCGCGTAAACGGCCACGCCGGCCATGCCGTCAGCTAGTACGAGATCATGCAGTGATTCACCCATGCCATGCAGGCGCTGGAATTCAAAACCACCGTGATTGTTACCCGCGAGTTCCATCACCGCGGCGACAGAATGAGCGTTGTGTGTGGCCAGCATCGGATAAAGTACATCACGGCGCTCAAGCAGCTTCTTGGAATTGGCGATATAGGATAGGTCGGTGTTCACCTTGCGGGTAAATACCGGATATTCGTTCAGGCCCATGACCTGCGCGCGTTTGATTTCGGTATCCCAGTAAGCGCCCTTAACCAGACGCACCTGTAGCTTGCGATTTGTCTTCTCGGCGATATCAATCACGCGGTCAATCACCAACGGGCAGCGTTTCTGATAAGCTTGCACGGCCAGACCAAAACCTTCCCAGCCATTCAGTGCTTTCTCAGCGGCGACGGCTTCGATGATATCGAGGGAAATCTCAAGACGGTCAACTTCTTCGGCATCCACCGTCATGGGCACATCGTGATTAGCGGCTAGTAACGCCAGATCACGCAAGCGTTCAATCATGATCGGTTTGCAGAGATCAGCCTGTGCCACGCTGTAACGCGGGTGCAGGGCGGATAATTTTACCGAGATACCGGATTTCATGCCCTGATGCGTGTGGGTGCCGACAATGCGCAGTGCCTCAACGTAAGCATTGAAATAACGTTCAGCATCTTCGGCAGTACGGGCACCTTCGCCCAGCATGTCATATGAAAGGCGGTAGCCTTTCTTCTCATAGGTATGTGCGTTCTTGATCGCTTCTTCAATCGTGCGGCCCAGAACGAATTGCTTGCCGAGCATCTTGAGCGCTTCGACGATAGCCTTACGAATAACGGGTTCGCCGAGTTTGGAGAGCGCAGAGTCGAGAGTCTTGCGCGTGAGCGAAAGACCAAAGCCAGCAGCTTTCATCAATAGATCTTTAGTATCGCCCTGTGCGGCCAGCCAATCGGCGGCTTTCATTTTGTCGCGGATCAAGGCATGTGCGGTTGTTGCATCG
>Ga0247823_10004329_pt1 | contig 11412 bp, 10 predicted proteins | sample 13C_PalmiticAcid_2_FD_192426 | JGI IMG/M metagenome (GOLD analysis project Ga0247823, IMG submission 192426) | Soil microbial communities from agricultural site in Penn Yan, New York, United States - 13C_PalmiticAcid_Day30 | ecosystem: Environmental > Terrestrial > Soil > Agricultural land...
ACATTGGAAATCAGGTTGCCGGTGATTTGCGCCAGCGCATCGGCATCGAGCAGCGTGCTGTTGGAGGCACCGCGGTGCCACTCGACGCGGACCTTCCGGCGATCCAGCGACGGCTGGAACTGCGCGAGCATGTCCTCCACGACCTGATCGGGAATGCACGCGGACGGCGAGAGCTCGAGCGTCTTGCGCTCGCTGCGGGAAAACGTGAGCACGTTCGCGACCAACCGGCCTAGCCGCCGGACTTCCTCATGGACCAGTGACAACCTCCGCTGTGCTTCAGTAGGCCGCGTGTCGAGCGAGCACCCGGCGAGATCGAGATTGAGGAGGATGTTTGTCAGTGGCGTGCCGAGCTCATGGGACACGCGGTTCACGAAGGAGACCCGCTCTTCCGCCAGGCGTAATGCGCGGCCTTGCTGGATCTGGAGATAGATGCCCGCAAGCAAGAGCGAGCAGGCGATGGCTCCGGCGACGATCAGCGTGGCGGAGTCGTGGGTTGTGCCTGTCTTCAACTTGTCCCAAGCCAACACCTGCCATTCGCCAAGGTTGATCCGATGGGGCAGCACCAGCGCTGCTGGCCCAGAGCGCTCTACCTGGGATGCCTGCCACATCGTTCCGCGCGGGCCTTCGATGGCCGCCTGTTCCCCTGCCTCCCGCAGGGGGGCGAAGGGCGTCTCCAGCCACGCGGCAAGGTGCTTCTGGAGTTGTTGATGCAACTCTTCCTCATCCACGACAAAGGCAATCACCCGCGCTTCCGATGGGCGGATCCAATGCGCCCGATGCCCAGGCTCGGGGCCCGGCAACCACCCGCTGGCGGGAGTGACACCCTCCAGCACTTCCTTCGGCAGCGCCATGGTGTGGCGCGACACGATCCGGCCGCCTTCCCCCTCCGCGATCACTTCCGGGATGCGGCTGGCACTGCCCACCGCCGGTTTCTTGCCGCTGATCTCCTTCTCCTTGTGTCCTTTGACGAAGATGCTGCAGGACCGCAGGCCGAAGAGATTCTCGCAGCGTCTCGCCATCGCGTCATCGCCCAACCAAGTGGAGCCTGAAGCGATCTCCGACAGGTGATCCGCATACAAGCCGTCCAGCCGGTCCAGCTCACTGCGCAGCATGGCAGCGAAGTCGAAGAGCCGGTCGCGATCCACTGGGAGCCGGTCCTCCACGGTGCGCCGCGCGAGCCGCTCCCCACCCCAGAGCACCAGGGCGGCGGCGGCGAGCATCGGTCCGATCGTGATGAAGAGTCCGCGCATTACTTTTCCTTGGCCACCTTGACGATAGTCGCAGTCACGAAAGAGAACCACACCCGGTTTGCCGAGTCAGCATCGACTTTGGACGCCGGGGGGCGGCTCGGAGTTCCGAGCAGTTGCGGCTGTCCCGAGATGACAGTGGTCGCCATGGTGATCCGTTGGGATTCGAAAATGGGCAACTCCGTTTCGGAGATGCCCTGACCCCATTTCGCGCGGTCCACCAGAGTGACGCGATCGGGGGCGATCCGCAGGTCGATGATCTCTTCATTCTCACCGATCATCGGTTCGACTTCGAGCGTCAGGCCCACATTCCGTGTTTCGAATGAGGTGGGTAGCACGGGGGCGGGGACGATGGGTGAGGCGGGACCGGCAGGCGTGGCGACGGCCGGGGTGGCCGCATTGCCCGGGATAGCCGGGGCGGGCGCGGTGTTGGCAGGGTTGCCGTGATCGAATTCCGTCGGATAGATGAGCTCGGAGATATTCTCGACGAGAGCCTTTTCCCCCGACCTTGCCCGGATCACGGAGAATCCCTCTTGCTTCGCCTTGCCCTTGGCCACCCGTGCGGTGAGCTCCGCATAGACTTTCGAGTCGGGCAGGTCCTGGTGGTAGAGCGCCGCAGCCTCGGACATGTCCAAGGAGAATGACTCGAGGCAGATCGAAACGACCTTGGGAACGAACGGTGCTTCGACCGTCTGGGCTTGGTTCGCGTCCCGCAGGTAGGGATCGGCAGCAGCCTGGGTCTGGGCATGGAGTCCGGAAAGGCTCAGCAATCCGGCGAGCAGGGAACAGGTGGATTTCTTCATGACTCCGCCAGCATCGCAGGTCGGCGTCTCTGGCAGGTCAAATGCATGTCAAAAACATAGGGCTGCCCGCTTTTGCGACGATCCTGTCATATTCACGGCCTTTGCGGCCCCTCCATGTGACGCCAGCGTGACACGAAACATGCCGCCGGGGATCTTTCTCATCGACGCAATCGGACCGTTTTTTCGTGGTTGCGAAGGCCGCCGCATCAATTGGTCGAAGATCCACTTCACCCGTCTGGCCATCGAGGGTCCGGAGCGCGAGGCGCAGTGGAACGGCATCCGCGAAGACCTGCGCACTTTCACCCGCGAGGTGGCTGCCGCCGGATTCACCGCGGTGACATTGGATGATCTCGCGCACCTCGCCGCCCACTCACTTCATGATGAAGAAACCACCGCGCGCATCGCCGTGCTGCGCGAGGAGTTCGCCGTGCTTTTCGACATGGTCCGTGCCGCGGGGCTCGACCTCTACCTGACTTCGGATGTGCTGCCGGTGTCGCCCGGTGTCGAAGCCGCCATCGGCGATGACCGGGAGAAACTGGAGATCTATTATCAAGAGCTCGTTGGTGGACTGCTGTGCGACTTCCCCCAGGTCTCCGGCATCGTGCTGCGCATCGGCGAAAGCGATGGTGTGGACGTGAAGGACCCGCTTCGCACCCGGCTTCACGTCCGCAATGCGAAGGAGACAAACCGCCTGCTTCATGAACTGCTGCCGATCTTCGAGAAGCAGAACCGTACTTTGATCCTGCGCACCTGGACGGTTGGCGCGCATCGCATCGGCGATCTCATCTGGCATCGCCGGACCTTGGCGGATGCGCTCAAGGGCATCGACTCATCCGCCTTCATCCTCTCGATGAAATATGGCGAGAGCGATTTCTTCCGCTACCTGCCGCTCAATCGGGCATTCTTCCGCACGCCCCATCGCAAGATCGTTGAGCTTCAAGCCCGCCGCGAATACGAAGGGGCGGGGGAGTTCCCCAGCTTCATCGGCTGGGACTGCGAGCAATACGCCCGCGAGCTTCAGGGCGATGCGAACCTCGCCGGCGTATCCGTGTGGTGCCAGACCGGCGGCTGGCACCGCTTCCGGCGGCTCGCGTTTCTCGAAAACGATGATCGCGATTTCTGGTTGCGGCTGAACACCTGCGTCGCGCTGCGCATCTTCCGCCACCGCGAGTCCGTGGAAGATGCCGTCGCGCATGTCGTCGGCGCGGAGAAGGCGCCGGCGGTGCTCGAACTACTGCGCCATTCGGAGACGGTGGTGAAAGAGCTTCATTACATTGGCGAGTTCGCATCGCAGAAGTTGTTCTTCCGTCGCGTCCGCATTCCCCCGCTTCTTCACGTCTACTGGGACTGCCTCTTCATCAATCACGCCGTGCGCAAGGTGCTGCGGCATTTCGTGACCGATCCCGAGCGCGCCTTGCGCGAGGGCGAGGCCGCCTATGCCTTGTTTCCCCGCATGGTCGAGCTGGCCCGCGCGGCACAATTGCCGGTCGCGGACATCGAGCACTGGCGGGACTTCTGCCATCTCGTGCGGCTCGCCCGGCGCTACTATTTCCTGCCCTTCGAGCCGGAGCTTGCCGAGCGCATCCGTGCCTCGAAAAAAGCCTACAAGAAGGCGTGGCCAAGCGAGCGACGGCAGCGCTACCGCATCAAGATCAACTTCGAGCCCTTCAAGGTGAAGCGCCAGACGCTGGGCTGGCTGTCGCGGCTGCTTCTACGCCGCCAGCGCGGCTACCGCCTGATCGACCACGTCTTTACGCTGAACCTGCTCGGCCTGATTTTCCGGCTCTTCCGCCCGGGGAAAAGCAAGGCGGTGCCGAAGTTCCTCCGCAAGTCGGCGATGGGCGTCGAGACATTGTTTCGTTAGCAAATGTAGCGGCGGTCTATGATCGTCGGAAACTGGCGGCAGCAAGCCGCATCGTGAGATTCCCAGATCGGCACCACAAGGATGCGGCTGATGCCGCTGGAGTGCGACGGTCATAGGCCGCCGCTACATCACCTCGTGATACTCCAGCGCCCACTCCTTCATGAAGCGGACGCGGCTCGGCTCGATCCGATACACCACCAGCTCCGGGTTGTCCGGCGTGCCGAGATACATCCTCAGCAGCGGGTTCTTCTCCCAAATCGCTTCCAATAGAGCCGCATCCGTTTCCACCACCGCGGTGCCGGTGATCCTCACCTGGTGGTGATGCTCATCCATGTAGCAGAGCTCCACCCGCGGGTTCGCCGCGATCTCACCGGTCTTGTGATAGCTGCGCAGGTTCGCGACCCACACGGTGAAGCGCTCGACCTTCACCGGCGACACCGGCCGCAGCCGCGGCTGGCCGGCATCATCGGTGGCGAGCATCGGAAACTTCGCCGACTTCATCGTGGCCATCGCCAGTTCGGGAAGCTGCGCGGGATCGACCGGTTCGGGCTGCGGCTTGGGCATGCTTTCAAGATCCACACGTCACCGGACTTGAGAAGCGGAACTTGCGAGGTGTCGCCCGGTCTGCTGGAATGCCACCGATGAAATCTCCCCTCGCCATCCTGTTCTGTCTGGCCGCTCCGCTGATCGCTGCGGATCGGGAAACCTTCTATCCCTTCGACGTCACTCTTGGCGGCGCGAAGGCGGAGATGAAGCCCGGCAACGAGCTCTTCGCCGAAGTCCCCAAGGCGGTGGCTGACGACGCCGTGCTCGCGCTGGAGAAAGAGGTGCCGATGCTCATCGTGAATGCCTTCCCCTGCAAGGAAGACGGCACCGTCGAGGAGGCCCAGGCCGCCGCGGTCATCTTTGCCAACAACGTCAAGGAGGTGAAGCTCGACGCCACCATGGACAAGAAGAAGCTGAAGCCGGGCACCTACCTCGCCAACGTGGTCGCCGACAGCAAGACCTCGCGCATCGTCTTCACCGTCGCTGCGCCCGACGCGAAGCCGAAGGTCGATTTTTCAAAGGTTCTCGGCTTTCTGAAGAAGAAGGCGGGAGGCGAGTGAACCGAGCTCAACCCTCCGCATCCATGTTCAAGAAACTCTTCGGCTCCCTCTCCGGAGGATCTCCGCCTCCCGTCCCAACGGAGCAAGGACCCTATCGCGATCCCTCCGCGAATTTCATCTATCAACTCCTCTTCTGCGACCGGCCGGAGCTGTTCGCGAAGCAAGAATTCTCCGGTGAGCCGTGGTCGGTGTTGCTTTCTCCCGGGCCCGACTTCGTTGCGCTTGAGAAGCTGGCGATGGACGAATCGGCCGAGTCGCGCGTCCGCGTGCTCGCCTTCAATCGCTTGAGAGACGCGGGCAAGGAAGTGCCGGCCAAGATCCATCTCGGCACCATCGTCGAAGTCGGCCTGAACGAAGGCCTCGATGTATTGGCCGCCTTTGGCGACTACGGGGTCCGGTACATCAACCACACCGGGCATATGTCCGTCGTTGAAGGAAAGACAGCACTCTTCGAAGCGGAAACCGCCGCGGTGCTCGCCGCCTCCAAGCCCATTGTGCAAGCGATCGGGCCATGGGATCAGGCGCGCCGCCCGCCGCCGGCGCCGGGAATGGTGCGGCTGAACTTCCTCGTCTCCGACGGCCTCTATTTCGGCGAAGGCCCGATGGACACGTTTTCACGCGACGGCATGGCGGGCCCCCTGATCCACGCAGCTTCGATGCTATTGCAGAAGCTGGTGGAGCAGGTGTCGAAGAAGTGATCGAAGCCGCGACCGCCCTTCAGAACGTGTAGTCCAGCTCCACGCTGACGCGGGTGGTGGACTTGTAGAGTGCATCGCTGGTGTCGAAGTAGCCGAGCTTGGCGAGCGCGGAGAAGTGGTCGTCGAACTTCTTTGCCAGCACCGAGTCAAAGCCGAAGCCCAGGTTGTTGCTGATGGCGTTGTCGCCGAAGAGGTGCACCACGTTCGTCCACTTGATGCCCCAGCAGACGGGAATCATGTAGCTGGCATAGCTATCGGTGAGTCCACCGTGCGTGCCCGCGAGGCGCCGTGCATCGGTGGCATCGGCGAAGCCATTGACGGCGTGGAGCGTCGCCAGTGGCGTTTGAACGCCGGCGTCCAGATGTTCGACTCCGACGACCAGCGTCTGGTCTCCGAAGTTCTTCGTCACATTGAAGTGAGCGTAGAGGCCTTCTTCATTGTTGAGCGGACCGGCTTCGTCCTGATACGCGAGTTCACCGTAGAGGGTGACTCCGGAGACGGAACCCTTGGCGCTCACGCCGTAGGTCTGGTTGTCCCAGCCGATGCTTCCGGCATCATCGAAGCTCATGTCATAAATGTAGCCGCCGAGGGTTACGCCCTTGATGCCCGTGTAGGAAGCATTGAAGAGATGAATCTCTCCCGGAGCGTTTTCAAAGATACCGGTGGCATCCTCGCCGAAGACGCGGTTCACCTGATCGATGAAAGCGTAGTTCAGGGTGAGGCCGGTGATGGAGGTGTTGGCGAGCGAGATTCCGTCGTAGGTCTGCTCATTCTGGCGCCAGCCGACATTGCCGATGATAAAGCCGTTGTCGTAGATGATGCGCTGGCGGCCGAGCTTCACCGTGGTGTCGAAGCCGGTGTATTGCAGGTAGGCCTGATTCAGTTCGGCATTCTCCGGATCGCTGATGAATGAATTGCGGATGTCGTCGGGATCCACGCCGGGCGCGCCGCCGTAGTAGTCATCGATGACGGCTTGGGTGAACTCACCTTCGACGAGCACCGAGAAGCCGTTCCAAGCCTTCGTCTTGAGGCCGATGCGCTCGCGAATGGTCAGCGCGTGGGCGGGATCGAGGCCATCGACATCGGCGAATTCATAGCGGGCCCGGATGTCGATCAGCGGCGAGACCCACGGTGCCACCTTGGCGGCGGCGATTTCCGGGGATGGCGCGGGCGTCCCGGCCTGGGCGATTGGACTGGTGCTGGCAAGGACCAGCAGGGAGGTTGCAACGGGGTTTTTCATCGTGAAAACAACGCGGAAAAGCACGCGAGCGAGGCCCGCGCGTTGTGGCCAGCCTGAGCCGGATGGCTCAGTGCTCGTCCCCGGCGAAGTGCAGCATCTTCAGGATGCGTGCACGCAAGGCGAGGAACTCGGCCGAGCTGCGATCGCGCGGACGCTCGAGTTCCACCGGGATGATCTCCTCGATTTTCCCCGGACGCGGGGTCATGATCACGATCGAGTCGCTCATGTAGATCGCTTCGTCGATGTCATGGGTGACGAAGATCATGGTGGTGCCGCGCGCCTGCCACAGGCGCAGCACTTCATCCTGCATCCGCATGCGGGTGAAGGCATCCAGCGCGCCGAGCGGCTCGTCTAGCAAAAGGATCTGCGGGTGATTGATCAGCGCGCGGGCGAGGGCGACGCGCTGGGCCATGCCGCCGGAGAGGTGATGCGGGAAGGCATCCGCGAAGTTTTCCAAGCCGACGAGGCGAAGGAATTCCTCCACCTCCTTCTTGGTCTCGCCACGCACACCGCGGGCGGTGGGACCGACCTGGATGTTCTTCCGCACGGTGAGCCATGGGAAGAGGTTGGGATCCTGGAAGACCAGGCCGCGGCTGGCACTGGGGCCGGTGATTTTTTCGGTGCCGACCAGAAGCTCTCCGCTGTCCGGAGTTTCCAAGCCGGCCATCATCCGCAGCAGCGTGGACTTGCCACAGCCGCTGGGACCGACGAGCGAGATCAGTTGGCCGGGCTTAACCGACAGCGAGACATTGTCGAGTGCGGTGAATTCGCTGCGGTCCGGGGAGATGAAACGCTTGCTCACGCCATGGACGCGTAGCGCTGCTCCTTCCGCAATGTGGCTGGGGCTGCTTACCATTTGATCGTTCCTTTCTGCCACACCAGCACCCGGTCGCGCAGGGCGAAGAGCCCGGTCATGATCGTCGAGAAGAAGATGGCCATGATTCCCAGTGCGGCGAAGACCTTGCCATACTCGGCCCACTCGCGCGCCCAGCCGAGATACCAGCCGAGGCCGGACTTCACGCCGACCGTTTCCGCGACCACCAAGGTGAGGAAGGCGGCACCGAGGCCCATGAAGAGGCCGAGAAAGATATTTGGCATCGCCGCTGGAATCGCCACGCGGAAGATCAAGTAGGAAGGCTTGGCCCCGAGAGTCTTCGCGACATCCAGATAAGAAGAGCGGGTGTTCGCGATGCCGGAGGCGGTGAGCATGGTCACCGGAAACCATACGGCGATCGCGATGAGCGCGATTGCGGACAACGTGGCCGAAGGCGAAAGGATCAGCGCGAGGGGAATCCACGCCGTGGCCGGGATCGGTCCCACGATCTTCATTACCGGCATGCCCCAGTAGCGGGCGGAGCGGAACCAGCCGATGCAGACCCCGGTAACGAGCCCCAGCAGTACGCCCAGCATGTAACCGCGTGCCAGCAGGAACAGTGAGTGATACGTGCTTTCCCAGATCATCACCCGGTCATCGATCGCGCTTTGCAGGATCTTCGGCGGACTGGGGAAATACGGCAGGGGCAGCAGACGGACCCCTGTCGTGACGATTTCGATCACTGCGAATAAAAGCACCGCGGCCGAGAGGATCGGCCACATCTCCTGCATCCAACGGCGGACGCCGTTCAGGAAGAACTGCAGGACTCCCACGAACAACCCGAGCCCGCCGAGGATGGCCAGAAAGATCGAGTAATTGCGCGTCTCCAGCGGCGGCTCTTCGCGCGAAAGAGCGACGTGGATGCCATAGGCAGCTGCCACAGCTACTGGGAAACCGATCTTCGCCACCAAGCCCTTGCCGAAGGCTGGAGAGGCGGCGATGGAATCGGCGCTTGGTGATGCGACGGAGGAGGAAGACTCAGCCATGCTCAAGGGGTGCTTTTCGCTGCCATTGCCTTGTTGCCCGCATTGCAGCAGGTCTTGATCTCAAGGGGGCTACCGATGGTTGCGAGCTCTTGTTGGACGAGTTCCCACTGGTTCGGCTGGACCTGGCCCATCGCGACTTCTTCCACGACGATGCCCTTGATCCACTCGTCATTCACGCCGGGATATTCACGGTAGATCTTCTGGATCGCGTTATCGATGTTCGTGTCCGGCTTGAGGATGCCGGCGCGAATCATGCCCTCGGCGGCACCGCGGATCGCGAGTTTGCCGCCCTCGATGCTCGGGATGTAGCGCAGACGGCCAAGTGCATCGGCATTCAGCTCGGGATTGGAGGCGATATACTTCTTCTCCACGGACATGACAGCCGCGGCGCGGGGATTGGTCTCGACCCACTTGGCTCCCTTCATGATCGCCTTGGTCACCGCGGCGGTTGCCTCGGGGTTGGCTTCGGCATACTTGCCATTGACGATTACGCCGCAGCAGTACTCGGAGGCATAGGGTTCATCGACGGTCTGATCGGCGATATTCTGGACCTTCTTCTCCGCCAGTAGCAGGAGGCCGATCGGCTCGGAGTTCGCGATGGCGTCCACCTCGCCCTTCTCAAGGGCCAAGCCGAGTTCAGAGGAGGGGAAAACCTTCCATTGGATGTCGTTGCGGGGGTCGAGGCCGTTGTCGCCGAGAACGCGGTTCGCGAAAATGAACGGCGGGGTCCCCATGCCGGGAACGCCGATCCGCTTGCCCTTCAGATCCTGGACGGTCTTGATATTGCCGCCGAGCGGAGCTTGGACGCGCAGGCAGCCGCGGTGAATGCCGGCGGTGAGCTTCACGTCCAGACCCTCTTCGATGGGCTTGAGGAAAGCCATGATCGGCTGGTGCACCACGTGAATCGTGCCGAGGCCGACCAAGTCCTTGAATTGACCCCACTCGCATTTCACGAGTTCCGCATCCAGTCCCATCTCCTTGAAGTAGCCCTTCTCATGCGCCACGTAGAGCGGCGCCTCGCAGGTCAGGCCGATGTAGCCGACCTTGATCTTGGTCAGGCCGTCCGCCGTCTTTTCTGCCTGGGCGGTCTTCTTGTTGCAACCCGCCAGCAGCAGGGAGCCGGCAACCGCGGCCCCTAGAAATCGAAGCAGGGAGGGGTAAATTCTCATAGGCGGAAAAAACCCCCGCAGGCTTGGGTTGGCAATGCCTTTGTAGCGCCAGACGTAGCGGTGGATTGCACTTTTTCCTTGGTCTGTGGATTGCTTGTTTCCGGGCACTTGGGTAGGATCTCCCCCGTTCCCCGATTTCCTCTGGCGATGGCCCGACTCTCGAAAGATCAACATGCCCTCCTGACCGCCACCGTCGACCGGTGGCTGAAGAAGAACTACCGGGAGGCCCTTGACCTCCAGATACTAGCGAAGGAAGTGGGCATCACCCGCTTTCTCCTCTGCCGCCTGTATCATGAGCGCTCCGGCAAGACCATCCGCCTCAAGCAGCGGGAGATCCGCATCCACCATGCGGCGAAGTTGCTCTCCAATGGGACCCGGAAGATCAGCGAGGTCGCCCTGGCGGTGGGCTACGGCAGCGCCAGTCATTTCACCAAGGCCTTCCTGGAGGAGAAGGGGGTTCTTCCCACCGTCTGGCGGAGCCGCCCGCGGATTCTCTCCGTCCCGGAGACGTCCGGCAGCCTGCCAGCTCCCGGTCTGATCTGTGTCAGGACGATGATGGGAGAAGTCCCGCCGGAAATGTCCTACGGGTCCGGCAACTGGATGGCTGCCCGGACAGAGCTGGCAGTGCGGAACCCCGCTTCAGGAGGCCGCAAGCGCGCAGGCAAGCGCTGGAAAGAGGGCAATGCCTTCCTCGACTGAAGAAAGCCTCCCTCAGTAGCCCTTCGCCGGGTCCACCCGGTTTTTCAAGGCGAGCCCGCGGGCAAAGCGGGACAGGTTCGTCAGGACCAGCTCATCCTGGCGGTCCGGTCGCTGGTCCGACGCCCATGCCACGTGCGGCGTGATGATCACATTCGGCATCTTCCACAGCGGGTGATCCGCCGGAAGGGGCTCCGGATCGGTGACGTCGAGGCCGGCCCCGCCGAGCTTCTTTTCCTGCAGGGCCTTCACCAGGGCATCGGTGTCCACAATCTTCCCGCGTGAGACATTGATCACATACGCCCCCTTCTTCATCGCGGCGAATTGGGCGGTCCCCAGCATTTTTTCGGTCTGCGGGGTGTGGGGTACGCAGCTTACCACCACGTCCGCTTCGGGCAGCAGTTCGTCGAGTTCGTCGGGCTTGCCGCTGCGGTCGAGCGTCTGGGAAATCGGCAGGTCCTTCGGGTCGATCGCGATGACCTTCATCCCAAAGGCCTTTGCCCGCTCCGCCACCTGCGTGCCGATGCCCCCGTAGCCGATCACCATCAGCGTGCGGCCGCGCAGCTCGATCATCGGCAGCCGGGCGTCATTCCTGCCCCAAGCGCCCTGCTCCTGCGCCCGCTGGAAGGCTCCCAGATTGCGCGTCAATGACAGCAGCAGCGCGAAGGCGTGGTCCGCGATCTCCGGTCCTTGTTGGATCTTGAAATTCGTCAGCGTGATCGAGCCGTC
>Ga0247823_10004330_pt1 | contig 11410 bp, 10 predicted proteins | sample 13C_PalmiticAcid_2_FD_192426 | JGI IMG/M metagenome (GOLD analysis project Ga0247823, IMG submission 192426) | Soil microbial communities from agricultural site in Penn Yan, New York, United States - 13C_PalmiticAcid_Day30 | ecosystem: Environmental > Terrestrial > Soil > Agricultural land...
CGTCTCGTCCGTCATGGCGTCGGCCTTGTAGTCCTTGACCTGGCGGATGATCGTCGGACCGACGTAGGTGAGCTTGTTCGTCAGGTCCATCGGACCGATGATCGGTGCGCTGAGGTCCTTCTTCTCGTTCAGGACCGCCAGGATGTTGTCACCGGTGACCGGCGCGCCCTGCGATCGGAGCTCCTTGATCGCCTCGGCGTAGAGGAACGGAACGGCGTAGAAGTAGGCGTCGTACGACGGGTTCGTCAGTACGCGGTCGGGATCCTCGGCCTGGAGCCGGTCGAGGAGCGCCGTGACACCGTCCAGGTCCTCAGGAATGTGGGACATGTAGATGAACCCGTTCATCGCCTCGCCACCGGCATCGCGGATCACGCGCGATTCGCCCTCGCCGGCGTAACCGCCGACCGGGATGTCGATGCCGGACTCGCGGTAGGCCTTCATCGTCGCCGCGCCCTCGACCAGCAATGTCTGGAGGTAGATGAAGTCGGCTCCAGATTCCTTGACCTTCGCGATCTGGGTGGTCGCGTCAGTCGCGTCCTGCCGGATGGACTCCTGCGCAACGACCTTGCCCCCGCGCGCCTCGACAGCCTTCTCGAAGGCGTCCGACGTGCCCTGGCCGGTCTCGTTGTCGACGTAGATCACCGCGAAGTCCTCGTAGCCCTTGGTGTCGACCAGGTACTCGGTGAAGTTGTCGAGCTGTACGTCGTTCATCGGCAGCGTGTTGACCAGGTTCGGGCTGGCGCCGATCAGCGCCGGGCTCTGCGCCCCTGCGTTGAACAGTGCGAAGCCGATGTCCTCAGCCACCGGTGCCGCGGCGGAGACCACGGCACCGTACGCCGTGAGAACGGCAGGAGCCTTCTCGATGGCCCCCAGCTTGTTCATGGCGCTGATGCCGCCCTCGGCGGTGGCCTGGGTGTCCGCAGTGACGAGCTCCAGCTTGATGCCGTCCGCGGCGAATTGCTCGTTGACGTCCTTCACGCCCGCGGCCGTGGCCATGACGAACTCCTCGCCGTACGAGGCAGAGGGTCCGGTCAGCGGCATGCCGACTCCGAGCTTGTAGGTCTCCTCCGACGTCGTCGGGTCACCGGTCGCCCCCTGGATGCCGTTCTTCCCTGCCTCGGATCCACCGCCGGAGTCAGTCGTGCAGGCGGTCGCGAGCGAGAGCGCCGCGACGGCGACCACCATCTTTGTCGTTCGATTGAGCCGCATCAGTGTTCCTTGTCTCGTGTAGTGCTGAAGGACGACATGACCGTCCTCGTGCTCAGAACAGGCCCCAGACGTCGGGGTCGTCCAGGAGCGTTGCGGCGGGACCGTCCCGCACGATCTCCCCGAGTCGGAGCACGTAGGCGCGGTCGGAGATCCGCAGCGCCTCGTGAATGTTCTGCTCGACGATCACGACACCGATGCCCAGCTCCTGGTGGACCGAGCGGATCTGGTCGAGCATGGTCTGGACGAGCACCGGGGCCAGCCCGGTGGAGGGTTCGTCCAGCAGAAGGATCCGCGGGCAGGCCATCAGCGCCGTACCGATGGCCACCATCTGCTGCTGTCCGCCCGATAGCGTCCCAGCGTCTTCGTGCAGCCGATGGGCCAGCGCAGGGAACAGGTCCAGCACGAAGTCGAGGGTGACCTTGGTGCGGTCGCGGACACCGCGTGCGACGCCGGCCCCCAGCTGGAGGTTCTCACCGATGCTCAACGTCGGGAACACGCCCCGGCCCTGGGGAACCAGGGCGATCCCGTCCTTCGCCACGCGTGCGGAGCCACGACCGACCTGGCTCGTCCCGTCGAAGCGGATGTCGCCCTTCTCGACCCGGACCACGCCGGCGATCGCTCGCAGCAGGGTGGACTTGCCGGCGCCGTTGTGCCCCAGGATGCTGATCACCTCGTCACCGTTGGCCACCATCGAGACGTCGCGCAGCACCGTGTGGGCGCCGTAGCCAGCCGTCAGCGACTCGACCTCGAGCGACGGCACTCCGCGTCCGACCGGGTCCCCAACGGTGGGGCTGATCTCCGTGTGGGGCATGGCAGGTTCCTCCGGGGACGTTGGGTCCGGGCATGCCCGGCGGACGTCGCACAGCTGTGGCGGACGTGGGGTGATGGATCTCAGGTGGAGCCGGAGCACGGTGTCCGGCGCATGGAGCCGACTAGGTTCGGGCGGGTCGCTCGACAAGGGCCGTCTTGTTGACGCCGGCCTCGGGCAGGACGCCGACGGGCACCAGCTCCAGGCGCGGGCGGAAGGCCAGCACCTGGGTGATCCGGCGCTCCACTTCTTCGGCCAGCGACGGGAGGTCGGTGGCCGCGAGGTCCCGGGCGTGCTCCATGCGGACATGAAGGCGCTGCTTCGTCGAGTGACCCTCGAAGTCGGCGATCACACGCATGTTCCCGGTCAGCCTCGGCTGGAAGCCCACGGCGATCTCGCGGATCGCCGACGGCCACACGTTGACCCCCCGCACGATGAGCATGTCGTCGGTCCGCCCGACGCACCGCACCTTGGGGCCGACGCGACCGCATGCGCACTCGGTAGCCAGGACTTCGAGGTGGTCCCTGGTCCGGAAGCGGATCAAGGGCGAGGCTTCGCGATCCAGCGCCGTCATGACGAGCTCACCATGAGCACCGGTCTCGAACGGGATGTCCTCACCGGTCACGGGATCGATCAGCTCGATGTGCACCAGGCCTTGCGCAATGAAGTGCATCCCATCGCGCTCGAGGCACTCCCCGAAGACCATCGGCACCACGTCCGAGTTGCCGAGCGTCTCACAGCTCGTCGCGCCCCACAGCGACTCGATCTGTGACCGAATCTGGGGTACACCGCCTCCCGGCTCGCCCCCGACGACGATCCGCTCGATGCCGAGCGTGGAGGCCGCACGGCCGAGGACCTCCTCGGCGACGCGCCCGGCGTGCAGCGCGAAGTTGGGTCCTGTGCAGAACATCTTGGGCGCCAAGGACGCCGCGACGGTGAGCAGGCGCTCCGCACCCGCCTCGCCGCCGATCGGGATCACGACGCACCCGAGCTGCTGGAGAACCCGAACGGCCGGTACGCCCCCGGCGAAGCCCTTGCTCATGCCCCAGCCGTGCAGCACGAGATCGCCCGGCCGAGCTCCCGCCGCGTAGAAGGCGCGAGCGCCGGCGGCACCCCACACGCCGAGGTCGTGCGGCGTCAGGCCGAAGTATGAGGGAACACCACTGGTACCGGACGTCGCCTGGACCTGCGCGAGGTCAGCGACGGGCACCGCGAGGTGACCTCCGAGCGGCGGGTGCTCGGCAAGGCTCCGCCGCAGCTCCTCCTTCTCGGTGAAGGGCACCGCCCTCAGGTCCTCGACGGCGCGAAGGGAAGCAAGGTCGACTCCTGCTGCCGCCATCTTCTCGCGGTAGAAGGGCGAGCCCTCCTGCACGTGCGCCAACTGCTTGCGCAGCATCGTGCTCTCCAGCGCGCGCAAACGCGCGGGCTCCCACGTCTCGATCTCGTCCAGCACGTCGACCATGGGTTCAGCCCTTCTCGCCAGCAGGAATGAATCGGAGGACGGGCAGGTCGCCCTCCTCCGCACGCTCGAAGATCGCCCGGACCCGCAGCCCCGGCACCAACGCGTCCGACGCGCACTCCACGACGTTGGCCTGGACCGTGACGCCTTCGTCGAGGGTCACGTAGGCCAGGACGTAGGGCGTGTGGAACCCCCACGGCCCTGCAGCGCGCCGCACGATCGAGTAGCTGTAGACCTCGCCGTGACCTGTCGCGGCCCGCCAGGAGATGTCGGTGCTGCCGCACCTCGGGCAGAAACCTCGCGGGTACCAGAAGGAGCGGTCACACGAATCGCAGCGAGGGACGGTGAGCTCACCCCGCTCGACGGCGTCCCACCAGGGTTGGGCATCCGGCTCGACGGCAGGCCGTGGGGTGGGAAGTCCGCCGGGAAAATACTCGGTCACGCGAAACGCTCCAGGACGATCGTCGAGCTGTAGTGGTTGGCAGCGAGGCGGAATCCCGTGCCGGACGCAACGGCCCACTCCAGGTCGGGCACCTGGACCGACGGATGGGCCTCGCCACGGAGCTGTCGGACGGCCTCGATGACCTTGGTCATCCCACCCCGGTTGCCGGGATGGTTGTTCGACAGCCCACCGCCGTCGGTGTTGACGGCAAGCCGACCCGACCCGCTGATGAGGCCACCGTCCTCGACGAAGGAGCCGGCGGCTCCCCGAGGACAGAAACCCAAGTCCTCCAACGCAACCAGGACGGTGATCGTGAAGGAGTCGTAGAGGGATGCGTAACGGACGTGGGCCGGGGTGATCCCCGCCTCGGCGAAGGCGAGCTCTGCGGAACGGCGGTTCGCGCTGTAGGTGAGGTCCACCTCGCCCGCCATCGAGGCCTTGTGACTTTCGCCGTGGCCCCGCAGGATCGCGCCGGTGCGCCCCAGCTCTCGGGCGACGTCGGGGTGCACGACGACCAGCGCGCCGCCACCGTCGGTCACGACGCAGCAGTCGAGCTTCCGGAGGGGGTCGGCGATCGGTGACGCGGCGAGGACGTCCTCGACGGTCACCTCCTCGCGCAGGAACGCGTTCGGGTTGTGGACCGCGTGGCGTGACGACGCCACCTTGACCCAGGCCAGCTGCTCGGCGGTCGTGCCGTACTCGTGCATGTGCCGCCGGGCGAGCACCGCGTAGTCGGCGACGGGGCCGTACCCGCCGGTGTAGCCGTTGACCTGGTACGCCGCAGCTGGCGTGGGCGTGTCGGGCGGGGACTGCATCTGGCGCTGCGCCGGCAGTCCTGCCAGGGACACGACGGCGACACGACACTTGCCCGCAGCGATGGCCGCAGCAGCGTGACCGACGTAGGCGACGTAGCTCGATCCGCCCATCTCGGAGGACTCGGTGTAGGTGCACTGCAGCCCGAGGTGTTGAGCGATGTCGATCACGCCCAGCCCGGGGGCCGTCGAGTCGGTGAAGAAGCCGTCGACGTCGGAGAGGGCGAGACCGGCGTCGACCAGGGCCCCCGACACGACGTCGCGGTGGACGCCGGCGAGCGTGTGTCCCGGCAGGCGGCGGCCGGGGTGCTCGTAGGCACCCACGATCACCGCTGCTCCGTTGGACGTCATACTGCGCTCTCCTGCCGCTGTGTTGAATCTCTCATTATTCTAATCATAGTTAGCCGAGATGTGTCAACAGTCTCACCCTGCGAAGCGGTGGTGAGGGACGAGCTCACCGCACGAGGTCGTTGAGCGGCGCCAGAGTGTCGAGCGCCCTCGCCAGGCCGTCGCGGTCCGTCGGCGCCAAGGTGATCACGAGCCGTTCGACGCCGAGGTTCGCGTAGTTCTCGACCAGCTCCTGGTCGCCGCGCGGGTCGAAGGCATGGAGGCGGACGCTGGCCGGGTCGCGGCCCGCGTCCTCGAAGGCCCTCTGCAGGTCGGGGAGTCCCTCGTGGATGGTGCGCGTACCGATGGGGGCCCAGCCGTCGGCGAACTCCGCGATGTGCTCGAAGAGCTTGGGGCCGGCCAGGCCGCCGATCACGATGGGCGGACCGCCGGCCTGGACCGGCTTGGGCCACTGGTACGACGGAGGGAAGCTGACGTGCTCACCTTCGAAGGAGGCGATCTCCTCGGACCACAGCTGCCGCATCGCGAGCACCTTCTCCCGCGTCACGGAGCGGCGCTTCTTGTACGGCACCCCGTGGTCCTCGATCTCGTCCTGGTTCCATCCGTAGCCGATGCCGAAGATGAACCTTCCCTCGGACAGCAGGTCGAGACTCGCGACCTGCTTCGCCAGATAGATCGGATCGTGCTGGGGAACCACCGTGATGCCCGTCCCGATGGTGAGGCCGGGTGCCGCCGTGGTCGCTGCAGCCAGCCCGACGAACATGTCGACGGTTCGGTAGTACTCGGGAGGGAGCTCCCCGCCGCGGGGATAGGGGGTGTTGCGGGTGATCGGGATGTGGCTGTGCTCGGGCAGGAACATCGCCTCGAAGCCGCGTTCGGCCACCATGCGGGCCAGCGGCGCTGGAGCCACGGTCTGGTCCGTGGAGAACATCATGATTCCGACGTGCACGACCACTCCTGGGATTGAGGGGAAGGAATAAGTGGTATCATAATTATCATAGGAATCAGGCGCGGTCTAGGGAGGACGCATGACGGACCCGGTTTCCCTCATCGACCGGGACCAGCTCCGGCGCCGACCCCCGGGCACGGGGATGACGACCCGCTCCGGGGCGCCTACCTGGGCGTGCTCCTGGCCGCGCTCTTCGCCGTCGCCTTCGGCCTCACCGGCGAGGCCGTGCTGGTGTCCGGCGGTCTCGTCTGCCTCGCCGCCGGCTTCGCCTCGGCCGCGATCCTGCGCAGACGAGGTTGACGACCGACGCCGCGGCAGGTCGAGGCAGGCCCGACGCGGCGTCCGGCGACGAGCAGGCCCGGCGGCTCAGATCGTCGAGGCGTCGCCGAGCAGGACGGTGACCTGGCTGGACAACATCCCGCCGTTGCCGTGCGCCAGCGCCACCCGGGCCCCGGCCACCTGGCGGTCGCCCGCCTCTCCCCGAAGCTGTCTCGCCGACTCGATCAGCGTGAAGATGCCGTACATGCCCGGGTGGCAGTAGGACAGGCCGCCGCCATTGGTGTTCACCGGCAGACGGCCACCGGGGGCGATGGCCCCTCCGCTGACGAAGTCCCCGGCCTCACCCTTGTCACAGAAGCCGAGGTCCTCGAGAAACAGCAGGGTGTTGATCGTGAACGCGTCGTACAACTGGACCACGTCCACGTCAGCAGGACGCAGGCCTGCGAGCTCGAAGGCACGAGGTCCGGACTCCGACGCGGGCGTGACGGTCAGGTCGTCGAGCTGGGAGACACCGACGTGCCAGTGCGCCTCGGCGCCACCGAGGTAGTGGACCGTCGGCTGGCGGAGGTCGCGCGCCCGCTCGGCGGAGGTCATCACGACCGCTCCGCCGCCGTCGGTGACCAGACAGCAGTCACGCACCGTCAGGGGCGTGGAGACCATCCTCGATCCGAGGACGTCGTCGATGGACAGCTCACCCCGCTCGAAGGCCGCCGGGTTCAGCTGCGCCCAGCGCCGGGCGGCCACGGCCACCTCGGCGAGGTGTCGGCGCGTCGTCCCGAACTGGTACATGTGCCGCGCCGCAGCAAGCGCGTACGCCGAGACAGGCAGACGCGGAGAGAACGGCGTCTCGTAGGACGGGAGGTGGTTCTGCCCCGACGACACCAGTCCGCCGGAGGCCGAGCGCTGGTTGCTGCCGTAGGCGATCAGTGCCACCTCGCACATCCCTGCCTCGATGGCGGCGCTCGCGTGCCGCACGTGCGCAAGGAACGAGCTGCCGCCCGTCGCGGTGCTGTCGCTGTAGCGCGGCCGGATCCCCATCCGCTCGCCCAGCGTGACGGTCGGCATCCCGTAGAAGGCGGAGTGGGAGAAGAGGCCGTCCACGTCGGCGATCGTCAGGCCCGCGTCATCCAGGGCACGACCTGCGGCCTGCTCGGCAAGGTCGAGCGAGGTGATACCGGGGCCGACCTCGCCCAGGTCCGACTCGGCCACCCCGACGATCGCGGTCCGCCCACGCAGCTCCCACTCGCGCCTCATCGGTCGCCTCCTTCCGGGACGAAGAACGGGAGCGTGCTCCCACCCCGGGGCGAGAGTTCGGCGGCGACCCGGGCTCCGATCGCCACCGCGTGGTCCTCGACGCGCGACATCAGGCGGTAGCCCTCGTCGAGGTCCACCAGGACCACGGCGTAGGCCTCCCGGCCCCGCGGGGCGATCACGGTCGTGGAGTAGATGGTGCCGCGCCCGGCAGAGGCGCGCCACGTCAGCTCGTCGGCACCGCACGCCGAGCACCGCAGACGCGGGGGGAAGATCGCGGACCGGCACGCCGAGCATGCCTGGAACCCGAGGACACCGTTCTCCAACAGTGCCTCGTAGGCAGCGTGCGGTCCTCCCACATGGGCGGGCAACACGACCGCGTGGCCGGGAACTTCTGAGCTCATTCCGCGCTTCCCTTACGTTGACACTATACTAATTATTATCATACTTATGAGACTCTCGACCATGAAGGGTGGGCCATCCATGGGCACCGATATCGAGCCTGACGACCGTGACCCGAACGGTGCTCTGGCGCAGCTTCCCCTCGAGGGCATCACGGTCCTGGACCTCACGCGGGTGGTCATGGGTCCGCTGGCAACGCAGGTCCTCGCCGACCAGGGCGCCGACGTGATCATGGTCGAGGCCGCCGGGGGCGACACCAACCGAGTGATGGGCCCGGGTCCCCACGCGGAGCTGTCCGGGATCTCCCTCAACCTCCTGCGGAACAAGCGCTCGGTCGCCGTCGACCTCAAGTCGCCCGACGGGCGGGCGGCGCTCGAGGAGCTGGTCCGTCGGTGCGACGTCGTGGTCTCCACCATGCGTCCCCACGTGCTGACCCGCCTGGGGCTCGACTACGCCTCCATACGCGCCCTGCGGGAGGACGTGGTCTACTGCCAGGCCCAGGGCTTTCCCCTGGACAGCCCGCGCTCGGACGAGCCTGCCTACGACGACATCATCCAGGCGGCCAGCGGAGTCTCCGACGTCGTGGAGCGCGTCACGGGCGAGCCGGGTCTGATGCCCACCATCTTCGCCGACAAGGTATGCGGACTGGTGATGGCCCAGGCGATCGTCGCAGCGCTCGTGCAGCGCGCCCGCACCGGTCGGGGCCGTCACGTCGAGGTGCCCATGAACCAGGCGATGAGTGCCTTCATGCTCGTGGAGCACGGCGCCGGCGCCATCAGCGAGCCACCGACTCTGGTCCCGGGAAGGAAGGCCACGGGCTACGCCCGGGTGCTCTCACCCGACCGGCGCCCCCATCCCACGAGTGACGGTTGGGTCCACCTGCTGCCGTACCACCCCCACCACTACGCGTCCCTGTTCGGCGAGGCCGGCGTCCCCGGCGCAGCCGATGACCCGCGCTACGCCGACCTGCGGGCCACGATCGCGAACTCCGACTCCTTGTACCGGGACGTCCGCCGGATCACCCCCACCCGATCGACGGCCGAGTGGCTCGACTACTGCCGCACAGCCGGCATCCCTGCCACCGCGGTCGCCTCCGTGCAGGACCTCGTCGACGAGCTCCCACTCGCCGAGCACCCTCACGCGGGTCCCTACCGGGTGATCCCGCCCATGGCCCTGTTCCACGGCGCAGCCGCGTCCAAGCCCTCTCCAGCCCCTCTCATCGGAGAGCACACCGCCGCCGTGCTCGAGGAGCTCGGCGCCCACTCGACGGAGGTCTCGTGAATCTCGTCCCCACCACCCTCACCGCGGAGGAACAGGCTCTCCAGGCCGATGTGCGGGCCTACCTGGACGAACGGCTCGCGCCCGGGACGTACCCGGTCGGACTCGGCATGGCCGGCGACGTGGACCCCGCCTTCTCTCGCGACCTCGGCGCCCAGGGCTGGATCGGTATGGCCCTCCCGACCGAGTACGGCGGTGGCGGGCGAACGGCCGTCGAGCGTCAGATCGTGGTCGAGGAGCTCCTGACGCGAGGGGCACCAGTCGGCTTCCACTGGACCGCCGACCGCCAGTCCGGACTCAACATCCTCCACAACGGCACCGAGCGGCAGCGCCGTCAGCTCCTGCCGGGCATCGCCCGCGGCGAGCTGTCCTTCGCCATCGGGATGAGCGAGCCCGACGCCGGCTCCGACCTCGCGTCGGTGCGCTCCAAGGCGGTGTGGGAGGCCGACACCTGGCGCATCAACGGCACCAAGATCTGGACGTCGAACGCGAGCACCGCGACGCACCTGTTGTGCCTCTTCCGGACCGGCGAGGGACGACACGACGGACTCACCCAGTTCATCGTCCCGCGCGACACCCCGGGCGTCACCGTGGCGCCGATCCCCTTCATCGACGGCACCCGCCACTTCTGCGAGGTCGCGTTCGAGGACGTCCGGCTCAGCGACGACGCCCGCCTCGGCGAGGTGGGCGCCGGCTGGGGCCAGAACACGAGCGAGCTCGCGCTCGAGCGCGGCGGTGTCGACCGCTGGATGTCGACCATGCCCCTGCTGGAGCACTGGGCACGGTCGGAAGGTGTGCGCAGCTCGGAGCCCGCGCAGATCGACCTCGGCCGGGTCCTCTCACGCCTCTGGGCCTACCGCGGCATGAGCCTGTCCATCGCACGACTCGTCGATGCCGGCAGCTTCCCCGTCGCCGAGGCGGCGTTGGTCAAGGAGATGGCGACCCAGTTCGAGCAGGAGTCCCTCGCACTCGTCCGGCGCCACTACGGCCGCACCCCGTCGCTGACCTCCGCGGACCCGTGGGAGGCGCTCCTCGCCCAGGCGCTCCTCGTCGGACCGTCCTGGACCCTGCGTGGAGGCACGACCGAGATCCTCCGCACCATCATCTCGAAGGGACTGATCCGGCGATGACCTCCGACCTCACCGACGCTCTGGCTGACTTCTTCAACGCGACCTGGCCGACCGACACGCCCGTCCAGGAGCCTGCGCCCCTGCACCAGACGCCGTGGTCCGAGTTCGCTGCACTGGGCCTGCACCTCGTGGGGGTGGCCGAGGACGTCGGTGGGTCCGGCGGCACCATCGAGGACCTGGTCGCCCTCGCCGTCCTCGCCGGACGACATGCAGCCGACGTGCCCGTCGTCGAGTCGACGACCGCGGCATGGGCCCTGACCCGGGCCGGCCTCCCACTCGACCCGTCAGCGAGCCACTCGTGCCCGGTCACCCGATCGGCGCTCGCCGTCGACGACGACGGCACGGTCACCGGCACCGTCGACGACGTTCCCTGGGGAGCCTCGGTCGACCGGGTGGTCACGATCGCCGACGACGGCCGCACCGTGGCGTTCCGGCCGACAGACGCCGTGGTCCGCCCCGGCACAGACCTGGCCGGACAGCCGCGGGACACCCTCAGCCTGGACCGGGTCACGCCCGTGGCCATCGGCACGGGCGTCAGCCGTGACCTGCTCGGCCGGCGCGCCGCCACCCTCCGGATCGCCCTGACGGCCGGAGCGCTGCAGGCCGCCTCCGAGCTGACCCGGCGCTACGTGTCCGAGCGGGTCCAGTTCGGCAAGCCCATCGGTGCCTTCCAGGCCGTCCAGGCCCATGTGGTGCAGATCGAGCAGATGGCGGTCATGACGACCGCGATCGCCGAACGGCTCGCGCTCCAGGAGGACGCGCCGGACATCGACGTCGCCGCGGCCCGGCTCGTCACTGCCGAGAACGCACTCGTCGGTGCCCGCGCAGCCCACCAGGCGCACGGCGCGATCGGGATGACCCGTGAATACCGGCTGCAGGGCTACACCCGCCGCCTCCACACGTGGGCCGGCGACCTCGGCGAGCAGCTCGAGCTCTCCCGACGACTGGGAGTCACCGCGGCCCACTCACCCTCGTTCGCCCACCTCATCTTCGACACCGACCGACCGGAGCTGCGTTCATGAACCTGTCCACCTTCGACAGCC
>Ga0247823_10004331_pt1 | contig 11409 bp, 19 predicted proteins | sample 13C_PalmiticAcid_2_FD_192426 | JGI IMG/M metagenome (GOLD analysis project Ga0247823, IMG submission 192426) | Soil microbial communities from agricultural site in Penn Yan, New York, United States - 13C_PalmiticAcid_Day30 | ecosystem: Environmental > Terrestrial > Soil > Agricultural land...
ATGAATGTGTGACACCGCCACCAAACGGTGCTAAACTCTAAGGCTCAGTCGCGGGGTGGAGCAGTCTGGTAGCTCGTTGGGCTCATAACCCAAAGGTCGTTGGTTCAAATCCAGCCCCCGCAACCACAGATAGAGACGAGATCCCGCCAGCAGCAGCTAGTTGCTCGGCGGGATTTTGCATTTCGGCCCACCATGTTCCATCGTCGTCGCGCACCACGGTGACGGGGCCGAGCAGTTGGCTCAGCAGATCTCGCGCGCGCGCGCGGTCATCCTCACGCTCGAGGCGGGCCTGCAGGTCGAGCAGCATTGCCTTGTAGCGGCCCACGACGTTGTCGACCTTCGGCACGGGAGCGGCGGCCATCTCAGCCTGACCCAGCACCACCTTACGCTCCTCCTCCATCGCGCGCAGGCGCCGCGCCAGAGCATCGCTGTGGCCCATCGAGACCACCGCGTCGACCAAGCGGCCGATCTCCACGTCCAGGGCCTCCAGGCGGCGCCGCAGCGCCTCCGCCGGTGCGCGCCCGGAGCGCTGGCGCTCGCCCAGCACCGCAGCCACCTGGCGCTGCAGCTCGGCCACCGCCGCCGGCGAGGAGAGGTCCTCCCGCACCAGCGTAACCAGCCGCTTGTCCAGGAGGTCGCGGCCCACGGTCAGTGCGTTCGCGCAAACGGCCGGTCCTCGGTCCTTGTGCACGCCGCACCCGTAGCGCGTGCTGTTCACCGCGATTACCGGCCCACCGCAGGTCGGGCAGCGCACGAGGCCGCCGAAGAGCGTCCGCGCTGGCCGGCCGCCTCTCTTCGCCGCCGCCACGCCGGCGCCGCGCAGGCCCTGGTCAGACGAGCGGGCGCGCGCCAGGCGCCACGTCTCCTCGTCGACGATGCGCAACTCAGGCGCCTCGCGCTCCTGCCATTCCGATCGCGGCCGGTCGACGTACCGGCGCTTGCCGGTCTCCGGGTCCTTCAACCACTGCCGGCGGTTCCAGATAAGGTGCCCGCTGTAGAGCTCATTGTTCAGAAGACCCAGGCCGCGGGCCGCGCTGCCGTAGATGGCGCTCACGGCCCACGTGCCGCCCCGCGGCGCCGGGATCCCGCGGCGGTTCAGTTCGTGCACGATCGCGGCCGGCGACCAGCCCTGGGAGTAGCACGCGAACACCCAGCGCACGTGGACGGCCTCGGCCTCGTCGATCACCGACCGGCGGCCGTGGCCACCGGCATCCTCGGTGCGGTAGCCGTAGCTGCGCCCGCCGGCGCTGAAGCCGCGGTCGAACTGGCCGGCCAAGCCGCGATGTGTCTTCTCGCGCAGGTCGTCGAGGTACAGCTCGTTCACCATGCCGCGGGCGATGCGCATCACTTTGCGGCCGGCGGAGTTCGTGTCGTAGCCGTCGGCGGTGCCGATGATTCGGACCTGCCGGTGCTCCAGGCGCTTCACCACCTGCTCGGCCTCGCCGACCTCGCGGCTCAGGCGGTCCAGCCCTTCGACGATCAGCACGTCGAACCGACTCGCCAGCGCATCCGCGAGCAGCGCCTTGCCGCCGGCACGAAGCGCGATCGGGGTCGAGGCGCTCACGCCCTCGTCAGCATGGGTGGCCACAACCCTCCAGCCTTCGCGCTCGGCACGCTCCCGCGCACCGCGCAGCTGGTCAACGATCGACGATTCCCTCTGCTTGTCGGTGCTGTACCGGGCGTACAGGCAAACTCTCAGCGCCGTCATGTCGGCGGTCCTCGGGCAATGGATTGCAGGCTTCGGCCACGAGCTGGCGGGCGAGCAGCATGATCAGCTGCTCCCGCGCGCGCTGGCGGGGTTCAGGGGAGGGTGCTGGGCGCATCGTAGACCCCAGAGTCGGGGCGCTCGGACTGCACGAACGCACGGCCATCGTCAGTGATGTTGAACGCCCAGTTGGTCCAGCCGTAGCGGCGGAGGGCGTACAGCGTGCGAGTGAGACCGCCGCGCGCGCAGGCATCGCGCACGCGGTCGCCCGGCTCACGGTTTGCCGCGAGGTCGCGCAGCACCTGCAGCTGCGCATGGGTGGGCTGTCGCGGGCGCATCAGGCGTGCTCCTGCGGCTCATCGCTCACCACCTCGCGAACTGTCTCGATGGGCAGGGCGAGCGCGTCGGCTGTGGTTTGCAGCGCATCCTCCCGCCCGGCACCGCGGCGCACCTCGTCGTCGAAGGCTGCGCGCACGGCTTCACGGCGAACGATCGTCATGAGGCACCGCCGTTCTTCTCCGCTTGCCGCTCGGCGCGACGTTGTGCTGCGCGCTCCTGAAAATAGGCGTCGATCTTGGCCTCTTCGGAAGCCCAGTGGCCAGCGGCGTCGAACGTCAGACCTCGATTGGCCTGAGCGAGGATCTCGTCGAGGCTGACCTTGCCCACGTGCCACTTGGCGTTGGGGACCGTGGCGAGTTGTTCGAGCCAGGACTGCAGCAGGAGGAAGAAAGCGTGGCACTGCCCGTCGAACGCTTTGAACTCGTCCGTCTGCGCATCGGCCGCGCGTTCGTTGTTGCATCGCCCGTTGAGATCTTGGAAGCGGCACATCATCGACTTGACGATCGCATGAAGCGGCACGACATCCACTGGGCGCTCGGCCTCGGTCAGCGCCTTGAACCATTCCATGGCCGCGGCTTCGCCAACGGCGTGGCCCCCCAAGCGCCCACCTGTGGTCGGCAGATTCCAATCGCGCAGGTCGTCAACGAGGCCCCCGCGCTTGCGCGGGCCCTGGAAGAAGAGCGGCCGAGCGTACTCGCGCCGCATCTTCGTTCGCGCGCGGATCGAGCGGCGCGTCGACACGAAGTCCGTAGGCAGGTCGTTCATCCAGTACCGCACGGGCGGGCGCGGCGTGGCGTCGTACACCTCCTTCGCGGTGCGGACGTCACCCGTCGGGTCGCCGACATGCACCACAGCGCCTTTGTGCAGCACGTAGAACGCAGTGCTGCCCTGATGCCTGGCCGTCAGGAGGTTGGCCAGACGCTGAGCCGGTTCGAGCGTCTTGTCCTGGTAGTAGATCTGGCCGTACCTCGGATCAATCGTGTAGAAATCGTCGCCTGCGGTGACGCTCCTAGCGCCTTCCGTGAGCGTGCGTTCGTGAGTGTTCACGACGCGAGTCTGCGGCTCTGCTGTGATAGAGTTCATCTCGATTTCTTCCTAGTTCGCACTTGGGTGAATCACAGAAGCCTCGTCGGTGCCAGCCGTCGGGGCTTCGCCTTTTGCGGGTCAGGTGGAGGCTTGGCTTGTGGCGCTGCGAGCCAGCTTCGCAAAGGCGTCCTCGACGATCTTGTTCAGGACCCACTTCTGCGAGCGCTCCTGCTCGCGCGCGTACTGTTCCAGCCACCGTTTCACTTCGGGGCGGAGCTTGTGCTGAACGAGCCCCGGCTTCTCTTCTGCATTGCCCATCGCGACCTCTCGCAGTTGTGTGGGATCTATTTGAATCCACATCCGATGTGGGTGTCAAGTGGATTCTTTTTCCTAAGGCGAACCAGCGCGGAGCTCACTTCAACGCCGGGCGCCCGTCGGCCTGCACCTTCCGAGGCCCTCGGCCACCAGGCGGCGCACGCTGGCCGACCCGCTCGCCCGTTTTCCCGAGTCGCCACAAAATCGAGGCGCGCGCAGGGGTAGCGGCGCTGTCGCGCGGCAGGCTTAGTGACGTGCTTTTGAGGGCGGCTGTGGAAGTGGAACAACGGGTTTAGGGTTTCACCAACGTCCCGTTTCGCGCTATTTCCTCACGTGGCCAATATCGACGGGCATTCACTCGGAGATCTCGAGAGTGCGCGCATACATACATTCTCTCGGTCCCATTCAGGAAATTTGAATGTTGCAAAGTTGTAGGTGACGGCGCCGTCAATAGCAGTACACAATCCAAAAAGTCAACCGTTGAGCGGATTGACTAGAAGTGGTAGCACTCAACAACCAAAAATCATTGCCGATATCCGGCGACCATAGGTTGAGGCGCTAGGGGAGAACGGATGACTACGAACGTATTTGATCGCTTGGCGCGCCAAGCAGCCACGGATTCACGCTGGTCGGCGACCATTCCGGGCTATGCCATTGTCTATCTTGATGATGGCCCGTTCGACAAGATCTTGCTCACGCAGCCCATCACTACGCTATTCGCCGGCTGCATTCAGCGTATCGATGCTTGGAAGACTTGGCTTCGTGACCCGAATCGTTTGATGGCCAACATCCCTGTAGCAGATGCCGGGATCGCAATTTGCATGATCGACATGCGCTCAAGCAGTGTGGTGTTTGAGCACAACCAGGAGATCACATTGCCCGATGCACGATTTGCCGGAACTGGAGCATGGCCTGCCCACGGATGCTGGGGCAAGAACAAGGACGCACGTCGTTCCGTGGAAAGTGCGAAGCTGGCTGACCGGTTAAGCGGTGGGTCGGTTAAATATGTTGATTTCGCTAGCGGAGCAACGAACTTGCCCGACAGTGAAGACTATGCGTCCATCAAACAAAACTTCAGTACGAAAGGAATGGTCATGTACTTCCAGAACCCTGGTCACGTTGCACTTCCCGAGGCTGTCGCTAATGATCCCGTGATCGCACAAGCTGCCGACCAAATTGCAAAGGGTGAGATCAAACTTACCGCCCCGAGCCCGGCTGCGATGAACGAGTGGACGGCCGAAGACGTTGCCCGACTGCACAACGTGCTTGCCGAGTACTTCCCCGCGTCCTGAGCAAGACCGACGCGACACAGGCCCGCTTAGGCGGGCTTTTTCACGCCCTGGGCTCGGTCGTTGCAGTCGGCGTATCCGGGAAGCCCCCACCCGACAACGCCGGTGCCCGCCGCTACGCTGAGGCGCCGCAAGCCGCGGTTCAGTGGAGACATCATGGCAACCGAACCCCAAGACTGGGCATCCCTCGTCGTCGAGAAGCTGGTCGCGGTCATCAAGCGTCCGGACGACACCATCGCCCAACAGAACTTGGCGATGGTGCTACGCAACCACGAGCGCACCGTGAAGCTGATCGACCAGACGGTCACGGACATGAAGAACGGCGGGCGCGGGTAGCTCGAGAAATTGCGCCGCAGAGTAGTTCGGCGGCCCTCGGGCGACACTGTCGTCCTCGCAACTTGAGGACGTCACATGAAGCTCTGGATGCTCGAACGCGTGGCCGCCGGCAGCCTCCCGCGGCACTTCGACGATCCGATCGACATCGGAACGCTCGTCGACCTGCACAACCTCGGCATGGTGGATGCGAAGTTCGCGGCGCCGAGCACGTCAAAGGACCGCTACGGCCAAGTGCTGGAGGCGTTGGTGATCAGCATCGCTCCGGCCGGCCAAGCCGCGCTGGCGGGGCGCAAGTCGTTCTGAACGAGGCCGGGCAATTAGGGCCCGGTCGGCCCTTCCGGCTGTCGACCTTTCGCCCGGCTGTCGACGATGCGGTGCAGGAACGAGGCGACGACGAGCATTTCCCGCGCCTCTTGCGCACCGAGCTCAACCTCGCGGTGGCTGGTCGGGTTCTTCAGGTATCCAATCGCCCCTGTCATCAGCTTCATTAGAGCCGTGCGTTCACCCCCTTCGCTGCCCGCGTCCGTGAGCGGTCCGTCCTCCGGGTGAAAGGCGCGGGACGCGAGGGGCACGCCGATGGCTTCGTTGCCGAGCCCGGCTGCCGAGCGAATTGAGACTTCAAGCGCTCGAAAGGCAGCGAACACCGCGATATCGAACTTGCCTTGCCTGAAGTTGTCCATTGACTCACGGACAACGACGGGATGGAGGAGGGTTTCGGGCAACTCGCGGTCCGCTGACCAAGCGGCAAGATCGCTCACCTCTGCCGCCGCACGTCCCGCACGGGTGACGATGATCCAGCCCAACTCTGCCCTTGGCGCCTGCGCGATGAACCCGCGCGCGGACATCCAGCTGAGAGCTTCGGCGACGGCGCGGCCGCATTCCCATCGGTTCTCGAACTGTCCCTCTGCGCCGCTGATGATGTTGCGCAGGTTGAAAACCGCGCTGTAGTCAGCGTGGGCAGTGACGAGCTGTGCGAGCAGCGCCTGGGCCACTTGAGCGGGCGCGGCGGCCTCAAGGGCTTGGTAGCTCGGAAAGTATCGAAGTAGGCTCATTTATCCATCCTGCCATGCCTGGCTTGCGGATATCTCCCACGTGTGGAGGAGCCAAGCAGCCCGGAAGGGCGTTGCTCAAGAGCTAGGCTTCACCTCATTCACACCGTCCGTCCAAGGAGTCGGGTCGACCCCGCTGTCCTTGAGGAGCTTGATCACTTCGATCAAGCCGTGCGCATTCTCCGTGGTGCCGCCCGCGTTTAGCAGTCGGCCGATCCTGTCGGCCAACGCCCTCTCACTCATCTTGCCCACGGCATAGGCCTCGTCCGCGGCGTCGTGCATCGTCGGAAGTACCCCGCCCAACTTCCGCTCAGCCGCAGGAGTCAAGTGGTTCAGGGTCAGCTTCAAGAAAGCACCAACTGAGCCGGCCATCATCTCCAGACCCAGCACCTTGCGAGAGAGGTCGAGGGCTAGCTTGTCGGAGTCGGACGACGATCCTTCGAAGCTGCCCTGCAGGCGCGCGACGATCTCGGCGTTGAGACTTCGGCCGCTGGCCCCCGCGGCCGCCTCAAGTTCTTTTCGCAGCTCCTCCGACATGCGGAGCGGGTAGGGCTTCTGCTGGTGGCGATCGTTCATATCGACGAATTGTGGGTGTCTATAAGAGTCTCCGCAAAGAATCTATTTGACACCCACATCGGATGTGGATTCAAATAGATCCCACTTTGAGACTCCAAGGAGCGGTGGTGCACCGGCAAGAAACAAGTGAATGGGCTTCCCGATCCTCGACCGGGGACGGTCCCTTACCGCTGGAGTCGCCGCTGAGCCTCCTGCGCGTCCTTCAATCGAAGCTCCGCTTCGAAGACCGCGTTGCGCATTACGCGCTTGAGCATCTCGTCCAGGGTTCGGCGCGCAGCCGTCTCATGTGGCGTAGGCCGCGGTTTCTTCTTCGAGTTCATGGGGCCTCGCGGCTTCCTCTTCCTGTTGAGCCCTCCCGCAAGCCTGCGGCGTTGGGGGCATCCGATGTCGTCGGGTGCGCGGGCCGGGCTCAACAGAAAGGCGAAGTTTTTCGTCTCTCGCTGGCCTCAACTTTTGCGCCTGCCCAACGGCGGGCGCAACGGCGGGGCCGATTTCTTTTTGCTATTGGATGCCCCCCACGTGCAACTCAACCTACCTCTGCTTGGTCGTCTCGACCGTCCCTGCGTCGCCCCTTCCCAGCTCGTTTCTCAGTGCAGGTCGTACCGCGATGCGGTGCGCATGTGTTGGGCGCTCCGCCGTGTGCACCACATGACTTTCCGCCACCTGGCCGTGGAAGCGGGAATCCGCTCCCAGGTCATCAGCGACTACCTGCATGGCGACGACCACCCCCACCGTCGCGACCTTCCTGCCAACCGCATCGCAGCTTTCGAATCGGTGACGGGCAACACCGTTATCACGCAGTGGCTGGCCGCGCGCCAGGCGTTGACGGTGCTCGAAGAGCTGCAGGCTTCCAAGGCGCTGGCCTGATGGCAGAGCCGCTTCCACACCCACCGGAGACCCATCGATGACAGCAACCGAACAACCGAGCCGCGAGATCGAGCTCAAGGCGTGGTCGACGCTTGTGGCTCGCGCTGCCCTCAAGGGCTTCCAGCTGTGGCGATCTGACGCTGCCGACGGGCCCACGCGGTACTTCCTCGCTCGATGGGGTCGCGTGCGCGCCATGGCCGACATCGACGAGGTGGAGCGCATCCTCGAAGTGGTGGGCGCCGCGTGAGTGTTCGCTGCATCGATCGCGTCTTCGAGAGGTCCAGCCACTCGGGGACGGAGTTGCTCATGCTCGTGGTGCTGGCCGACTACAGCGACGACGACGGGAACAGCTATCCCGCCGTGGCGTCGCTGGCGAAGAAGTGCCGCATGTCGACTCGGAACGCCAACTACCTGTTGCTCGCGCTGCAGGCCAGCGGCGAGCTTCGCGTGCTCAAGAACGAAGGCCCGAGGGGGACAAACCGCTACCGGATCATGCTCGACGACCTGGGCACCAAACCCCTGCAACCGGTTGCACCCCTGAAGCCCATTGCACCCCTGAAGCAGCCTTCACCCCTTACCCCTGAAGCCCACTTCACCCCTGAAGTGGGTTGCACCCTGAAGCCCACTTCCGGGACCCCTGAAGCCGGCTTCTCGAAACCCCTGAAGCCCACTTCAGACGAACCGTCATTGAACCGTCAGGAACCGTCAGTGGTCGCGCAACCGCGCGCCAAGCGCTCCCGGAAGGTTTCAATGTCGGAACCCTTCGAGATCTCGGATGCCGTTCGGGCGTGGGCCGATGAACATGGCTTCGGCGCTCACCTCGAAGCCCACCGCGAGCAATTCGTCGGGTACGCCAAGGCGAACGCCGCGGTGTACGCCGACTGGGATCAGGCCTTCATGAACGCCATCCGTGGGGACTGGGGCAACGTTCGCAAGCGTGCCGGCCAGGGGGCGCCTCGGCCCTCGTCCAGCACCGAACTCACCGCCGACGAGACCTTCCGATGAGCCAGCACGAGGCCGCCCCCACCATCCCCTGGAGCGAGGAAGCCGAGCAGGCCGTCCTCGGCGCCCTCATGCTCTCGCCGGAAGCGCTGCTGCGCACCGCGGAGGAAGGGCTGCATGCGGCGCACTTCCACGCCGTGGCCCACCGCGAGATCTTCGGTGCCATCTCCGTGCTGGTGGCCCAGCACCAAGCGGTCGATGCCATCGCTGTGTTCGAGCATCTCCGTCTCCGCGACTTGGCCGAGGCATGCGGCGGGCTGCAGTACCTGACCCAGCTCTCGAGCGCCGTGATGAGCGCCGCGAACATCCGCCGGCACGCGGCCATCGTGGTGGATCGGGCGCTGCGTCGCCGGATCTTCGAAACGATCGACCAAGCCCGCGAGATGGCGCAGGAACCCGGAGATCCGGACGAAACGCTGGATCGTGTGGCCGGCCTGTTCGACAGCATCCGCCGCCCCACCGCCCGGGCGGAGCCCGAGGCCATCGGCGACCTCATCGCGGCCCGCACCACGCACTGGGAGGCGCTGGCGGACGGAAAGATCGAGGCCGGCATGCGAACCCACTTCGACGTGCTGGACAGCGCGCTAGGGGGAGGGCTCAAGGGCGGCCGCGTGATCGTCATTGCGGCCCGCCCGTCGATCGGCAAGACGTCGTGGGCCACGCAGATCGGCCTTAACGTGGCCGGCGACGACCACCCGGTGCTGATGCTTAGCCAGGAGATGCAGAAGGGTGAGTTGGCCGACCGTATCGCCGCGAACCTTGGGCGCATCAAGCTGGAGACGCTGAGCACTGGCAACTTCGGTGGAGAGGACTGGACCCGAACCTCGGATGCCGGTGAGCGCGCGCTGCACCTGCCGTTCTTCATCGACGACCAGCCGGCACTCACGCTGCTGGACATCCGCGCCAAGGCCCGGCAGGTGAAGCACCGCCGCGGGCTGCGCGTGCTGATCGTCGATTACCTGCAGCTGTGCGCGGCCACCGGCAAGACCGACTCCCGCCACCACCAGATCGAGCAGATCAGCCGCGGCATGAAGCAGCTGGCCAAGGAGCTCGACGTCTGCGTGCTGCTGCTCAGCCAAGTCAACCGCGCTTCCACCGCTCGGGCCGACGGCGAGCCGACCCTTGCCGACCTCAAGGAGTCGGGCGCCGTCGAAGAGGACGCCGACACGGTCATCGTGCTGCATCCGAAGGGCGTGGAGCCAGACGGGTTGCAGGTGATCGCCGCGATCCTGCTGAAGAACCGTCAGGGCCGCCGCGGCCGCATGGCGCTCGCCCTGCACGGGGAGACGCAGCGTTGGTTCGAGTCGAACGCGGACGTGTCCCGCAAGGTTGGGGCGGGGTGAACTTCCGGCGCCGCCTCCTTCAGCCGGCGCCGGCCGATGTCCGGGCGCTGCTGCTCGAGCAACGTGACGCCCTTGCACGGGCCCACGAGGCGGTCGACCCGCTCAGCTGGGCCCGGCAACTACGCAGCATGGAGCAAGGCGGCCTCCCGCTGTCGGACGCACAGAAGCGGGCATGGCGCCTCGCGCTGGCGTCCCTGAAAGAACAGGAAAAGAACAGGTGAAGAGTTCGACGAAATGGAAGCCCGGGCAGTCCGGGAACACGAAGGGCCGACCGAAGGGCACAGGGGAGGTTGGCAAGCTCCGCGCCTCGATCGCCAAGGAGATCCCCGAGATCCTGAAGGCGCTGATCGAGAAGGCCAAGGACGGCGACCTGCGCGCGTCGGCCCTGCTGCTGGAGCGCGTGCTGCCTCCCATGCGGGCGATCGATCCGGCGGCGCCGATCGAGATATCCGGCGACACGCTGACCGGGAAGGGTGACGCGATCCTGAAGGGCGTCAGTTCCGGCGAGCTCACCCCCGGCCAAGCGTCGCAGCTGCTCACCGGCCTGGCCGGGTACGCGAAGCTGGTGGAGACGGACGACTTGGCGAAGCGCCTGGCCGAACTGGAGGCGCACTTTGCGGGCAAGCCTTGATCTCCGGCTCCGTGCCATCGAAGACCGCGTGCGGGCGAAGCCGAGCGCGCCAGATGGCCTGGGCCACTTCTACGAGCTCGCCGCCGCTGCCGAGCACCTGGGCGGCCTGCTGCCGCTGCTGGTCCGCGTTGACCGCGGTGCAACCACTGACGCCGACGACCTGCAGCTGTCGTCAACCGCGGGCGTGCGGGAGACCTTGCAGGGCTTGACGCGGTTCTGGCCTGCGGAGGCCGCGGTATGAAAGAGAGCTCGGAAGATCGCTGGCGCGGATCACCAGCGAAGAACCTGCTGGATGCGGTCGAACGTCTCGGGGCGGCGCTGGACGAAGAACCGCTCGTGCTGCCGCCCGAGTTCATGACCGCGCTGTGCCGGACGCTGATGGCCACCGCGAACTTGCTCGGCCAGCAGCAGGGGTTGAGCGTGGTGGTGGCCAGAGAGGCGGTTCGCATCGCTCGGCAGAAATGAGCGACGGAGAGGCCGCTCTCGACCTGCTGCTGGACACCGCCGGCGAGGACGCGGCCAGGCGCATTGTCCGGGCCATCGGCACCCGCACTGCGCAGGCTGCTCTTGAGCGCCAGATCGTCAAGCGCTACGCCATCCACCTGCTGGAGCGGCGCGCGCCTCGGTGGGAGATCCGTGACCGCCTCATCTCTCGTGGCTTGAGCTGGGCCACCGCGTACCGGGTGATCGACGCTGCACTTGGCGCCGGCCCACGCTGTCTCACGGAAGGGCCCGCGGTGATACAGCCTCTCCCAAGCATTCAGAAATCCCAACCCATTGGAGACCTGAATGACGATCGAACAATTGAAGGAGCGCTTCCTGGCAAGTCTGAAGGAGCGCCTGCAGCCGCTGGTGAAACGAGTCAGCGAAGCTGATGCTTGGTTGAAGCGTGAGCAGCAGAAGTTCGCCGAAGCAACCAGTGCTCGGGAAG
>Ga0247823_10004332_pt1 | contig 11406 bp, 19 predicted proteins | sample 13C_PalmiticAcid_2_FD_192426 | JGI IMG/M metagenome (GOLD analysis project Ga0247823, IMG submission 192426) | Soil microbial communities from agricultural site in Penn Yan, New York, United States - 13C_PalmiticAcid_Day30 | ecosystem: Environmental > Terrestrial > Soil > Agricultural land...
GAACCTGAAGCGATCACCGCTGGTAGCCGTCGCTCTGGGTCTGGCAATCTGCTTTGCAATCTACCGGTTGATCACATACCTGTGCGTGTTGGCGCTGATGGCGCACTACGAGTCCTACGTCCCCCCCACGTTCGAGATTGATCGCGGTGTTTTCGCAGGCCAACAGGTGGGTGGATTCACTGAAGGGTGCGGGGTCGCCGTCTTCTCCATTTCGGGGAGAACGGCCACAGACATTTCGGCAGGAGGTGTCGTCTTCCTGAATGAAACTTCAAGAGGCACTCGACGCGAGGATCGGCAGTACCAGAATTGGCGGGAGGCACCTGTTGAGCGCACCTTGTTTCAAAGACTCGCCGAGCCGGATGCTGGAGGCAACGTCTGCGCGGAGGTCCCGGTCATTTTGACCAAGGACATCCTGGCAGCATCCAGAGGCTCTGGTGCTTTCCATTCTGGATTCAATCCAAACACAGAGATCGTCGTCATTCCCAGTCTCAGGTTGGTCGTTTTCTCTCATGACAGGTAGCGGTCTCGCATGCGCGAAGCGACGGTGCCTGGGCAAGCGGCGGGCTGATTCTTCCGTCGACCTGATACTCAACAGTGAAGCCGGAATTGCGGATGCATCGCACCGCGTCGCGCCTGCCTCCGTGAGCCATCGGCTTGTGTCGTAGAGTAGGGCCTGCACAAGCACCAAACAGCACCTGGGGAGGTCGCGTGGTCGAAGGTTGTTCATGCAAGCGAGGGGAGGGCGGGCCGCCATGGCTCGTGCGTTGTGCCGCGGGTCTCCCGCCGGCAGCGTCATGTGCCTCAAGACACCGGTCCAACCCGTCCTTCAAGCGGGCGTACCACGGCGGGCTCCGCCTACCGCGTCCCGCCGCTCAAGTCCAATGGGGGGCGTCATGAACAATGGCCACCACATGAGACTCTCGAAACTTCATCGCATCATCTTGAGCGCATGCATTGCGTTGCTTGCTTCACCGTCCGCGATTGGCGCGGAGATCTACAAATGGGTCGACGCGGCAGGCAAGACGCACTACTCGGAAAACAAGAAGGAAGCAGAAGCCGCAAACGGCAGAAGGTTGGAGGTGAACGTTCTGCCACCATCGTCGCCATCAATCGACCCGCGTCCGTCGCATTCGAGAAGTCCAGAAGCCTCCGTCAAGCCGCCGGCCCATGCCAGAGGCCATGCCACCCCTGCCGCTGGCGAGAAGCCGAAGCCGTTTTCAGCTCGAGATGAAACTGATGCCGGAAAGTGCCATCTCGCCCGCAGCATCCTCAACGGCTCAGCCCGGCACAGCAACATGAAACCCACGGATGCCTATGACCGGCAGGTCGCGGAGAGCGACGTTCGCATCTTCTGCAAGTAGCGAGTTCTCTCCGCGCAAACGTCAGGCGCTCCCAATGCAGCCATCGTCAGATCTGTCGCTCACCGAGTTGCCAGCGGTGTTGCCAAACTCAGAACATCGTCGCCGTCTGGTGCACGCTGACGGGAGAAGAGGCATCGTGATCAACGGAGACAGGATCGAATTCCAGTTCAGTGGCGGGGCGTACACGGTGTTGGCGACGAGCTACGACTATTTCGAAGGCTGCGACCACTGGATCTACCTCCTCGGCAGGTCGGGGGAGGTCCTCGATCTGATTGCCATGCCCTATGTGTTCGGTTTTGTGGAAGAGGCCACCGTCGTCTCACCCCATGAACTGAAGTTCGGCTACTTCGGTACCAATGATCGATGGGACCTGACTGTTCACGAGTCAGGCTACTGGTCGTTCTCCGTGGCTTCGCTGGCAAGAAGAAGGAATCGCTTCTTCCTGTCGAAGCGGCGTCTGTCACTCCGCCACGTCCAGTCGCACATCCGCAGGTATCGCAGCACCAACGCATGAGACACACGCCCACCCCAGGACGGAAACTTTCGTTCGAAGCCGAGTTGGAAAACTGGGCCGAAGGAATGGACTATTGCGCCGTTCCGGTTCCCGCCGAGATCACCGAGGCCTTGGGAACGACGGGTCCGGTGTTGGTCCTGGCCTGCGTGAATGAGTCGGAGCCGTTTCAGGTCAGTCTGTTCCCGGTCGGTGGCGGCCAGCACTACATTCGCATCAAGGCAAAGGTGCGCCAGGAGACGAACACCAAGACGGGTGATCTCGTCCGCGTGCGCATGACGGTCCTCGATCGTGCGAGCGTGACGATCCCTGAAGACTTGCTCCGTGCGCTTCAAGCCGAAGCCGTGGTGGAGGCGTTCAAGTCATTGCCGCCTGGGAAGCAAAATTTCATGATCCGGCGAATCGACGAGGCGGCCAAGCCGCAAACTCGCGAGAAGCGAATCAGCGATGTCGTGGTGGCTGCACACCAGCGGAGAGAGGAACTCGCCGACAAAGGTGACGGTGGGCTCCGGGCACGCATCTCCAGCCCTTCAGGTCGCGGCGAGTGAAAAAATGAAGTCATTGCTCGGCAGTCAGATTCGAGAGGCGTTCAGCGCCGCAGCGCTGCATGCCGGTGAGCCGATCTCCATCGACACGTTCGACGATGAAGGGGCCAGCGAGCACTTCGAACTCACCCATTGGCGCGACCACGGCTACGCCGAGTTGAAGGATCGCACGCCCTGCCTCTTGTTCTTCACGCCGAATGCGTTCTGCTTCTTCCTGCCGGCCTATCTGCTCGCGGCTCTGGACGAGCCTGAGTCGTGGTTCGCCGGGGAGGTTGCCAGTCGCCTGGTGCCCCCGAAGAACGACCCGTCGCGCCCGAGCTACGCGGCCTGGTGGACACGACTGAGCCCGGATCAACGCGTGGCGGTCGTGTCGTTCCTGAGGTGGATGCAATCGGGGTACGGCGCTGTGCCGGAGGCAGACATCGCACGCCTGGAGGCCCGTCATGGTGGCTGATCTTTCCATCGACCGGTGGGTGTCGGGGCAAGTCTGCGCCACTGCTCGTGTCGAAACGTCAGGATCGACGTCCGAGTTCAGCGGGCATTGGCGCTACGATGGATTCGGTCCGTTCGTGTTTGTGAAGCGCTACGAGGCAGCATTTTCAACGGGGCACCCTCATGGTTGAAGATCTTCCGGCGTTCAAGTACCACCCCGACCCGGTTCGCACCGGCGCCGTCGTGCGCAGCTCCACCGCATGCGCCTGTTGCAGTCGTGCACGCGGCTACATCTATGTGGCGGGCGTCTATGCCGTGGAGGAGCTGGACGAGCGACTGTGCCCCTGGTGCATCGCGGACGGGTCCGCTGCCAGCAAGTTCGGCGCTTCGTTCTCGGACGACTGGTCCCTGCGCAAGGCTGCACTGCCGCCCGAGGTCGTCGAGGAGGTGACACGCCGGACGCCGGGCTATGAGGCGTGGCAATCAGAGGCCTGGCTCAATCACTGCAACGATGCCTGCGCGTATCACGGCGACGCGTCAGAAGCAGATGTTGCCAACGCGTCGGAGGCCACCCGGCTCGCGTGGCAACAGGAGTACGGACTCACCGCTGCTGAATGGGACGACGTGACGGCTGGCTACGTCCCGCGGGGTCCGCGGGCTTTCTACAAGTTCGTCTGTCGGCACTGCGCCGCCGTTCTTCTCGGGTGGGACTGCGATTGAGGCGCGCCGGGTCACATGGATTCCGATCATCTGTACTTCGAGAAGTGGGATTTGCGTGGCATTCGCCCTGGTGGCCAAACGGATCAGGCCCGTCCTGGCGAGACGTTGCGCGGGTGCGGTGTGATGCCGGTGTTCCGGCAGAAGGAGCGCTTCGGATGAATCAGGCACGGGACGCGGCATGAGCACGGAAGCCCGCTACGCAAAAGCACATGAACTCCAGGCCGAGGGCCGGCATGGCGATGCTGCCGCCCTCTACAAGGAACTGGTGGACCAGGCGGAAGACCCTCGGTTTTTCATCGCGTATGGCGAGTGCCTCCAGCACCTGGGCCATTGGCGGCAGTCTGCAAAATTCCTGCAGCGCGGAATCGACCTGAAGCCGGCCTACTGCGAAGGCGATGCGCGGCTGATGCTGGCGGAGTCGCTGCTTCAGCTGGGGCTGAAAGATCAAGCCATCGCGCAATGGCGGATCGTCGCCGCCATGCCGCCGGCGTATCCGAGCCATGAGGCCGTGCCGGATGAGGCGCGGCGGAAGCTCCGCGAACACGCGCGCCGGTCATGAGCCGATCGCCGCGGCGGAAAGGTGGTGCGGACGCTGGCGCTCGGTTGCGGGCGGTGCAAAGACCGCCTGCTCAGGACATCTCCTCGAGCGGCCACACTTCAACGACCCCCTGGGCCACGGCACAGGGTGATTTCGACACCAGGGCGATGGCTTCCTGCAGGTCCCGGGCCTCGATCACGGCGAAGCCCGCGATCGGCAGGTCGCTGCGCAGGAAGGGCCCTTCCGTCAGCTGGACGCCTGCGTCATCGTGGTTCCTCACCTGCGTCGGGGTGCCGGCCACGCCGATCAATGCGCCACTGGCGCGCAGGCGCGCGTCCTGGGCGTGGGCTGCGTTTCGCACGGACGCGGCCGTGCGCTGGTAGCCGTCTTCATCGCCATAACCGATCGTGATGAACTTCGCCATGTCGAGCTCCTGTTCGATGCACGGTCAAAGTGGCAAACAGCGCGCCCGATGGTGCTGATCCCGGGCGCTAAGATGTGCCGATGAAGCTTCCATGGATGTTCGACGCGGGAGAGGACACCACGTGCTACGTCGACCGGCGCATCCTGTCGGGCGATGAGCCCATTCCTGAAAGCGAACGGGGCGAAGACCCGGACGGGAAGGACGCATCATGACGGTCAGGCGCATGGACAACGTCGGCATCGTGGTGGCCGACATCGAGGCGGCCATCGGCTTCTTCGTGGAATTGGGGCTCGAGCTCGAGGGCCGCGCACCCATCGAAGGGGACTGGGCCGACGGGGTCACGGGGCTGCCGGGCATGCGCGTCGAGATCGCCATGATGCGCACACCGGATGGCCACGGCCGGCTCGAACTCTCCAGATTCCTCTCCCCACCCCCGGCGGCCGACCACCGTGCCGCACCGGTGAACGCGCTCGGGTACCTGCGTGTGATGTTCACGGTGGAGGACATCGACGACACGCTGTCCCGGCTCGGTGCCCATGGGGCGACGCTGGTCGGCGACGTGGTCCAGTACCAGGACACGTACCGCCTCTGCTACATCCGGGGGCCCGAGGGGATTCTCATCGGGCTGGCCCAGGAACTCGCGGGGAGCGCCTCTTGAAGTCATCTGCAGGTCCTGCGTGGAGCGGGGTTGCCCGTCCGTGGTGAGCGCATGACTTCGTTCTTCCACGCGGACTGCACGAACTGTGGCGATGCCACCGTTCGCGCGTTCTCGGTCTTCAGTCGAGGCCGATGCCTCCCGTGTTCGCTCCGGTGGCGGCACCACGCCGCCGGACCGAAGGTGCCGGCGAATCCGCAGGCCTGGTCGGCGTCGAGCCAACGCTCGCGGAGCTTCAGTGGAGAGCCCGGTCAAAGCTACACGAACGAGCACTACTGGTGCCGCCGGTGCGGCTCGCCCGCGGTGTTCACGGCGGAGCAGCAACGCGATGCCTTCGAGGTCCGGAAGCGGTCCATCCATGAACGGCGTGTGCTGTGCGATCCCTGCTGGAAGGCGGACGCGCCATCGAAGGATCGAGGCACTTCGCCGCAACGCCAAGGCCGTATAGAGTAGGGGCCTGGGCAAGAACGAGAACAGCACCTGGGGAGGTCGCTTGGTCGAAGGTCGTTCTTGTGTTCATGTTCCAAGACGACGGAAACGCCATGAAGAAAGCACTCCTGGTCATCGATGTGCAGCACGCGCTGTGTGCGGGCGAATGGGCCGCCTTCGACATCGACGGCGTGGTCGACCGGATCAACGCCATCGCCCGCCAGGCCCGGGCGGCCGGCGTACCGGTCTTCTACGTGCAGCACGAGGAGGCCGAGGGCCCACTCGGGTTCGACACGCCCGGATGGCAGCTGTACGCGCGGCTGGACGTGGCGGCCGGAGACCCCCGGATTCGCAAGACGGGCTCCGATTCATTCCACGGGACGGAACTGTTGTCCCGGCTTCAGTCGCAGGGCATCACCGACCTCGTGATCTGTGGCTTGCAGAGCGAGTTCTGCGTCGACTCCACGGTGCGCGGCGCCTTGTCGCGCGGCTACCCGGTCGTGCTGGTCGCGGATGGGCACGCCACGGTGGACAACGGCGTGCTGCCTGCCGCGACGATCGCCGCGCACCACAACACCACGCTGAGCCAGCTCGGAAGCTACGGTCCGAGGTGCCAGGCGATGCCCGCGGCGCAGGTGCGCATCGCGGCCTGAGCATTCCCCGGGGGGGATCGACCCCGCACAGCCACGCCAGGAGGTTCTTTCCCATGAGCACGCTTTCGCCCAACGCACGCCTTGTCGCGACCATCTTCGACGAGGTCGCCAAAGGCAACGGTGTTCCCTTCTGGGAGGCCTGTCACGACGACGTGGTCTGGCGCACCATCGGCGATGGGTCCTGGAGCGGCGAGTTCGTGGGCAAGCAGACCGTGATCGACGAGGTGTTCCGCCCGCTGAACCGCGTTCTCGTCGAACGGGCCACCATCCCGTCGCGCGTGATCGATGGCGGCGACGTGATCGTTGTCCAGGCCCGAGGCAGGAACCTCACCCGTGACGGCCAACGCTACGACAACGACTATGTCTTCGTGATCCATTTCCGGGACGGCAAGATCGCGCGGTACGAGGAGTACTGCGACACGGCGCTGATCGCACGCGTGCTGCCGGATCGCCTCGCGGCGAAGTCGATGCCGAAGGCGGGCTGAGCGATCATCGGGCGCTGAACATGTCCATGTGCCACATCAACAAGCTCGAGTCGATCCGGCGAGAGATCGACGCGGACGTGTGACCCGATGGCATTCGACATCAAGATCGAAACAGCACGTGGGGAGGTCGCATGGTCGAAGGTTGTTCCCGCATCCGGACATGGTTGCGCCATGGGGCTTCGCGCCGCGGCGCCGCACGGGCCTGAGGGCACATGATGCTTCGCGTCCGAACCCTGCCGAGACACGGCTCCGTGCTGGACGTCCCCGCGTTCCTCTGCGCACTCGCCGGTGGCATCGTGTCCGGGGTGGCGTTCCTGCTCATCGACGATCGCCTGGTCGCCGTGGGCGTCGCGTCCGTCGCCCTCCTGCCTTTCTGCGTCCTGCTGTTGCGTGCCGGGCCGCGCGAGCGGGACACGAAGGTGTGCCCCGAGTGCCGCGGCCCGTTGCCTCCGCCGCTGGAGAACAGCCCAGAGGAGGGCGAGCCCATCCTTCACCATTGCAGGCCATGCGGCATCCTCTGGTTCGCGGGCTCCACATCATCCTGACCATGATCCCCCGCGTCTTCGAAAGCCTGTGCTTCGTCTCGCTGCTGCGGGTCGGCATTCCGGCCATCCTGTTCGACGAGGGCTCGCGATGAACGGGCCGGCCTCGTTGCCCGACGGCAGGATCCGCCAGTTCTTCGACGAGTTCGTCGAGGCCTTCCGGACGTTCGACGGCAGCGTCATCGCGTTGCGCTACCTGTCGCCTTACCTGGCCTTCCACGCCCCTGGCTCGGTCGAGGTGTTCGCCACCCACGCCGACGTCGCCGCGTACTTCCAGCGCATCGTCACCGACTACCACGGCCGGGGCTGCCGGGCGTGCCGCTACGAGGACGTGGCGGTGGTGCCGCTCGGGCGCGACTGCGTGCTGGCCACGGTGACGTGGGAGCTGCTCGCGGAAGACCTGTCGGTCGTCAGCGTCTGGCGCGAGTCCTACAACCTGTGCGTCGTCGACGGCCGCTTCCGGGTGTTCGCATCGACCGACCATGCCGCGTGAGCGCTCGCGGCGGTCGCCGCAGCCATCGACACCTCCCGCACGGCTGCCTATCATTCATCTTCAAGACACAGGAGTAGCCCGTGGCCCTCTTCAAGACGCTCATCGTTTCCCTGCTTTCCGTGAGCTGCGCCGTGGCGGCCGCAGCCGACGCACGCGAACGCAGCTTCATCAGCAAGGGCATGCACGAGGCGGAGGTGCTGACCCGCATCGGCCGGCCCGACCACGAAGCGATCGTCCGGAGCGCGCGTGGCCAGGAGGAAGAGAAGACGTGGTCCTACTATCCCGATTCGCGGGACCCGCAGACGCTCACGATCATCACCTTGCACGCGGGGGTGGTCTCGAACATCGAGCGCAAGATCTCCCGGTGAGACCGGCTCGCGCAGAGTGGGTCCTCAACGGGATGATGGCAGACAGGGAGTGATCGCGTGGAAGAACATCAGGACGACTGGGAAGAACTCTGGGGCGAACGCCTCGCCGTGCTGCAGGCGCAGTTCGGCGCCGCAGACGACGCCGTGGGCCATGCGGCGGTGCCGCTCAGGCTGGGGCCGGAGGCAGGGGGTGCAGCCGACGTGCTGTACTTCCGGAACTGGACACCGGGCCGCCTGTCGGTGACGGCGGAGCTCCTGGGCTTCGACGACCAGCCGGCCAACGCACTGGGCCAGTACGAGCTGGCCGTCTGCCATCGCGACGACGAAGGCTGGGGCCCGAACCTCATCAGCCTGCTGGCGAACTACACGTTCGATTGCGCGCTGGAGCCCGGCGAGACGATGGGCATCGAAAGCGCCGTCCCCGACGGGTCCGACGTGGTGGCCCTGCTGTTCTGCGACCTTGCGCGCTTCGATTTCCGCGATGCTCCCGCGGGCGTGCTGCTGTGCATCGGAATCACCCGCGAGGAGCTGGACGCCTGCCATGCCGACCGTGGCGACGAGGTGCTGGCGGCGCTGAAGGCGGCCGGGGTGTTCCCGTACACCGACTTGCGCCGTCCGTCGGTGATGCCGGCAGTCGGCGTCCGCTAGACCCCATGGCGATCTCCTCTCGCATCGCTCCTGTCGCCGATCGCTGCCGGAGATGGTGGCGGTCTCCGGTGTCCCGCCGCGACCGCTTCCTGGGGGGCGTGATCGGCGGCCTCGGGGGCTTCTGGGGCGGCGCGCTGGGGATGCTTGCGTTCGCCCATCCTCCCGTCCCGCTGGGCACCATGGGTGTCGCTGCCTTGGTCGGTGCGGCCTCGGGCATGCTGCTCGGCGTCCTTCGGCCCAAGGTCACGATGGTCGTTCTCTTTCCGTTCGCCACGTTCGGTGGCGGGAGTGGGTGACGATGGAGGCCACCCCTTGCCACCTCGAGCCCTTCGGGGCGCCGGCTTCAGATACGCTTGACGGCTGACAACGGCCCGACCTGTCGCATGAAACTCATCCCCATCCTGCCCGACCTGGTGACCACGCCGCGTGTGGCCGAGTCCGTGTTCGTGGCCGGCGTGTGCACGTCCACCATGGCGATCTACCCGCCGGATGGCCCGGCGATGCCCTGGGTGGGCTACCTCGCGGAGGTCGGCGGCGAGTGGGTCGGCAGTTGCGCGTTCAAGTCGCCGCCGGTGGACGGCGCCGTCGAGATCGCCTACTTCACGTTCCCGGGGCATGAGGGGCGCGGCTACGCGGCGCGCATGGCGCGCGAGCTCGTGGCCCTGGCCCGCGAGCACGGCGCGGCGCAGATCCGCGCACAGACGCTGCCCGAGCCGAACGCCTCCACGCGCATCCTCGAAAAGCTCGGCTTCCGGTGGGCGGGCGCGGTCCAGCATCCCGAGGACGGCACCGTGTGGGAGTGGCAGTTGCCCTGAGCGTCTCGCGCATGCCCGTCCTTCTCCTGTCCATCTTCGCCTGTGTCGCCATTCACCTGCTGACCATCGCCGCCACGGCCAACGCCGTCGGCGTTCGTGTGCGAGCCGTCTCGCTGGGCATGGGGCCGGTGCTCGCCCGGTTCGGGCGGTTCCAGTTGCGCGCCGTGCCCCTCGGCGGTCATGTGACGCTGCTGGATTCGCGCGTCGAGCCCGTGCCGAAGGAGGCGATGCCGCAGGCGTTCGACGGGCGTTCCACCGCCGAGCAGGTCGCGATCGCCCTGTCGGGCTGCGCCGCGCTCGTGGCGGTCGCCTGGGGCCTCCTGTGGACCGCAGGGCTGGAGGCCATCGGTGCCGGGGTCGTCCAGATCCTTCGCGGTGCGCTCTCGCCGTTCGGCCAAGGGCAGGTGCTGCTCGCCGACGTGGTCCACTTCGCGCGCACGGCGCCCGTCACGGTGGTGTTCGGGTGCACGGCGGCCAAGCTGGCGGCGCTGAACCTCCTGCCGTTGCCCGCGTTGAACGGGGGCGCGGCGCTCGCGTCGGTGGGGCGGCGGCTCGGGCTCGCGCGGTGGTGGCCGGCCGGGGCCACCACCGGCCTGTCGCTCGTCGCGCTGGGCATCGGGATCTCCTGGTGTGCCGCCGTGGTCGCCTGCGCCGCGCGGGGCTGAGGCGCATCGAGCGCCTGCTGGCAATCCCGATGCGCCGCACCCCCGCGATGCCTTAGAGTCGGCGCCCATCACGGAGATCACCAAGGGAGGCACGGATGTCGGCAGGCGACTGGAAAGACCTGTACCAGGCGGCCACGTCGGGCAACCTGCCGCTGGTGCGCCATCACCTCGACGAGGGTGTCGACCCGAACTACCAGCATCCCGAGATCCTCTGCACGCCCCTGGTGGCCAGCCTGGTGAACGGGCACGACGAGGTCGCGCTCCACCTGCTGGCGCACGGTGCGGCCCCGGGCCTGCTGTCGGAGATGGACAACCTCACGCCGCTGCAGGCGGCCCGGCGGCACGGCCGGACCCGGCTCGTCGAACGGCTGGAGGCGATGGGCGCGACGGAGCCGCCGCAACCCTTCTGGCGGCGGTGGATGGGAGGCCGCCGGGGAGCGGTTTCGAGGTAGTCTCCGGGGCTCGATCTCCAGGAGTCCCCATGACCATCGAAACCGAAGACGACGTCGCCGCCCTCCAGCGCATCGGCCGCATCGTGTCATCCGTGCTGCACCGGATGCTCGACGCCGCCGAACCCGGCATGACCACGCGCGAGCTGGATGCGCTCGGGGCACGCTGGCTGGCCGAGCACGGGGCCCGGTCGGCGCCGCAGCTCACGTACGACTTCCCCGGCGCCACGTGCATCAGCATCAACGAGGAAGCCGCGCACGGCATTCCCGGCGACCGGGTGATCCGCCCCGGGGACATGCTGAACATCGACGTGTCCGCCGAACTGGACGGCTACTTCGCCGACACCGGCGGCACGCGCGTGGTGCCCCCGGGCAACCCGCAGAAGACGCGCCTGTGCCACGCCACGCGCACGGCCCTCGAGCAGGCGATGAAACACGCCCGTGCCGGCCAGCCGCTCAACGGCATCGGCGCCGCCATCGAACGCACGGCAAAGACCTATGGCTTCAAGGTCATCGAGAACCTCGGCAGCCACGGCGTGGGCCGCGCGTTGCACGAGGAGCCCGAGCACATCGCCGGCTACTTCGATCCGTCGGACCGCCGCGTGCTGCAGGAGGGCATGGTGATCACCATCGAACCCTTCCTGTCGACGAAGAGCCGCGTGGTGACCGAGGC
>Ga0247823_10004333_pt1 | contig 11406 bp, 19 predicted proteins | sample 13C_PalmiticAcid_2_FD_192426 | JGI IMG/M metagenome (GOLD analysis project Ga0247823, IMG submission 192426) | Soil microbial communities from agricultural site in Penn Yan, New York, United States - 13C_PalmiticAcid_Day30 | ecosystem: Environmental > Terrestrial > Soil > Agricultural land...
TTCACATGGCAGTCGAAGCAGGCGATGCCGAGGCTCGGCTGGGCGGTCTTGCGATCATCGGTCGGATTGAACTCCTCCTGGGGCATCGGCGTCAGGAGTAACCGCAGTCCATCGAGCTGGACTGGCGTCAGCAGATCCTTGAACAGGTCACGGAAGTTGTTGATCGAGACCACTTGGCCGCGCGAGACATCTCCCAGCTCCGGACGATTCTGAAGGAAGATGGCGGGCGGAAACTCCGGAAGGAATTCGGCGGGGAGGTCGAACTCAACATCGAACCGCTCCAACCGGGAGAACATCCGAGTCTGGACCTGGGGAAACACCTGCCCGCCATTGACCTGGAGCGGGTGAGGAAGCGTCGGGTAGGGAAAGACTCCCTTTTCCCGGATGTCCGACGGCGACATCTTGCCCAGCTCGTCCCACGTCAGCCCGTTGGTCAGCTTGGCCGTCGGCCCCTTCAAGACGGCTTTTCCGCGAGACATCGTGACGTCCGGATCAGGTCGCGGCGTCAGGTCGTATCGTGTCTCGAGAAGAGCTCGCTGGGCCTTGACCACGGCATCCTTGCCGGCCGCCTCCTTCTTCATGACGTCCGCAAACGGCGTGAACGGCTCGTCGGCATTCAGCGGGTCGCGAAAGAAATCAAACCCGGTGATCTTCCCCGCTTTCGGCTGGTCCTTGAACGCAGGGGAGGCAGACTGGGCTTGCTTCGGATCGAACTTCTCTGGACGGTCCGCCTCCTGCTGCCGTTGTTCAACAAGAGTCCCCTCTGGCGGCCCGGCGGTCTGAGCTCGTTCAACGACATCCCCAGATATCGGCCCTTTGCGACTCTCCGGTGTCGCTACAGGCGTACTCTGCGGCGGTCGAGCGTCGGGCTGGCGGCTGGCAGGTTGTGCTTCAGACCGTGGCGCAGCCGGAACTTGACCGGCGGGCCGGTTCGATGTCGGCGGCGCTGCCGCAGTACGTCGTGGCGGGGTCTGTTGGCAGAACGCCACCGCCGCACCTTGGGCCGCAAACAGGACAGCAAGACATGAGATCCTGGACATGACTAGTCTCCTCGCGAGTGACCATCAGGCCAGCAGCCGAAAGCAAGTGCCATTCCCGCTTCATCCGCCAGGCGCACCGTTGTCGTGCCGAGTCATTGGGCCTCGTACAGCGCCATTGACGAGCCCGGGAGAGGCCTCAGGAAAACTCTTGTCCTGTTGAATTCGTATCGCCGGCGAAGAGGGAAGACGTTGCGGTCTAAGGTGGACGAATCACAATTGCGTTGCGACGAATGACCAGCCGGGGTGTCCCCGTCGACGGACTGACGAGTCTGAAGTGGAATCATGCAGGACCTGGTGTTGTTGTCTGATGAGGTCTTGTTCCTGACGCAGGCCGTACTGCAGGGGACGAAGACCAAAGCCGCGAGCCCGCTGAGCCACGAAGTTGCATGCGACTTACTCTGTAAGCACGGGCTGACTGAACGACAGGGCGAGACGTTGAGGCTGACTCCGATCGGGCATCGGGTCGCGAGAAAGCTGGTCGCCGATGGCGCCTGTAGATCGGTCTGGCTGCAGCGGTCGCAACTGGAGTTATTGGGGTGGCCGGTCGTAGGCCGAGGGGCGGCTGGGATTTGATGGGCACGTTGGGGGAGAGACAGACCTGATCCGGCACGCTTCGGGATGGACTGTCGTCGGACCAGCTTTTCCCCAACGTGCTCTGCCACCGTCCTGGAAATGGAGGCGAGAACCCCGCGGGAATACTGCTTGTACGGATGTGCTCTGCGAATTGCACCGGCGAAGCGAACAGCAAAGGTGCGAGTGAACAGCGAGACCGACGTGTCCGTTTGCGGCAGCAAAGGAAATGGAGCCAGCGAAGGCCTAGCACTGGCGGCGGTGACGGGCGCTAACCGACCGGGGTCCGGAGCAGTCGCCCACATCGACGCAGCCGCTCTGGCGAAGTCGTTCGGGTGAGTACCAGGGAACTTTCCGGGGCGGCACCCAGTATCTGTCGGTGTCCAGCATCGGCTTTCGCATGAGAATATTCCGGCTGGATGTCGCGTACCGTCACGGACGAATCTTTACAGGCGCTCATCATGCACGATCCCGGTCTCCGGCCGGACGAAGTGGCCGTTCTCTCCGACAGCGAACATGAATTGTTGTTGGCTCTGGTGAAGGAGGACCGCGGACTGCCGATAGCGTCGATCGCGAGTCCGGACTCAGAAGCCGTCGCCCGCGCTTTAATCGCGAAGCGCTTTGCCTTCGCTCGAAGCACACGCCAGGGAGGGACGTTGAGGGCCACGAAGCTGGGCCGGGCCGTGTGGCTCGAAGCGAAGTACCTTTTCATTCAGGGACGATCTCGCCCCCTCTATTTCCTCGGCCGCCGGCGTGCGGCTGCTCTGGGACTCGTATCTAGCAAGGACGGAATCTCTAGAACCGCCGCGAAGTCGCCGGCCCGACAATGATCAGGCTTGATCGGGATGCGATGGTCGACCTGGCGCAGAACGGACCATCGGTCTGTTCCGACATGCGGGCCTTTCACCGTCTTCGTGCCTCTCGCATTCGTTCGTCGCATCGCCTGCACCTGCGGAGATACATCGTCCCGATTACGCGATCCTCTCTTCGCGCAACGATGGCGCCTGTCGACCAGACTGGGCGCGCCGAGGTCAGGCGCCGGCTCCCGGGAAGCAGATCGAGCCCGGCAGGGAACGAAACCGATCGCTCAAGGACACGACATTTGGGAGGCGAGTCTCGAGAACGGGAAACCGCCGCGCGACTCGACATGGGCTGGCTCGGGGAATTCCGTGTATCAGGGATTCTTTTGATCGACCCCCAACCCGGCGGGGGGCTACGGTCTTGATCGTGCTGAAGCCATTCGGCCGCGTTAGGCTCAACGCGAATGGACCCACAGTCGAGTGACAGAGAGGCCTTGATGTTCGGAGAACTGGTGTTGGTGAGGAACGAAGTCCGCTTCCTGAGAGGCGCGGCCTCCAGCGGAATTGTGGAAAAGCGTCCTCTGTCGGACTCAGAGGACACCATGGTGCGGTTTCTGTGCGCGCGGGGACTCGCGTACCGGGACGGGGGAGCCGATGGCGAAGTCCGCCTGACCGCTCTGGGCAAGCGGATTGCCGCCGAAGTGGTCGAGACAAACGATCCCGCTGCCACCCGGATTCCGTCGGATCGTCTCGAGGCCCTCGCGAGCGCCGAGGCCGGAGACATCGGCACTCGAGGCGTAAGGAAGCCGATTTCCAAGAGCGTTTAGTGCTACGCGGGGCCCCACGATAAGTGGGCCCGAGTTCAATAAGAGCACTCGCCGGTGAGTGATACGCGCCCTCTGGTGCCTCAGACACCGGAGATCCTCTGGTTTCGATCAAACTCGGACTGGCTCATCCGGTGGAGAGTGGACGCAATCGCGAGCGATCTGACAATGATCGGCCAAGAGAAGCGCCTGCCGGATTTCGCCTTTCCGACAGAGTGAAGGAGTCGGAAGAAAGGGAGCGAATGAGAGCCGACCTGGTGCTTATGGCAGACGAGGTGCGACTGCTGAAACAGCGGGAGATGCAGGGTCTCTGGACCCGCACTCCCTGGACGATGGAAGGTGGAGTCGTCTGCAAGTTTCTTTGCGAGGAGGGCCTGGCTGAGGTTCGAGATGGAGAGATGAAACTCTCCTCACTGGGGCATCGCTTGGCCCGGAAGCTCATCGCCGATGGAGCGACGGGCGCGGTGCGGATCCCGGGGACGGTGATCGAGACTCTGAGCCGAGTTGGCGTGGCATAGTGATTCATCGGGGCGTTCAGGATCGGACAGAGGGGCCTGCATCGCTCGTCGGACTGCGTCGCATCATTGCCACGAGCTCTCTCCCGGGGATACCCATTTCCTGAAGAGGAAAGCGGTGAGACACAACATGGATGACGTGCTGTTGCCCATCATGTGGTACATGCTCCTGCGAGACGCGGCTCGAGGACCGGGTGTCCCATTCGAGGTCCTGACGCCGCCACAGGTGCTGATGGCGTGCGACCTTGCTCGACTCGGGCTTGTCAGAGGCTTTCGCCACCATCTCGTCGCCACGGAGAAAGGGATTCGCGCATCGCAGATCACCGTAGAAACAGTCCATGGGACGGCCGTGGTCCGAATCACAGCGGACCTCCTGGCGTCCGACACGCCGTCCGTCGACATGCTCTGCACAAGTGATTGCTGATTCGAGCGATCGGTCCTTTGTTTCAGAAGCGTGCTGTACATCCAAGCTGGCATAGACCACGGTCTGCTGTGGATGGGCCACACATCATCGCGAAATCAGGAAGTCGTTCGGAATCGGAGCCCGGACGCTTGCTCGGCCTATGATGTCGTTAACGATTGAGGTGCAAAATGCAACGAGTCGCTCTGCTGCGCCTTCCGGCAGCGAAGGGGTGATCGTCCTGCTCCCAGGAGCCAAACGCAGCGACTCGACAAATGGTCCACCAAGGCGGCGGGTCGGCTCGGTGGCCGGAAACTCCCGAGTGACCACAAGTGGGAAACGAGAGCCGCAAAGCGGCGTTCATGCCGCCCCACTCCCGAACGCTTACTACGTCGAGGCTCGCTACCGTTTGCTCGCCGGGTGAGAAGCACATTGTCCATCCAGATTCGCGGCCGCCCCCGCCCCACGACTTCTCAGTAGTAAAAGGTAGTAATCGCCTCGCCTTTCGACGCCGCATCTTCCAAGCATCGGAGCAACGCAGCGCTGCCCGCCTCAATGTCCAGATCCTCTGGATACGCCATCCCTCGCGATCTGAACTTCCCTACCTCTTCGGCAACTTCGTCCTCGGTCAGAAAGCTGATGACCGGAAAGTCGCCGTTGCTCGGAACGCCGGCGACTGCACGAGGTGAAGCGAGACGTGTCTCCAACTTGAGCGAACCTATCTCGCCGATCTGATCATCGTCAGCAAGGCGACGACCGAGACTCCGGCAAATCTCCTGCAGCGCGTATCCGTAGTAACTCTTCGGAATCCGTCGGGACGGCTTCCCGTTCACCACCGCCTTCACGGCTGCGAGGAGCTGCGGATCGATCGTCGCGTCAACGGGCTTGTCGTCGTCGCGATGGAACTCTTCAAGGGACATTGCTGCCGGGTGGAACAGCACCTGAGCTGCGTCCCCGTTCCGAGCTATGGTGATGTCGCTGAATGCTTCGAAGAGACGTCTTTGCGTGTCCGCGTGCGGCCAAGGAGGTGAAGAGCGTCGTCCGTCCAAGCGTTGAATAGAGGGTCGTCACGCCTTCGTGAGACGACTCGGATCGATACTGAAGGATCACGCCCTCTTCGAGAACCGCGACCCAATGTTGTCGACGTAGGGACGCTCAGGCTGTGTCTGGCCGAGAACGAAGACACGCCGCGACTTCGTACCCGTCGATGCCAGGAAGGGCCAGATCCAGTAGCACGACGTCTGGCCGATCCAAGGCACAGAGCGTCGCTTTCTCACCATCGATGTTGAGCAGTCCCACCCATACAGACTGGGCCTGGCGATCAATCAGCCGGAGGACGTGGGGCTTCCAGCGGAAGCGTGGCGATTCCGTGAACCGACAGATAGACGGAGGACCGATCGGACGCCGTCTTCTCATTCGCGTCGTACCGCCAAACTTCCTTGTCGTCCAGCAGGGCGACAGATGTACTGCGGGTCGACTGAATCAACCCGTACTGCCAGATCTCGCCCTCTGGCGCGGAGTTCTTTGTCTCCAGCACCAGGATGACTTCCGGATCGTTTCCGACAACGAGAGAGAACAGCGCCCCGTCAGGCTCCTCGAGAGCATTCTCAGGAAAGCGATCCAACGGCGTCGTCAGCAGGCGAAGATTGCGTTTTCCTCGCGACGCTTCTTCCGTGTAAGCCGAGAATCGCCGAGAAAAGGACTTCATTTGGGTCAGGCGGAGGTTTCGGCTGGCGGCTGGCGCGGGAGCCATAGGAAGATCATGCATCTGGACACCCGGAGAGTCGGGTGTCCAGAAGACCTTGCCGTCTCGCGATCCGGTGAGTCGCTCTCCATCCCGGGCCAAGCTGTGTACGGCGTGACAATAGACTCGGCCCCCGCGGTTGTTCAGATACGAGAACAGCTGTCCGACCACGAGCGGCCGGCCGCCCTTCCGCCAAACGTACACGGCACCGTGAATGTCCCCCTGCTCCAGAGGATTGGTCCACCGGAGGATGGGGGTCGGATCAAGGCGGAGCTCGATATCGCCCGGCTGAAGGACGAAGCGATAGGCGTTCTTGGCATCAGACTGATAGAACGCGTTCCAGGCTTTCACGGTCTCTTGATCCGAACTTGAGTTCGCCGGCTGTTGGCCGGACGCCTCTTGGGCCCAAGTTGTTCGGCATCCGACCGTGAAGAAGAGCACAACAGCGAGCGGGCACGCGATCAACAGGTGGTGCATTGGTGCCTTCCACGATATGGGGGCTGCGCGTCGACCCCAGACAGTCTGGAGGTTGCCGGATAACTCGTACAGTCACCGGGACAGCTCACAACCCGCCAAGGGAGAGCGGACAGGTACCCGTCTTGAGACTCGTGAGGTGAACAAGGTCATCGCTCGGATGTCGGCAGCAATCTGCGACCGTTTGAAACGCACAGTCACTCGACCCACTCGGCGGCATGGCGGTTGCTCGATAGTTCTTGTCCCGTCACCAAGGAGAAATCAAATGCCCGCTTCAAAACCTTACACCGCCGACGAGCTGAGCGGCTGGGAACGCGTGAAGAAGGCTTTCGCGAACGACTGGGAACAAACCAAGGCCGACTTCGGTTCGCGGGAAGCTCGCGACATGAATCAGGACGTCGACGACACGGTCAAACAGATGGCCGGGAGCGAGAACGCCTTCGAGAACCGCGAGCAGGCATTCCGCTTCGGCTTCGCTTCGCAGAAGCGCCACCACGGCGAGTATCCCGCGTGGAACGATACTCTCGAGACACGCCTGCGGTCTGAGTACGACGGCGACTACGATCGTGATCGAGCTTACATCCGCCACGCGTACAACCGTCGCTACGCCGGCTGAGCCAACGCGGCGTAAGTCGCTAAGCAAGAGACGCGACTTCACTACCGCCCGGTCTGGTGCAGCGGGCGGCAAGTCCTGAGTGCCTTCATCGAACAACGCCGTGATGAACATTCATCATGGCGTTGTTGTCTTTGAGGGGGTGAAGACCTTTGAGGAACTGCCAAGCCGGAATGCCGGCTGCTGCGGCTGGGTAGACCGTACCGTCCGCTGAAGTCCTTCCAACACGAAGCTCCCCTAGCCATGATTCAAGAGCAGAAGCACCCGACCTCGCCGCTCCCTGAGCAGACCCAGCCGAAGCCCGGCTTAGACTCGGCAATGAATCCTCGGCCGGAGTACGAGGCGCCCCTGTACCGTGGCTCGGGCAAATTGGAGGGACTTTCGGCCTTGATCACGGGAGGCGACTCCGGGATCGGCCGGTCCGTGGCCGTCCTCTTTGCTCGCGAAGGGGCCAACGTCGCGATCGTCTACCTCCCTCCCGAGCATTCCGACGCCGAGACCACTAAAGCCGCCATCGAGAAGGAAGGCCGCAAAGGATTGCTGATTCCGGGCGATGTCACGGACGCGGCGTTCTGCCGGTCCGCTGTCCAGACGACCGTTCAGGAGTTCGGACAGCTCGACATTCTCGTCAACAATGCCGCCTACCAGCAGACGCACAAGTCGCTGGAGGAGATCTCGGATGACGAGTGGGACCTGACGTTTCGGACCAACATTCACGGTTACTTCTACATGGCCAAGGCCGCATTGCCTCACCTGGCACCCGGGTCCGCCATCATCAACTGCGGATCGATTACAGGTTTGGAAGGGAGCAAAGAACTGATCGACTACGCCTCGACGAAGGGAGCGATCCACGCCTTCACGAAGTCGTTGGCTCAGAACCTGGCTGACCGAAGGATCAGGGTGAACTGCGTCGCGCCGGGACCGATCTGGACTCCGCTTCAGCCGGTCTCGAAGCCGCCGGAGAAAGTTGCCAAGCATGGCGCCGACACGCCAATGAAGCGTCCCGGTCAACCGGAAGAGGTCGCGCCGGCGTTCGTGTTCTTCGCTTCGCAGGCGGACTCCAGCTACATCAGCGGAGAGATTCTTACCGTTCTGGGCGGTGAGACGCGAGCCGGCTGAAGGGCTCACCAATGAGGTCACTTGCGGGGCAACGGATTCCTGACGAAGCACATGTGAGCACCATGCAGCTGACACCTGAGGGACGGAAACGAATTCAAGAGATCGCCCGCCGGAATCAGGTATCGGCCGAGGCAGTGACAACGTTGCTTGAAGCCGTCGTCCAGGGCAACGGGACGATGGCCCAGTTCTCGATCGCCGAACTGGGAGGGGTCGGGCAATGGATGCGGGGCGGAATGACGATGATTGGCGACATGTTCAATCACGCCCTGAAAGCCAAGGTGGATGCGCTTTGCCGGGAACTCTCGGACCTCCTCAACGACTCCCCAATTTCGGAAGTGAGCCCATCTATGAGCCAGTCTCAGAGTCAGTCACAATCTTCGAGTCGAGCAACGCGAGACGTCCCAGCTCCGACAGCCGCAGCAGCGGGCAACACTGCCCGCAGATCAAATCTCTTTGTTCAGGGCACCGCGGCACAATCCAAGAACTGGTGGCCCGACGAGTTGGGGACGCCAAACGCGACGGGATCCCAGAACAACATGCGGTACGCTTACTTCGCAGGGCCGCGGCGGCTGGCCCTCGATCTCGGCGGAGAAGTCTCGGTGTACGACACGCTGGATCATCAGATCGGAGGGGTTTCTCAACAACAGTCCGGGGGCAGTTCCATCAAATTCAGCAGCCAGCATGGTCCGATCGACATCGCCAGCCTGCCTCAGCTTTACCCGGCGAAGGCAGTCTCGGAACCTCTCCCGCGTGAACAGACGGAGTCAAAGGTGGAAAGGCGGTCGGGTTCGGAAGACGTAATCTCGTCGATCGAACGCCTGGCGAAGCTGCACAAAAGCGGTGCATTGACGGAAGAGGAGTTTCAGACAAAGAAACGCGAACTGCTCGCACGGTTATGAGCATTGGACGTATCGATCGTTGTTTAGTGAACGCGCTTCAGTGACCTCCCGTTATCTAGCGAGTTGTGGAATTCGATCTGTCATCTGCCGCCCCTGTACGGCAGTCAGCCTCCCCACGGGATCCGATTGCCAGGCCCGAGCGCAGCCCATTGCCTCGAGAGCTTCGTTGCCCAGAGGGATCCTGCCCTCACCCGTATGCGAGAAGCACCTGGGACCTGCTCCATCTCAGCACGTGAAACGACCTGCCCTCGATCTGTCGCGACGACGCGCCCCTTCTCCAGACGCACCAAGCCGAGGTGGGCCAACCACCATGTAGCTGCAGCCTCTGGAACCGTGAGCCGCTGCACTGGAACTCCATCAGCGGTCGCCGCCCCCTGTAATAACTCGTATGTGATGTCTGAGAACACCAAGTCTTCTGCGATCACGTTTTTTCTCTCGTCATCCGACACGGGCGCTGCGGGAAAGACGTCGAGCGGTGGGTACTACCGGACGGCGCTTGGCACAATCAGGTTTTCCCCCAACATCGCTGGGAAAGTCCGTTCAGCCACTGCGAGTCAACCGCCCCTGAAAGCAGCCAGCGTTGACGGTCGAAGTCGCACTACGCCGACATTGCCGTCTTCGGTCAGCTCACGGGCGACCTGGCGGCCCCAGGAAGTCAGACGAAGGCCATTCGCCCGAAGTTCCGCCAGTCCCTGCTTACAAAAGAATTCGAAAGCTGCCTCTTCGGACAGACCTCCGTGCGTCCCGCAGAGCCCCCCCTGCAACGCACTCCGTTTCAGTAACGCAACTTCATCAGGCAAGAGCACCAGGTCCTGCATCGAACTGCTCCCTCGCTGTTCGCGATTTCGATCGCAGCACCCGGCAGGCCGTATCGAGTTGGCTCAATCCTTCGAGAACCGCCGACCATCGACTACTTGCGAATCAACCTCAGTCCAGGAGTTCCATGAAGACCAGGAATTCCCCGGGAACGGGGTCGCTGAGAAATCAGGGCGGATGCGAGCTCCGAATGGTGTTCACCTCGAGTCCAATTGCTTGCCGCGATGACGTTGTCAACGGCCGTCCGATCCTGCTCGGCCTCGTTACTCGAATACGACGTCGGAGGCGCCCTGTTCGCAACCGCGTCTCAACGTCGGTTGGCTTAGCCGGAGAGAAGATGGCCGAGCCAAGGAGCACATCGCCGCCGTTCCCAGACACGCTACGGCAAGCCAGGAAGAGCGATTCCCCCACGTGACCGTTACATGCACGGCGAACGCGTGAATACAACTTGCGGCCCCAGTGCATCGAGAAGGGCCGGGGGAATGGATACGGTGCCAGCCGCCGAAGTTGAGATGAGCCGGCGTGCCAAGCGTTGACCGAAGGCTGTGAGTCGCACCTGATCGCCTTCAAGATCGGCGAGACCGGACTGGCAGAAGAAATCACAAGCGATCTCGTGGCCGAGCGTCTCACCCGTTCGGCGGAGGGCCCCCTGCGTTGCAGCGAACTTCAGCAGCGCGACCTCGTCGGACAGCAGAACAAGCCCTTTCATCGGCCACCCCACAGACCCTCAATTGGTCGGGAAGGAAGGACCGGCAGGACTCAGCTTCCAACGCCCATCTTCCCAAGCGGTTGACCGCGCACCAGACGTGATCTGGGTGCCACGCGCGAAATCGCCGTGTCGGCGTCGAGAAGATCGGGGGTCAGTAATCCTTTGTGGTCTGAGAGCGGTTACCAGCTCTTTGACTGCAGCCCGAGTATCCGGCGATCTGCACGGCTCGGTAGGGGTGAATCTAGACGCTCGCGGGAAGGGACGCCTCCCGACATGACTGCGACCCGTACGAGATCTCCGCCTCAACGACTGGCGCCTCCAGAGCTTCCAGGACCGCTTGGGAGACGACAACCGTCCCGGCCGCTCCTGTATCCCAAAGGTGGTCCACGAGGCGGGTCCCAAACTTGGTCAGACGCAGTTCGTCGCCGTGGTCGTCGGTTACACCCGCCTCGCAAAAGAAGTCACAGGCGACGTCGTGGCCCAAGGTGGAACCGTACCGGGACAGCCGCCCCGATCTCCGGGCCCCCTTGAGCAGAGTTACCTCGTCGGCCAACAATACCAATCCCTTCATCTCCAACTCCAACTCCGTCGAGTCATCGTCGGTCGCCAACAGGAGGGGCTTGGCGAGCTCTCGATTTCGCCGAACATTTTCGCGGGACGTCCACGCTTGGCAAGCCCCTTTTTCCCGGGGGTCCGCCGGTTACTTTTCCCTCGTTTTTCGCTCGGGAAAGGGCCCCACCAAAGGCACGCAGCACCGGCGCTGATTCGACATGTGCCAAGCTCTGCGGCGCGTACGCACCGGCCTCCCGAATGGCCGGCATCAGTCGTCGAGGTCGCGGCGAAGCACCACCACAAGCTCGTCCGTTTCGTGGTATCGCTGGGC
>Ga0247823_10004335_pt1 | contig 11402 bp, 5 predicted proteins | sample 13C_PalmiticAcid_2_FD_192426 | JGI IMG/M metagenome (GOLD analysis project Ga0247823, IMG submission 192426) | Soil microbial communities from agricultural site in Penn Yan, New York, United States - 13C_PalmiticAcid_Day30 | ecosystem: Environmental > Terrestrial > Soil > Agricultural land...
GGTCTGGCCTATGCCGCCGGAACAGGTGCTGCTGCGCCTGTTCCACGAGGAAGACGTGCGCCTGACCGGCGAGCGCAACCTGTTCTTCGGCTGCCAGTGCAGCCGCGATCGCGTCGCGGCCGTGCTGCGCAATCTCGGCCGCAGCGAAAGCGAAGCCGCGCTGCAGCCCGACGGCCGCGTCGAAGTGACCTGCGAGTTCTGCAACACGCGCTATCACTTCGATCGCGTCGATCTCGAACAGGTGCTGCGCGATCTGCCCGAAACGCCGGGTTCGGCGGCGACGCACTGAACCGGCATTCGCCGGACCCGCGGCCGCATGCGCCGCGGGCCGCGCGAATCTATTGGCCCAGGCCCAGCCAGTGTTCGGCGGGCTGCGGCCGGCCGAACAGGAAGCCCTGGCCGAACTCGCAGCCCAGCCCTTCCAGCGCCTGCTGCTGCGATTCGGTCTCGATGCCCTCGGCGATGACCTGCATGCCGAGCGAGCCGGCCATCGCGAGGATCGCGCGCACGACGGCGCTGGAGCTGCCGTCGTCGTAGGGCCGCATTTCGGCGACGAAAGAACGGTCGATCTTGAGCGCCTGCAGCGGGTACTGATGCAGGTAGCTCAGACTGGAATAGCCGGTACCGAAGTCGTCGAGCGCGACGCTGATGCCGCGCCGGCGCAGGCCGTCGAGAATCAGCTTGACCTGGGCCGGATTCTCCAGCAGCGCACGCTCGGTGACTTCGATGCGGATGCGGCTCGGCATCACGCCGTTGCGGTCGAGAATCGCGAACAGCTCGCGATCGAGTTCGCTGAGGCGGAAGTGCCGCGCGGTCAGGTTGATGCTGATGAAGCCGCCCTGGGCGGTCAGCGCCGGTGCGATCGCGCAGACGCGTTCGAACATCTGCCAGTCGATCTGCTCGGCCGAGCCGCTGTCTTCGGCCACCGGCAGGAAATCCGCCGGCAGCAGCACGCCGCGTTCCGGATGGCGCCAGCGCACCAGCGCCTCGTAGCCGACGAGGCTGCGGTCCGACAGACGCACGATGGGCTGGAAATACGGTTCGAGTTCACCGCGCGCGATGGCCCGGCGCAGGTCGTTCTCGACTTCGAGCAGACGCAGCGCTTCCTGGTGCAGACGCTCGTCGAACAAGGCGTAGCGATGCCGGCCCTCGGCCTTGGCGCGGTACATCGCGACGTCGGCGTCGCGCAGCAGCTCCTCGGCCTTGGCATAGCGCGGCGAGCACAACGCGATGCCGATCGAGGTCGAGGTGAACACTTCCTTCTGACCCAGACGGATCGGCGCATTCAGCGCTTCGATGATGCGCGCGGCGAAAATCATCGCGCGCTCCGGATCGACGACGTCGTGCAGCAGGATCGCGAACTCGTCGCCGCCCAGACGCGCGGCGACGTCACCCGAATCCAGACAGCCGGCGATGCGGCCGCCGACTTCGTAGAGCAGATCGTCGCCGACCAGATGTCCGACCGAATCGTTGATGACCTTGAAGCGGTCGAGATCGAGGAACAATACGGCGAACAGCCGGCGCGGGTCGCGCCGGTAGCGGTCCAGGGCCAATTCCAGCCGCTCCAGGAACAAGGTGCGATTGGGCAGGCCGGTCAGCGAGTCGTGCAGGGTTTCGTGCTTGAGCTGGCGCTCCATGCTCTCGCGATAGGCGATCTGCTCGCGCAGGTCGCGATTGGCCGCGGCGAGTTCGCCGGTGCGCTCGGCGACGCGCTGTTCGAGTTCGGCGTAGGCCGACTTCAGCGACTCCGCGTTGCGCTTGCGCTCCAGCGCATTGGCGATGTGGTAGGAAACGAAGGTCAGCAGTTCCTGGTCGCGCGGCGTATAGCCGTAGTCCTCGGAATAGCTCTGCACGGCCAGCACGCCGACGGCCTTGTCGGCGCAGATCAGCGGCACACCGAGCCAGCAGGTCGACTGCGTGCCTATGCTCGTGACGTCACCGGTCGCGCTCAGACGCTCGATGCCGGGACGGTCGGCCAGCAGCGCCGTGCCGTGATTCAGCACGTACTCGGTCAGGCCGCGGCCGGGCCGGCGCGTGCGCCGCTCGTGATCGAACTCGTCGACCGAATACGGGAAGCGCAATTCGTTGCCGTCGTCGGACTGCAGCGCGATGTAGAAATTGCGCGCGTTCAGCAGACCGCCGACGACGCGGTGCAGCGCCGCGTAGAAATCTTCGAGACTGTCGGTGGTATTGGCCAGTTCGGCGATGCGGAACAGCGCCGCCTGCAGGCGTTCGCCGCGCTGACGCTCGAGCACCTGCTGCTGCAGCACGCGGTTGGCCTCGCGCAGCGCGTCGGTGCGCTCGGCCACGCGCTGTTCCAGCTCCTCGTGTGCGCGGCGCCGCTCCAGCGCGGTCAGGATGTGCTGCGCGACATAGGTCAGCAGCGCCTGGTCCTGATCGCTGAGCCGTTCGCTCTCGCGATAGCTCTGCACGACGATGCCGCCGACGACCTGATGGCCACGCAGCAGCGGCACGCCGAGCCAGTCCACGCATTCCGGCCCGGCCTGCACGATGACGCCGTCGACCTGGTCGTTCAGCGCCTCGGGCGAACCGCGCAGCGCCTTGCCGCCGGTCAGCAGATGCCAGGTCATGCTCCCGGCCAGCTCGTGCAGGGCGAACTCGCGCGTCGCGTCGGGCACGTCCTGATCGGCCACGTCGACGAAGTACGGGAATCGCACCGTGTGCCGCGAGGGCTCGTACAGCACGATGTAGAAATTCTCGGCATACATCAGGCTGCCGACGATGCGATGCAGCGCGGCCATGACCTCGGCCATGTCGCGGTCGGCGTTGGCCTGGTCGGCGATCGCGAACAGCGCACGCTGCAGCCGTTCGGCGCGTTCGAGGCGTTCGACGGCCTGCTGCAGGCTGTCGGCGGCGCGCACGCTGACCAGTTTGGCGTCCAGCAGCAGCGCGACACGCGACCAGTTCTCCTGCCAGTCGGCGCTGGACCAGGATTCGGTCGGAATCCGCGCATCGAGCAGGCCGGTAGCGGCCTCAGGAATGCCCAGCGGCTGCAATACGCGGACCCCGCGCGAGTCCTGATCGATCAGCACGATCGGCGGCACGAACACGCTGGGTGCGGCGCCGTCGCCGCGGTAGGGCGGGTGGCGCGCGGTCATGACCGCGGCCGCCGCGCTGTCCACGAGACGGAACTCGCCGGCACCGAGCAGGGCCGTGCACAGCGCAACGCCGGACTGGCCTACCTCGTCCCAGCCGACCGCGCGCAGCAGCCCGCGCAACGCCGCGTCGGCGGCGTCGCTGTCCGGACGCAGGCGCCCGGAGGCGGGAATCGGGGTGCTGGGCATGCGCGAGACGGCCTCGGAAAACGGCCCGGCTGGGCTGCCGCAGTGTAGCCATATTGCCGGGACGCGCGGAATTGCCCCGGATTGGTGACGCAAGGCAAGCAATTGGCGTTACTTTTTTGTAAACTCGCGCCCGTAACCTACCCCGGAGAGCGCGGAACTTCGCTCTTCCGGTCCAGTCCGACAGCCAACCTGCCCGCTTCACCTTCGCATGCGCAAGCTTCTCGCCATCGCCGCGCTGACCGCCCTGCTGCCGTTTTCGGCATCAGCGCAGTACATCGCGTCGGAGGCCGGCGAAGCCGGCCAGAAGGCCATGCTCGATCGGCTGCTGGCCAGTAGTCCGGGGGCCCAGGACACGCATTTCGTGCCGATGTGGAGCACGCCCGACGGCCGCCTGCTCGTCGCCGTGGCCCAGTCCAGCCAGCCGCTTTCGCCGATAGCCCCGGCTTCGCCGCAGGTCGGTGGCGCGCTGGACTGGCGCCTGATCGACGCGACTTCGCTGCTCGACGGCCGCGTCGGCGTCCGCCTCGGCGACCAGAGCAGCCTGCACGCCGGCGTGTCGCTGGCACCGCTGGCCCTGTCGGAACCGCTGTCGCTGGACTGCCTGAGTTCGGGCAGCTATCTGAGCGTCGCCAATCCCGACTGCAGCCGCCAGCGCCAGATCGCCGGCGCGCGCTGGTATGGCGGCAATCTCGGTGCGAGCTGGTCCGGCGGCGATTTCGGCATCGATCTCGGCCTGGCGCTGAGCTGGCTCGAACCGGCCCTGCCGCGCAGCCTCGTACCGGCGCTGAGCTCGGCCCTGCCGACCGTCGCGGCGCCGGGCGCCAACAGTCATCTGCCGCGGCTCGTGATTCCGACGCAGGACCTCGGCCGCTTCAGCGATTCGACCCAGTTCGGCGCGCGCGGCAGCTGGTATTTCAGCAACACCCAGAGCATCGATCTCGGCGCGAGCATCGGCCGTATCCGGCTGAGCCCCGACCTCGACGGTACTCGCCCGCTCTGGCAGCAGAAGGCATTGAGCCTCGGCCTCGGCGGCGAAACGCTCAGCGCCAGCATCACCGGCCGCATCTACAACCCGCTGCGTTCGACGATAGGCAGCGATGCTCAGCGCTGGACCGGCATCGACCTCGGCCTGACCTGGCATACGCCGTGGCAGGCGGAGCTCAGCATCGGCGCACAGAATCTGCTCGCCAGCCCGCCGCTGACCGGCAGCGAAGCCAACAGCCAGGCCCGCACACCGTACGTGCAGTACCAGCAGGACCTCTGAGTCCCGCCACGCGGCACCCGCGCGCCGCCGCATTCCTTCCAGCCCATCTGCGCTTCATCCCGTTGCGGGCATCCGTCCGCAAACTCCCTACGTTAAGAAAACGCTGCGCCCAGACCCGGCGCCACGGCTGTGGCGTGATATTCCTGTTAACAGCGAATTTAACGTTTGAGTCCGGACATTCAGCTTTCCGGCAACCTCTGCGCGCAATTCCGGCATATGCCGGAGCCTCTGTAAAACGCTAAAAAAGATTCTTTTTATCCTTTTATTTTCCATGCAAATCATAGGCATGGATAAGGCGCTTACAGACCAACCACAACCTTGTTGCAAATAAGCTACAGGGATTCCCACTCGTTGCGAATGTTGTTAGTATCGGCCGCTGCCGAGGCTTAGGCAGGTGATTCCTTGGCCTTTTCCAGGAAGGAAAGTACTAGTCCCGATCTGTGTCACAACTCTGACGTTGGAGAGTGTAATGAGACAAAACCGCAACGAGCTTCTGCGCGCCGTGCGCTACGCCCTGTACATGGGCACCGCGGCCGCTGTAGGCCTCACCGCCGCCCCGGCTTTCGCTCAGGACAGTGGCGAAAAGGGCGAAACGCTGGAGACGATCGTCGTCACCGGTTCGCGTATTCGCCGCGTCGACCTCGAGACCTCGAGCCCGGTCTTCGTCATCGACAAGTCCGCCATCGAAAAGACCGGTAAGCTCACCATCGGCGACCTGCTGCAGGAAGCCCCCTCGATCGCTGGCGCCGCTACCAACCCGGGCGTCAACAACGGCGGCGGCTCCGGCGCCTCCACCGTTTCGCTGCGCGGCCTCGGCTCGCAGCGCACGCTGCTGCTGATCAACGGCCAGCGCGTGTTCTACAACGACGTCAACTCGATCCCCATCAACATGGTCGAGCGCATCGAAATCCTGAAGGACGGCGCTTCGGCCGTTTACGGTTCGGATGCGATCGGCGGCGTGGTCAACTTCATCACGCGTCGTGACTTCCAGGGTATGGAAGCCTCGTTCGACTACGGTATCTCCGACCGTGACGACGGCGAGCGCAAGGGTGGCTCGATGACCATCGGTCACTCCAGCGACCGTGGCAGCCTGGTCGTCGGCATCACCTACAACAAGCAGGACGCCGTCAGCGCGGCCGACCGCGACTACTCGCACCCGGCGCTGTACAACTACGGCGGCGAAATCTTCGGTCTGGGCTCGGGCACCATCCCGAACGGCCGCTACGTGATTCCGCGTACCGTCGCCGCCAGCTTCGGCCTGAACTGCCCCGGCACCGCCGCTTCGGTCTCCGTGACCCGCATCAACGGCGCTCCGGGCACCGCCGGCACCGATTTCCGCTGCTACATCGGCAACGGCCCGGGCAACGACACCTACGACTACTCGCCGTTCAACATCCTGCGCACGCCGCAGGAACGTGCCGGCCTGTTCGCTGCGGGTAACTACCGCATCTCGGACAACGTCGAAGCGTATATCGAAGCCTTCACGAACAAGACCCGCTCGAACTATCAGCTGGCCCCGCTGCCGCTGATCCTCGGCGCGGACTCGGGTGCGGTCATCTCGGCCAACAGCATCTACAACCCGTTCGGCGTGAACGTCGGCTCCGGCGGCATCCGCATGTCGCTCGACGGCAACCGCATCGGCCGTTTCCAGACCGATTCGCAGCAGTTCAACACCGGCCTGCGCGGCAGCTTCGGCGACACCTGGACCTGGGACGCCGGCATCAGCTGGGCGCGCCTGACCCAGGATCGTCAGCAGACCGGCTACTACTTCAAGCCCGGCCTGCGTGACGCCGTCGGCCCGTCGTTCATCGACGCCAACGGTGTCGCCCGTTGCGGTACGCCGACCGCGATCATCGCGAACTGCACGCCGATCAACCTGCTCGGTCTCGAGAATCAGACGGCCGCCGGCCGCGCGAACATCGACAACCTGCGCAAGCTGTCGATCACCCCGTCGAATCACTTCTATTCGAACGAGAAGATCGCCCGCTTCAACCTGACCGGCGAAATCGTCGAACTCCCGGCCGGTGCGCTCAGCATCGCGTTCGGCGGCGAATACCGTAAGGACTACCAGTACTTCACGCCGGACTTCTCGTCGATCATCACCGATCCGGCGATCGGCACCTGCCAGACCTCGACCGACGCCTGCGCCTCGCCGAGCTCCGGCCAGCTCAGCGTCCGCGAGTTCTACGCCGAACTGTTCATCCCGGTTCTGCGTGACGTCTTCCTGGCCAAGTCGCTGAACTTCACGCTGGGTTCGCGCTACTCCGACTACTCCGCGTTCGGCAACTCGACGAACTCGAAGATCGGTGTGGAATGGCGTCCGATCGACGACGTGCTGCTGCGCGGCACGGTCGCCGAAGTGTTCCGTTCGCCGACGATCTCCGACCTGTACGGCGGCGTGACCCCGTCGGCCGACTCGTACCAGGATCCGTGCTCGGGCGCTGGCTTCCAGGCCGGCAACCCGGCTTGCGCCGGCCTGCAGCCGGGCTTCCAGCAGACGACCCCGCAGACCAGCGCGCTGTTCGGTTCCAACGACCAGCTGAAGCCGGAACAGGGCAAGTCGTTCACCTGGGGCGTCGTGTACGACCCGAGCTGGCTGGAAGGATTCTCGACCTCCGTCGACGTGTGGCGCATCTACCTGACCGACACCATCGGTCAGCTCGGTACCCAGACGATCATCAACCAGTGCTACCAGTTCGGCCGTTACTGCAACCTGTTCACGCGTGAACTGACGGGCGTTGGCGACATCAACTTCGTCAACAACCGCACGGCGAACGTCGGTCGCATCGACACGTCGGGCGTGGACATGAGCTTCAAGTACCGTCTGCCGGAAACCGCGTGGGGCAACTTCCGCTTCTCGCTGGATGCCACCTACGTCTCGAAGTACAACGCTCAGAAGGTCCAGGGCGACGTCTCCACCCAGTTCAACAACGCCGGTTCGTACGTCTCGTCCGCTCAGGGCGGCGACGGCAACTACGCCCGCTGGCGCGGTTATGCCAGCGTGAACTGGAACATGGGCGCGTTCGACGCTTCCTGGCGCACGCGTTACATCGGACCGACCCGCTTCGGTACGCAGGCCGTGGCTGGTGACGGCTACACCGTCATCCTCCCGGGCGGCCCGGCTGACCAGTCGTTCCGCACCGGCGCCGTGACCTATCACAACCTGCAGTTCGGCTACAACATCGAACCGATCCACACCAACCTCGAAGTTGGCGTCGACAACGTGTTCGACAAGCAGCCGCCGCAGCTGTGGCAGTACGGCTTCGACAGCAACACCGACGCCCGTACCTACGAAACCGTGGGTCGCTTCTACTGGGCGCGTGTCGGCGTGAAGTTCTAAGAACCCACGCTACACGGCAGTACAGAAACCGCGCGGCGCAAGCCGCGCGGTTTTTTTGTGCCCGGCCCACCGGAGTTTCGCCTTGTCGCCGCCGCAGCCGGCCGCCATACTGCGACGTTGCACTTCGACGACACGACGCCATGCTCCAGAATGCATTCCAGGCCCTACAGACGGGCAATCTCGTCCAGGCCGAACAGATTTGCCGCCAGATCGTCGCGCAGCATCCCGACGACGAAGGCGCGCTGACCCTGCTGGCCATGAGCCTGGACGCGCAGACCCGCCTCAGCGAAGCGGCGACGCTCTTCGAGCGTCTGACCGTGCTCTATCCGGACCGCACCGAACACTGGCTCAACCTCGGTTATCTCGATCGCTCGCGCGGCAACGTCGTCGCCGCTCGCCGTTCGCTGGAGCAGGCCGTCGCGCTGGATCCGTCGCGCAACGAAGCGCTGCGCGAACTCGGTCTCCTCGAATACGACGCCGGCCTGAATCAGGGCGCCGCGGTCCACCTTTCCGCCGCGCTCGCGCTGCAGCCCGATGATCCGGCCCTGCGCGCACAGACCGCGCGTGCCTGCCAGCGCGCCGGTCAGGCCGAGGACACCGCACGCCTGCTGCAGGGCTGGGAACAGTGGACCCAGGGCAATCCCGACGCGCTGGCCGACGTCGCCTGGGTGATCATGGAAACTGGCGATATGCAGGCTACCGACCGCGTGCTCGATCTCGCCGAACGCAGCGCACCGAGCAACACCCGCGTACTGGCCAAGCGCGCCGCGTTCTTCGAGCGCACCAACCGCCTCGATGAAGCACGCGCCCTGCTCGCGCGTATCCCGCAGCGTAACGACGAGATCCGCGAGGAGCTCGACATACTGCGGGCGCAGATCGCCAATCGCAGCGGCAGCACAGACGAAGCCTATGCGATCTACGAAACTCTGGTCCGCGACGAACGCGTCGTGCTGCGCCGGCCCGAGCTGTTCTTCGCTCTGGCTCAGATCAGCGACAAGCGCCAGGACGCGGCGCAGGCCATGCTCTGGCTGCAGCAGGGTCACGCGGTGCAGATGCAGCAGCTGCGCGCGTCGGCCCCGTCCGCCGACGAGCTCGATACGATGCTGATGCCGTCGATTCAGATCAGCGCCGACGACTATGCGACCTGGCAATCCGGCGCAACTCCGGGCGCCGAGGAATCGCCGATCTTCGTGCTCGGCTTCCCGCGCTCGGGCACGACCCTGCTCGAGACCATGCTTGACGCACATCCGCAGCTCAGCTGTATGGACGAACGCTCGTTCATCCACGACGTCGTGCAGCAGATGCGCGAACGCGGCTTCGACTATCCGCGCGACCTCGGCAAGCTGGACGAAGCGACCTGCGACGCGCTGCGCGCGCATTACTGGAAACAGGTCCGCGAGCACAGTCATGCCGAGCCGGGCAAGCGTCTCGTCGACAAGAACCCGCTGAACATGACGCGGCTGCCGCTGATCCATCGCCTGTTTCCGCGTGCCAAGATCATCCTCGCGCTGCGCGATCCGCGCGACGTCGTGCTCAGCAACTACATGCAGATCTTCCGTGCGCCGGCCTATGCGCGCATGTGCGAACGGCTGGAAACGACGGCACAAGGCTATGCGACCGCATTCACGGCCTGGAACGCCTTCGCCGGCGTGTTCCAGCTGGACCTGCTGCAGACGCGGCACGAAGACGTCGTCGACGACGTCGAAGCGTTCTCGCGCCGGCTCTGCGCCTTCCTCGGCCTGGAATGGTCCGACGCGATGGTCGCGTTCCACGAGCACGCGGCCAAACGCGGCTACATCCGCACGCCGAGCTACCACCAGGTCGTCGAGCCCGTGAATCGCAAGGGAGTGGGCCGCTGGCAGCGCTACGCGCAATGGCTGGAGCCGACCCAGGCCGAACTCGCGCCGTACGTGCGTCAGTTCGGCTATGCGGAGCCGGCCTGAAAGAAATGAAAGCGGCGATTTGATTCCACGCAAATCGACGCCGCGCAGGAAGCGCTAGCTTCTCCTTCTCCGATCGACGTTGATGCCATGAAACTCCAGTACCCGTTCATCCAGCTGCCGCTGACCTTCGACGCGACGGCCCTGGCCGCCGAGATCCAAGCCCTGGGCGAATCGGTCTGGCGTCCGCATCCGCAGGGTTTTCCGGGCAACTCGGCGCTGCCGCTGATCGCCCACGGCGGCGATCCGAACAACGACGACGTGCGCGGACGCATGCAGCCGACGCCGCATCTGGCGCAGCTGCCCTATCTGCGCGAAGTGCTCGGCTCGCTCGGCGCCGTGTTCGGCCGTTCGCGGCTCATGCGCCTGTCGGGCAACGCCGAAGTCACGCCGCACGTCGACCTGGACTATTACTGGCGCGACCACATGCGCGTGCACGTGCCGATCGTGACCCAACCCGAAGTCTCGTTCCATTGCGGCGGCCAGCGCATCCACATGGCTGCCGGCGAGTGCTGGATATTCGATACCTGGCGCACGCACAAGGTCATCAACTCGGCCGACCGCTCGCGCATCCATCTCGTCGCCGACACGGTCGGCGGCAACGACTTCTGGGAGCTGCTCAAGCGCAGCCGCGTGCTCGGCCATACGGCGCCGTGGAATCCGCAGCACCGGGCACCCGGCGGCCCCGAACCGGAGCTGCGTTTCGAGTCGACCAACCTTCCCGCCGTCATGACGCCGTGGGAGCTACGCGAGCAGCTGACCTTCATTCTCGACGAAGCCGTGCCCGATGCGCGCCTGGGCCAGCTGCACCAGCTGGCCGGCGAACTCGGCCGCGACTGGCGCGCACTGTGGGCCTGGCACGGCGAAGACCGTGTCGGCTGGCCCGACTATCGCCAGCGCATGGACCGCTTCATGCGTGAAGCCGACCGGATCAGCCAGGGCATGCACCTGCAGAACGGCCTGGCGATGATGCGCGCGATCGCCTCGCTGGTCGGCCTCATTGCCGTCGCCGACGAGATAGGTACCGGCGCGGCCAAGGCCGACGAGCGCTCGGGCATGGCACCGATGGCCTGAAAGCCGTCGGAAGCGCGAAGACCCGCATCGGGGCGAACGGCGACGCGACAGACGCTGCGCCGCTGCGCGAACCGTGAAACGACAGACCGCTCGAAAGCAGCCCGCGCCCAGGCGCGGGCTGCGATGATCAGTGACCGCCGCCCGAGTCGATGCCCTTGAGCTCGGCGATCAGCCGGTTCGCCGCTTCCTGGCCGTCGGCGTAGAGCATGCGGCAGTTGTCGGCGTAGAACAGTGCGTTCTCGATACCGGCGAAGCCGGCGCCCTTGCCGCGTTTGATCACGATGACCTGGCGCGCGTTGATCACGTCGAGAATCGGCATGCCGTAGATCGGCGAGGACTTGTCCGTGCGCGCGACCGGATTCACGACGTCGTTGGCGCCGATGACGATGGCCACGTCGCAGGTCGCGAACTCCGGATTGATGTCGTCCATGTCGGCGATCAGGTCGTACGGCACGCCGGCTTCGGCCAGCAGCACGTTC
>Ga0247823_10004336_pt1 | contig 11399 bp, 12 predicted proteins | sample 13C_PalmiticAcid_2_FD_192426 | JGI IMG/M metagenome (GOLD analysis project Ga0247823, IMG submission 192426) | Soil microbial communities from agricultural site in Penn Yan, New York, United States - 13C_PalmiticAcid_Day30 | ecosystem: Environmental > Terrestrial > Soil > Agricultural land...
GCCTTGATCATTCTCAATGACCGCGATATTGCTGCTTGAGCATGTGCTGGCCTTCATCGCGCCCGCCTTGGGCGTGGCCCTGGTGCTGGCCCTGGGCCTGCGCTTGCGCCGGGCGGGGCGCTTCGGGCGCGGCACACAGGTCGCCATCCTGGTTACCGGCGGGGTGGTGGTGCTGCTGGCGGGGCTGGTCGCCTTCGGTCGCGACGGCCGGGTGGCGACCTACGCGGCCCTGGTGCTGGTGCAGGGCAGCCTGGCCTGGTGGCTGCGGGGGCGCTGAGCGCCAGCATTGGGCTCATCGCCTTCCCGTTGAAGAACAGGCATTTCAAGCGGCGCCTCGCCTCTTGGACCACCCTGTCTTGCCTTCGAGTGCCGCTCACAGTACCTGTTAGCCGCCTCAGCAAATTCGTCCGGAGTCGTGAGTGCCTGAAGGCGAGGGCAGGCCGCGGACCCTGCGTAGCCTTGTCTCCGTGATTGCTGGCCCTCGCGCCTCGGGAGGCTGAGGTGCCTCGCTATCAGGTCAGAAAAACATAATACTTAAACATTCAAAAACGATCTGATTCTGGATACAACCTCTCTCGCTGAGGCGTCGCCTCGGCGTCAACTCAACTCTTGGAGAAAAGCAATGAAGGAATCTGATCCGCAACACCTCGCATCGATCGAATCTGCCAGCGCCGCTGCGGCACAGGAGAAAACCGAGCATGACAATGGCGAGCAGCCTCTGGACTCGTTCGTCGCGTTGCGCCGCTTGTCGAAAGTGCAGGTTGAAGCCGTGCGCATGCAAGGTTGCGCCGACGGGGCCGGTGCCTATTAAGCGACCTGCCCCCAGGCGTCTCTGAATCTCGCAGTCCGTACGCAGCCGAACGGACCCCCATTCGGGCCTTCGGCACTTTGTTGAATGCAGCCTCGGCCGTGTCCAAGCACCTCATACTGCCTTTCAGGCTTGCAAAGCCAGAGGACGGGATTCACTTGGCGGTCTCTCAGTCCGGGTACATGCGATTGAGTACTCCGCGGTTGCGCACAGTCATGCAACGGCTTGCGGACATCGGTTGGGGCAAGACGTTGACGGAGCGTGAGTTGCACGATCTCATGGGTGGTTTTCCACCTGACTCGCATTCGGTCACCATTTCCCATCTTCGGGAGGCCGCTGTCTTGCGGGAGGTCGATGATGACTTTGGCCGGTTTGCGTCGATCAGGATGATCGGGGAAGCTTGCCCTGTCATCGACGAACTCGGCTCGGATCTTCACTACCTGACAGGCATTCCTTGTGTGTCCGCGTCGGACCCGGCCTCAGTGGAAGAGAACGAGTTCGTGGTGCTCTATACGCCCTCGCATCAGACATCCTTGATCTTGGCTGCGCAGCGTGAAGTGAGCCATTTTCAGAATTCGCCTCTTCTCGTGGCCTACCTTCGCGGTCGGTCACTCGTTCTCGATGGCCTGTTCATTCCGCTGGCAAAGACGCCATGTCATTTCTGCCAGATGGGACCTAGCTCAGCTACCTTCAGCGCAACCACCGGGCATGCATCGAGTTGGGCCAATGCAGTGCACGCCATGACCATCAAGGAGCCGGTAGCGGGCATGCAATACCCTGTCATGACATCGGATCACTGGTTCTGCGCTGCGGTGCTTCGAAACCGGATTCGGGAAATTGTGGGGCCGAATCTAGAGCCCTTCAACTCTCGCCATGTCCTGGACCGTTGGGAGGTATCGCTGGAAGGATTCCAAGTCCGTCGGCAGATGACGGATGCCTTGATCGATTGCGAGTTCTGCCACGTATGACGCAGCAGGCCATACCGACCATTGCCTTCAATCATCCTCAGCGATTGGCGGATCGCCTTGCCATCGACAGCATGGTTGCGCCGGACGTCCTTCGAGAGGTCGAAAAATTCCATCGACAGTCGTCGCTGCTGCGCCGCTCTCGATTCGGACTGGACATGACCGTCTTTCACGACAAGGGCCTCCTAAAGCGCCTCAATCGTCGAACGTTGCGGGTTTCGGATGTGCGGGTCGAATCCGTCGCCGACAGTCGAAAACTCGGTGTTCACGGCCTACAGCGTGATCGCTCACAGCGCAGTTTCGCGCCGACAGAATCGTGGGCCCTCGACACGCTGAAGCAACTGCTGTTCCATTCGTTCTCAACGGGAGCAAGCCACAGTGGAGGGAGCGCCCCTCCGTGTGCATCGGCGGGCGGGGTGTACGCCGTCAACGTGTTTGTGGCGCCCCTGGTACCAGTGGTTGGCGCCGGTTTCAAGCCGGACTCCCTGATGCACTTCGATCGTCGTGAATGTGTCCTCTTTCGCATGTCGAGCTGTAGCGCACACGCAGCAGTGAATGTGTGCCTGGATGGCGAACCGGGTAGTGCGCCGGACTCGTTTTCCGGCGCCGCGTTGATGCTGACTTATGTGATCGATCTGGAGCTGTCGACCCTTCGCTATGCGGAGCGCGGCTACCGCTTCAGTTTGATCGAATCTGGATTGATGGCGCAGCAAGCAACCCTGGTCGGACAGGTGCTCGGCCTGAGCAGTTGCATGTTTGGCGGATTTCCCGACGCAGAACTCGCGTCGGCACTCGGCTTGAACGCTCGAAAGATGCTCCCGTGCTTGGTGCAGTTCTTTGGCGTACCGCTGCGCGCGGTCAAGCTCTAGCCAAAAAAATATTGGTATCAATTTTGGGATCCTCGTGTTGATCAAAAGAAACCCTTTTATGAGGCTGCGCTTCAGCACGCCACCGCAATTGGATCTCCTTCTCGAGAATGCCACCTTTGAGGTCCTCGATCACGATGTGGTCCGAGCGGCGGTGCTTTCGGACGCAGAAATCTCTGTGGACGAACTTCTGCATGCCCTAGAGGCGTGTGGTGGTGCGAAGCTACGGCAATCGCTGATTCAAGAGTTGCTGCAGGCGGGCATCCTCGTAGACGCCACCTACCGCCACCCTCTGCAGGATGCCGCCGAGCACTGGCAACAACGGGGCTGGCTTGACGCATTGGTTCTCCACCTGCGCTCGCGCAATCTTGCGTACGACGACTTCGGAGTCAGAGAGTTCATTCGGCCCATTCAGCGCCCAGAACTGGAGCCAGCCGCGGCAGGGGAGGTGTCCGAGCAGTCCCGGATGCCGGATCTGAGGGACATCCCACTTGACCGGTCAAAAGAGGATCCGTTCACGGATGCGCTACAGGACGTCATGTATCAGCGCCGCTCTGGTAAGCCTTGGACGAACGTTCCCATCGACGCGCGCCTGCTCGGTGACATCTTGTACAGCTCCAACGGTGAATCCCGCCGAAACAGAAGGCTCACCCAAGAGGATGACGACGGTGCCGCGGTATTCGACAGGTCCTCCTATAGCGCGCTGGAGACCTACGTCATAGTCAACACAGTGGGCGAGGTACCGCAGGGAGTCTACGCATATTCGGTCGAACGCCATTGCCTTGACTTCGTTTCCTTGGGTGCTGATCAAGATCGTCTTGTGGATATGTGCATTGGCCAAGTCAAAGTTCGAAACTGCGCGGCCGCCTTGATCATTGGGGCTCACTGGCAGCGATACATCGCGAGGTACCGGCACGCGCGTGCGTACCGAAATCTGCTCATCAACACCGCTGAACTGGCCCACCACTACATCCTGACAGCCACGGCGGCAAAGCTGAGCCACTTCATCACGCCAGCGTTCAACGATGAAATTGCGGAAGAACTGCTGAAGCAACGCGCAACGACAGTTGGTCCTCTTTACATGGTCGCGATCGGATAGCCATGCCCTCACAATCAAAAGCGTTGCCAACCAAGAGCTTCGCCCTTGAAGCCCTCTTTACGCCAAAGTGGTGCGCGATCTATGACCCGGTGTCAAGAGATCGCTGGGATGCCTCCGCACTGCTGGACAGTGGCATCCTGGATGTTTTGTGCGCGGACATGATGACCCCGGAGCATGCAAGTAAGTTGGCCGCATCGGGCCTCGTCAGGTGCCAACCCTACTCCAAAGATGATGCCGAGAATTGGATCAGTGCTGGCTGGGCCGAGGCGCTACGTCACTACTTGCACACCAACTTGCTGCCGAAACTGGACTATGGAACAGCTCGCGGTTGGTTGGAGGATTTCGGAACGATGCGCGAGAAGCTCGACAGCGACGCGCTCCCACCGCCGACCAAACGTTACGCGGATGCCCTTTGCCGTTTGCGCTTGTCGGCAGATCCCGTGATGCAGCCACTGGGCGCTGCCTTGAGTAAGACATCGCCTGCCAATGGCAGACGACGGACTGGGTTTCACGAGCTTGCGACGCTACTGATTCACGTATTCGGCGTTTCGGGGCATAAGTCTTTGGCCATTACAGGGCGCCATGTGACCAAGACCAGTCCGTCCGGTGGGAGCCGACATCCCACCGAGGCGTATGTGGTGGTGTTCTCCGTTGAGGGTCTGGAGGAGGGGGTGTATCACTTCGATGCCGATAGTCACGAACTGGCGCTTCTCAATGCCGGTGACATGCAGGCCGAATACCTGCAGAACGTGCTGGGATTGAACCGCAGGCTCTCCTTCGAGCCTCGGGTCGCCATTGCTCTCACATCAGTCGTTGAACGTAGCATGCACCGCTATCGGGATTCGCGCAGCTACAGGGTGCTTCATTTCGACCTCGGTCATCTTCTGATGTCCAGCCAGTTGGTTGCGAGCAGCCTCGGAATCCCGTATCTCTGCGCATACTCGATAGCTGACGATGCTGCTGAGGCCATGCTGGGAGTTGACGGGTTGATGGAAACCGCGATGACCCAAGTTTTACTTGGCTAGGACATTGAGCTTATGCACCCCAATCTTGAGGGGATCGAGGCATGGATGCTGCCGGGGAGCCTTCGGATACGGAATGCTATTTCCAAGGCTGAGTTTGTGAGCATGGGTTCACGGACAGACTTTCTCTCGCTTTGCGATAACTTGTTCGCAGCCACAGAAGATGGGTTTTTTTCGGACACCGATTTGCAACAGCTTCGGAACCTGGGTTTGGTCACTGCGCCACCATGCGATCCGTGCCTGGATGGAGATGCCGGTGCACTCTTGCGCCTGAGATGTGGGACCACCTACTGGAACTATGGTGATGCTATGGCGCTGCAGCGAGACGCGGCAGACATGCGCAGATTCCAAGAACAAGATCCTCCTCGCGAGATCTTTGAGGAAAAAGAGGTTTGCTTGAATCTTGCGACGGCGAGTGATGGACTTCGAATGCTTGCGACTCTGGCGCACCAAGTGTTTGATTCACGAGGTTCCGAGCACTTTCACCACGAGTTGGTCGAAAAAAAACTGATCCCTTCGATTGGTGCCCGGCATGGACTGGGGGCATATTTGTACGGCCGTTTTAATGGATTCGAAGGAGCGCAATGGGTGCGTGTCAAAACAGATGGCACGCACATGGCCATCAGATCATCGAAGAGCACATCCGTCTCTCAGGAGGATGCGTGCGATGAACATATGTTGATCTGCGTGAACTTCGAACGCTACCAGTGGAGATACCGAAGTGCATGGGTGTACCAGTGTGTCTACCTAGATCTGGGGCATGCGCTCGCGGCTTTGAAGCTTCTCGCCCACCGCCAAGGGTGCAGCCTTACGTTCAAGCATGCCCGGTGCGATGCGATGGATGCGAAACGCGCTCTCGAAAACGAGCCGTTGATTCGAGTGGCGATTCTTTAAGAAACGTGCCGAAAGTTAGGCATCAGGAAAGAGAATGAACTACGGAACCAGCAGCGATGTGGTTGTCATTGACGACCTTGTTGAGGAGCCGCTTCGAAGGCGGTTGGAAGCGTTGATGAGGAGCCCCATCTGGGCATACGGTTGGCGATCCACTTTGAACGACGGTAGGTTCTGCTACTGGCACGCGCATTTCGCGGGAACCCTGGAGAGCCGAATTGACTGCGAAAGCGAGTTCAGTGACGAACCGCTCCTCAAGCCGATCCACGAACTTTGGAAGGCATTGGAATGCAGCATTCTGGTGGGACACGAGCCATTGAGGGTGTACGCGAACGCGCACACTTTCGGTGTTGAGGGCTACGTTCACCGAGACCACAAAGACACGGAAAACTACTTCTCCACCATCTACTACAGTCATTCAAGGTGGGACAAGGACTGGGCTGGCGAAACGGTGTTCTTCTCAGAGACGGGCGAGGACGTGGTGGCATCGGTGTACCCGAAGCCAGGGCGACTGGTTTCCTTCCGCGGTGCGATTCCGCATTGCGCTCGGGCACCCAGCCGGGAGTGCCCTGAGCTGAGAACAACGATCGTTTTCAAGACGCAGCGGAGAAGCAATGAAAGCCAGGCAGTCGCACCTTGAGTTCCTGGCGTCGGCGGGAGCGGCTCAAGCCCCTCATGTCCACGGATCGCTCCTGGAGCATTTGCTGGGTACGCATCGGCTGCTTTCTGAATGGCAGTGCGAAGAGCACGTGTGTGTAGCGGGTCTCTTTCATAGTATCTACAGCACCAGCCTGTACACGTGCGAATGTGTCAGTGTGACGAGACGTTCCGAAATGACATTTCTTATCGGAGAACGAGCGGAGCGACTCGCGTTCTTTTTTTGCGCTTCGGCCCGCCCGGGAGCCTTCTTGGAAGCCCTGGAAGGCGCTTCCCTGGAGAACAGGCTAGACGGGACAGCCCTGCCGGTGGCAGATGGTGATCTCTCGGAACTGGTGGAAATTGAATGCGCGAACTTGCTGGAGCAAGGACTGGGCTATACGTTCCTGAACAAGGTTATGCAGGACAGGCGCGAGGGAAAAATTGGGTTGCGCCGGAGCATCGCGCGTGCGGTTGAAACGGCGCTGCATTCCGGCGTGCTCCAGGGCTAGCAGCGATGTACTGGGCCGCAGATCTTCCCCATGCCAATGGTGTTGACGCCTTACAGATCTATCGATCACCAGGAAAGTCACAGGCGTGGGTCGCTGGCGTCGATGGGGCACTGGGACAAGTGCATGGCTCATCCTATGGTTTCTCGTCCGTCGCTGGGATCGCAAGTGTGGGCGAGTACCTGGAGCGAAGACACCTGACGTTCAACGTGCGCGACGATGGAACCATGAGGTTGAGCGCATTCGCCAGGGAGCTTCCCTCGCTGCGCGAGGCACTTGATCAGACAAGCCTGGACCCTTTGGATGGCTGCGACCCGCTCCTCTCTGCAACGATGGCTTTTGGGCTCGCGGACTGGCAGCAAGTCGCGGTTCCGTGGGGGTTGGTGAGCCTCGCAAAAGGCAAGTGTGTCGATGATCGCCGGGTGATGCCGCACATGGACTCCAGTGGCGCGGCGGCGCATACCAGCGCCAGCGCCGCGCTTGATGCGGCATTGCTTGAATTCGTGGAGCGTCAGGTTTGGGTTGCTTTCTGGCTAGGAGGTGGCAGGGCACGGGAAATCGAGGCCTCTGTGACGGCATGGAGTGAGGGGGTCGGCTCACTTGACGAAATCGGAGGGGAGTTTCGCGCGTTTCGACTCGATGCCGATCTGGCTGCATATACCGTGTTTTGTTTTCATGTCGACCGACAAGTTGACGGTACAGCCAGCTTCTCGTGTGGGTTGGCTGCTTCGCTGAGCCCTGGAGAGGCATTCTCAAGAGCTAAGCGCGAAATGCTCCACTACCGGCAGTTTGCTGAAGAGAAGTCAGTCGCTCTGGCGGCTGATGCTCCGTCGGTGGGGCGACTCGATAGAAATGCAGGGCTGTTCCAATCGAGGGAGTTCCGCGATGTGTTGATGTTGCGGCAGGTCCTTCCCGAGCGCATTTCGTTGGACGATTTCATCGGCTTGGATGCCATCTCGCACAAAGACCTCAAGCGTTCACTTCTCGGCGTCGGGCCGCTCTTCGCCTACCTGGGGTACGAAGTGAGCGAGTTGGGGGAATTTCATGTCGTCCGGGTGTGCAGTCCCTCGTTCTATCTTCATTGCGATCCGGGTGTTCGACTGAACTTCGACAACGCCTTCGCAAGGCGCCTGGGCATCGCCGATCCTTCCTCCCGCCTTCGAATCCCGACCTGCCTGCCTTGACGGGCCCACTGCATCCGACACTTCACAAGAGCAACCCGTTCCCTATGAATCTCGCCTGTTCGAAAAGTCGCAAGCTCTTTGTCACTACCGCCCTTCCCTATGCAAATGGGAAGTTGCATTTGGGCCACCTGCTCGAATACATCCAGGCGGATGTCTGGGTCCGCGCTCAGCGTATGCAGGGGCATTCCGTGCAGTTCGTTTGCGCCGATGACGCGCATGGTGCACCCATCATGATCGCGGCCGAGGCCGCTGCCATGACACCCGAGGCCTATGTGCGATCCGTGGTCGCGGATCGGTCGCGGTACCTCGACGGATTCCTCATCCGCTTCGACAACTGGCATTCGACCCACAGCCCGGAGAACGTCGAATTGGCCCAGGAAACTTTCAAGACCTTGCGCAGCAATGGAATGATCGAGTCTCGCGAGATCGAGCAATACTTCGACGCCGTCAAGGAGATGTTCCTGCCGGATCGCTACATCAAAGGCGAGTGCCCCAGTTGCCATGCCAAGGAGCAGTATGGAGACGCCTGCGAGATCTGCGGCTCGGTCTACCAAGCGACCGAGTTGATCGAGCCTCGGTCTGTGCTGACCGGCTCCACCCCAGTTCTTCGTGTATCGGAGCATTTCTTCTTCAAGCTCTCGGACAGCCGGGTCTCTTCGTTTCTGAAGGAGTGGATCGCCGGCGGTCCCTTGCAGGCGGAAATGGCCAAGAAGACTTCCGAATGGTTTGACAAAGGCCTTGCGGATTGGGATGTCTCTCGAGACGCCCCATACTTTGGTATTCCCATGCCGGATGTGCCTGACAAGTTCTTCTATGTGTGGCTAGACGCGCCGATCGGATACTTGGCCAGCTTGAAGAACCACTTCGACAAAGGACAGGCGAAGTGCCACTGGCATCCGCCATCGCGAACACCTCAAAGCTTTGAGGAGTTCATGTCGGACGCCGATCTTGAACAAGTCCATTTCATCGGGAAGGACATCGTCTACTTCCACGCCTTGTTCTGGCCAGCCGTGCTGCAGTTCAGCGGTCGAAAGGCGCCGTGCGCCATCTACGTCCATGGGCACCTGACGGTGAACGGCGACAAGATGAGCAAGAGCCGTGGCAACGGCATCGACCCGCTGAAGTACCTCGAGCTTGGAATGAACCCTGAGTGGATGCGCTACTACATGGCGGCCAAGCTTAGTGCCCGCGTGGAAGACGCGGATTTCAACTCCAAGGATTTTTCCCAGCGGGTGAATGCTGATCTGGTGGGCAAGTTCATCAACATCGGGAGCCGATCCGCCGGTTTCATTGCCAAGTCATTCGGTGGCCTTCTGGGCTCTGTCGAAGGCGATGGGGCGGCGCTGGTAGCGACGTTGCAGAAGTTCACCATGACCGCGTTCGAGCTCTTCGATCAGCGCGAATTCGGCAAATGCATTCGGGAGATCATGCTGCAAGCCGATCGGGTCAACGAATACTTCGACAGGCACGCGCCCTGGGAACTGAAGAAGCAAGAGGCCAAGCAGGCGGAACTGCACCAAGTGTGCACCGCGAGCATTGAGGCCTTTCGCCTGCTGACGATTTGCCTCAAGCCCATTCTCCCTGCACTGGCCGAGAACATCGAGCAGTTCCTGCGGATCGAGCCCCTGGTCACCGAGGACGCCCAACGCATCCTCGGCGCCGGCCATCGGATCAATGAGTACCGGCATCTCATCAGTCGCGTTGATCCACAGGCGATTGACGCGGCCTTCGACGGTGCCGTGTCGCGCGGCAACGGCCAGGGGAATCGGGCGCCGAACATGGATGCAGAGGCCCTCTAGCGAGGCCGCCGCTCGATGAAGTCTGTGCCCTCGCTTGGCCCGGTCGAAGGGTTCGCAGCGGCGTGCCCGGTGATGGGGCGGTTGCTGGCGTTGTTGTCACCGATGGTGATGTCCAACGTAATCCAGTCGATCGCGGCAACGGTCAACGGGGTGTATATCGGGCATTTACTGGGCGCGGAAGCCTATGCGGTGATGTCCATCGCGCTTCCGGTGCTGTTTTTGTGCGCCTCGTTTGGCATGGCCATCGGTTCGGGGGCGTCCATCGTCGCTGGGAAAGCCTGGGGAGCTCAAGATCATGACCGGCTCCAATCGATGGCACAGACCGTCCTGTTGCTGACTCTCGCCGTTGGCCTCGTGATGGCCGTCTCTGGCATTGCGCTGGCCGGCGTCGTCGTCCAAGCCTTCCGCGTCGCGGATGGCATGCAAGCCACGGCCGCCATGTACGTCTCCATCATGTTCTTGGCGCTACCGGTGCAATTGCTGTTGATGACTGCGTGGGCTTTGCTGCGTAGCACGGGTGCCCCTGCTGCACCGCTTCAGGCTTCACTGGTCGCTCTGTTGGTGACAGCGATCGTCAGTCCGTTGGCGATCGTCTGCCTCGACGAAAGGGGAGCTGGCATCGTCGGGGCGGCATTGGCGTTTTTCTTGGCTCAGTTGGTTTCCCTCCTGTGGACACTCGGCTTCGTGCGCAGAAAGGGGCATGCCCTGGCCGCGGCGCTGCGGGGAAAGTGGCGAATCGATGCTTCGGCGTTGCAGACGGTCCTCAAGCTGGGGTCGCCGGTCGGCCTGTTCTTCACGGTTGGGGCTACTGCCGATCTCGGGCTGCTTTCGCTGGTCACCGCCCACGGAGCCGTCGCCACCGCCTCGTGGGGCGCCGTGCGCCAAGTCATGACGTACGTGCAACTGCCGGCGATGTCCATCGCCCTGGCGGCCTCCACACTGGCGGCGCAGGCCATCGGTGCTCAAAGGCCTGTCCAAATGAGGGCCATCGCTTCGGCGGCATTGGTGCTGAACCTGGGCGTCTGCGGCGGACTTGCCGTCGTGACTGCCTTCGCCGGCCCCCTGCTGGTTCAAGGATTCGTAAGCGATGCGCACGTAGTGGCGACTGCGGGTGCCATTCTCAAGATCACCGCCTTGGGAAATATCGCGTTCGGGATGGCCAGCGCCCTGACATCGGTGATGCGGGCGAGCGGCCGCATCGTGGTTCCTACCTGCCTGTCCCTTGGCTGCGTGGTGTTCGTCTTGAACCCTGCCGCTCACATATTCCACGCTCAGTTCGGGCTGTTGGGCGTCTGGATGGCCTACCCGGCAACCTACTGTTGTGCCTTGCTTCTGCAGTGGATGGCGTTCGTCAACTCGCCGGCACAAACACATCCACCCGGTCGGTGATGATCCCGTCCAGCCCCAGATCCAGCAGCCGTTGCGCGGCCCATTCGTCGTTCACCGTGTAGGCCAGGGCGCGCCAGCCCTCGGCGCGGGCCAGGTCCACCAGGGCCTGGTCCCATAGGGCGTGGTTGCAGACCAGGGCCACGCAACCCAGTTCACGCGCCACGCGCTGCCAGCCGTCCCAGGGGGCGTCCATCAGCAGGCCGCGCGGCAGGTCGGGGGCGGTGTCGCGTG
>Ga0247823_10004337_pt1 | contig 11396 bp, 7 predicted proteins | sample 13C_PalmiticAcid_2_FD_192426 | JGI IMG/M metagenome (GOLD analysis project Ga0247823, IMG submission 192426) | Soil microbial communities from agricultural site in Penn Yan, New York, United States - 13C_PalmiticAcid_Day30 | ecosystem: Environmental > Terrestrial > Soil > Agricultural land...
TGTCGGATGCGTGGTTCTGCTCGGTGCCCAGCCAGACCTGGCCCAATCGCGGCTTCGTGCAGACCGGCTCGTCGGACGGCAACATCAACAACAATTATCTGCCATGGGACATCAATACGGTGTTCGACGTGTTCGGCGCCGGCAATCTCTCATGGATGGTCTATAATGACGGCACGCTGCAATCGCTGACCAAGACGATGTTCCTGACCAAATATCTCGGCAACGAGACCAATTTCAGCGGCATCAGCGAGTTCCAGGCTGCGTGCGCCCAGCCGGCGGGCGCGCCGGCAAACCAGAAGCTGCCGGCGTTCAGCTTCGTCGAGCCCAATTTCGGCGTGATCGGAAACGACGAAAGCTATCATCCGCCGCACGACGTGCGTCCCGGCGAGCAGTTCCTCGCGACGATCTACACCGCGATCCAGCAAAGCCCCTATCGCGACAACATCCTGTTCATCGTGCTGTTCGACGAACATGGCGGAACCTATGACCATGTCGAGCCACCCTCGGGGGCGCAGCCGCCCGCGCCGGGCGCGGTCTCGTCGAGCGAGAACTTCACGTTCGACCGGTTCGGAGTTCGCGTGCCCGCGATCATCGTGTCGTCGTGGGTCACTCCGGGAACGGTGTTCCGCAGCAATACCGCGGTGCCGCTGGATCACACCAGCGTGCTTGCGACGCTGCGTGACTGGCAGGGGCTGTCCGGCGCCTTCGCCGCAGATCTGCCCAGCCCGCGCATCGCCGCGGCGCCCAACCTGGCTTTCGTGCTGACCGAAACCACTGCGCAAGACTGGCCGACGCTGCCGACGCCGCCTGCCAGTTTGGCGGTGATCCCCGAGCCAGACGATAGCGAACCGCTCAACAGCGTTCAGCAAAGCGTGCTGCTCGGCGCGTCGGGGATTGCCGCGGGCCGTCCGCTGACCGCGGCGGAGACCCATGCGGCGCGCGCGCGGCTGCAGACGCATGGCGACGGCCGCGCCTTCCTGATGGCGCTCCAGCCGCATTTGCCGCTGCGCTGAGCTATTCGGCTTCGACGAGGATACGTTCGGGGGTAACCTCGACGATATGCGCGAAACCGTTGAGCTCGATCGCCTGGGCGAGCCCCAGCGTGTCGCCGGCGCGGAAGACGCCCAGAATGCGCTCGTCGGGCGCGCGGCCATCGCGGAAGGCGAGCTTCTGGCGCGAATAGCGGTTCATCTCGTCGACTGCCCTGGCGAGCGGCTCGTCGACGAAAGACAGCCGGCCGGTGAGCCAGGTGGTCGTTTGCCCGGCGTCGATCTGGCGGATCGACCAGTCGTTATGGGGCAGCGTGACGAGCTGGGTGCCTGCGCCGATCCGCGCGGCGTTCGCGATCACGCGCTTCGGGTTGCGCTCGGTGACTTCGACCGTGCCTTCGACGACGGTGACGATTACTTCGCCCTTGTCGATCCGCACCTCGAACGCGGTGCCGACGGCGCGGATGCGCTTGTCGCCGGCCGAGACGATGAAGGGGCGGTGCGTGTCCTTGGTCACCTTGAAATAAGCGCGGCCGCGGCGGAGCATCACGTTGCGCGCCTTCTCGTCCATGCGGACCGCGATCTCGCTATCGGTATCGAGCGACACGCTGGACGCGTCGGACAGCGTCATGCGCTTGCGCTGGCCGACCGCAGTGGAGACGCTGGGCGCCGGGGCCGAGGCGATCTGCTGCCCGCCATGGCTGCCGAACCAGCTGAGCGAGGCGATGCCGGTCACGCTGAGGACCAGGGCGGCGGCGATCGGCGCGAAGCGGCGCATCGGCGAGACCGGCTGGAAGCGCAGGAGATCCTCCTCGATCGCCGCGCGGATGCGGGGATCATCGGCAACCGCGCCGATGAACGCCCAAAGCCGCTCCATTTCGAGCATGGCCTCTTCGTCGAGCGCCGTCTCCACCCGGTCGGGCAAATCCTCGGGATGGGCATGGCGATCGAGCAGGCGGCCCGCGGCGCGCATGCGGCGGCCGTCCAGACGGGAGCGGAGTAGCCGGATCATACCCCGACATCCAGACGTTCGGCGAGCCGAACCAGCGCGCGGTGGATCAATTCCTTCACCGATTCGTGCGAAATGCCCATGCGGATTGCGATCTGCTGATAGGTCATTTTCTCGAACCGGTGGAACTGGAACGCGGCGCGCGCCCGAGGCGGCAGCTCGAGGATCGCCTCGACCGTCCGCTCATATTCGTCGACTCCGATCATGATCCGCTCGGGCGACAGCGTATCGACCGGATCGGATGCTTCGGTGAGCGGCTCGTGCGCGCCTGCCAGACGTGCCTTGTGATAACGATAGCGCGAGATCAGGATATTGCGCGCAACGGTGAAGATGAAGCGGTCGACATTCTCGACCGGCGTATCGCGGCGCATCGCGTGCAGCCGGAGGAATACTTCCTGGACGAGATCGTCGGCTTCGGCCTCGCTGACGCGGCGAGCGAAATAGCTGCGGAGCGCTGGCCCATGCTGGCGTACCCAGCCGTCCAGTTCGGGCTGCGCGCGCGAGACGCCGCTCATCGCCCTTTCGGCCTGCATTGATGTGGTGCGCGACCACATGATTCTTCCCACCCCGGTCTGTGCCAGACGAATCCCGTCTGTGTGTCAAAGACGCGCTGGAGCGGCGGTCGGGGGGATTGCAGATATGCCACGTCAATTGGCTCCCTGCTGCGGAGGTATTGCGGGATCCGTCCAGACCACCGTCTCGCCGGGGCGGAGGCCCGAGCGAATCTCGACGCCGGCCGGCGTGACGCGACCGACCGCGACCTGGCGCTCGGCGATGCCTTTGCCGGTGCGGACCTTGATCCGTGCGAGCGGGGCGCTTCCGAGCAGCGCCTCTGGCGGGACGACGATTGCGGCGGGCGCCTGATAGGTGATCACCGCTACCGCGGCGCTCATGCCGATGCGAACGCGCGCGGCCTGATCGGCGGGCAGGGCATCGAGCCGGGCGCTGGCGAGAAAGCGGGTCGGACCGGTGGCGGCCTCGGTCGGCGCGGCGATGGCGGCGACCTTGCCATTCAGCGCGAGGCCGGCAAATCCCGCGCCGGTGACGATCACCGGCTGACCGACGGCGAGCGTGTTCACGTCGGACTCGTCGACCTCGAAGGTGACCGACAATCCGCCGTCGCGCGCCACGGTTCCGATCAACTGTCCGCGAGTGACGCGGGTTCCGGGGTGGAGCGGGCCCTCGACCAGTTTCGCGCCCGATGCCGGCGGCGCGACGAGCACGCCCGATGCCGGCGCGCGGATCACCGCCTGACCGATCTCGGCTTCGGAGCGGCGCAGCGCCGCGCGGGCATTGTCGAGTTCGAGCCCGGCGATGCGCGCGGCCACTGGACCCCCTTGCGCCATTGTATCGGCGAGTTCGTCATTCGCGGCGGCCGCGGTCATCCGCTGCGCCAGCAGCTGCTGCTCGACACCCTCATGCTCGTTGCGTGCGATGAGCCCCTTGTCGAGCAGCCGCCGGCTCTCGCTCGCTTCGCGCTCGAGCCGGGCGAGCTCGAGCGCCGCCAGCCGGACGCGGCGGCGGGCGGCGGCGACTTCGGGGCCGCGCGACCAGTTGGCGATATCATCGGCCGGTTGGTGCGCCTTGAGCCAGGCGGCTTCGGCCTGGTTGCGCGTCGCCGCGATCTCCTGCGTGTCGAGCACGAGCAGCGTGTCGCCCGCCGCGACGCGCGCGCCATAAGCGAAGTCGATCGCTCGCACCGCGCCATCGAACGGAACGGTGATGCTCACCGCCTCGCCGGGCGCGATCTTGCCGGCAAAGGCGAGCGTGGCGACGAAGGGCTGACGCTGGACGACCATGCTGCGCTCGCTCGGAGTCGCGGCTTCATCGGCACCGGCGCCGGTCCACCACCAGCCGAGAAGGGCGGCCAGCAAGAGGAGAAGGACCAGCGCGAGCGCCCGGCGGCTGCGGACGACGGGGATCATTCGCCGCTCCATTCGATTTTCCAACTTTCCAGGGTGGCGCCGATCTGGAGGTCGAACGTGGTCAGTGCATCCAGATAGGCGATCATCGCGGCGAGCTCCTGGATCTCGGCCGCGCGCAGCGAGTCCTGAAGCGACAGCACTTCGAAATTGCTCGACCGGCCGGCCGAAAGCTTGTCGCGGGCAATCTCCACTGCACGCGAGGACAGCGCCTTGAAGCGGCGCGCGGCCTCGACCTGAAACCACGCCGCCTCGACTCGCTGCGCGGCATCGCGGACCTGCGTCTCGACTGCCTGGTCGAGCGCTTCGAGACGCAATTCGGCGGTGCGCAGGCTGGTGTCCGCCTCGACCACCGCGAGCTTGGGTGCCGGATCGCCAAGCGGAATCGCCAACTGCACGCCAATGCGATTGTCGGTGAGCGAGGGGAACGGACCGAGAAACGGATCGCGCCCTGCGGTACGCGTCGCCGTGGCGACCAGCGAGAGATCCCATAGCCGCTGGTTGCGGGCGATCCGCAGCCCTTCCCGTGCCTGTTCGACCGCGCGCTGCTGGGCGAGCAAGTCCATCCGGCTGGTACGGGCGATCTCGATCGCGCGTGCGGTGTCCACCGGAACCTGTTCGGCCGCGATCGGATCGGCGGCGACGATGTTGGTCGCAGGATCGAGCGCGAGCTGCTGGAGCAATGCGAACTGCGTAGAATTGCGCTGCTGGCGGACCTGGAGCAGTGCGACTTGCTGATTGGCCTGGTCGGCCTCGCTCTGGACGATGTCCGCGGCCGCCATCCGGCCGGCGTCGATCAATGCGCGGTTGGTGGCGATCAGCTCGGCGGTGCGTGCCAGCGCGATCTCGGCGAGGCGAACCTGCTCCTGCGCCTGCTGAAGCGCGCGATAGGCGAAGACGACCCGACTGATTCCTTCGGCCAATGTATTGCGGATCGCGAGCCGCTCGATCGAATCCTGGAGGCGGGCAATCCGGAGCGGGGCGCGGTTCACCGCGAAGCCGCCGCCGCGCAACAGCGGCTGGGTGACCGCGAGCGTCGCGATCTCGCTATCCCCGCGGCGGTCGAGCCGCTGGCGGCGATCCCAGACGAAGCCGATCTGCGCGCCGCTGGGTAGCAACAGGCTGCCGGTCCCGCCGAGACTCGCTTGATTGGTGACGATCCCGCCGACATCCTGGCGATAGAGGTCGGCGACGATGTCGAGCCGCGGGGCGAAGCGTTGTTCGGCGGCATGCAGGCGAAAGCGCTGCACGGCGCGATCGAGAAAAGCGGCCCGGATGTCGCGATTGTCGCGCACGCCGATCGCAACGGCATCGATCAGGCTGATCGGCACCGGGCGATCGATCGCGGAGGGGCGGACGCCCGAAGGGGAGGGCACGGCGGCGATCGGCGATACCGCACTCGCACGTGCCTGGGCCAAGGCGATTTGCGGCGCGCACAGGAATATGCATGCGAAGAGCGCCAGGTTAATCCGCACGCAACGCCTCGATCGGGTTGAGCCGCGACGCGGAGATCGCGGGATAGAGGCCGAAGACCAGCCCCATGCCGCCCGCCGCGGCGGGGCCGAGCGCGAGCGTCCAGGGGGCGAGATCGAAGTCCCAGCCCGAGCTGTGCGCGATAGCCCAGGCGATCGCAGCGCCGAGTGCCGAGCCGATGGTACCGCCCGCAATCGTCAACAGCACGGCTTCGACGAGGAACAGCAGGCGAATATCGGTCGGAGTGGCGCCGGTGGCGGCGCGCAGGCCGATCTCGCGCTGGCGCTCCATCACGCTCATCAGCATGACGTTCATCACGCCGATCCCGCCGACCAGCAACGAGACCGCGCCGATCCCGGTCAGCATGCGCGAATGCACTGCCTTTTGCTCCTGCATCGTCCGCAGGATCGACCGGGCGTCGAGCACGGTCAGCTTGGCATCGGGGGTAGTGAGGCGTGCAGTGATCCGTTCGCTCGCGGCCTGGGTGTCGGCACCGGGGCGCAGCCTGACGAGCAGCCCGGTAGGTCCACCATGCGGGATGATCCGTGCCGCGCAGCCCAGCGGCGTCAGCACCGCCATGTTGTAGTCGACCGGGTCGAGCGTCTCCGGCGTCAACGGTGCGAGCACGCCGACGACCGTGTAGCCATAGCTACCGATCAGCACCTTGCTGCCCGGACCGATCGCGGCCGCGGGGCCGGAAAGTGCGCGGGCGGCGGCATCGCCGAGCACTGCCGAGAGCGCGCAATCCTCGACGGCGGCCGGATGTCGCCCGCTGGCGAGGCGCAGATTGGCGAGGGTCGCCAGCGCCGGGGGGGCCGCAAGGATTGCAAGGTCGACGGTCTTGCCGCCGGCGCGCGCAGGGGCACGACCGCCGGCGAGCGGGACCGCCTCGACCACATCGGGGTCGGTGCGGGGAAGCGCGTCGATCACCGCCTGCGAGAGCAGCGCGGGGCGATCTCCGGTGGGCGCCGCGCCGACCTGCAGCATGTCGACACCGAGCTTGGCGAACAGCTTCAGCGATTCGCGCTGCGCCATGTGACCGCCGTTGAGCATCGCGATGATCGAGGCGGTACCGATCATGATCCCGAGCAATGCGAGTGCCGAGCGGCGCCCCTGCGAGCGCAAATTGCTCCACGCTTCGGCCAGCGTATCGCCGAGCCGCGCATGGATGCCGGGCAGCGCGATCAGCACGTCCCGACTCCATTGCCGAGCACCCGCCCGTCGCGCAGCGCGATCTGGCGCGGGCATGAAGCGGCCAGATCGCGGTCGTGCGTGACCATCACGATCGTCACCCCAAGCTCTGCATTGAGCGCGGCGAGCAGCGCCATCACGTCTCGCGCGGTATTGCTGTCGAGGCTGCCGGTAGGCTCATCGGCCAGCAGCAGCCGCGGCGCGCCGACCAGCGCGCGGGCGATCGCGACGCGCTGGCTCTGCCCGCCCGAGAGCTGGCCGGGAAGGTGTCCGGTGCGATCGGCAAGGCCGACGCGAGCGAGCATCGCCTCCGCCGCTTCGCGTTGCCGGTCGCGCGGTACGCCCCGATATTGCAGCGGCAGCGCGACATTCTGCCATGCGGTGAGGCGCGGCAGCAGGTGGAACGACTGGAAGACGAAGCCGATCAGCCGGTTGCGCAGCCGCGCGCTTTCATGCGCCGAGCAGCCGCCGACCATTTCTCCGTCGATCGAAAGTGTCCCGCTGCTCGGCTGGTCGAGCAGACCGATCAGATTGAGCAACGTACTCTTGCCCGAACCCGATGGTCCGACCAGCGCGCAGAATTCGCCGCTGTCGACCGACAGCGTGACGTCCTCGAGCACCGCGATGGCACGATCCGGCGCTGCATAGTATTTGGACACGCCTTCAAGCCTAAGCACACAGCCCCTCCGCCCGGCCGGAACAGGAATGATCGTCCGATTCTTGTCAATAGCGGCGGATTTGCCCGCCGATCTGGTGAATGGGCCAAGTTGTGCGGTGCGGCGTGATGCCGGCTGTTGCAGGTGCGAATGCCGCGGCAAGACTTCTTGCTGACATCAATGTAGATATTTTTTTACCGATCCCCCCACTCTCGTTGTGGGCGCGTCGTAGTTCTAGACTGCGGCGTGCCGTGGCGAACAACAGAGGCCGGAGCCTCGATCAGGGAGGGGACATTCATGGGTGCCATCGCGCCGAAGTTGCGTCATATTCTGCTTATCGGAGTGGCCCATCTTGGGCTGGTCGCAACTGTGGCGGCAGCGCAGGCGGCACCGCGGGAAACGAGTTTCAAGATCGAAGCACAGCCGCTCGCCACGGCGTTGCGCGACCTGGCAATACAAAGCGGTGTCTCGATCCTCGCAGATTCGGCGTTGACCCAAGGCAAGATGGCAGCGCGCTATGCCGCGACCAGCGATGTCGAGGTCGCGTTGGGGACGCTGCTGCGCGGATCGGGGCTGACCTATCGCCAGCGCGGGAATCTGTACGTCGTCGTCGCCGCGCGTGCGACCACGGTCGGTGCCGCCGCGCAGGAACAGCCGGCACCGCAGACAGTGGACAATGAGAACGAAATCGTCGTCACGGCGCAGAAGATCGAGGAATCGATCCAGGACGTGCCGATCGCGGTCTCGGCCTTTTCGGGGGCCGCGCTCGACAATCTCAAGATCGAGACGGGCGGCGAACTGCTGCGCGCGATCCCCAACGTCACCTTCTCCAAAAGCAATTTCTCGGGCTATAATTTCTCGATCCGCGGAGTAGGGACCAAGGCGGTCTCGGCGAGCACCGATCCAGCCGTGGCAGTGAGCTTCAACAACACGCCACTGATCCGCAATCGACTGTTCGAGCAAGAGTTTCTGGATCTGCAGCGCGTCGAAGTGCTGCGCGGGCCGCAGGGCACGTTATATGGCCGCAACGCGACCGGGGGCGTGGTCAACGTGCTGCCGGCGCTGCCGTCGAACAAGTTCAGCGCCGAGATCGAGGCCGAGGTCGGCAATTTCGAAACGCGCCGGGTGAGCGGGATGGTCAATGTGCCGCTCAGCGCGACGCTCGCGGTGCGCGCGGCGGGCGCCTATACCAAGCGCGACGGCTTCGAATATAACAGTTTCAACGATACCCGGGTGAACGGCCGCGATCTGTGGACGGGGCGCGTCTCGGCGCTGTGGGAGCCCTCGGACGGCTTCCGGGCGAGCGTGATCTGGCAACATTTCGAAGAGGACGACAACCGCTCGCGCAGCGGCAAGCAACTCTGCACGCGCGATCCCGGGCCGACCCAGATCGGCACTACGCCGGTGCCTGAGGCGCTACGCGCCCGATTCAGCCAAGGCTGTCAGTCGCGGACATTGTTCTCCGACGACGCCTTCGGGGTTCCCAATGCCGAGAGCTTTCCGCATGTCTTTATCGGCAGTCTCATCGTTTTCGGAATGATGCCCGACGGTACCCCGGTGTCCGCGATACCGGCCGGGACCGATCCTTATGCCGGCATCACCCAGTCGCGAAACCTCCGCGAGATTTCGACCAGCTATGATCCGGTTTTCCGCGCGAAGAACGATTTCTATCAGCTCAATCTCGACGTGGGGCTGGGCGAGGGACTGCAGCTGATCTCGCAGACTGCCTATGCGCGGGATCGCTATTACTCGTCGCAGGATTACAGCCGGTTCGCGTCGAATCCCATCTTCGGCAATTCGACCGCGCCGGGGTTGGGCGACCCGTCCGGTATCGGCTTTCCCGTGGTGGCGCCTGACGTGACGCCCGGCGGATTTTTCACCGATCCACAGCTCGGGGCGTCCAACCGATTCCTTTCGGTGGATCTCAGCAAGTCCAGCAACGAGCAATGGACGCAAGAACTTCGTCTGCAATCCTCGTGGGATGGGCCGCTGAACATAAATCTCGGCGGAAACTATCTCAATTTCAAGTCGAAGGACGACTATTACGTATTCAGTAATCTGTTTACGCTGCTTGGAAGATATTTCTATAATCTGGATTTGAATGGATACGACTTCGACAACTCGCAATTCAATATCCGTACCCGGCCGTGCCAGCCGACGAGTCCCACCGATGCGAGTGCAGACTGCGTCTATATCGACCCCAACCCGATCGATCGGATAAACGGCGAGGGGCATAACTATTTTCGCAGCAAGAACGAGGTCAAAACCGAAAGCTGGGCGCTGTTTGGTGAGTTGTATTACAAGCTCACCGACCGGCTGAAACTCACCGGCGGACTGCGCTATACCAACGATACCAAGACCAGCACGCCCTATCCGAGCCAGCTGCTGCTGGCGATCGGCGAGAACATTGGCATATCGACGGGCGGCAAGGCGGCGATCGGCTATCCGCCGCAACCGGACATCGTCCAGAAATGGCAGCGTTTCAGCGGCCGAGCTGTGCTCGACTGGAAACCGGATGTCGGATTTTCAGACGATACCCTGGTCTATGCGTCGTTCTCGCATGGCTATAAGGGCGGCGGATCGAACCCGCCGCGTGTGGATTTCGATCCCGAGATCGTGCGCTTCCAGCCGCTCGCGCAGACTTTCGAGCCCGAATACGTCAATGCATTCGAGATCGGCACCAAGAACGTGTTCGCCAACGGCAAGGCCGGACTCAATCTGACCGGCTTTTATTATGACTATACCAACTACCAGGTCTCGCAGATCGTCGACCGCATCTCGCTCAACGAGAATTTCGACTCGACTTCGATGGGGCTCGAGGCGGAGGCATGGTGGCAGCCCTCGCGCAACTTTCGGCTCGACGCCAATCTCGGTTATCTACGCACCCGCATCGCCGATGGCGAGCAATCGATCGACGTGATGGATCGCACCCAAGGCAATTCAGATTGGGTCGTGGTGCGTCCCTGGGTGCAGGTGCCGTCCAACTGCGTCGCGCCGCGGGTCGCGGTCGAGGCGATCCTGAGCTCGCCTTTGTCGCAAGATCCGGGCTTTGGCACCATGGCACTGGCAGCGCTGTGCAGCGCGTCGAACCGTTTGGGTGATTATGACCCCAATCTGCCCAACGGGCAGAGCCCCTTCTATTCGCTGATCGGCCTGATCTACGACCCGCTATTGCCTTACGACCCGTCGTTGAGCCCGACCCAGCCGCTCGGCAGCGCCGCGGCACGCAGCGGCGCGCCCAATGGCGGGCGGGGCTTCTATGCCGATCTGGGAGGCAATGAACTGCCCAATTCGCCGCGGCTGACGCTCAACGTCGGCGCGCAATACAGCCTGTTCCTCGACGAATGGAAGCTAACGTTGCGCGGTGACTATTATCGCCAGGGGCCGAGCTATGCGCGTGTCTACAACACGGCCTATGATCGGTTGCGCGGTTGGGACAATGCCAATCTGGCGTTCACGCTCGAGAATGCGAAATGGGACATGACTGCGCAATTCTATGTGAAGAACGTCTTCAACGGTACGCCGATCACCGACGCCTTCACCAATTCGGACGACACCGGTCTGACCACCAATGTGTTCACCCTGGAGCCGCGGATCTTCGGCTTCCGGTTGGCGAAGCGCTTCTGATCTTCTGATATTGACACCGATGTTCATATGAGGATGATATGAACATCGGTGTCAGTAAGGAGCAGGTCATGGTGAAGTCGAACGGGCTCGCGCGGGGGGCAAGGGTCGCGGCGGCGGCGGGACTGCTGCTTGCGCTGACCGCAGCGGTCGCACCGGCCGGCCAGGCGGGCGACACGGCGTTGATCGGCCGCTGGCATACCGAGCGCGAGGGCGGGGTGGTCGAGATCCATCGCTGCGGACAGGCGCTGTGCGGTCGGGTGGTCGACGGAGCGCGGCTCCGCGTGAACCCGGACCAGCGCGACGTGCGCAACCCGGACCAGACGCAGCGCGGCCGCAAGGTGCTGGGCGCGCGGGTGCTGAGCGGGTTCTCGGGCGGGCCGGGCAAGTGGAAGGGTGGGCCGCTCTACGATCCCGAGACCGGCAACCGCGCCGGATCGGGGACGCTGACGCTGGTCAACCCGGACACGCTCAAGGTGCAGGGCTGCATAGCCAGCTTCCTGTGCAAGACCCAGACCTGGCGGCGTGCGCG
>Ga0247823_10004338_pt1 | contig 11396 bp, 12 predicted proteins | sample 13C_PalmiticAcid_2_FD_192426 | JGI IMG/M metagenome (GOLD analysis project Ga0247823, IMG submission 192426) | Soil microbial communities from agricultural site in Penn Yan, New York, United States - 13C_PalmiticAcid_Day30 | ecosystem: Environmental > Terrestrial > Soil > Agricultural land...
CCGGCTGATCTCCAGTGACGCCCGCCGGTGTCCGATGCCTTCGAGTAGGTAGCCGAGCCTGCCGAGGGTGTCGGCGGCGAAGGAACCGCGCGGCTGCTCGGCGTCGATGTCGCTCCAGCCCTCGGCGGCCAACTCCAGCGCCAGCGGGATGCGGCGCAGCCGCCACGCGGCGACCGCCCGCCTGGTCAGGATCGCCGCCCGCGTCCACGGGTCCAGGCCCGGCGGGACCTTGGACAACAGCTGGTCGAACAGCGTGTTCGCCTCGTCGTTGCGGCCCGCGTCAAGCAGCAGCCGCACCTCGCGGTCAGCGCTGAGCGCCTCGGTAGCCCCGACTTCATCCAGCCCTGCGCTGTCCAACACCGTCCCCGGATCGTCCTCGATCGTGGCCCCCGACACACTGCCGCCGAAGGTTACAAGGCCCAGTGCGGGTGACCCGTTCGGAGTAACGGTCAGGCCGTCAGCGTTCCTCCCGGAACTCGACGTGGCGGCGGACCACCGGGTCGAACTTGCGCAGCACCAGCCGGTCCGGATCGTTGCGCCGGTTCTTGCGGGTGACATAGGTGAAGCCGGTTCCCGCGGTCGACCGCAGCTTGACGATCGGCCTGATCCCGTCGCGGGCCCTCAGATTCGCCGCCCGTCCCGGCGCAGCCGGGCCACGACGGCCTCGATGCCCTGCTTGTCGATGGTCTTGATGCCCTTGGCCGAGACCCGCAGACGGATCCACCTGCCTTCCGACGGCAGCCAGAAGCGGCGGCGCTGGACGTTGGGGTCCCAGCGGCGCGACGTGCGCCGATGAGAGTGCGAAACCTGCTTCCCGAACCCGGGAACAGCCCCGGTGACCTGGCAGATCGCGGACACTAAACCTCCTAATAATGGGATCCGTTTTCATTATGACCGTCGCCAGGGTAGCCTCGGCCGGGTCAAGATGGAAATCGTTGTCGATAGGAGGTCCTGTGTCGACCACTCGGCTGGTGCTTGTCTGCGGACCGCACCGCGAGTCCACCCGGCAGCTCGCCACCCGGCTGATGACCGGCCTGCCCGCGACCGCCGTCATCCACCACGACCTGAGCGGGCTCGCCGACGGTGTCGTCCGCCGCCGCGTGCGGATGGGCCGCGCGGACACCACGACGACCATCGAACTCGCCCACGGCTGCGTGTCCTGCACCATCCGCGAGGACCTGCTCCCACTGCTGCGCGCGTTGAGCGCGGACGCGCGCGTGGAGCGGATCGTGCTGCACCTCGACCCGATCATGGAACCGGAGCCGGTGTGCTGGGCACTGGCGAACGCGCTGGTGGGCGACGTGACGACCACCGATGTCGCCGACATCGATGCGGTGATCGCCGTGGTCGACCCGGCGACGTGGCTGGACGACGCGACCGGTGACGTGCCGATCAGTGAGTGTGGCCTGGGTGCGGTGGGGGACGGGCGGACGCTGGCGCAGATTGTCGTCGGCCAGGTCGAGTTCGCCGACGCCGTCGTGCTGGCGGGTGTCGCCGAGCCGTGGACGGCCGCGCGGGTGAACGCGGTCCTCGACCGTCTCGCGCCGGGCGCGCCCCGCGCCGCGCTGGGCGATGTCGAGCCGCTCCGGCTGCTCACCGCGATCCCGTCGCACGCGAAACGTGGCGCGGTCGATGGCCCGCACGGCGCGCTGCTGCGCGGCGAACCGCCGTTGGAAGCCGACTGTGGCGTGGTGCTGACGGTGTTCCGTGAACGGCGCCCGTTCCACCCGGCCCGGCTGCACGACGCCATCGACGTGCTGCTTGAGGGCGTGGTGCGGACCAGGGGACGGGTGTGGGTCGCGAGCAGGCCGGACGTCGCGCTGTGGCTGGAGTCCGCGGGCGGTGGGCTGCGCGTCGGGCACGCGGGGGCGTGGCTGGCGGCGGTGCCGGAGGCCGCGTGGGAGCGGGTGCCCGCCGAGCGCCGGGTCGCGGCCGCGTTGGAGTGGGACCCGCGGTTCGGGGACCGCGTCCAGGAGCTGGCGATCCTGAGCCACCACGCGGATCCGGCCGAGATCGTCGAGGCGTTGCGCGGGGCACTGCTCACCGACGCCGAACTGGCTGACGAGTCGGCCTGGGCGGGGTACGCGGACCCGTTCGGGGCTTGGCATGAAGAGCCGTGCGGGGAGAGTCCGACGGTCGACCTCGGGGTGCCGTCAGCGCGGAAAGACGAGCAATGACGGCAGAGGTCAGGGGACCTGGGCCGTCTTGTCCGGTGACTCGCGCCACTGGGTGAATGGGCGGTCCAGCGTCCAACGGCCTGCCGAATAGGTCAAGATCCGGTGCGCGCAGTGCTCGGGGTTCGACAGCGACTCGAACAGGTCGATGCTCCAGGAGAACATCCGCCTGCACAGCAGCCGCATCGTCAGCCCGTGGGTGACCACGAGCGCGGTGTCCGGATGCGTCGGGTCGTTCTCCACCCGCTGCTCCAGCTCGTTGAGGAAGCTGGCGACCCGGTCGTCGACGTCCGCGCCCGACTCGCCGTGGGCGAGCCGGTAGAAGAAGTGGCCGAACTCGTGCCGCTTCTGCTTCTGGATCTCCTGCTCGACCGGGTCCTGCAGGTTCCCCCAGTCCTGTTCCCGCAGCCGCGGCTCCGGCACGTGCCGCTCGACGATCCCGTCCAGCCCGAGCAGCTGGAACGTCCGGGACGTCCGCACATATGGGCTCACGTAGGCCGCGACCGGCTCGTCGAGCAGGGACCGCAGCCGCTCGCCCTCGGCTCTGGCCTGGTCTTCTCCGCGCGCGGTCAGGGGGAGCGCGTGGTCGGGGATGCGGCAGTACGCCAGCTCGTCGATGTTGCCGAGGCTCTCGGCGTGCCGCAGCAGGATGATCCGCACGCACCTATGGTGCCTGACCTAATACAGTGCGAGGGCCTACTCGACCTGGAGTGTCACAAGTGATCAAGTACATCGCCCTCTACCGGCGGCCCGACAACGCCGCGGAGTTCGACGACAAGTACTTCGGCAGCCATCTCCCGCTCGTGGACAAAACCCCTGGGCTGGTGCGGCAGGAGGTCGCGAAGGTGAAGCGGGTCTACGTGCCCGGCATCCTCGGCGACACCGAGCCATACCTGGTGGCCGAGCTGTACTTCGAGTCGGAGGCGGCCATGAAGGCGGCCTTCAAATCACCCGAATGGCAGGCCTCAGGGGCCAACCTGGCCGAGATCGGCGGGATGGACCTCGTCGCGATGTTCTCCGCCGAGATCGAGGAGACCCCGTGACCGCCGTGCCGGGGACCGTCGCCGTCGTCGGCGGGGGGACGATGGGCGCGGGCATCGTGCACATCTTCCTGAACGCGGGCAGCCGGGTCGTGCTGGCCGAGGCCGACGCCGAGCGCGCCGCCGCGGGCGTGCGCAACGTCGAGGCGTCGCTGCGCAAGGCCGAGGAGCGCGGGAAGCTCACCACGACAGCCGACGCGCTGCTCGCCAATCTGTCTACTGTGGACAAGCTGGCCGACCTGCCGCCGGACACCGCGCTCGCCGTGGAGGCCGTGCCGGAGAACCTCGACCTGAAGCGGACCGTGCTCGGCCAGATCGCCGACACCTGCCCGTCGGCCGTGCTGGCCTCCAACACGTCGTCGCTGTCGATCACCGAACTGGCCGTTGGCCTGCCTGGTGAGCGGGTGATCGGGATGCACTTCTTCAACCCCGTCCCCGTGCAGGCGCTCGTCGAACTGGTCCACCACGCCGGTGTGTCCGCCGATGTCGCCGCCCAGGTGCGGACGTGGGCCGAGGCACTGGGCAAGACGGTCATCGAGGTGCGCGACGCCCCCGGGTTCGCCACGTCGCGGCTGGGTGTCGCGGTGGGGCTGGAGGCGATCCGGATGGTCGAGGAGGGCGTTGCCTCCCCGGAGGACATCGACACCGGCATGCGGCTGGGCTATGGCTGGCCGATGGGCCCGCTGCGGCTGACCGACCTGGTCGGGCTCGACGTGCGCCTGTCCATCGCCGAGCACCTGGCCCGCGAACTGGGCGACCGGTTCACCCCGCCCCAGCTGATGCGCGACATGGTCGCCAGGGGCGAGCTGGGTCGCAAGACCGGGCAGGGCTTCTTCACGTGGTGACTGCCCGCCCGTTCCAGCCGGGCGACGAGGCCGAGATCGCCCGGATGCGCAAGGTCGCCTTCGGCAACCATGACGCGGAGTGGGGTGTCCAGGCGCCCACCTGGTGGGGTGTGGTCGTCGAGGACGACATCGGGCTGTGCGGGTCGCTGCGGGCATGGGACTACTGCCAGTTCTTCGGCGGCGTCGCTGTGCCGATGGCGGGCGTGGCCAGCGTGACGGTCGACCCGCACGCGCGCGGCCGAGGTGTCGCGGGTGCGCTGCTGGTCAAGTCGCTGGAGCGGATGCGGGAGGAAGGACAGGTCGTCTCGACGCTGTTCGCCGCCACCCCGCCGCTCTACCGGGCCTACGGCTGGGAACGGGTCGGGGCGCTTGAGCAGCTCTCCCTGCCGCCTGCCGCGTTCGGGTGGGTGGCCAAGCCAGGCGCGCCGACACCGCTGCGGCGCGCCCGCGAGGCGGACCTCGCCGACATCCATCGGCTCTACCTCGATGTCGCGTCCACAGTGGACGGGATGCTCGACCGGTCGGGCCCTCTGTTCGACATCAGCAAGCTGCTCACCCTCGACACTGTCAATGTGATCGACGGCGATGGCGGACTCCGCGGGTTCTGCTCGTCGGCCAGGCGTCCGCGCACCGACATCCTCGATGTCTACGACCTCGTCGCCCGCGACGCCGACGCGGGCCGGGCGATGCTGGCCGCGCTCGCGAGTTGGTCAGGGCAGGTCGACCGGATCCAGTTGCGCCGGGTCGACCCGCTCGTCTGGGACCTGCTGCTGAGCCTGCCCGGCCACCACACGGCCACGGTCGAGCCGATCATGCTGCGCGTGGTCGACCTCGCCGCCGCGGTCGCCGCGCGCGGCTGGCCGGTCGGGCTGCCCGACTTCGCCGTCGACATGGACGTCACCGACGAGCACGCCCCGTGGAACGCGGGCAGGCACCGGCTGGTCTTCGAGTCCGGCCAGGCCAGGGTCGAACCCGGCGGCGACGGCGGCGTGCGGGTCACCGCGCAGGCGCTCGCCGCCTGGTACGCGGGCGCGGCCACGGTCGCCGACCTGCGCCGAGCGGGCCTGATCGACGGCGACGCCCCGCTGCTCGACCTGGCGAGCCGCGCGCCCCGACGGCTGTCCATAGCGGACTCGTATTGACCCTGCCCTTGGGGCAAAGGACACGGTGAAGGCATGCACGAAGACCGCATGATGATCGGCGACTTCGCCAGGCGGTCGCGGCTCTCACCCAAGGCGCTGCGGCTGTACGACTCGATGGGCCTGCTCAGCCCCAGCGACGTCGACCCGTTCACCGGATACCGGTACTACCGGGCCGACCAGTTCGACCGGGCTCGCCGCATCGTGATGATGCGCGGGATCGGGATGTCGCTGGCCCGGATCCGCGACGTCATCGACCTCGACGTGGCTGACATGGCCGCCGAGGTCGAGGCGGACTGGGCCAGAAGCGAAGCCGAACACGACAGTCGGCGCGGTCTCGTGCGGTTGCTGCTCACCACACTGACCGGAGGAGAGTCCGACATGTACGACGTCAAGATCCGCGAGGTCCCCGCCCAGCGCGTGCTCGCGGTCACCCACGCCACCCTCGCCGACGCGCTGCCCTGCTACATCCGCGACGGCATGAACCAGCTGTTCGCCCACATCGAGGCCTCCGGCGCCAAGGTCGGCGGCCACCCGCTGGCGATCTACCACGGCGAGGTCTCCATGGAGTCCGACGGACCGATGGAGGTCGCGGTCCCGTTCGACGGTGACGTGGCGCCGGTCGGCGACCTCGTGGTTCGCGAAGAGCCCGCGCACCGCGAGGCATACGTGACGATCACCAAGGGGCAGGTGGTCTACCCGAAGATCATCGAGGTCTACGCGGCCGTCGAGGCCTGGCTGGGCGCCCAGTCGCTGACCCCGTCCGGCTCCCCACGCGAGGTGTACTTCGCCGACTGGGCGGCGATCGGCGACCAGGACCCGGCCGCGGACATCGCGTTTCCCTGCTGATCCGCAAGGGGGTCCCGCCACGTGGTGGGACCCCCGGATTCGCCGCCTTGCGGCCGGTGGCGGCCCGCGTAACCTGCACACTCGTGCTGATCGTCGTGTTGGAGCTGGTGGGTCTGGCGGTCTTCGCCGCCTCCGGCGCGCTGGCCGCCGTCCGCGCCCGGCTCGACGTGTTCGGAGTCGTCGTACTCGGCCTGACGACAGCGCTAGGTGGCGGCATCATCCGCGATGTTCTGCTGGGCATCACCCCGCCCACGACCCTGCGGGACTGGCCCTACCTGGTCGTGCCGATCGGAGCCGCGCTGGCCGTGTTCGGCTTCCACCCCCAGGTCGCGCGGCTGCGCAAGGGCGTGCTGCTGGCCGACGCCATCGGACTTGGCCTGTTCACCGTCTCCGGCACCGCGACCGCGCTCGCCCGCGGCGTGCCCGCCTACACCGCGTGTCTGATCGGGATGACCGCGGGCATCGGCGGCGGCGCACTGCGCGACCTGCTGCTGCGGGAGATCCCGCTCGTCCTGCGGCGCGAGATCTACGCCATCGCCGCGCTGTCCGGCGGGGTGGTCGTCGTCGTGGGCACCAGACTCGGTCTGCCGTCGGTACTGGTCACCGCGGTGGGCGCGACGCTAGTCGTGGCGATCCGGGTGCTCGCGCTGTGGAGACGGTGGAACGCGCCGGTCGCCCGCGGCGTGTCCGAGGATCTCTCAGGCGGATCTCAGCAGGGCAGGGAACACTGACGATATGCGCATTCTGGTAGTCGACGACGATCGGGCCGTGCGCGAGTCACTGAGGCGGTCGCTGCAGTTCAACGGCTACCAGGTCGAGCTCGCCAGCGACGGCCAGCAGGCCCTGGAGTCGGTGCTCGGCGCCGACGGGCCGGGGGCTCGCCCGGACGCCATGGTCCTGGACGTCATGATGCCCAGGCTCGACGGCCTGGAGGTCTGCCGACGGCTCCGCGGCGTCGGCGACGACCTGCCGATCCTCGTGCTGACCGCGCGCGACCTCGTCTCCGACCGGGTCGCCGGGCTCGACGCGGGCGCCGACGACTACCTGCCCAAGCCATTCGCCCTGGAGGAACTGCTGGCCCGGCTGCGCGCGCTGCTGCGCCGCGCCACCCCGGAGCCGGTCGGCGCGGGCGACCAGGCCGCGCTGCACTTCTCCGACCTGGAGATGGACCTCGGCACCCGCGAGGTGCGCAGGGGCGAGCGGTCCATCAGCCTCACCCGCACCGAGTTCGCCCTGCTGGAGCTGCTGCTCTCGCACCCCAAGCAGGTGCTGACCCGCGGCCGCATCCTGGAGGAGGTCTGGGGCTACGACTTCCCGACCTCGGGCAACGCGTTGGAGGTCTACGTCGGCTATCTGCGGCGCAAGACCGAGGCCGAGGGCGAGCCGCGGCTGATCCACACCGTGCGCGGCGTCGGCTACGTCATGCGGGAGACCCCTCCCTGATGACCTACGGAACCGCGGCCGAACCGAGCGCGGTCCACCAGCGCGTCTCCTTGCGCACCCGCATCACATTGCTGGCGGCCATGTGTGTCGGCGGGGCGGTGGCCATCGTCTCTCTCGGCGCCTACATAACCGTCTATCGAGGGCTCTATCAGCAGGTCGATGACAACCTGCTGGAACGCTCGCAGACCTTGAAGGCGAACACCCAGGTCGTCAGTGAGGGCCGCACCGAGATCCCGAAGTTCTTCCTTGACCTGTCGGACATCAAGTTCGACGTCATCGACGACAACGGCGCGTCCGCCTTCGACCGCCCGGTCGAGCGGCCGCCGATCGGCGACGACGAGCTGAAGGTCGCCTCCGGCGCGCGGACCTCGTCGTTCCGCACCGACGAGGCCAGCGACACGCGCGTGCTCGCGGTGACGTACCCGTTCTTCACCAAGCCGACGGCGCTGGTGCTCGCCCAGCCGCTGGAGTCGACCAAGAGCACGCTGGCCAAGCTCGCCGTCGTGCTGATCGTGATCGGCGGCTCCGGCATCATCGTGGCCGCGATAGCGGGCACGGCCGTCGCGCGCGGCAGCCTCAGACCGGTCCAACGGCTCACCGCAGCCGCCGAGCGGGTCACCTACACGGGGGATCTTCGGCCGATCCCGGTCGCGGGGGACGACGAGCTCTCCCGGCTCACGCAGAGCTTCAACGCCATGCTCGGCGCCGTCGCCGAGTCCCAGGAGCGACAGCGAAGACTCGTCGCGGACGCGGGCCATGAGCTGCGCACCCCGCTGACCTCGCTGCGCACCAACCTCGAACTCATGCTCGCCTCCGAGGCCCCCGGCGCGCCGACGCTATCCGCGCGCGACCGGATCGACATCCACGACGACCTGCGCGCCCAGCTCGACGAGCTGACCCAGCTCATCGGCGACCTGGTCGAACTGGCCCGCGAGGACGCCGCCCCGGCGGTGCAGGAGCACGTCGAGCTGGTCGAGGTGGTCGAGGCCGCGCTGGACCGGGCCCGCAGGCGAGCGGCCGACGTCAGCTTCGACGTGCGGCTGCACCCGTGGCACCTGGTCGGGCACGCCGCGTCGCTGGAGCGCGCGGTACTCAACCTGCTGGACAACGCGGTCAAGTTCAGCCCGCCGGGCGGCACGGTCCGGGTCGACCTGCGGCCCACCGGCGACGGCTACGCGTTCCTCCAGGTCGCCGACGCGGGTCCGGGCATCACCGACAGCGACCTGCCGCACGTGTTCGACCGGTTCTACCGGTCGGAGGAGGCCCGCACACTGCCCGGTTCCGGGCTGGGGCTGGCCATCGTCAAGCAGGCCGCCGAACGGCACGGTGGTTCGGTTTTCGCCAGCCGCTCCGCCGACGGTGGCGCGCTGATGGCGATGCGGCTGCCGGGCAACTCCGAATAGCGTCATAGTGTCCTAACAAAATCAAGCGTTGGACCTTGTAGAATTCTGTTGTGCTCGCACGTCAACGCCAGGAACTGATCCTCGACGAGGTCCGCCGGACCGGGGCGGTGCAGGTGCACGCCCTGGTCACCCGGCTCGGTGTGTCCGACATGACCGTCCGCCGCGACCTCGACGTCCTCGCCAAGCGCGGGCTGCTGGAGAAGGTGCACGGCGGCGCCACCTCGGTGGTCGGCCGCAGCACCGACGAGCCGGGCTTCGAGGCGAAGTCGGTCCGCGCGCTGCCGGAGAAGGAAGCCGTGTCCGCGCGCGCCGCCGGGCTGATCCGGCCAGGCACCGCGATAGGCATATCCGCGGGCACCACCACGTGGACCTTCGCCCGCTTCCTCGCCGACGTGCCAGATCTAACGGTGGTCACCAACTCGATCCCGGTCGCCGACGTCCTGCGCCACGATGGCAGGCCCGATAGGACTGTCGTGTTGACCGGTGGTGTGCGCACCCCGTCGGACGCCCTGGTCGGGCCGGTCGCGGTGCAGGCCCTGCGGTCGCTGCACCTGGACATGGTGTTCCTCGGTGTGCACGGCATGTCCGACCGGGCGGGCTTCACCACGCCCAACCTGGAGGAGTGCGAGACGAACCGCGCGCTGGTCGAGGCCGGTGGGCGGCTGGTCGTACTGGCCGACCACACCAAGTGGGGCCTGGTCGGCATCTCCACCATCGCCGACCTGGCCGAGGCCGACGTGCTGGTCACCGACGACGGCATCCCGCAGGAGGCCAGGGAGGTGCTGTCCGACCAGGTCGGCGAACTGATCATCGCGAGCGTGCCGAGCCCGGCCGCCGCCGGTGGTGAGGCGTGAGGCGGACGGCGCGCACGCTAGCCGACGGCCGCGAGATCCTGTACTTCGACGACACGTCCACCGCGGCCCGGACCGCCGTCGACCCGCGTGACCTGGCGCCCGCGGTCAACCGCTCCCAGATCCGCCGCGACCCGCTGACCGGCGAGTGGGTCGCGCTGGCCGCGCACCGGCAGACCCGCACCTACAAGCCGCCCGCCGGGCTCTGTCCCTTGTGTCCGTCCACCCCGGGCAGTCCGACGGAGGTTCCCGAACCGGGTTACGACGTGGTGGTTTTTGAGAACCGCTTCCCCTCATTCGCACAAAACGCGGCGGCGCCGTCGGCGTCCGGCCTGGTGCCCGCGGCCCCGGGGACCGGCCGCTGCGAGGTCGTCTGCTTCACCGACGACCACTCGAAGTCCTTCGTCGACCTGCCGGTCAGCCGGATTCGCACGGTGGTGGACGTCTGGGCGGAGCGCACGGCGGCGCTGGGCGCGCTGCCCGGCGTCGAGCAGGTCTTCCCGTTCGAGAACCGCGGCGACGAGATCGGCGTGACGCTCAGCCACCCGCACGGACAGATCTACGGCTACCCGTTCGTGACGCCGCGTACAGAACGGATGCTGCTCGTCGCCGCCGACCATCTGGCCCGACACGGACGCCATGTGATGGGTGACGTGCTCGCCGCGGAACGGGCGGACGGCGCGCGTGTGCTGGTCGACTCGGCGCACTGGACCGCGTTCGTCCCGTCGGCCGCCCGTTGGCCCGTCGAGGTGCAGCTGGTGCCACACCGCCAGGTCCCGGACCTGCCCGCGCTCACCGACGCCGAGCGGGACGACTTCGCCAAGGTCTACCGGACCGCCCTCTGCATGCTTGACGGCCTGTACGACCGTGAGCTTCCCTACATCGCCGCGTGGCACCAGGCGCCGGTCCACCGCGACCGGGAACTGGCGTGGCTCCATTTGGCCGTGTTCTCGGTACTGCGAACGGCGGACAAAATGAAGTATCTTGCCGGTTCGGAGTCCGGGATGGGCGTGTGGATCAACGATGTCACGCCGGAAGACCTCGCTGTGAGGTTGAGGTCGACCAGTTCTCGGCGTTCCCACAGGACGGTCTCAGGCGACTCTCAGTAGACTGGCGCAAAGTAGGGCACATGACGGACGACATGCCTGGCGAAGCCGGCCAGGAGGCCACTCCAGTCAACCCATGGTCGGCGCAGGCCGCCTGGGAGTCGGGGAACTTGGTGGAACGGGTGCAGGGCCCAGACCACCAGGCGTTCGACCCTCGGTCGCACGGGGTGCAGGGCCCCACGCGACCGGGGCCGGACCACGGTGTCGGCGAGGCGCAGGGCCTCGTTGATCCGGAAACCGGTGGACGGGTGGTCGGGGTGCAGGGCCCCGACCACCCGGACTCCGCCGAGACCTCCGTGCAGGGGGCGTCGGTCCTGGCGTCGGGCGCTTCCACTGATGGAAGAGGGCCGGACGGCCCAATCGACACGCCCGCTCCGGAAATTTCTTCGCCGGACCCCCTGACCGCCGACGCCGCGCCGCAGCCCCCCGAGGGCGCGCGGGCCTCGGCCACCACAGAGCAGGTGCTCTTCGGTACCGCGTTCACCGGCCACCACAGCTACGCGGGGCAGCCCGTGGCCAATCCGTACGCCCCGCGTAGCTGTGGTG
>Ga0247823_10004339_pt1 | contig 11388 bp, 6 predicted proteins | sample 13C_PalmiticAcid_2_FD_192426 | JGI IMG/M metagenome (GOLD analysis project Ga0247823, IMG submission 192426) | Soil microbial communities from agricultural site in Penn Yan, New York, United States - 13C_PalmiticAcid_Day30 | ecosystem: Environmental > Terrestrial > Soil > Agricultural land...
CCGACGAGGTGGCGACCCCGGCGAACTGCGCGACCGCGACCGTGGTCTGCGCGGCCCGCCGGGCCCGGCTCACCGCGGGGGACACCGTCGTCGTCCTTGGCTGCGGGATGCTCGGCCTGACGGCCGTGGCCTACGCCCGTGACCAGGGCGCGGCCCGGATCGTGGCCTGCGACCTCGACGCGGGCCGCCGCGACACCGCGCTCACCTTCGGCGCCGACTCGGTGTGCGCGCCCGCCGACCTCGCCGCACTCGTGGCCGAGGTGTCCGACGGCTTCGGCGCCGACGTGGTGCTGGAGCTGACCGGGAACTCGGCGGCGGTGCGGTCGGCGTTCGACCTGATCGGGATCGACGGCCGCATCGCGCTCGTCGGGTCGGTCTCGCCCGCCCCAGAGGTGAGTTTCGAGCCAAGCAGCTTCGTCAAGAACCTGTCCACGGTGGTCGGCAGCCACAACTACGGCGTCGCCGACCTGGCCGAGGCGGTCGACTTCCTCGCCAGGGTGCCCGACCGGCCATTCGCCGACCTGGTCCCGGCCGCCTACCCGCTGGCCGACTACGCCGCGGCCATCGCCGACGCCCGGAGCCTGCGGGCTCCCCGGATCGCAATCAAGGTGGAGCAGTGACCAATTTCGTCAACGGGCGCATGCAGCCCGCCGCGAGCGGGAAGACCAGGACGAACGTCAACCCTGGTGACCTGTCCGATGTGGTCGGCGAGTTCGCCGAGTCGGGTACGGCCGACGTGACCGCCGCCGTCGACGCCGCACACGCCGCCTGGCCCGCGTGGCGCGAACTGGGCCCGATCAAACGCGCCGCCGTGCTGACGAGAGCGCAGGCCGTGTTGGCCGGGCGAGCCGACGAGGTGGCCGCGGCCATCACCCGGGAGCAAGGCAAGCGCCTCAGCGAGGCACGCGGCGAGGTCGACCGGTCGCTGGCCATCCTGGAGTTCACCGCGGGGGAGGCCCGCAGGCTCAATGGCGTGACCACTCCGGCCGAGGAGGCAAGGACGGTCGCCATGACCTTCCGCAGGCCCATCGGCGTGGTGGGCCTGGTGACGCCGTGGAACTTCCCGCTGGCGATCCCGGTGTGGAAGGTCGCGCCCGCCCTGCTGGCCGGTTGCCCCGCTGTGCTGAAGCCTTCGCCGTTCACCCCGCTCACGGCCCAGCTGCTGGTCGAGGTGTTCGCCGAGGCGGGCACCCCGGCAGGCGTGCTCAACCTGGTCCACGGCGACCGCGAGGCGGGCGAGGCCCTCGTCGCCGACGAGCGGGTCGCGGGCATCTCGTTCACCGGCTCACTCGGCGTCGGCCAGGCCATCCACGTGGCGGGCGCGCCCCGGCTGCTGCGGACCCAACTGGAACTGGGCGGCAAGAACGCCCTGATCGTGCTGGACGACGCCGACCTGGACAAAGCCGTATCCGCGATCGTGCATGGCGCGTTCGGCCAGTCCGGGCAACGGTGCAGCGCGACCAGCCGGGTCGTGGTCGACGTGCGGGTCAAGGAGGAACTGCTGGCCCGCCTGCACGACCGGGTGTCGACCATGCGGGTCGGCATCGGCACCGACCCGGCCGCGGACATCGGCCCAGTGGTCAACCAGGAACGCCTCGACGCGTGCCTCACCGCCATCGAAACCGCGGTGACAACCGGCGCAAAGGTGGTCTGCGGCGGCGAACGGGCCACCGAAGGACTGCCCGACGGCTACTACGTGCGGCCGACCGTGCTGCGGGATGTGCCGTGGGACAGCGAGATCGCTCAGGAAGAAGTGTTCGGCCCAGTTCTGTCCGTTGTGGACTGTGACGGGTTCGATGACGCCATGCGGATCTCGAACTCGGTCAAGTACGGCATGTCCGGCACCATCTTCACCCAGAGCCCGGCCCGCATGTTCGAGGCCCTCGACCACTTCGAGGCAGGCATGCTGCACGTCAACCGCCCCGGCGTCGGCGCGTACGCACACCTGCCACACATGGGCTCGAAGATGTCGCAGTACGGCCCACCGGAATGCTCCCCCCAGGTATGGGACTTCTACACCGAATGGCGATCGGCCTGTATCAGCTACTAGGACGCGACCCTGAACGCCCCGGCCTCCTTCACGGATGCCGGGGTGTTCTCGGTTTGAAGCACCGCCACCCACTCAAACCGCGCCCCGCGCCTGAGCAGCATCGGGTGGAGGTGGGTGAATCACGCTGTGTCCGGGGGTGCGACGGCCCCTAAGCTTTCCAGCGGGTGGGGCAGTCCTTCCGCCCACGCTTTGTCCCACCAGGAGCCGTCGCAGGGGCCCCGGGCACAGCGTGATGACCCACCTTCACCCGATGGTGCGGACCCACTATCGGCGACACAGCAAAGAGCCCTCCGCCGGAAACCAGCGGAGGGCTCAAAGCGAAGCTACGGCCGCCACACCCAAGGATCATCAATAGCCCAATAAAAGTCATTGTCCCCATTGGACAACCGCCACCGAACAACCATCTTGCCAGCCCCCACAGGTACCGCCACATTCAACTGCTCATGCTTGGCGATCACATCCCCGCCGTACCGAAGAACCTCCGTCTCCGGCCCACCATCGAACGCCACCGTCATAGTCGCCGTCTCCAGCCCTTCCTTCCGATAGTGCGACTTGAAGATCACCAGCACATACGGCTTCCCAGCGACGTCGTACTGCCCAGAAACAAGCGCGCTGTCAAACAGCCCCGACGTCGGCTTGTCCGACCACTCATCAGAGTCCGCCACAGCGAACACCCCACGCGCGCGCACGTTGTTCTCCCGCCACTGATCCCGCTGCGTCTTGGTCCAGAAGTCGTCCGTCGTGAACGTCCACCCGCGCCACTCCGTAACCCCACCGGTGCCCATCCGCGAATTGTCGATGGCCCACCCCGCGGGCGGGGTCTTGGTCCAGCCCAGCACGTCAGCCGGGATCCCGGTCTCGTCGACCCGTGGCTTGAGGCTGCCGAGCAGCGTGTCGAAGATGTCGGTGGGCGGCGCGCCGTGCCTGCGGCCGTCCAGGCCGAGACCACTGGTCGGAACCCCGTGGATCTCCAGCACCGTCCGCGCGATGTCGACGTTCTTCGCGATCGCCGTGGTGGTGTGCGGGACGCCTGGGCCTACCTCCAGGATGAAGGAGCTCCGCTCGACGGGGGAGGACCCGCCGTGGCCGCCCGCGGGGACGTGGCCGTGGTCGGTGGTGACGATGAACGTCCAGTCCTCGTTGGCGTAGTTCGCCCGCGCCTTGATCGCGTTGATCACCTTGCCGAGGTTGACGTCGGTCCGCTCGATCGCCGTGCCGTAGCAGGCGGCCTCGGTCCCGCAGGTATGACCCGCCACGTCCACGGCGTGGAAGTAGACGAACGAGGCGTCCGGCCCGGTGGTCGTCATGTGCGCCGCGGCCTTGGTGGCGATCTCGGCGTCACCCTGGTCGACCGGCAGGCTCGCCGAGACGCTGATCTTGGTGTCGATCTCGTCGCCGAAGATCGGTGGGCCGACCGCGTTCGTGGTCAGCGGTGGCCAGTCGGCGATGGCGAAGGTCGTCTTGGCCGGGTTCGCGCGGTTGATCCTGGTCAGGAAGTCCGGGTACTGGGCCAGGTTCGTGGTGGTGCCCCAGCTGTTGCTCAGGACCTTGTGCTTGTCCGGCCAGACCCCGGTGGCGATGGTGGCCCAGCCAGGGCCGGAGGACGTCGGGGCCATGGGGTTCGCGGGCAGCCAGGTCCGGCTGAACCGGCCGGCGGCCACGAGCGCGTCGAGGTTCGGTGTGTTAAGCGGGGCGGCCTTGTCGAAGACGAAGCCGTCGATGCCGAACACGACGACCTTCTGTGGCCGGGTCGCGGCTTGTGCGTCCGAAGTGGACGGTAGGGCGGATCCCACCGCGGCGGCGAGAATCCCCGCCGCGGTGAGGGTGAGTGCGGTGCGCAGTGAAGACATGCGGTCCCTTTCCAGCTGGCTCGCCGATGCTCCTGTGATGGTGGCCACACGCCTCGTCGTGGTGAACCCTCGATCTGGCTATGGTCGCTATTCATCCGCGGAACCGGCCCTGGGTGGCGCTCCGACCGCACTGGGTACTGAGATATGGGGTGCACCGCCGACATTGGAGTCGCCCATGGAGACGCTCAACTTTCACCGCCTGTGGATCTTCCTGCAGGTCATCGAGTGCGGCGGCTTCTCCGCGGCGGCGGCCAAGCTCTATATGAGCCAGCCATCGGTGTCGAATCAGGTTCGCCAGCTGGAGACGTCGCTCGGAGCGCCGCTGGTGGACCGCACGGGCGGCGCCGCGACGCCGACGGCGGAGGGCGAGGTCCTGGCGGAGTACGCACGCAGGCTCTTCCTGCTGGCCGACGACGCCATCACCGCCGTTCGCCAGGTGCAGGGCCTCGGCCGCGGCAAGCTGCACATCGGCGGCACCAGCACCGTCGGGACCTACCTGCTGCCCCGACTGCTCGCCCACTTCCACCAGGCCCACCCGCACATCGACTGCGCGCTCTTCGTCGGCAACGCCGAACAGGTCGCCGACCGGCTGCTCGACGGGCAGATCGCGCTCGCCGTGTTCGCCGGGGAGCCGCTGTCCGCGTCGATCCGGTACGAGCCGATCCTCACCGACCAGCCGGTGGTCGTCACCGCCCCGGGCCATCGCCTCCTCGGCGCCCCGGTCGCCCCCGGCGCCCTGGCTCGCGAACACTTCATCCAACGGGAGAAGGGCTCAGCCACCCGCCGGACGCAGGACGCCGCCCTCGCCGCGTGGGACCTGCGGGAGGTCTCGACCATCGAGATGTGGGGGACCGAGACGGCGAAGCAGGCGGTGCAGGAAGGCCTGGGCGTCGCGCTGCTCTCCGAGCACACCGTCGCCAGGGAGGTCGCCGACGGCACGCTGGCCGTCCTCAGTGTCGAACCCACCCCGGCCGCCCGGGTGATCGTCGCCGGATACCGCAAGGACCGGCCGCTGGCCCCGGCCGAGCAGGCGTTCCTCACTGTCCTGCGCGGACTGGGCCAGTGGCCCAGCGGCCAGCGGCCCGGTTAGTGCTGTGTCCATAACGTCGTCGGGAGCCCGGCAGACACAGCACTGGGCCGTCCAGGCCTCTCGTCAGCGGGGGTGAGTTGCCGAACAGCGATCTGGGGGTGAGGTGGGTGCCTCACCCCCTCGGCTTCAGCGCGGTCCGTACATCCACGGGTTCCGCAGGTCGAGGAACGTCGGGGGCTCCGCCGCCATCGCCTGCATCTGGTCCATCTGCGCCTTCAGCTCCGCGGGCGGTTCCTTCTGCTCGCCTTCCCGCGCCTCGGCCTCGTCGGTGAAGAACATCTCCATCGCGTACCGGCCGCCGGTGAAGTTCGCGGCGACGCTGCCGAGCACGTCCGGTCGGAACTCGGCCCACTTGTCCGAGTTGTCCATGGACATCGCCATCGCGGCCGACGCGTCCGTGGCCCGTCCCTCGATGATCTGCACGAAGTGGGCCTTCGCCGGATCGCCGGGCATGTCCACTGTGACCCGCTCGCTGTCGAGGAACTCCGCGCCCCGCGAGAACAACTTCGACGTCTCCGACCACCAGGCGCCCTGCTCGGTCCGGTCGCTGTTCTGCTGGGCGTGCTCCGGTGTGTCGAACCGGACGACGCACACGCACGTGCCGTCGTCGGTCACGCCGCACGTGGAGCCCAGCCAGCCCGTCGCGCCCGGCGCCAGGTCCCGCATCCACTTGTCCAACTGCTCGTGCATTCGCTCGGCGTCGGATACCTTGCCTTGCACGATCTGCACAAACATGGTGAGCCTCCCGAATCCGCGCCCCGGCCGTGGGCGGTCGGGGGTACGCAGCCACCGACGTTACGACCGCGACGAGTCCACCGCTCGCCGATCTTGTGCGTCGCTGGGATTTCCGTGGCACGGCCGGCGTTGTACGCTTCCCCACTTCTGTTCGCGACCTTCAAGCCGGATGGCGGGAGGTGAGTGATGACGCCGGACGTTCCCTCGTCCGACGTGGCGATGGCGCGCTTCGGTGAACGCCTGCGGTATTGGCGTGAGCAGGCGGGCCTCACCCAGACGCAGCTCGCCGCCCGTCTCAGGTATGACAACACCTTGATCAGCAAACTCGAACGAGGGCGGCGGCCGGTGTCGCTCGCGACGGCCGCCGAGGCCGACAAGCTGCTGGACGCGGGCGGAGAACTCACCGACCTGGCGATGGCCATGCACGGTCATCGCCGTCAGCGGCGCGACACCGGGTCTCCGCCCGACCCGATCGGCTCCAGGGTCATTCCATTCCCCGGAGCGTCACCCGCCAGCGTGCCGATCGTGACCCCCGCCGAGCGTGGCCTCTGGCCTGACCGGCCGAACTACGGGCTGCTATGTCCGCTGCACGACGGTCGTGACTGCATCGATGAGAGCTGGGCGGCGGCGCGGGATCCGTGGAGCACCACCGTGCACGCCTACCTCGGCAGACTCGCATTCAGTCAGAAGCTGGTCGCGGAATCGGTACTGACGCCCACCGTGGTCGGGCAGGTCGAGCACACCTTGGGTGGACTGATGGCCCAGGTCGGCCGGTCGACTCAGCGCGGCGCGTTGCTGCACATCGCGGCGACCCTCGCCCAGACCGTCGGGCGCATGCGCGCCAACCTCGGCCACCACGGCGCGGCCATGGCCTGGCTGTGCGACGGCGCGCGTTGGGCGGCGGGTGCCGGGAACACGGCGGCGTTGTCCGAGATCCTTTCCACCATGGCCATGATCGCCGTTCTGGAGGGCGACACGCGATCCGCCACCAACTACGCCGAGGCGGCTCAGCGGGCCGACCGCACCCGGCTGTGGGTGGTCGTGCAGGGCGGCATGTGGGCCGCGCGGATCGCGGGCAGGCGCGGCGACCGTCCAGGCTTTGAGCGTCGGTGCGCGGCCGTGCGGACGACGGCCGCTCGCTTCACCGAGCGTGACCGTGTCGAGGCCCCATGGTTCGTCGGTGCGGAAGGCGACGCGTACCTGCACGGATTCCTGGCGGCGGGCCTGCGCGATCTCGCCGCGCGGAACAATGACCAGGCCGCCGCCCGCCGCGGCGTGGAGTCCGCGCGCACGGCGTTGGCGAACCTGCCCGGCCGGATGCACCCGAGTGAACTGCTGCTCACCCTGCGCCTGGCGGACTGCCAGGCGCGCGCGGGCGACCACGACGCCGCGATCGCCACCGCGACGCCCGTCATCGGCGAGGCGCTCGCCGCCGGTTTGGCTGTGATCGACCGCGAACTGGACTCGCTACGCGGCGCGCTCCTGCGGGTGGGCAAGTACCCAGGCGCGTGATCTGCGCTCCGGTGATGGTTCGGTCGGGAATTCGCGACCGGCGTTGACGAAGATTGACACTATTCGCATTGGGCTGGACATACCTGTGTCAGCAGAGCACGCTGCGCAATTGTGCACGAAACATCGTATTTACAACCATAAACAGACAGTTCTCATGCAGTCTTCGCCCCCTGCGCCTGGAAGGTAACCATGAGAGCACGACCTCGCGGCCGCGCCCTGCTCGCGACCGCCGCGATCGCAGGCTTGGTCACGCTGATGACCAGCATCTCCGCGTCCGCCGCGCCGACCACTCTCGGCAACATCACCGCGTTCACGCAGAACGGCAGCACCTACGACATCTCGGCGGGTACCCCCAAGGTTCGGGTGTCCTTCGCCCAGCCGGGTGTGTTCCGGCTGTGGATGGCCCCGAACGGCACCTTCTCCGACCCGGTCAACGGCCAGATCGCGATCAAGACCGATTTCGGTGCGGTGACCACGTCGTATACCGACGCGGGCACCTATTACAAGATCAGCACCAACGCGTTGACGTTGCGCGCGTACAAGTCCCCGCTGAAGTTCGAGCTGTACAAGGCCGACAACGTGACCGCGGTCTGGAAGGAAGCGGTGGGCCTGACTTGGGACGCGGCGGCCAACACCGCGACCCAGTCGCTGGCCCGCGGTGGTGACGAGCAGTTCTACGGCACCGGCTTCCGACTGGGCAATTGGGCGTTGCGCGACCTGACTGTCCCGGTGGCCAAGGACAACCAGTGGCGGGAGAACACCAACGCCTCCCCGGCGCCGTTCTACTGGTCCACCAACGGTTACGGCGTCGTGCGCAACACCTGGGCGCCCGGCCAGTACGCGTTCCAGTCCACAGTAGGCTTACGCCACAACGAAAGCCGGTTCGACGCGTTCTACTTCGTCGGCGACACCCCGAAGGACATCCTCAACCGCTACACCGATGTCACGGGCAAGCCCTTCCTCGCGCCGATCTGGGGCTTCGAGATGGGCAACGCCGACTGCTGGAACGCCTCCAACCCGGACTACACCGGCAACCACAACCGGGTCGACCACCAGAACACCCCGGACGTGCTGAAGTACGCCGACCAGGCGCGGGCGGCCGACATGCCGTCGGGCTGGTTCCTGCCCAATGACGGCTATGGCTGCAGCTACAAGGATCTGACGAATGTCGTCTCACAGCTCAACAGCCGCGGCTTCAAGACCGGCCTGTGGACCTCCACGGGCCTGTCCAACATCGGTACCGAGGTCGGTGTCTCCGGCACTCGCGCGGTGAAGACCGACGTCGCGTGGATCGGTGGCGGCTACAAGTACGCCTTCGACGGCGTGCAGCAAGCCGTCAACGGTATCGAGAACAACAGCAACGGCCGCCGCTTCGTCTGGACGGTCGACGGCTGGGCGGGCACGCAGCGCAACGCGGTCGTGTGGAGCGGTGACACCTACGGCACGTGGGCGGACATGAAGTGGCATGTCCCGGCGATGGCGAGTGCGGGCCTGTCGGCGCTGAACTACGCCTCCGGCGACGTTGACGGCATCTTCGGTGGCAGCGCGAAGACCTACGCGCGTGACCTTCAGTGGAAGGCGTTCCTGCCCTCGCTGATGACGATGTCCGGCTGGGGTCCGACCAACCCGAGCAGTGGTTACCAGGACAAGCAGCCGTGGCGCTGGGCGGAACCGACCCTGTCGATCAACCGCAAGTACCTCAAGCTGCGCGAGCGCCTGCTTCCGTACCTGTATTCGACGAGCCGGGTCGCGCATGAGACGGGCACTCCGTCGACTCGCGCGATGGTGCTGGAGTACCCGAACGACCCGGTCGCCCGCGGCAACCAGACCAGCCAGCAGTTCATGGCCGGTGACGCGTTCCTGGTCGCCCCCGTCACCAGTGACACCAGCGTGCGCGATGGCATCTACCTGCCCGTGGGCACCTGGACGGACTACTGGACCGGCAAGGTCTATCAGGGTCCTGGCTTCTTCAACGGCTACAGCGCGCCGCTGGACACGCTGCCGCTGTTCGTGCGCGGCGGCGGCATCGTCCCGATGTGGCCGCAGATGAACTACGCCGGTGAGAAGCCGTTCACGCCGATCACCTTCGACGTGTACCCGCGCGGCAACTCGTCCTTCTCGCTCTACGAGGACGACGGCAACACCCGGGCCTTCCAGACCGGCTCGTTCGCCAAGCAGGCCGTCTCCGTCACGGCGCCCGCGTCGGGTTCGGGCAACGTCACGATCAACGTGGGCGCCAGCAACGGCTCCTTCACCGGCAAGCTGGCCAACCGCGGCTACGAGCTGAACGTGCACGTCGCGGGCGCGCCCACAACGGTCACGAATGGCTCGACCACGCTGCCACAGCACACGACCAAGGCGGCCTACAACGCGGCGGCCACCGGCTGGTTCCACGACCCGGCCGACCGCGGCGGCGTGCTCTACGTCAAGACCGGGGTCGTTCCGACTGGATCCGCGTTCACCGTCACCGCGTCCGGGGTCGCCCTGCCGACCGCGGTGCCGATCCCGGGGACGGGTGGCGGCAACGTCATCCCCAAGGCGGGCCAGTCGGTGGTCTATGTGGACAGCCAGGAGCCGGGGAACCCGGCGTCGGCCGCGATCGACGGCAGCTCGTCGACGATGTGGCACACGGCGTGGTCGCAGGTCAATCCGGACACCCCGCTGCCGCACGAGATCCGGATCGACCTCGGCGGCGCGTACAAGGTCGACGGTCTGCGGTACCTGCCAAGGCAGGACGGCGGCGCCAACGGCCGCATCGGCCAGTACGAGGTGTATGTCAGTGACAGCACCACGAGCTGGGGTACCCCGGTGGCGACCGGCGCCTTCGCCAACAGCGGCACGGAGAAGGCGCTGGCCTTCACCGCCAAGACCGGCCGCTACGTGCGACTGCGGGCCCTGTCCGAGGTCAACGGCGGCCCATGGACATCGGCCGCCGAGATCACCACACTCGGCACCGCCTGACCAAGGTGGCGGGACGCGGGGTCACCTGCCCTGAGCGACCCCCGTCCCGCCACCCCGGTCGTCGCGTTCTTGATCCCCTGCGTCAAGAGGTGATTGGCTTGACATCCGTGGTTCCGCCGTCCGAACAGGCGAAGGTGCGTTTCGGCGAGCGCCTGCGCTATTGGCGCGAGCGGGCGGGTCTCACGCAGATCCAGCTCGCCACCCGTCTCCGCTATGACAACACCTTGATCTGCAGAGTCGAACGCGGGCAGCGCGTGGTGTCGCTCGCCATGGCCGCCCAGGCCGACGAGGTACTGAGCGCGGGGGGAGAACTCACCGATCTCGCCGTCGCCGCGCTGACCGAACGCGGCGCCCCGCACGACCTGCGGTTCCTGGGTCCCGCGGCGGCGAAGGCCACCGAGTCCGACCTGGCCGACACCGAGTCGGTCCCGCTTCCGGGGAACTCGCTGGACTCGGTCGACCCGCTCGTCCTGGTCGTGCCGTCATGGACCAGCGCGGGTGGCGGCCTGCGCTACGCGACCCAGTGTCCGCTGCACACCGACCGCGACTGCGCCGAGGCGTGCCTGGCGGCGGCGGTCGACCCCGAACGGCTCACGGTGCACGCCTACCTGGGCAGACTCGCCTGCTACCGCAGGGCGAGCGTCGAACTGGTCACCACGCCCGCACTGGTGGCGCAGGTCGAACACACCATCCACGGGGTGGTCGTCCACATCGGCCAGTCCAGACGGTCGGCGGAACGGGCCGCCCTGCTGCACATCGCGGCGAACTTCGGCGCCCTGGTCGGACGGTTGCGGATCAACCTCGGCCAGCGTGGCGCCGCCATGGCCTGGCTGCACCGCGGCGCCCGCTGGGCCGAGGGCGCGGGCAACACCGTGGCCCTGTGCGACATCATGGCCTCCATGAGCGTGGTCGCCCAGATGGAGGACGACCTGGACTCCGGCGCGAAGTACGCCGAGGCGGCAAGAGCCGTAGACCGCTCGCGGCCGTGGACGATCGCGCACGGGCGGCTCCACGCGGCCAGAACCGCCGCCCAGCGCGGCGACCGGGCGGGTTTCGAACGGCACTGCGCGGGTGCGCGGGGCGCGACCGCCCGTTTCACCGAGCGGGACCGCGTCGAGGCGCCATGGCTGGTCGGCGCTGAGGGAGACGCGTTCGTCAACGCCTACCTCGCGGGCGGCGAGATCCCGCAG
>Ga0247823_10004340_pt1 | contig 11387 bp, 6 predicted proteins | sample 13C_PalmiticAcid_2_FD_192426 | JGI IMG/M metagenome (GOLD analysis project Ga0247823, IMG submission 192426) | Soil microbial communities from agricultural site in Penn Yan, New York, United States - 13C_PalmiticAcid_Day30 | ecosystem: Environmental > Terrestrial > Soil > Agricultural land...
GAAGGGCGGACGGTTCCCGAGATCGCCGCCGAACTGCGGATGACGCCGGCCTGCGTCGAAGGCCGGCTCAAACGCGGCAAGCAGACGCTGCGGAAGCGGCTTTTGAAGCGCGGAGTGCTGCTGTCGAGCGCGGTGTTCGGCGCGGGGTTGACGGTTCCCGCCGAGGCGCAGATCGCCGCGCCGCTCGTCGCGGCCACGGTGGCCGCGTGTCTCAAATCGACTGCCACCGCGACGCTGGCTCCGATCGCAGCGACGACTTTTCAACAGATTGCCCTCGAGGAGATGGCTGCCATGACACGACTCGCGATTCTGAAGGCGGCGCTGCTCTGCGGCGGAGTGGCGGGAGTGGTGGGGCTCGCGGGAGCTGGCGCGAACGGGACGCTGGGGCTGGCATGGGCCGAGGGCGGCGATGGCGCGAAGACTTCGCAAGCCGTGGCAGGCCTTGAAGAGGGCAATCCGCTCGACGCGCCGAAATCGATTGACACGCGAGTGAGTCCCGTCTCGGCCGTCGCCGCTCCAGTTCAGATCAATGGCCCCGGATATCGCGTCGAGGCGGATGGCATCACCCTGAGCGCGCCCAGCGGGAACGGGCACTCGCCCGATCGAGTTATTGCGGAGCACGGCCTGCGACGACCAGTCAGCGTCGACATGACCGATCGCAACCTGCTGCAGGCGATCAACCTGCTCCGGGACCAGACGGGAATCCGGATACACATCGACGCCGACTTCGATGCCAACTTGAACAATTCAAGGTTCACCGTGCTGTCGAAAGGGGTGAAGCTCAGCGCCCTTCTCGATTCGATGCTGGCCGACATCCCTGGCGATCAGTACGGGTATCGTGTCGAGGACGATGGCATCCACATCGTGAACCTTTCCAGTCCCATAAAGAACACGGCCGCCGCCGGCGTGAAAATACCGGCCATGGGCGGTGCTGGCATGGCGGGAATGCCTGGCGGAGGTTTCGGCGGCATGGGAATGGGGATGGCGGGAACGATGCCCGCTGGCAGCGGCGAATCGGGAATGTACGCCGGTTTCGGGGGGATGGGAATGATGGCCGGGGGGCCGCCGCGGCGACGTGTCGACGGCCGGCCGAAGTCTGTTGACGACGCACTGACGAAGGTCAACCAGCAGCAGGCTGAAGAACTTCGCGACTACATCGAGCATCTGGAAGGCCTCGTGCTGTCCACGGGGCAGGCGAAAGGTGGGCCTGTCACGCTGCCGGATGGAGCGAACAAGGCCGGCGGCTCGTCCCCATTCGGAACCGGTCCCCGCCTGAACCTCCGCGGCCGCGACAGCTTTCCGTCGAGCACCGTCACGGGCCTGGATGGCGACAACCCGCTCGAGTTCGTCAACAACCTGGACGTAAAACGGAAGGGGCCCCGCGCCAACGCCGCCGGCCCCGTGCGGCAGTTCCGCCCGGACAACTCGAACGAGGAACGGATTCGAGAAGCGCTGGAAAACGTGGTCGACATGCAGTTCACCGGCCAGACGCTTCAAGAGGTGATGAACTTTCTGTCGACCACGCATCACATCACAATTCGTCTCGACTCGACCGTGCTCACCGAGGCGGGGGTCGGTCCTGATCAGGAGATCCATCTGATTATCAAGGGCATCTCGCTGCGATCGGCCCTCCAGGAGATGTTCAAGAACGTCGGCGGCGTGCCGCTCGACTACGTCATCGAAGACGAAGTCATGAAGGTCACCACGAAAGAGAAGGCGGACCAGACGCTGCAGACCGTGATCTACGACGTCTCGGGCCTCGATGACGCCGAGCGCCAGCAGGTCACGACCATCCTCGAGAAGACGGTCGAGCCTCGAAGCTGGGAGACCTCCGGCGGGCAGGGGACGATTGTTCCCCTGGGCCACAAGGTGATCATCACCACCTCCCGCCGCCTGCATGACAAGACGGCCGAGATCCTGGATATGCTTCGGCGCAGTGCGACGGAAAGCCCCGGTTACGGCCCGTTGGATTGACCTACGCGGACTGCAGATCTTCCAGCAGCTTGGCGACGAGGGCCGTCCAGCCCGTTTGATGACTGGCGCCGAGGCCGCGGCCGTTGTCGCCGTCGAAGTACTCGTAGAAGAGAATCAGATCTTTCCAGTGCGGGTCGTCGGAGTACCGTCCGTCGGCTCCATGTGCGGGGCGGGCGCCCTTGGAATCGGGAAGGAACAGGGTCGTCAGCCGCTTCGACAGCTCGGCCGCGACCTGCTTCAGGTTCATCTTCGTTCCCGAACCGGTCGGAAACTCGACCTGCAGTTCGTCGCCGTAGAAGTGGTGATAGCGTTCGAGCGCCTCGATCAAGAGGAAGTTGACGGGGAACCAGACGGGGCCCCGCCAGTTCGAGTTGCCGCCGAACAGGTTCGACGTCGATTCCCCCGAGACGTAGGAGACCCGCAGCTGGCGGTCATCGAGATGGAAGACGTACGGGTCGTCTTTATGGACGCGTGACAGCGCGCGGACCCCATGGGGCGACAGGAACTCGTTCTCGTCGAGCACGTACTTCAGCACCCGCTCCAGCCGGTCACGCGAGGGAATCGCCAGCAGGCGGTGGTTGTCGCGATCGGGGGCCTCGCCGGGCATGGCGTCCGAGCGGCAGTAGGTGACGTGGGCCGCCAGGTCGCGGCGATGGTTCAGGAACCATTCCATCCGCTTCTTGAAGCCCGGGAGCTGATCGATCGTTTCCTGTTCCAGGACTTCGACGGCGAACAGCGGAATGATGCCGACCATCGAGCGGATACGGAGGGGCGTCGTGTAGCCGTCAGTCCGCAGCACGTCGTAGTAGAAGCCGTCTTCTTCGTCCCATAGCCCGACGTTGCCGACCGTGTGCATGGCGTCGACGATTTCGACGAAGTGCTCGAGGAACTTCGAGGCGACGTCTTCATAGCTGTCGTCGAAGCGGGCGATCTCGAGCGCAATCGAGAGCATTGTGGCGCAGTAGAACGCCATCCAGGCGGTGCCGTCCGCCTGCTCAAGCGAGCCGCCGGTCGGCAGCGGTTGCGAGCGATCGAAGACCCCGATGTTATCGAGCCCGAGGAAGCCGCCGGCGAACAGGTGCTTGCCGGCGACGTCTTTCCGGTTGACCCACCACGTGAAGTTGATGAGCAGCTTGTGGAAGACCCGCTTGAGAAACACCACGTCGCGATGTCCCCTGGCGCCGGTCATCTTGTAGACGCGCCAGGCGGCCCAGGCATGGACGGGCGGGTTCACGTCGCCGAAGGCGAATTCGTAGGCCGGAATCTGCCCGTTCGGGTGCATGTACCATTCGCGGAGGAGCAGGATCAGCTGCTCTTTCGCGAACTCGGGGTCGACCTTCGCGAACGGGATCATGTGGAAGGCGAGATCCCAGGCGGCGTACCAGGGGTACTCCCACTTGTCCGGCATCGAGATCACGTCCCGATTGAACAGGTGCGTCCACTGCGCGTTCCGTCCGGACTTCCGTTCCTGCGGGGGCGTCGGCTCGGCCGGGTCGCCATCCAGCCATTCGCGGATCGAGTAGTGATAGAACTGCTTCGTCCACAACAGGCCAGCGTACGCCTGGCGGGCGACCTGCCGCTCGGGCTCGGGCATGGCCGGCAGATGCGACGAGTAGTACTCATCGGTTTCCCGGATGCGGTCGGCAAAGACCTGGTCGAAGGCCGGGCCGAACAGCGATTGGGAATCGAGCGGTTCGACGACCAGCGACAGCGGCGCGTGAGGGTCGCGGACCCGTTCGACGAGCCGCAGCGGCAGAACAACCTGGCCTCCGGCCGGGATGTTCAGGACGAACCGCGCGGCCGCCTTGGTGCCGAACTCGGGATGAAAGGCGGACGACTTGTCGTGGATGACGAAGTCGTGAAAGCCGTCCTTCTTGAACTCGGATGGCGACTCCGTTCCGAACACGCGTTCGAAGTTGGTTTCGTTCTCCGTGAAGATCATCAACGGCTTGGAGCCGTCGGACGACGGGCCGATGACCCAGTCGAACTGACCGAGCGAGGCGTGCCACGCGCCGACCTGGTCTTTAGCCGTCCGCTCGAGCTTTGGCTTGAGCTCGCAGCCTTCGTGTTCGCAGCCCCACGACCAGGTGTTCCGGAACCACAGGGTCGGGAGGACATGTACCGTCGCCGCATCCGGTCCGCGATTGGAGACGGTGATGCGGATGAGGATGTCATCGGGCGACGCCTTCGCGTATTCAGCCTGGACGTCGAAGTACCGGCTGTCGTCGAAGAGGCCGGTTTCCTCCAGCTCGAACTCGCGGTCGTACCGGCTGCGGGAACCGTTCTCGGCGACGAGGCGGGCGTAGGGGTATTCGGCCTGCGGGTATTTGTAGAGGGCCTTGAGGTAGGAATGCGTCGGCGAGGAATCGAGGTAGTAATAGCACTCCTTGACGTCTTCGCCGTGGTTCCCCTGGTCGTTCGTGAGGCCGAACAGGCGTTCCTTGAGGATCGGGTCCTTGCCGTTCCAGAGGGCGACCGCGAAGCAGAGGCGGCATTCGCGGTCGGTGATGCCGAGGAGGCCGTCCTCGCCCCAGCGGTAGGCCCGGCTGCGGGCATGGTCGTGCGGCAGGTAGCCCCAGCTGTCGCCGTACTTCGAGTAATCCTCGCGGACGGTGCCCCATTGCCGCTCGGACAGGTACGGGCCCCAGCGTTTCCAGTTGGCTTCCCGCGCGGTGGAATCCGCCAGCCTCTGGTCCTCAGCCGTCATGCATCCACCAGTCTTGTCGGTCACACACGAGATGATTGATCCACCGTGCGGGGCCGCTGGAACCCCGTGAGCGACTTCGGTCTTCCCGCCCTCACGTCCCGAGACTCAGATGATCTCCAGAGTCGGCATGGCCGGCGCCGTCTGCAGCTGTTTCACGAGTTCGATCGCGGCCCGGCTGGTGACGTGTTCGAGCGCGGCGCGGGCCGGATTGTTCTCGCTGAACAGGGCCGACATCTTCCCTTCGTCCCCCTTGATGCGGATCGTCGCTTCGGAGGGGACTTCGCCGAGGAAGGGGATGCCCATCTCCTGCGCCTTTTTCTGGGCGCCGCCGCGGCCGAAGATGTCGCCGCTCATGTTCTCGACCATACCGAGGATCGGGATCTTCACCTGGCGGTACATGTTGATCGCCTTCACGGCATCAAGCAGGGCGACCTGCTGCGGCGTGCAGACGACGATCGCACCGGCCAGGCCGACCATCTGCGACAGCGTGATCGCGACGTCGCCGGTGCCGGGAGGCATGTCGATGATGAGGTAGTCGAGCTGGCCCCAGTCGGTCTGCTGCAGGAACTGGGTGAGGGCTTTGTGGAGCATCGGGCCGCGCCAGATGACCGCCTGGTCTTCCCGCAGCATGAAGCCCATCGACATCAGCTTCAGGCCGTCGGCCTCGATCGGAATGATCCGCTCCAGGACCCGGCCGTCGTCGAGCGGGATCTGGCGGATGGCCGGTTGGCCCTGGGCGCCGACGAGGTGCGGGACGCTGGGGCCGTAGACGTCGGCATCCATGAGGCCGACGGACGCGCCGAAGTGCTTGAGGCCGTACGCCAGCGAGGTGGCGATGGTCGACTTGCCGACCCCGCCCTTTCCGCTGCCGACTGCGATGATGTTCTTGATCGCGAGGCCGACGTTGGCCCCGGTGTTCTTGCCGCGGACTTCGGTCGAGAGGACGACCTCGACATTGCCTGCGCCGGGGACCTTCGCGGCCGCTTCTTTCACCAGCGCCGTGATCCGTTCCTGCTGCGGGTAGGCGGGGGTCGGCAGGGTAATCAGGACGCGCGGGCCGGCGGAGCCTTCTTCGATCGACTTCACGTAGTGCAGTTCGCCGAAGGTGCGACCGAGTTCGGGATCGCGGAGGGCATCGATGGCGGAACGCAGTTCGGCAAGCGGCAGGGGCATTGAAATCTTTCTCGGGACCGGCAACTCGTGACGCCGGATTATTGCATCAAAAACGAAGCCCGGCCTCTCTGAGGCCGGGTGGGTCCCGCCGACGCGGTCGGCGGGCTTTCGCTCCCATGGAAGCTCAGTTGGCCGTTTCGATTTCGCGGAGGGCCATGCGGGCGCCGCGGTAGGCGGAGAGCCGTTCGGCCTCGGTTTCGACGGCCTGGACGAACGAGGCCTTGGCGTCATCGGTCTGCTTCTTCCGCAGCATCTCGATGCCGATGAAGTAATAGGCCTCGCACTGCTGGGCCTTCTGGACCGTGGCGTCGGCCGGGTTCGCGGCGGCCAGCAGGGCGACGTCGTCAACCTTGCCGAGCTGATGCAGCGTCAGCCAGTCGAACCAGTTCCGCATCGCCGGTTCGCTCGAGATCGCTGCCTTCACGGCGGGGTCGTTCGAGAGGTCCTTCCCGATCCGGCGGGCGGCCGCCACGCGCCAGGGGGTGAGGAAGCTGATCGAGGAATCGAGCTTGAGCGCCTGGTCGAACTGTTTGAGGGCTTCGGGGTAGTCGCCGCTGAAGAACAGGGCGAAGCCGACATCCGCGGCGGCGATGCCGCTGGCCGGGGTCATTTCCGCGACCCGGCGGTAGTCGCCGATGGCGTCCGCGGCGCGACCCTGGGCGATGCGGACGTTGCCGCGCATCGTGTAAGGCTGGGGGGATGTCGGAGACATCTCAATGGCGGCGGTGAGATCCTTCTCGGCCTCATCAGGCCGGCCGGCCTGCATGTTGACGAAACCGCGGTTGATGAGGGCGGGCAGGAACGTCGGGTCTTTCTTCAGGGCGGAGTTCAGGTCGTTGATCGCTTCCTTGTCGCGGCCCATGGAATGGAAGTGCATTCCGCGGTTGTTGAGGAGCAGCGCGCTGTCGGGAACCGAGGCGACCGCCTGGTTGAAGGCGATCAGGGCGTCGTCGCGGCCCTTGGTTTCGTTGACCAGGTTGCAGAGGGCGACGTGGGCGGCGAGGTGATCGGACTTCCGCTTGATCGCCTGTTTGAAGTCATCCCGCGCATCGTCGGGCTTCCGGAGCTGGATGTTGGCCAGCCCGCGCTGGTAGGAGATGTTGGCCCGTTCCTGGGGGGTGTACTTAGGATCGGCCAGGAGCTGGTCGGCGATACCGACGGCCGTTTCGGCGTGGGCCGGCTTGGCTTCGGCGATCGTGAGGCTCGTCATGCCGTACAGGTACGGGAGGTAGTAATCCCCTTTGCCATTCTTCTCGAGCGTGATCGCTTCCCGGGCGTCCTTGATTCCGGCCCGGATCGATTCGGCGTTCTTGGTCTGGGCGCCCGATTCGACGCGGGCACTGGCCCGGAGGTAGAGGGCGACGTGGTCCTGCGGCTTCTTCTCGAGGACGCTGGTCGTGAGTTCGATCGCCTTCGGGTACTGCTGCTGCCGGTAGGCGATGTCAGCCTCGATCTTTTTGGCCTCGATTTCGTCGACGGCCTCCTCGATCGCGGCTTCGGCGGGGATTTTCGTTGCGGGAGCCGGGTCGGACTGCTGAGCGAGGGCGTGGGACGTGACGCCGACGAGAAGCGCGGCCGCGGGCGCAAGGCGTCTCAGAGTGAGCATGATGACGGTTATTCAGAGTACGGGATGACCTGGAAGCGACCGCGCCTCACCATGCCCAGCGGCGCGATCCGGAACGGGTACGATCATGCATTGCCCGCCGTAATTCAATGGTGGCGAGGAACCTGCGGCGATTGCCGCCGGGATTTCACTTCACCAGCGCCGTGAGCCCCTGGATCGTCTCCTCGAACGTGGACTTCTCGTGCACGCCCTGGCGGAGGAACTTGTTGATGGCGTCGATCTTGCGGACGGCTTCATCCGTCACCGCGTCGCCGCCGGGTTTGTATTCGCCGAGCTTGATGAGCATTTCGACTTCGGAGTACTTCGCGAGGAGCTGACGGAGCTTGCCGGCGGCATCGATGTGCGTCTTGGGGACGATCATCGTCATCACGCGGCTGATACTGGCGAGGACGTCGACGGCCGGGTAGTGGTTAGCGGCGCCGAGGCGGCGACTGAGGATGATGTGGCCGTCGAGAATACCGCGGGTTTCGTCGGCGACTGGCTCGGTCATGTCGTCGCCTTCGACGAGGACAGTGTAGAGCGCGGTGATCGAGCCTTTGTCGGACTGGCCGGCGCGTTCCATCAGGCGCGGCAATGTGGCGAAGACCGACGGCGGAAAACCGCGACGTGTCGGTGGCTCGCCGGCGGCCAGGCCGATTTCGCGCTGGGCGCGGGCGAAGCGGGTGACGGAGTCCATCATCAGGAGGACGCGTTTGCCCTGGTCGCGGAAGTACTCGGCGACGGCGGTGGCGACGTAGGCGGCCTTGAGGCGTTCCATGGAAGCGCGATCGGACGTCGCGATGATGAGGACCGATTTCGCGAGGCCTTCGGGGCCAAGATCTTTCTCGATGAACTCGCGGACTTCACGGCCGCGTTCGCCGATGAGGGCGAGGACGATGACTTCGGCTTCGGTGTTGCGGATGATGGCGGCGAGGAGAGTCGACTTGCCGCCGCCGGCCGCGGCGAAGATGCCGAGCCGCTGGCCTTCGCCGCAGGTGAGGAGGCCGTCCATGACCCGCAGGCCGAGGGAGATCGGCTTGGAGATCATCTTCCGCGACATCGGGTTCGGCGGCGGCGCGTAGACGGGATAGTGCTTCTCGGCAGTGACGGGGGGCATGCCGTCCATGGGATTGCCGAGGCCGTTGAGGACGCGGCCGAGCATGTCGGGACCGACGGCGACCGTGTGGGTCCGGCCAGTCGGGATGACCTCGGTCGAGGAGGAGACTCCGATCAGTTCGCCCAGTGGCGTGAGGAGCGCGGCCTCTTTGGCGAAGCCGACGACTTCGGCCAGGAGTTCCCAGTCATCTTCCCAGGGATTGCGGAGGACGCAGAGCTCGCCGATTTTCACGCCGGGGACGACGGCCTTGATGATGGTGCCGACGACCTGGACGACGCGGCCGCGGACATCGAGGGGGCGGGCCTCATCGAGGGCGTGCTCGAGTGCGTCGGTGATGTAACCCATTCCGTCGGTCATGGTGATTTCCGATTGATTCGAAATGGGGGGAATGGGGTGGCTGGGGCTGCGCGCAAAAAGTTGCGCGCGCAACGGTCAGCAGGCAACAAAAGGCCTGAAGTCGTCAGTTGGACGGAGCAAGCATCCGGATGCTTGCCCGGGTGAATCGTGCCTGGTTTCAATGATTGAGGGCAAGCGTCCAAGTATCCATCCGTCCGGCGCGTGTGGGGTGCAAAAAGTTGTGCGCGCAACCGGTGGGGATACCGGTTAGGAACGCGATGGGATGTCAGTGGGTTCATGTTGTCCTCCAACTGATCGGAGGAGGGTGCGCGTTGGGGTGGCAGGCGCGGGCCATCAGACCATCAGGGGGCTGACGCCCCCCGCTCGCCTAGTCGTGAATGAGGGTTCTCTTGAGGGAGTTCTCGATGGCCTGGAGCTGGACTTCGAGGCTGGCGTCGACGACGCCGACTTCGGATTCGAGGATGCAGGCGCCGCGGGTGAGGCGGACGTCGGGGGTGACTTCGAGGAACTGGACGCCGGGGTAGGGCTTGGTGATGACGGCGAGCTGCGATTTGACGTGGTCGGCGTCTTCGGGGTGAACGCGGACGGTGACGGTTCGCTGGGTGCGGGCGACGGCGAGGGCGCTCTTCACGACCTGGGCGACGCGGTCGCGGTCGGGCATGTCGCCGAGGATCTTGCGAAGGGCCTTCATCACGAGGTCGACGACGCTCTTTTCGAGGCTGGAGACGTAGTTCACGGTCTTGGCCACGCTGTCGATCATGCGTTCGGCGATGTCCATGCGGCCGGCGGTCATGCCGTCTTCATAGCCGGCGGCGGACTGGCGATCGAACTCGGCCTGGGCGGTGTCGACGATGTTCTTCGCTTCGGCGCGGGCGGCGTCGAGGATGGCCTGGGCATCAAGGACGTTTTCGAGTTCGGCGGCGCGGAGGATCTTCCGGCCGGGTTCGATGTTGAGCGCCTTGAGGTCGTTCAGTTGAAGCATGGAGCGAGGTCCGGGGCGATTTCCGTCAGCAGGATGCGTTTGAGGATTTTCCAGCAGCGGTCGCGGTCGATCGAGGCCGGGCGAGTTTCCGGGGTGATGGCCCACGCGGCCGGGAGCTTGAGGGACGTTCGCTTGAGCAGTTCGGGGGAGTCGTTTCCGAGGCAGGTTCGCAGCCAGGCGAGTCCGGTCGCGGTGATGTTTGCGGCTGTGAGTGGAGCGTCGGGGGGAAGGTCGGTCTCGATCGGCTTCGGTCCGGCTACGAGCGAGGCGCGTTTGAGAGCGAACTGATAGGCGTCGTCGCCGAGTGACTGTTTCGCTTCCCGCAGTTGTGCGCCGCCGATGAGGGCGATGATGCGCGGGGTGATGGCGGTGGCGGCGGTGAAGCGGATGAGGGATTCGAGATGGGGCGGATCGAGGATCGCGAGTCGCTGGGGCGGATACTCAAAACGCCAAAAGCCAGTGGGGGAGAGGCCGTGGTGTTTGATGACCCAGGCGGAGAGTTGGCGTTCGGCGCGGGGGGACTGGAGGAGGCGGTTGAAGAGGTGGGGGTTGATCTGTGAGACGCCCCTCACTCCGGCCCGCTCCCCGGGGGGGAGAGGGAGAAGGTGGTCTGTATGCAGGGTGGTGGCGGGGTGTTGGTTGAAGCGGACGACGCGCGTGAAGAGGTCGGGGCAGTCGCGGAGGGCCGTGCGAGCGAAGACGGCGCTCATCAGGCGGCGGCTCCGCGGGGCGCGGGCTTGAGGGCCATCCAGCCTGCGGCGGCGAGACCGATCACGGCGGCCGCCGCACAGGCGGCGAGGATCGTCCAGAGCTTTTTGGCGGAGTCCTTCGCGACGCGGACGCCGGCGACGTCGGCGAACTGCTGGGCGGGGTCGGCCTCGCTGGGAGTCTTGGCCGGATCGGCTTCGAAGACGGAGACGGTGACCTTGTCGGCCGTCATGCCTTCGATGCTGCTGATGACGAGTTCCTTGATCGCGGGGATCATGGTCTCGACGGTCGCCCCCTGGCGGAACTTGATGAACACGGCGGCGGACGACGGTTTCACGTTTTCGCCGAAGGGGTTGTTCTCGGGGAGGACGATGTGAACGCGGGCGGTGATGACGCCGTCGATCTGCGACAGGGTTTGTGAGAGTTCCTGAGACAGCGCGTGCATGAAACGGATGCGCTCTTCGCTGGGCGAGGAGACGAGGCCCGATTTCTGGAACACGGTGCCCATGTTGGCGAACTTGTCGCGGGGGTAGCCGAGTTCTTTGAGTTTCCGGACCGAGTTGGCGAACTGGTCGCTGGCGACTTTCAGGGAGAAGGTGTTTTCCGCGCCGGCGGCCTTGCTGCAGGAGATGCCCTCGTCGATCAGGGCGGCCATCATTTCATTGGCTTCCTGCTCGGGAAGAGCCGAGTAGAGCTCGACCTGGGAACAGCCGGCACAGGTGAGGGCGAGGAGAAGGAGCCAGCGCATGGGGGCGCGGGGCGGGGG
>Ga0247823_10004344_pt1 | contig 11373 bp, 11 predicted proteins | sample 13C_PalmiticAcid_2_FD_192426 | JGI IMG/M metagenome (GOLD analysis project Ga0247823, IMG submission 192426) | Soil microbial communities from agricultural site in Penn Yan, New York, United States - 13C_PalmiticAcid_Day30 | ecosystem: Environmental > Terrestrial > Soil > Agricultural land...
GCCCATGCTCGACGCGTGTCTGGAGATCGGCACGAGCTACGCGGACATCGCGGGCGAGCTCGGCGCATTCGAGGAGATGTTCGAGCGGCAGGACGAGGCGCGGCGTGTTGGGATCGCCGTCGTGCCCGGCATCGGCTTCGACGTCGTGCCGACCGATTCGCTCGCGGTCCTCGCGGCGCGCGAGCTGCCGGGGGCGACCGCGCTCGACATCGGCATCGGCACGACCGGTGGCGCCAGCGGAGGAACGCTGCGAACGACCGTGCGCGTCTCGGGCCTCGGCGGAAGAGCGCGTCGCGACGGCGTGATCGTCGAGGAGCCCGTCGGCGAGCGCGTCTTCGCGGTGAGGCTTCCGGAGAAGGAGATGGGGATGGTCTCGGCGCCGCTGAGCGACCTCGTCACGGCATTTCACTCGACCGGCATCGCGACGATCTCGACGTACCTGATGGTGCCGTCGTCGTTCCGCGGAGTAGCGGCGGGCGCTGCTCGCGCCGGAGGCTGGCTCGCGTCGTTCGCGCCCGTGCGCGCGCTCGCCGAGGCGATCATCGGGCGCTTCGTCGACGGACCCGACGAGGCCGCGCGCGCCAGTGCACGGACGCACTGCTGGGTCCGCGCAACCCGCGGCGCCGACAGCGTCGAGCTGCTGCTCGATGCGCCGAGCGGCTACGACTACACGCGACAGATCACGGTGACCGCCGCGCAGCGACTGATCGCCGATCGGCCGAAGGGCGTGCTCTCGCCGGCGCAGGCGTTCGGGCCGGAGATCATTCGCACGGTGCACCCGAGCATTCTGTGGCGCAGGCGTGGCGCCGGCGCGTGGGAGACGATCTGACGACACGGAGACATCCGACAACACTCAAGGGAGCGGCCGACGATGCCAGCACTGAAATGCACATGCGGAACCCCGCTCGACTTCGGCGGCACCGCGAACCCGATCTCGTGGTTCTTCTTCTCCGAAGCCGAGCAGTGCGCGCTGCCGCAGACAGCGGGCATGGAGGAGTTCGTGCGGCTCATGAAGCACGCCGTGCTCTGCCCGAGCTGCAAGCGTTTCTGGATCTGGTGGAACAAGGGCGAGATGCCCGTCGAGTACGTGCCGGTATCGGCGGCATCGACGAGCGATGCGAGTACGACGTAGCGCTCGCGTGCTCACGACGTAGCGCTCGCGGTCTAGCACTCACGTGCGCACGCGCGCGGCACGCTCACTTCAAGCGCGCTTCGACGAGCTCCCACACTCCCCACTGCGTCTTGCCGTCGGGGGTCATCTGGTACCGGCGCTGTTGAACGCGTCCGACACCGGGTGAGTAGAACTCCTGGTCGCCCATCCAGAGCTCGTGATCCTCGGTGATCACCTGTCCATCGAACGTCTCGAGGTGCTCCTGGTACCCGTTGACGTCGTACGTGCCGGCGGTGACGGTCAGGCGCGTGCCGACGGCGATGACGACGTGTCCGTAGACGAGGCTGTCGATCTCGTGGTCGAGCGTGTCGGGATAGAGAATGCGGGCCGTCTCGCGGCCGAAGATCTCCCCGACCGACGCCGGGTGTTTCGCGATCAGGGTCGCGGGAGCGGTGCTGCTGGAGCGCCACCAGAGGCCGTCGGCGCGATTGGCCAGCAGCGTCCCGTCGCTCGTGCGGTACCACGTCTCGGCGGCGATCGATTCGGTCGAGACGATCGAGAGCGTGTCGGCCTCGATGTCGATGGCGCCGCCGAGCGTATCGAGGCCGTAGGAGCGGCCGATCCACATGTTGCCGACCGCCAGGGGCATGATCGGCAGCGAGACGCGATCGGGCTGCGTCGGTGTCTCCTCGCAGCCGGCGAGCGGAGCCAGCGCGACAAGGGCGAACAGGAGCGTGCGAAGACTGGGGACGAGTCGTGAGCGCATGGTACGAGTGTGGTTCGGTTGCACGGTCGGTAACGGAATGTCCCAATGACGCACCGCGGCGATCGCGATGCAAGCACTACATTGCGCCGATCCCGAAGCCGACGACCAATCAGCCACGACCATGATTGACTCCGCCGCCCTCCGCGCCTACTGTCTGAAGAAGCCCGGCACGACCGAGGACACGCCGTTCGACGAGGTGACCCTGGTCTTCCGCGTCATGAACAAGATGTACGCGCTCCTGGACACCGAAGGAGTGCCGACCACGGTGAACCTCAAGTGCGACCCCGAGCGGGCGATCGAGCTGCGCGAGCGCTACGACGCCGTGCAGCCCGGCTACCATCAGAACAAGAAGCACTGGAACACCGTGACGCTCGACGCCAGCATATCCGACGGGGAGATCCGCGGCATGATCGATCACAGTTACGAACTGGTCGTCGCGGGTCTGAGTCGGGCGGAGCGGGAGCGGGTGTCAAAGGTTAGAGGTTAGAGGTCAGATGTCACGAGGCGGGGAGTTGGCGCGGCTTGCGCGTGGTGGGTTTTTGTTATTGGTTATTGGTTATTGGGTTTTTGTTGTTGGGACCTTGCTACCATGTGTTCTCATGCGGCACCCAGCAAACGCCTTTCCATGCGACCAACAGAATCGACAGCCAACAACCAATAACAAATAACAAAAAACCAATACCGCCCACGCGCCTCGTGACATCCAACATCTAACATCTCACATCTGACATCATGACCCTCCTCGAGCTCGTCGTAGGTCTCGACGACGAAGACAACCAGGACGCTTTGCGCCGCCAGGCGGCGGATCGGCTCGGCGTGGCTGTCGAGGAGATTACCGGCATCCGCGTGCGCAAGCGGTCGATCGATGCGCGGCAGGCGATCGTCAAGGTGTTGCTGCGCGTCGAGGTCTACGTGACGGATGAGCCTCCGGCGGAGGATATGCCGCAGCCGGAGTATCGCGAAGTGCGCGGTGATCGTCGCGCGGTGATCGTCGGCTGCGGTCCGGCCGGGATGTTCGCGGCGCTGCGGTTGATCGAGCTCGGCATTCGACCGATCGTTCTCGATCGCGGCAAGGACGTGCGCGCGCGACGTCGCGATCTCGTCAAGATCCAACGGCAGGGTATCGTCGATCCCGACAGCAACTACTGCTTCGGCGAGGGCGGAGCCGGAACGTATTCCGACGGCAAGCTCTACACCCGAGCGAACAAGCGCGGTAGCATCGACGACGTCCTGCGAACGCTCGTGGCGCACGGAGCTCCGCCGGAGATCATGGTCGAAGCGCATCCGCACATCGGTTCGAACCTGCTCCCGAAGGTCGTCGCCGCGATGCGCGAGAGCATCCTCGCAGCCGGAGGACAGATCCACTTCGAGCATCGTGTGGTCGACTTCATCATCGACGACGGATGCATTCGTGGCGTCGTCACTGCTGACGGCGGCGAGTTCATCGGCGAGGGAGTGATTCTCGCAACGGGACATTCGGCGCGCGACATCTTTAAACTCCTCGTCGATCGCGGGGTCCTTGTCGAGCCCAAGCCGTTCGCGATGGGCGTGCGCATCGAGCATCCGCAGCCGCTGATCGACCGGATCCAGTATCGCTCGGCCGATCGGCATCCGAAACTGCCGGCGGCGAGCTACCGGCTCGCGTCGACGGTGCGAGACCGCGGCGTCTTCTCGTTCTGCATGTGTCCGGGCGGCTTCATCGTTCCGTCGGCGACCGAGGGCGACGAAGTGGTCGTCAACGGCATGAGTCTGTCGCGACGCGACTCTCCCTTTGCCAACTCCGGGATGGTCGTTTCCGTTGAGACCGAAGATCTCGCGCCCTATGCCGATCACGGCGTGCTTGCCGGGGTCGCCTACCAGAAGGCGCTCGAGGTGATGGCGGCCGAGACGGGCGGCGGCATGCAGAAGGCGCCGGCGCAACGCGTCACGGATTTTCTCGCGGGCCGCATCTCCGCAACGCTGCCGCCGTGCAGCTACACGCCGGGGATCACCTCGGCGCCTCTGCACGAGCTGCTGCCCCCGGCGCTCGCGCGGCGGCTGCAGGCGGGTCTCAGGGAGTTCGGCTCGACGATGCGTGGCTATGTCACCGAGGAGGCGATCCTCGTCGGCGTCGAGACGCGCACGAGCTCGCCGGTACGTGTGCCGCGCGACCCGGCGTCGCTCGAGCACCCGCAGATCGCGCGGCTCTTCCCGTGCGCCGAGGGCGCGGGCTACGCCGGAGGCATCGTCTCGGCCGCGATGGATGGCCTGAGGGTTGCCGAGGCATTGGCCGGCCGGCAGATCGCGGACGTGCGCGCGCGGACGTCGTAGCCCGATGACTCGCACGTCACGGCGGGCTCCCGGTCATCAACGTCAAACGTCACATTCGCTCGACATCATATCGGTATCGCTATCATTCACCAACACACCACATCATGAAGCTTCGTACGGTCCTCATTGCACTGATGCTCCTTTCGGCGGTCCCGGCGTTCAGCCAGAGCCAGCCGTGGAAGAAGCAGATCGCTCTCGACGCCAACCTTTCGATCCCGGGCGGAGAGTTCGCCGACCTGGCCGGTCTCGAAATGGGATTCGGCGGAACCGCCGCGTTCTATTATCAGTTGCTGACGCGCGTGACGTTCCTTTCGGTTTCTCTTGGCTACAACGACCTCTCGTTCGAGGGCAGCAGCAACGCGAAGTACACCGTGATTCCGTTGCTGATCGGCGCGCGCTACAACTTCGCGCTGACCGGGTTCCAGCCCTATGTCGGCTTCGAGTTCGGCGCCTACTTCCAGTCGGTCAGCACGAGCGACGGTCAGATCTCGCTCACCGAGAGCGAGACCAACGTGGGCATCCAGCCGAAGGTCGGCTTCCGCTTTCCGCTGAGCCCCGGCCTGGACTTCGACGCCTCGCTGAAGTATCACCTGATCCTTCGTGAGAACGAGAGCTTCTCGATGATCTCGCCGGGCATCGGCATCGCCTACACGATCGACTAGCGCACGCGTCGAGACGCGAGAACGCCGGGCGGCCACCGCACGATCGATCGCATCGATCGCAGGCGATGGCCGCCCTCTGCGTTTCCGGCCGCGTCGCACATCCCGCCTTCGACATGCAGATCACCTTTCTCGGCACCGGCGCAGGAATTCCCTCGACACGACGCAACGTCGCGGCGATGGCGCTGCGCCTTTCACAGCGCTCGGAGCTCTGGCTGTTCGACTGCGGCGAGGCGACGCAGCACCGGTTCATGACCAGCGCCGTGTCGATGGGCCAGGTCACGCGCATCTTCATCTCGCATCTTCACGGCGACCACGTCTTCGGGCTGCCGGGATTTCTCGCGACGCGCGGCCTCGGCGGTCTCCGCACGCCGCTCGACGTGTACGGTCCGCCAGGTCTGCGCGCGATGCTCGAAGGAGTGCTCGCCGCGACCTCGACGTGGGTCCCCTACCCGCTACGCATTCACGAGATCGAGCCGGGGGAGGTGCTCGACGATCGCGGCGTGCGCGTTCGCTGCGCATCGCTGCTGCACGGCGTGCAGTGTCTCGGCTATCGCGTCAGCGAGCCCGACGAGCCGGGGCGCTTCGACCCCGCGCGCGCCGCCGCGCAGGGCATCCCGGCCGGACCGCTCTTCGGGCGCCTGAAGCGCGGGGAGACCATCGATCTCGACGGACGCATCATCACGCCCGAGGGTCTCGTCGGCCCTCCCCTGCCGGGACGCAGCGTCGTCTACTGCACCGACACGGCGTACAGCGAAGCGGCGGTGGCGCTTGCCGAGCGCTGCGACCTGCTCGTGCACGAGGCGACGTTCGCGAGCGCCGACGCGGCGATCGCCGACGTCAGCGGACACTCCACCGCCGCGACCGCCGCGCGCGTGGCGAGCGAGGCGGGCGCGCGTCGTCTCGTGCTGACGCACATCAGCGCCCGCTATGCGCCGGAACAGCCCATCGGGCTCGACGACCTGCTGACCGAAGCGCGCGCGATCTTCCCGGCGACCGATCTGGCCGACGACGGCATGAGCGTCGAGGTCGAGCGGCGATAGTCTCGTATTATTGCCTTCCACGAACACTGAAACGTCATGCACGAGAATGAACGGGAGTTATTCGACGAAGACCGTGAGGAAGTCCTGCGGCTGATCCTCTGCGAGGCAGCCGGAATCGATGTCCGGCGGGAGCTCGCGGAGTTTCCGATCCCCGCGCGAAGCATGTTCCGTAAGGTCGTCCAGGAAGCTGGCCTCGTCGCCACGAAGGGACTCGTCAAGGGCGATGCGGGCGAGATGCTCTTTGGATCGCCGACCACTCTGACGCCGCGCGGCCGTAAGCGACTCGAGGAGCTCGACGCGCGACGCAGCGCCCCGGGCGACATGACCAACGGTCATGGCAGCATCCCGATCGAGGACGACGACGACGATCTCGGCGCGGATCTCGACGACGCGATCGATGATGATCCCGAGGTCTAGTGCTTCCGACTCGCCCCACCTTGTCGAATCCACGCAGATGAGCATCTCTCTTCCGACGCTTTCGGCCATCGTCGCCGCACTCTTGCTTGCCGTTCCCGCATTCGCGCAGACGGACGCGGCGGGTTCGTCGCCGTCACCTGCCTGGTCGACAGTGCGCGTTTCCGATGGCGCGTTCGAGGTCTCGTTTCCCGGTCAACCGGTAATCATGACGATCCCGAGTGATGAACGCGTCGGAGAGTCGCGAGGTCGTTCCTACATCTTCTCGACTCCTGACAAGCGTCTGATATTGATCGGGATGTTCAGTGATCTGCCGGCCGGTCGCTTCATTGTGGACCTGAAGGGAGTTTCGAACGGAACAGCAGTCGGAGCCAAGGCGTTCGGAGGGATAATCACCGCCGTCGACTCAACACCCGTCGACGGATATTTCTGCCGGAGATTCTCTGGGATAATGGGTGATTCGATGCTCTTTGAAGGGTTCATGCGGCTGCGCGGGAATCGCGCGTACACTCTGATGGCGCTACGCCCGAAGGAGCTCGATTCGGATGTCTCCGCACGCTTCCTGGGCTCCTTTTCGATGATCGAGCCGAGCGCGACGCACTGGATCGACGTCGATCTGAGCGAGCGAGGATATGAAGTGCGACTGCCGTCGACGCCAATCTACTCGGAGGACACAGCCGACAGGGGACGTGCATTTCGCTCGGCCGCCTTTGCGCGCGACAACAACACCGGACAGTCCTATGCGACCGCCGTCTATACTTTTTCCAGGTACTACTCGGCGCCGAATCTCGATTCTCACATGCTTCAGTTCCTGCGCGAGAGTGATGACGGCGTCGCGATCCTTCACGACTCGTCGTTCACCCTTGGCGGATACCCGGCTCGCGATCTCACCGTCGGCCTCGGGAGCACGCTCGAGCCGGAGCGCATCCGCCTCGTCGCCCGCGGACGTCGTCTCTTCGAGGCCCTCACACTCACGAGCGACACGTCACGGCACCGTTTCGACGATCAGTTCTTCGAGTCACTGAAGCTCGTCGGCGACGACTCGGAAGAGGATCTCGGCACTCCCCGAACGGAGCAACTGTTAGCCGACCTCAGCTCGGACGATTCGGTGCGCCATGAGCAGGCTCTCTCGGCGCTCTCGTGGTATCGTCCAGCGAGCGGGGAGATAGCGGCCTTCATCGACGCGCTGACGAAGCGGTACAACGACGATGAATTGTTCTATGGTGGCAGCGCGGCGCGTCTCTTTCGTGCCATCGAGCGCTCGAACGAAGACAGCGTGCTTGAGCGGATCATCGAGCACTATGGCCAGCTCAGCCCAGGGGTGAAAGGCAGTATTCTACGACGGCTGCTCGCGTCGCAGTCGCGGCAGGCGATCGAGCGGTTCGTCGACCTCGTGACGTCGAATCCAGTGGAGGAGCAGGTCTGGAGGTGGTTTACATTCTGGGTGATCGACAAGGACCGAACCGAGCTCTTCGGCCTCCTGATTCCGCGGCTTTACACGCTGCTCGACAGTGCCTGGGCACAAAACAACCTGATGTATTTGACGACACGTGCGCACGACGCAGGCGCGATCGACATCGACGACATGGGCGACGACCGCGCACGTTTGATTCGAGTCGCGTCCGATGCGCTCACCGCACCCGGCGATACTGTCGGATACGTCGCCGTGCGCAGAAGCACCGCGGTGGCCATGCTCTGCCGCTTCGAAGAACGCGACGATGTCGTCGAGCTGCTGACGCGCTATGCCGTCGACAGCGCGCTCGACGATGCCGCACTGGCGGCCGCTCGCTTGATCGAGCTCGATGCGGCGGTTCCCGTCGAGACTGTTCGACGGATCGCACTCTCCCCCTACCATCGCGTTGGACTCTACGAGGCGTGCCGCAAGGCCGGGAACGTCGAGCTCTTTCCTCCGGAGCTCCTCAATCAGGATCGTTTCGCAGAGGGCCTTGCGTACGGAGCACTCGTGGACGAGGACGAGGGCGAAGGCGATGACGACACGCTCGAGCTCGTCGAAAGCCGCGTCGTCACGATCGCTGGAGCGCGCGGCCGGGCGCACTTGTTCCGAGTTCGCACCGAGGCAAACTATTGGTTCACGACCATTCTCGTTGGGCTGCAGCCTGAGTCGAGCACCGAGGTGGCGACGAAAGCTGACGTCATCACGTTCGGCGACTCTCCGTTCGATGATCTCACGGTCGATCAACACTTTGCGAAGCTGATCGAACAGGCGGAGTCGGAGCTTGCGGAATCCGCGAACGCAGGGAGCGATGAGGCGCGTGATTAGAGTGCCCTACGGTCACCCGCCGAACGTGAACAGGTTCTCCGGATGAATCTCCGCCTCGGTCGTCGACGTGATGTGTCGGACGGTCGCGCCGTGGGCGACGAGCGCATCGGCGACCCAGAAGCGATGGCAGTGCGACGGATCGGCCTCGGCACACATCAGCGCGATGCGCGATGACTCCGCAAGCACGAGCACGCGATCGAGTCCGCGCCGAAACGCCGGCGTCGTCATGTATTCGGCAAAGCCTCGCGAGCGCTCGCTGCAGCTTCTCGCGCGCTCGAGAACGTGCTGCGGCGGCCTGGTGCCTCCGAGCTCTTCGAGATGCTCGTACAGGATTCCCGTCGGCGGCATCGTTCGGTCGAGCTCCTCGCGGTTGAACTGCGGATTGTAGCGCGAGTAGGGAATTCTCCGGATGTCGATCAACAGCTCGATGTGGTGCGCGCGAAGAAGCTCGACGAGCTGTTCGTGCGTTCGCGTGGAGTGTCCGACGGTGTAGATCGTGACGGGCATTCGGTTCCCGGGAATCGTTTCGACAACGGATCGTACGGCATGAAGATCGGCAACTCCTCGGTCATCGTCATCACGGGCGCAAGCTCCGGCATCGGACGCGCGCTCGCGCTCGCGCTCGCGGAGCGCGGCGCACGCATCGGACTGCTGGCTCGACGCGGTGAACTGCTCGAGGAGGTCGCCGACGACTGCCGGGCGCGTGGCGGCGACGCCGCGGCGATCGTGTGCGACGTGACCTCGCGAGCGTCGCTCGAGCGCGCGGTCGACGAAACGGTCGAGCGCTTCGGCCGCCTCGACGCGCTCGTCAACAACGCCGGCCGCGGGCATCTGGGGTACATCGACGACACCGCCGACGAACAGATCGAGAGCATCTTTCGCGTGAACGTCTTCAGCCTATGGTACGGCAGCGCCGCCGCGCTGCGCCACATGCGCGCGCAGGGCAGCGGTCTGATCGTCACGATCGCGTCGATCGCCGGGAAGATCGGCTACCCCGGCAACGCCGCGTACGTCGCGGCCAAGCATGCCGCCGTCGGGTTTTCACGCGCCCTCCGAACGGAGCTCGCCGAGTCCGGCATCGACGTGATGACGGTGATCCCGGCCGGCGTCATGACCGACTGGGCCGCCGTTGCCGAGGGAGGACCGATGCTCGACCTCTTCGTCTACGAAGGCGAGCGGGGACGCGCGATCGCCGCAGAGCGCGGCATCGACCTGCCGCCGGCCCTGCCCCTTCTGGGCGCCGATGAAGTCGCCGCGAGCATCGTCGGGGCGATGGAGCATCCCGTCGCCGAGCACTACACGCACCCGGGCGCGCGCGAGCTTGCGCTGCTTGCCGAATCCGATCCGGAGGCGTTCGAGCGATCGCAGCTTCCGTTCTGGCTCGCCAACCGCGAAGGCTATCGCAGGGAGAGGCGCGGCGAGTAGATCGTGACGTCGATCGAGGACGAAGCGCTGGCGCGAACGCAGGAAGGCACCGCCGGCGTGACCGACGGTGCCCCCGATATTCTTCGTTCCGGAGCCCGGTTAGTATTGTTCGGAAGGATAGCCGCTGAACTCGAACTCGACCGGCGCCTGGCCATCCTTCTTCCAGACGTAGCGCCCATCGAGGCGGCCCTTGGCAAGCAGGCCGCTCCACTCGATCTGCCCGTCGCCCGCGCTGACGGCGACGGCCGTGAATGACTCGCCGATGTTCTCGTGAACGCCGCGGAACTCGGCGGCGTCGAAGCCCATGCGATCTGATTCCGCCGAGCGCAGTCGGCCGTCGGCGAACGTAAGCGTATCGATCCTCGAGTCTCCACCACCTCTCTGTCTCACCTCCACGACGTACGTCCGTCCCGCGAGTCCTGAGGCCGGTTCGGCCGGAACGGTTGAGACCGCGCGAACGGCTGGTGCGCCGGCGGCCATCGACGAGTGATCATCCGGATCGCGCTGGCGCTCGTTGCAGCCGAACACTGCGAGCGAGGCCAGCGCCGTCGCGGCGAGATAAGTCCCAAACGATGCACGCATGCTCTACCTCCGCTATGGTTGATGTGCCGGCCGGGAAGGTCGGCGGGAAGGCGATCGAAGCACGAGCGTCCTGGCGGGCGCAGGGGGCGGGATGAGTGTAATAGAATGTACGCGGCTCGGGTGGAAGAACCTAGATCGTGGGTGAAGCCTCAGTAGCGGCCGCTGAGGTACATCCTCTCGACGAAGTCGCTCCAGAGGTTCTCGACGACGTGCGGCGGCTCGTTGGTCCTGACGCTCTCGAAGATCGGATCGAGGAACGCGTTGCACGCGGCGATCTCCTGCTCGATGCCGTCGAGCTCGGCCTCGTGGTGTCGGCGACGCTCGTCGACCCATCGCTCGTCGTGCAGCGCGTCGCGCAGCGTGTAGGGCTCGGTCTCGCGCAGCGTGTTGAGTCGTCGGCGCTCGGCGCGGATCGTCTGCTCGAGGCGATCCTCCTCCGCAACCAGCGCGTCGGCCGGCAGTCGCGAGCCCGATCCCATTTCGTACAGCAGGTGATCGAGCGCGCGCAGCATGTCGAGATCGCCTCTGAGATACGCGGCCTGCACGACGTCCCAGTAGCGGCGCGCGATCGGGTCGGCGCCGCCGCGGGCGTCCGGATGCAGGCGGCGCGCAAGACGCCGGTAGAGGTCACGGCCCTGCGTCGCGCGGGCGCGCGGCGTCTCGTCGGCCGGCGCGCCGCGGAGCCGATCGCGCGAGCGCATCGTGCGGTTGACGCGCGCGTCGATCTCGCCGTTCTCGTTCATCACCGCGCGCATCACGAGCTCGACCATCTTCGCGTCGAG
>Ga0247823_10004345_pt1 | contig 11368 bp, 8 predicted proteins | sample 13C_PalmiticAcid_2_FD_192426 | JGI IMG/M metagenome (GOLD analysis project Ga0247823, IMG submission 192426) | Soil microbial communities from agricultural site in Penn Yan, New York, United States - 13C_PalmiticAcid_Day30 | ecosystem: Environmental > Terrestrial > Soil > Agricultural land...
TCAAGGTCGCCCTGAAGGACGCCAAGCTCGACACCGGCCTCAACGGCGTGACCCTGACCGGTGAAGACCTCGCCGAGAAGGCCACCCAGTACGTCAAGGCCAACAACGTCGTCGACCGCCTCAGCGCCTGGATGGACATCGAGGCCCTGCGCGCGATGGCCAACGGCCTGGTGCTGAACCTCGACACGCTCGAAGCCGCGGAAACGTCGGCTGCGGGTCTGAAGGCCGCGCTCCACAACGCCGAAGTCACGGCCGAGTTCGACACGCGCACCGACAAGCACATCCTACGCATCAGCCGGATCCACCATGGCAACACGAAGAGCAGCATCATCTCTGCGGACTTTGTGCATGGGGCGGACTATGAGGTGCTGAGCACGGCGGGTCTGACCTTCAAGGGGCTGGTGGGCGAGAACGCCGTCATCAAGCGTGGTGAAGGTGAGAAGCAGAAGGAGGCTCGGGTTTCCGACTTCCGGCAGGCGATGGCTTGGCTCATCACGCAGGCTGAGAATGCTGTGGGTCGCCAGCGCTACAAGGGGCTGGGTGAGATGAACCCGGAGCAGCTGTGGGAGACCACGATGGATCCGACGGTGCGTCGATTGCTGCGGGTGCAGATCGATGATGCGATCGAGGCGGATCGGGTGTTCACCATGCTGATGGGGGATGAGGTTGAGCCGCGGCGGGACTTCATCGAGACCAATGCACTGCGGGCGGCGAACATCGACGCGTGATCAGTCAGCTGTGTAGTGTGAGCCTATGACTTCGTGTTCGACACCACTGCGGCCGGGCCGCAGATCAAGTGCTCGACTGTGGTCAACGAATACACGAGGGAGTGCTTGGCCGTAGATGTCATCGGCTCGATCAGGTCGGCTCGCGTGATCGAGGTGCTCGCGCGGCTGGTGAACCTGCATCGAGCGCTGTTGTCCATGCGCCGGACAATGGCCCGGAGTTTGTCAGCCACGCGATCCTCGAATGCATCGCACAGGCAGACATCGCCCGTTCCAACCGAGCCGTCATGCGGCAATGAACGGTTCGAAAAAGCCGGGCAGATCAACGGGCCAACTGCCAACTCAATGATCAGTGATCTACCGCAAGGAATAGCCTCACCTTTCGGTTCAGAGCAGCCAAGTCGGAAACTTCGCATTCCCACACGATCAGAGCCCGCCAACCCAGGGTATCCAGCGCCGTCAAAGTCAAAGCATCACGCCGCATATTGCTCTCCAGCTTGTTCAGCCAAAACGGTACATTCGACTTTGGCGTGTAGGCGAATTTGCATCCAGGATGCCTATGCCAGAAGCAGCCATGCACGAAGATCACTTTCTTCAGGCGTGAGAAAACAAGATCTGGAGAACCCGGCAAATCCTTTCGGTGCAAGCGATAGCGTAGGCCCATCCCATGAACAAGCTTGCGAACCACCAGTTCCGGCTTAGTGTTCTTTCCCTTGATGCCCGCCATCATTCGGGAGCGCTTTTCGGGAGGAACGATATCCATCAGTTTTTCCACTCGACTCGGATATTCCGGGATATCGCAGCTCAGGCCCCAGGCCTGTCAGACCGCCATTTTTTGATCAACTTCGTCATTGCACCCATCCGCCACTGATTCAGCCCAATTTGCCAAGCGCGGCTGCACGCCTAGAGGACAGTACGCGCGGACGGAATCGATACGCGCCGGCAGACGGTAAAAATCAGCACACCTGTCGGGTACAGATCCAAGATGGGCCGGCGGGTCCACTACACTTTGCCACGAAGCAGCATGTAGCGTCCGGTTGGCAGATCGCCAAGCCGGGCTGCGTTGCGTGGTGTGAATAGGCTCGAGATGCCTTCTTGCTGCGCTTCGTGTAGGTGGTCCTGGTGCATGTTCCTTATGAGAGATACCGGATGTCCAGCCAAACCGCTCTGCGCAAGTCGCAATCAAGCAATACCGTCGAAACGCCCAGCGCTACGGCTGCCGACCTATCACTTTCGTCCGGCAAGACATTTCGCGCCTCGACCTCCGATGACACGCTAATTCGCGGCAAGCTGCAGCGCATCCAGAAAGGCGGCGACATCCGCTACATGGACATGTTCGCCGGGTGTGGCGGCATCTCCCTTGGCTTCCTGACCGCCGGATTTACACCAGTGGCCTCCGTTGAAATGGATCCGTGGGCTGCAAAGTCCCACGGAGCCAATTTCGGCTCGCGTTCTATCGGAGGTGATAAGGAAGCGCACCACTCTGCTCGAGATGCGGTGACCGAAACCGCAGACTCTGTCTTTGGCGATCTCGGCTTGCAGGGCGCCACAGACCAACAGATCGATGTCCTCGTCGGCGGACCGCCCTGTCAGGCGTTCGCCCGTGTCGGCCGTGCCAAGCTCCGCGAGCAAGCACGTCTGCGTGAAGAGGTAACGGCAGACCAAGCATTTCTCGTAGACGGCCGTGTGAGCCTGTGGGAACGGTATGTCGCGTTCATCCGGGCCACGAAGCCTGTGGCGCTCCTGATGGAGAACGTGCCGGACATCCTCAACCATGGCGGTACCAACGTGGCTGAGCTCGTTTCGAAGAGCCTTGCCGAAGAAGGTTATGACGTTGCCTACACGCTGCTGAACTCGGTTTGGTACGGAGTTCCGCAGATGCGGGAGCGGATGATTCTCGTCGGCGTCCATAGGGCTGCCGGTGTTAAGCCACGGTTCCCCGTACCAACGCACCACCTTGTTCTGCCGTCCGGCTACATCAGCTCCAAGAATGCCGCTCGCCGCGTCCTGAAAGCAGAAGGCTCAGCGCACCATCGCTGGATCCCGGACCCCGCGCCCGACTCTCCCGCCGCCACCTCAGCCTCAGATGCCCTAGCGGATCTCCCGCCGCGGTTTGCCAGGGACCTCCTGCTAACTGGCGCCATCCGCCGCGGGGCGAAGGATCCGTCGGAAGTTGTCGAGTACACCAGTGAGGAGCCTACGAGCTCATATTCACGTCTCATGCGCGAGTGGAAGGGATTTGCGACCAAGTCAACGACCGGCCATGTTTTTCGATTCCTTCCCCGGGACTACAAGATTTTTGCCGAGATCCAGCCAGGCTGGGAGTACCCGCAAGTTCATGCCTATGTGGAGCAGAAAATTGCGACATGGCTTGCCAACCGCAAGAAGCGCGGCCTGTCCACCGACCCGCGAAATACCGAAGTCAGTTCCTACATCTCGGACTGGCGCATTCCTTACGACCCGGGAAAGTTTCCGAATAAATGGTGGAAGCTCCGGTCTGAGGCCCCGGTCCGTACGCTGATGGCGCACCTTGGCAAGGACTCCTATTCCCACATCCACTTCGACTCGGAACAGGCACGCACCATCACCGTCCGCGAGGCTGCACGGCTCCAATCCTTCCCCGACGGCTTCGTTTTTAAGGGGTCGATGAACCCGGCATTTAAGCAGATCGGCAACGCCGTACCGCCCCTTTTCGCCTATGCCATTGCGCGCGGGATCAGAGAGTGCCTCGGTGCACCGGAAACACCGGACATGCGCGTAACCCTGTTCAACCTGAAGCGATCACAGATCAAGACAACAGAGGGAACGAAGTGAAGTTCACGATTCTCCGACTGTTGACTCATTCCGAACTTGGCATGTTCCATGAGTACCGCCGTCAGGGGAAGGAACGCGCAAAGCAGCGCGCCATCAACTTCGACTGGGACGTTGTAGACACCGTTTTCCCCTCTGCAGAAGACAGGGACACCATCGCCATCAACTGCCAGCGTCTCGAAGACGAGCACACCACGGTCGAGGTTTCATCATGGCTCAAGCGACAGCACAAGAACTGGAGGTTCGAGGGCGACTGCCCGATAAGTTCCTTCTACAGCTTCGTCGACCCGGGTGTACTGTTTGCGATGGTGGTTGACGCTTCGACAACTCCGGCAAATGCCTCCTGGGTTGTCATTCCCACAGAGCACCCTGCCCACTCTTCGATCCTCGGCCACGGAGAGAGCGCGCGGCTCGGCAAGTCCGCAATGATCGCTTTGTATGGTGATGAAGGCCAGCATTGCCAAGCAGTGCTCTCGGTTCACTTCCCGCAGCTATTCAAGGAGGCAGAAACAGTGTCCGTGACGTCACAGAAAGAAAACGACGGCAACCGCAAAGACGATGACGCCGCACCGGACCCACTCGGCCTTTTCAAGATCCTGGCGCGTGCCGGTCACAGTCTGCCCAGTGCTGTGGCCGATCTCGTGGACAACAGCCTGTCGCATGGCGCGCATGAGATTGACATCACGTTCCCTAATCCCAATGCGGGGGGGCGGTGGATGTGCATCCGCGACGACGGCACGGGCATGACTCCGTCGGGTCTGCGCGACGCAATGAAGATCGGCCACCAGCGGGAATACGACGACGGCGACCTGGGAAAGTTCGGCTATGGACTGAAGGGTGCAGCTTGGTCCCAGGCCGATCGCCTCACCGTGGTGTCGAAGGCAGTCGGAAACCAGAGCACGACTCTCACCTGGGACAAGGAGCATCTTGCCAAAACGCGCCGCTGGGCGCTGCTGAACGACCCCGTGGCTCAAGAGCATGTCGCGGCAGTGCACACCGGTGACTCGGGAACCGCCGTGCTGCTCACTCAGATGCGTCCCTCGATGGAGCCTGCGAGAGGGAAGGCTGATTCCCCCTATGCGCAGGAACTTGCTGCAATTAAGTCGCACCTCGAACTTGTCTTCCACCGGTACCTCGAAGGCAAAGCACGCGGGCGTGAAAAGGTCGTCATCAGGCTGAACAATGACGTTCTGCGCGCCAACAATCCCATGGGACACCCGCTGACCAAGGAGTACGACCAGCACCGCATAGAGCTTCCTAGTCCCACGCAGGACAAGATGCCTGCCCTCTATGTCCGCGCGTACGTTACACCGAACGAGGCAGAGTTCGATGAATACATCAAGCCTCTGTCGCCACTGGAGCAGCGTGTCGAACGCGAACGACATACCCTAAACGGCCGGGCCAATGATGCCCAGGGCTTGTACTTCTACCGCCTCGATCGTCTTATTAAGTGGGGCGGCTGGGAGGACCTCTTCGCCAAGGATGAACACACCAAGCTGATTCGTGTCGCAATCGACTTTGACAGGCTGGCAGATGAGCAACTACAGGTGGACATCAGCAAGCAACTCGTTCGCCTGCCATTTGCGATCACCAAGCCGCTTGAAGACCTGATTAAGGCCCCTCGCGCAGCAGCCCGTCTCCGGTACAACAAGAAGGAGAAGCCTGCGCCGGTACCGACAGGCGGCGGCAAGAATGTTTCGCCGACATGGACGCCCGCGCCGAATGGCGGTGTGCCTCCAACGACAGCTGCAGGAGGCGCTACTGTGCTGGCTCCTGCTCCAACCCCCGCAGTGAAGAAGGACAGGACCTCAATCCGCCTTGTCAGCAGCGGGGACAAGCCATGGCAGCGCAAGAACGGATTCAAGGGGGAAGAAGTCGAAATCACCCCGCTGATGCCGACGCTGGTGACGCTCGTGCAGCTCATCGACAAGGATGCCGAGGCCAAAGCCGCCCTGTCTGAGTTCCTTCGCGCGCTAGAGACGGCCGGTGTCCCGGACCAACTGACAGGCAAGGCCTGATGCAGGTCCGACTTTCGCTGCCCCTCACTCTGAAGCCCAGGCTGGCCCAGTGGACGGATGGAACCGCTTGGACCAACTGGTCTCGGCACGAAGCCTATCTGCGATCCCAGCCCAAATGGAAGCCGCATCAGATCGCTTCAGTTGCAGAGGAATCGCTGCGAATCATCTCGAAGACCACACCCATAGGTCGCCCGGAGTTCCAGTGCCGCGGTCTGGTCGTCGGCTACGTCCAGTCCGGCAAGACAGCCAACTTCACGGCGGTGGCAGCACGCGCGGCCGATGTCGGCTACCGTCTGATCATCGTTCTGTCCGGCATTCATGATTCGCTGCGGAACCAGACGCAGAAGCGGCTGGACCTGGAGCTGGCCGGGACTGGTGTCGACTGGATCACGCTGACCGACGAGGCCACTGACTTTCGCGAGCCGGAGGTTGCCGACGGATTCGCGTCGTCCGGTACGGTCCTGATCGTCGCGAAGAAGATCACTCCGATACTGAAGCGGCTTAATCAGTGGTTCAGCCAACTCGAAGGCCGTCTGGCTGATGTACCGGTTCTTGTCGTCGATGACGAAGCCGATCAGGCATCTATCAATACACGCGGCAATCGACGTGACCCGAGTATCGACGCGGATACTGCACCGGATGAGGACACGGCCCCTTCCCTGACCAACGCACTGATCCGCGACATCCTTAGGAAGATTCCGCGGGCCACATACATCGCCTACACGGCAACGCCATTCGCCAACATACTCATCGACCCCGACGCCAGCGACAGTGAAGTCGGCGAAGACTTGTTCCCCAAGGACTTTGTCGTACAGCTTCCGCGGCCTGATGGCTACACAGGGACCGAGGAGCTTTTCGGTACCAGCGCGCAAGGCCGCGATGTGCTGCGTCCTGTCGACCCGGCAGATGTAAAAGCACTGAAGCCGAAGCAGCGAAAAAAGAGCGAGGCTATTGTTATCCGGGGGCCGCTGGATCTGCCACAGTCGTTGGCGGACGCTCTTCTGACGTTTGCACTAGCCGGGGCCATCAGGTTGCTACGCGGGCAGTCGGGCAAGCCGAACACGATGCTGGTGCACGTATCGCAGCTCCAGCAGGACCAGCTGTGCATAGGCGACGCGATCGAAGAACAGATCCGTGACTGGTTTCATCACGAGAGCGCTGAACCTGGCGTGCTCACACGGATGTTCCGGTCAACGCTCGCAGGATTGGGACCGGTCGATCTGCCCTGTAGCGAAGAGGTTCTCCTCGAAGAGGCAGTGATCAACTTGGCCCGTCTGGTTGTCGTCGTGCTCAACAGCACGACGGGCGACGAGCTGGAGTACGACGCCAAGCCCGGCCGGCAGCTTGTCGCTGTTGGCGGCAATCGGCTCTCACGGGGGTTGACGCTTGAGGGTCTGACGATCGCCTACTTCCTGCGCACGACGACGCTGGCAGACGCCTTGCTACAGATGGCCCGCTGGTACGGCTTTCGGGCAGGATATGAAGACCTGATCCGCATCTGGACGACTGAAGGCATCGCGCAATGGTTTGTAGAACTGGCGCTGGTTGAAGAGTCCCTGCGTGATTCGATCACTGCGCTAAACAAAGCCGGTCGCCGGCCTGACCAGATGGCCATCCGGATGCGCGCTCATTCGAAGCTGCTGCTCACCAGCAAGAACAAGAGCAAGATGCAGACGGTTGATGCACGGTCATGGTCCGGCGAAAATCCGCAGACCATCCTGTTTCCCATGCAGGACAGGGAATTGCTGCAGCGGAACGTTGACTTGGCATCGGCGCTGCTGCGCCAGCATCCTCCGACACAGGAGGCGCATGGTGGCGCCCTTGCGCACGATGTTCCGGCAGAAGACATCGCACTGTTCCTGCGTCGCTACGAAGGACACCCAAACAGCATCGCGTTTCAGGGCGCCGAGATTGCCGACTGGATCCTGGAGCGCGCCGAAGGGGGAGAGCTGACGAACTGGACGGTGTTTGTGGCCAACCCGCAGCGGGAACGGCAGGTCCTCCTGGGCGGAAGGCCATATGGCCTTGTGCGACGTTCGTTGCAAGCCAACGAATCGATCGGCATCCTGATCGATCCTCGCCACGAAGGCGTCGATCTGAATGGCGGACCGGACAACTACCGTACCGCTTCAGGCTTCAATGCCCGGGCAATGCGCGCAGAGCGCCCTGCTCAACAAGGGCTGCTGTTGCTCTACCCTCTCGATCCTGAACCGCTGCGCGCGCCGACCCAGGCCGTGCTGGGCCTCGCGCTTTCTCTGCCCCGGACAATGGATGGCGACCAACGGTTTGTCGTGAACCGGGGCGTGCGCCATGACTGAAATCACAAAGGAGCGCTGGGCACTCCTGCGCGAGCAGCGGCCTCCCTATGAGAACATCTACGAACAGGCGACCGAGGGTCTCGAAGCTGCGCTGATCGGCGTTTCAGACGACGGACGACTGCACCTGCTGCTGGCCATCGATGTGGCACCACATAACCTGCCTCCGGATCTGCAGAGCCTTCAGGTACGCATCCTGGAAGGCGAGCAGATCTGGCTCAATGTCTCCGCCCGCAGTCACCACGAAGAGCTTCTGACACTTGTCACCAACAAGGTTCTCCATGCCATTCGCATCGAAGGCCGCGACCCTGCGATTTCGGTCGAACGGATCATCGACGACATGCGCGCTGCGCTGCGCCCGCTGACTCCCGACCTCGGCACGACGGAGCAGATTGGCTTGTTCGGCGAACTCTGGGTGCTGTCGAATGTGCTGTTCCCGACCCTCGGGCCGCGGGTCTGCCATCTGTGGAGCGGCCCGGAAGGCGAGCGCCACGATTTCGTCGGACACGGAGTTCATGTCGAGGTAAAAACCACCACGAGGTCTGAGCCGAAACATGAGATTTCCCGCCTAGATCAGCTGAGGCCACCCACCAATAAGCGCCTCCTGTTCGTCAGCGTCATGCTGGAAAAAAGCCTGGGCGGTGACGAAACCCTGGCTGACCGCGTAGATGAAATTCGGGAGAAGCTCCGAGCGGATGGGCATGCGCTCGATGTCTTCGATTCACGCCTCGCTCAGCTTGGATGGCACGATGGCTTGCGACAGACCGGTGCGTTGCTGAGATTCACATTCCGAGATGTGCATGTTTTTGAGGTCACCGGCACGTTTCCCCGGCTCCCGGATGACTACGTTCCGCCACTCGGTGTGACGGGCATCAAGTACAACATCAATGTCGGAAGCCTTCCTTCGCTCGAAGTCTCAGCAGTTCAAGATTTCCTTTCGGTAGCTTGAATCCGGGCTCGGGGTTGCGACAAGCTCTACCTCCCGACAAATGCCCGACGCTGGGCGCATCCGTGACCTCCGCCAATAGGCCGAGTGTCACGACGTGCAGGTTAGCCAGTGCGACCCGCATCGTGCGGTGAGGCATTCGAGAGCGGGCAGTCAGCGCCCGCGCCAACTCCTTAGCGCAAGAATGCCTGCCCCGACTACCCTGCGTCTACCCATACTGCACAAACCCCTTATTGATCTGCCCGATCTTCCTCGCCGTCCGCCTGAACACCCCAATCCCATTGCGGGACCCGCCGTCATTGGTGTTCCCCTCGATGGTGACCAGCCGCCCGTCGGACACCTCGACCACCATCCCCGAGTGCCCCAGCCCGCCGGTGAGGGAGATGATGAACAGCTGACCCGGCTGCACCAGTCCGGGGTTCGCGACGGCCTGCGCGTTCGTGATGCGTGTGGCGTTCGGGCTTTTCGCCGCCTTGCTCCAGTGGTCCAGCACGCCCGCGGTGCGGATGTGCGGGTTGGGCACGCCGAGCTTCTCCGCCGCCGAGAGGTAGCAGAAGTGGGTGAAGGCCACGCACCACGCGAAGCCTCCCTTCGGGTCGAGCTTCACGGCCTTCAGGTATTCGTCCACCTGGGGCCCCCGGTTCGATCCCAGCGGGTCTTCCATGACCCCGATCTGCGAGACCGCGAACTCGATGGCCGCCGCGGCCAGATCGCTCGGCGCCTCCGATTGCGCCGGCACCGTCGACGCGCCGAACATGGCGCCCCAGGTCAGTGAACCCACCTTGCCGTCGATCTCTAGGGGCTGCCCCGTGACGTCCATGAACCGGGACTGGAAGAGCTTCACGGCGCCCTTGGTCTGGGCCTCGTCGAAGACGCCGTTCTCGGGCACGGGGCCGCAGCCGAGGGCGTTCAGGCGTCGCTGGATGAGCTTCACCGCGCGGGTGTCGGGGCTGCCCGCCTTGATGACGCTGCCGGGAAAGGGCGACGATTCGCCGTCGCCGAAGGACGTGAGTGCGGGTGGCATGGGTTCTCCTCGAGGGGCTGAGGCGGGGTCGCCCAGCGGAGGCCAGTCTATGAACCCGCATCCCCGCCGACATCCTCAGTTCGGAGGACGGCCTGGTTCAGAACCCGGACGGCTCCCGCCGCTGCTGCCGCTGCCCCCTCAGCCACCGTTTCGTCGCGGCCACGTCGTCCAGCATCCGCAGATTGCACTGAAGCACGAACAGCTCGTCCTTCACCTCCCGCTTCGCCCGTTCGATGAACGGCGTCAGCTTCTCCGGCCTGGGCAGCGGCCAGCTCTCCAGCTGGAACTCCATGCAGAAGTCGGTCGCGACGTCGTGCACCTCGTCCTTGAGTTCCTCCAGTTGCTCGCCCAGTACTTCGTTGTAGTGCCGCAGCCGCTGGTCGCCCACATCCGCGACGTGGTGGGTGTCGATCTGCTCGATGTCGAGCTGGAGCTGCAGCAGCGACAGCAGGTCCCGGTTGTCATAGGCCTGGTTGACGCGCTGCATCTGTGCGGTCTTTGCGTCGCGTTGGACGGGGTCGGGCTCGCGGTCGGGGTGCAGTGCGCTGGCGAGCTTGCGGTAGATCTCGCGCAGGGAGCGTGAGGCCTCGCCGGCGTCGAGGGCCTGGCGCTTCTGAGAGGCGTTGGCCTGCGGTTTGGCAGGGGGTGGTTCGGCCTCGGGCGCCGCATCTGCCGCCGCGGCCTTGGCTTGCCGGATGCGCTCGTCCAGCTCGTCCTCCGAGGTGAGGTCGTCGTCCCCCAGATCCAGCCCGGTCTCTTCCTCGGCCGCCAGTTTCATGGCGATCAGCCCGATGCGCTGTTCGGTGTCGTAGTCGACGTCGGCATGTTTGTCGAACAGCGCCTTCAGTTCCGCGTCGTCGGCTGACGCCAGCACGCTGGCCACCGCTTCGCACAGCAGCAGGCGCAACGTCGTGCGCTGGGTGGCCGTCCACGAGTCCTTGGCGAGGACGCCATCCAGCGCGAACGCCCATTGCCGGGTCACCTCGTCCAGCTCGTCCATCAGCGGATCCGTCGCCTCCGAGTAGGCCTGGCGGAACGCCGGGGCGTGGTGCTGCCACGCACTCAAGGTGCGTCGCTCCGCCTCGATGCGCGTCACCAGCGATTGAAAGCGCTTCTGCGCCGGTGTGAGGGGCCGCCCGTCTTCGGTCGTGGCGGTTGGAACGACGTCGGTGCGCGGCGCGGCAGGCTGAGGTTTGGACATGCGCGCATTTTGAGGCCGTCGAGCATCACGGCATCCCGATGACCCGATCCAGGGCCCACCGCCCCGCACCCCGCCCTGCCAGATACAGCAGCATCGCCGCCCACGACAGATGCGTGGGCCACGCCGACGGATAGACGAAACACTGGATCACCAGCGTCATCCCGAGCAGCGCCAACGCCGACAGGCGCGTGAACAAGCCGAGCACCAGCAGCAGCGGGAACAGGTGCTCCGCATACGCCGCCATGTGGGCCGCGAGTTCGGGTTGGACCCACGGCAGTGCGTATTCGGTGCGGAACAGTTCGATCGCACCGTCGGTGACGATCAGGAA
>Ga0247823_10004346_pt1 | contig 11366 bp, 13 predicted proteins | sample 13C_PalmiticAcid_2_FD_192426 | JGI IMG/M metagenome (GOLD analysis project Ga0247823, IMG submission 192426) | Soil microbial communities from agricultural site in Penn Yan, New York, United States - 13C_PalmiticAcid_Day30 | ecosystem: Environmental > Terrestrial > Soil > Agricultural land...
ACGCCTCGGTCTTGGTGTTCGTCTTGACCGCGTTGATCCACTCGGGGGTCTCGTTGCCGTGGAACTGGAGGATGTCAGGCCGCACCGCGCTCCATGCGGCGCCGGTGAGTTGCGGCCCCGCGTTGACCAGCAGGAGTGCGACCTTGACGCCGCCCGCGGCGGCCTGCTTGCGCAACTCGGCCGCGGTCTCGAGATCGACATAGCGCGGGCTGGGCTCATAGTGGTTGAGGCCGATGTGGGTGGCGCCGTAACGGATGGCGGCTTCGACCTCTTCGGACGTCTTGAGACCGCAGATTTTGACGAGTGGAGGCATGGCTACCGGATGATCCAATGTCCGTTCGTGTCGAGCGAAGTCGAGACACGTCTGGCGCTGTGTTGGCGTGTCTCGACTTCGCTCGACACAAACGGGAAAGGGAGTGCGTGTAGGCCTAAAGCGTCGCCTCTATCTCGCGCGCCGCCAGGTCGGGGTCGGGCGACTGGCTGATCGGACGGCCGACCACCAGGATCGAGGCGCCATCGGCCATCGCCTGCGCCGGGGTGACGATCCGCTTCTGGTCACCGGCACTGCCGTTCGCGGGGCGGACGCCGGGGACGACGAAATAGCCGCCTGGCCAGGTGTTGCGCGCGATCTTCACTTCCTGCCCCGAGCAGACGATGCCGTCGAGACCCGATTCGCGCGCGAGTTTGGTCAGGCGGACGACCTGGTCGTGCGGGGTGCCGCCGACGCCGATGTCTTCGAGATCGGGGGCGTCGAGGCTGGTCAGCACCGTGACCGCCACAACTTTGGTGTTCGTCCCGGCGGACGCCTTCGCCTCTTCGAGCATCGCGCGGCCGCCCGCGGCGTGGACGGTGATGATCGCGGGTTCGAGCGGGCGCAGCGCCTGAATCGCCTTGGCGACGGTGTTCGGGATGTCGTGGAGCTTGAGATCGAGGAAGATCGGGAGGCCGATCTTGGCCATTTCATGCACGCCATGATGGCCGTTGGCGCAGAAGAATTCGAGTCCGAGTTTCAGCCCGCCGACATGGTGCCGCACCTTTTGCGCCAGCGTCTGCGCGACGTCGAGGTGGGTGGTGTCGATCGCGAGATAGAGCGGCGAGGTCATGGCTTGTCCGTGGGAAAGAGGTCGGTCGGGGTGGCGGGCGAGGGAACGTCGTTCACCGGCGTCGCGGCGAGTGGCGCGGTCGCCGGGGCATCTGCGGGGCGGTTCGCCATCGCGCGCAGGTCGGCGAGCTGGCGCTCGCTATGGTCGAGGCGGCGCTTGAGCGACCAGCGCGCGGCGCGCAGCGCGATCCACAGCGGGACGCTGCCGATCAGGAACGAGACGAGGATCAGCACCGGCAGTTTGGTGTCGAGCACCTGACCCGGCCAGATGGTCACGGTGACGGGAATCCAGTTCGCCATCGAGAAGATCACCAGTACGGCGGTGAGCAACACCCAGATGATCGTCCGGACAATTCCCATGCGGCTGCTCCTGTTTCTTGGCGACGTGACGGAAGCCTAGGCGAGTTTGACGCGGGTTTCCAGAGGGGGGCGTGCCTTTGATCCTCCCTGCCGCGAAGCGGTGGGGAGGGGAACCGTTCGCGAAGCGAATGGTGGAGGGGCCGAAAGCTTGCACGGCGCCTGACGGCGTCGGCCCCTCCGTCAGCCCCGCGGGCTGCCACCTCCCCATCGTTACGCGACAGGGAGGATTGAGCCATTACTCCCCGAACACCCGCGCGAAGATCGTGTCGACATGCTTGAGGTGGTAGCCGAGGTCGAACAGCGCGGTCAGTTCGTCGGCCGACAGTTTCGCGGTGACGTCGGTGTCGGCCTTGAGCAGGTCGAGCAGTGACAGCGCGCCGTCGCTTTCCCACACCTTCATCGCGTTGCGCTGGACGAGGACATAGCTTTCCTCGCGGCTTGCCCCCGCCTGTGTCAGCGCGAGCAGGACGCGCTGCGAATGGACGAGGCCGCCCATGCGGTCGAGATTCTTCTGCATCCGTTCGGGATAGACGAGCAATTTGTCGACCACGCCGGTCAGGCGGCCCAATGCGAAGTCGAGGGTGATCGTCGCGTCGGGACCGATGAAGCGCTCGACCGACGAATGGCTGATGTCGCGTTCGTGCCACAGCGCGACATTTTCGAGCGCCGGGACGACCGCGCTGCGCACCATGCGCGCAAGGCCGGTGAGATTCTCGGTCAGGATCGGGTTGCGCTTGTGCGGCATCGCCGACGAACCCTTCTGGCCCGGCGAGAAATATTCCTCGGCTTCCAGCACTTCGGTCCGCTGCAGGTGGCGGACTTCGGTCGCGAGCCGCTCGATCGATCCGGCGATGACGCCCAGCGTCGCGAAGAACATCGCATGGCGGTCGCGCGGGATGACCTGGGTCGAGACGGGTTCGACCGACAGGCCGAGCTTGGCCGCGACATGTTCCTCGACGCGCGGGTCGATGTTGGCGAAGGTGCCGACGGCGCCCGAAATGGCGCAGGTCGCGATGTCGGCGCGCGCCGCGATCAGGCGCGTCTTGCAGCGGTCGAATTCGGCATAGGCCTGCGCGAGCTTCAATCCGAAGGTCACCGGTTCGGCGTGGATGCCATGGCTGCGGCCGATCGTCGGGGTCATTTTATGTTCGCGGGCGCGGCGTTCGATCGCCGCAAGCAAGGCGTCGAGATCGGCGAGCAACAGGTCGGCGGCCTGGCTGAGTTGGACCGCGAGACAGGTGTCGAGCACGTCGCTCGACGTCATGCCCTGGTGCATGAAGCGCGCCTGATCGCCGACATTTTCGGCTACCCAGGTCAGGAAGGCGATGACGTCATGCTTGGTGACCGCCTCGATCGCGTCGATCGCGGGCACGTCGATGACGGGATTCGTCGCCCACCAGTCCCACAGCGCTTTGGCGGCATCCTGGGGTACGACACCCAATTCGGCGAGCGCGTCGGTGGCGTGCGCCTCGATCTCGAACCAGATGCGGAACCGGTTTTCGGCCGACCAGATGGCGGTCATTTCGGGCCGGGCGTAACGCGGAACCATGGTTTTTCCTTCCTTTAGGATCAATTTATCGCGGAATCGGCGCGGAATCGCGACAGGGCGCGCCCTAGCAGGGACGGGCCGCCCCGCCAATCGCCACCGAAATGCAACTTACGCTTTTGGCGCGCGGTTGACCCTATGCCCCTTCAGGACAGCGGCGCGCAAGGCGAAGCGTCGCACCACAACACAACAGGAGAAATATCATGTTGAAAACCATGCTTTTGATTGGCGCCGCCGCGATCAGTTTCCCCGCGCTGGCGCAGGATCAGCCCGCCGATCCGACCGCACCGCCGGCCCAGACCGACAGCGCGCCGCCGGCAAGCCAGCCGTCGGAACCCGCGACCGAGGCGACGCAGCCCGCACCGGCTCCCGAAGCCGCACAGCCGGCGCCGGCCCCCGATGCTTCGACCCCGCCGGCGGCCGAACCCGCTCCTCCGGCTGGCGAAGCGACCACCGCGCAGGCCGCGCCGAGCGGCAGCGCCGCAACCCCGGCTCAGGTCGCCCAGATCGTCGATAAGGAGTTCCCCACTTATGACGCCGATTCGAGCGCCGAGCTCAGCGAAGTCGAATTCGCCGGCTGGATGAAAAAGCTGCGTGCCGCAAGCGAGCCGACGGTCGATGTCGAATCGGCCGAGGTCCAGACCTGGATCGGTCAGGCCTGGGGTGCTGCCGATGCCGACAAGAACGGCACCGTCAGCAAGGAAGAACTGACCGCGTTCCTGTCGCGCGGCGCGTAAGCGCCCCTGACTGGGTGGTGAAGCCGTCGGAGCGATCCGGCGGCTTCATCGCGTCCGGCCTTCACTCGGCCGGCTGTTTCACCGCGATGATCGTCAACCGATGTTCCTGTCCGCCGCGGTCGGGCCACATGATCGACTGGCCGGTACGCAGGCCGATGAGTCCCGCCCCGACCGGCGTCAGGATCGACACGCGTCCCGCCGCGATGTCGGCAAAGGCGGGGTAGACGAGTTCGACGGTGCGCTGGGTCCCGGTCTTTTCATCGGTGAAGGTCACCTCGGACCCCATGGTCACGACATTGGCGGCAATCTTGTCGCGGCTGCAGATCGACGCACGGTCGATCTCGCCGAGCAGCAGTTCGTAGATGCGGTTGAGTTCGTGTTGCTTGTGCAAGGCGAGTTCAGTGAGACGGTCGGCCTCGACGTCGATCATGTGGATCGCCGGGCGCGTGGTCCGGGCTTTGGCTTTGGTTTGGGTCATGGTGCGGACTTTCCGGATAAGGGCAGGCGCACGCAATCGTTCGCGCACGCGATCAAATTTGGTCGGAAATTTGCCCCGGGCTCGGGGCGAACGCGCCGGAACCCGGGGCTAGATGCCCGCGAGAAGTTGACCCCCGTGGAAACGGAAGCGGAGAAGGCCGCGTCGAATCTGCATAAGGGGATGATGTCCTGTGTGGCGGGGGAAGTCAAATCGCGGGTCTTGAGTCGGGATCCTAGAGCAATCCCATCGCGCGCATGCTGCGATAATCGGACCCGCCGATGATGATATGGTCGTGGAGGGTGATGCTCAGCTTCGCCGCCGCTGCCGCAATATCGCGGGTGATCGCAATATCCTGGCGGCTCGGTTCGGGGCTGCCGCTGGGATGGTTGTGGACGAGGATGATCGCCGCGGCGCCAAGCTCGAGCGCGCGCTTGACGACTTCGCGGGTGTAGATGGCGGACTGGTCGATTGATCCTTCGCTGACCAGTTCGTCGCGAATCAGCATGTTGCGCGTGTTGAGATAGAGGACGCGGACGCGCTCGATATCGAGCGGCCCCATGTCGGCACGCAGATAATCGAGCAGGGCATCCCAGCTGGACAATAGCGGCCGTTCGGCGAATTCGCCCCTTAGCATGCGCAGGCCGGTTGCCTGGACGACCTTGAGCGCCGCGATGGCGCCGTCGCCGAGCCCGTCGACACGGCGCAGCGCATCGGGGTCGGCGGCGATCAGCTGTGCCAGCGAGCCGAATTCGCGGAGCAGCGCCTTGGCGAGCGGCTTGGTGTCGCGGCGCGGGATGGCGAGGGCAAGCAGATATTCGACGAGTTCGTAATCGGCGAGCGCCTCGCCGCCGGTGTCGAGCAGCCGCGCGCGCAGCCGCGCGCGATGTCCCGTATGATCGGCGTCCCCCATGGATCCGGAATAGCAGCTTGTGGGGCGCACTCAACGGCCATAAGGTTTGTCGCATATGGCAACGTCCTGTCTTTTGCAGCCAATTGCGCCATTTCGGCGTTATCTTTCAGCAAAGGGCGGACCCGCCGGGGCGCATGAGGATCGAATAAAGGCGCCATGACCGACTCCGTCGAAACCGCCAGAATGGTCAGGCAGCGTCGCCGCATCAAGAAGCGCTGGCTGACCGGCGCGGCGCTCGCGGTGCTTGTCGGCGGGCTGTGGCTGGCGCGCGAGCCGATCGCCGACCGCTTCGTGCGCGAACAGCTCGATTCGCTGGGCGTACCCGCGACTTACGACATCGAAGAGATCGGTTTTCGTACCGAGCGCATTTCCAATGTCGTCATCGGCGACCCCAAACGCCCCGACCTGACCGCGAAGGTCGTCGAAATCTCGCTCGGTTACGGTTGGAGCGGGCCTTATGTTTCGACGATCACCGCCGATGGCGTGCGGCTGTACGGGCGGTTCGCGGACGGGCGGCTGTCGCTCGGCGCGCTCGACAAGTTTCGCGATCCCACGAGCACCGATCCCTTTGCGCTGCCCGACCTGTCGGCGGTGCTGACCGACGCGCGAGCGCGGGTCGAGACGCCGTGGGGCAATGTCGGCGCGACGCTGAACGGGCGCGGCCATCTGCAGCGCGATTTTTCGGGGACGCTGGCGCTGGTCGCCCCGACGATCGATGCGGGCGGATGCCGGGGGGATGCGATCAGTTTTTACGGCCCGCTGACGGTGCGTGACCTGAAACCGCGTCTGAAAGGACCGCTGCGCGGGCGCGAAGTGCGCTGCGCCGAGGAAAGCGTCGTCGCGCGCGCGCCGCAGGTCGCGCTCGACGTGACGCTGGGCGCCGACATGCTGAGCTGGGACGGCAAGGCCGATGCGGCGCTGGCCTCGCTCGTCTCCGGCCCGGCGCGCGCCGAGCGGGTGGCGTTGCTGGCCGGGTTCAAGGGTAATGCCGACAAGACCGCGCTGACCATCGACGGCGAGGCGCTGCGGTTGAGTGGACCCGAATTCGCCGCGAGCCGCGTCGACATCGACGCGACCGGCGAGGTCGGCAAAGCGGCACCCAAGCTTAAGGGCAGCATCGGCTTCGCGCGCGCTTCGGCCAGCGCCGGGCTGCGCCAGCGCATCGCCGCGAGTGCGAAGGGACTGGCCGGCAGTCCGGTCGGACCGCTGGGCTCCAAGGCCAGCGGAGCAGTGGCGCGGATGCTGGGCGACCTCGGCGGCAAGGCCGATTTTGCGCTGGCGGGCGAGGGCAAGACCGCACGTATCGAACTGATCGGGCTCGATCTGGTCAGCGAAAGCGGCGCGCGGCTGACGGGAGGCGCCGACAGCCGGATCGGCTATCTGTTCGCGGCCGCCGCGCCAGCTTTCGTCGTGCAGGGCCAATGGGCGTTCGGCGGTGGCGGACTGCCCGAAGGCACACTCGATCTCGACCGCCGCGCCGACGGCACGCTGTCCGGCCTGGCGCGGATTGAGCCCTATGTCGCCGAGGGTTCGCGGCTGGCGCTGGCGCCGGTGCGCTTCTCTGGCGGGGCAGGCGGGATGATGCGCTTTGCAACGGTGGCCGAACTCACCGGTCCGCTCGCGGGCGGGCGTGTCGAGCGATTGCGCGTGCCGATCGACGGCGTGCTGGCGCCGACCGGGGCGCTGGCGCTGAGCGGCGGCTGCACCAGGATCGCCGCCGACCGTATCGACGTCAGCGGCTTCCGGCTCGCCGGGCCGGCGGTCGACTTGTGCAGCCGCGCAGGCCAGCCCCTGCTCGCGGCGGGTCCCGACGGGCTGCGCGGACAGATCCGCATGCCGCGGCTGGCGCTGCGCGGGACGAGCGGGACCTCGCCCTTCTCGCTGGCGTCCGGGGCCGGCGAGTTCGACCTGGCGACGATGCGCTGGTCGCTGGCGGGCGCCGATGTGCGGCTGGGCGAAGGCGAGGGCGTCACCCGGTTCAGCGCCGAACGGATCACCGGCGCGTCGACGCCGAAGGGTCTCGCGGGCGACCTCGTCGGCGCGGCAGGCAAGATCGGCGCGGTGCCGCTCGACATGAGCGAGATCGGCGGGCGCTGGACCTGGACCGGCGGCGTGCTCGGGCTCGACGGGTCGATCGTCGTGACCGACGCGCTGCCCGAACCCGACGCGCGCTTCTTCCCGCTGATCAGTACCAACGCGGCGCTGCGCTTCGCCGAGGGCCGGATCGACGCGACCGCGGGCTTCGCCGAACGGCGGAGCGGCGCGCATGTGCTCGACACCGTGATTCGGCACGAACTCGGCAGTGGAACCGGATTTGCCGATCTGAAGGTTCCCGAATTGCGCTTTGGCGACACTTTTCAGCCCGACCAACTCACCCGCCTCGCGCTGGGCGTCGTCGCCAATGTGCAGGGATCGGTGGTCGGCGATGGCCGGATCGACTGGTCGCCCGCCGGGGTGACGAGCCGCGGCACCTTTGCGACCGCGAACAGCAATCTCGCCGCCGCCTTTGGTCCGGTCACCGGCGCGACGACGACGCTGACCTTCGACGACCTGATCGGTCTCCATTCCGCGCCGAACCAGAAGGTCCGGCTCGCCGAGCTCAATCCGGGAATTCCGGTGAAGGACGGCGAGATCGAATATCAGCTGCTCGGCGACAATCGGGTGCGGATTCAAGGCGGCAGCTGGCCCTTTGCCGGCGGCACGCTCGAGCTGCATCCGACGACGCTCAATTTCAACGCCGACCAGCCGCGACGGCTGACCTTCGATCTCGTCGGGGTCGATGCCGCGATCTTCCTGCAGAATTTCGGGTTTGAAAATATCAACGCGACGGGCAAGTTCGACGGCACGCTGCCGGTCGAGTTCGACGGGCTCGGCGGACGGATCGTCGGCGGCCGCATCGACGCGCGCGATGGCGGCGGAACGCTGGCCTATGTCGGCGAGCTGACCAACCACGACCTTGGCGTGATGGCCAATTTTGCCTTCGGGGCGCTGCGCAGCCTCAAATATGACGACCTCACCATCATCCTCAACGGCGACCTCGACGGCGAGATGGTCACCGACATCCGCTTCGGCGGCATCGGGCAGGGCGAAGGCGCGACGCAGAACTTCATCACGCGCCAGGTCGCCAAGCTGCCGCTCGTGTTCAACATCAAGATTCAGGCGCCGTTCCGCCAGTTGATCACATCGGCCAAGGGCTTTTATGATCCGACGGTCTATATCGAACAGAATCTGCCGGCGCTGATGCAGGCGCAGGAAGACGCCAAAGCCGCCGCCGCGAAAAATTCGACCGTTCAGCCTCCAGCAAGCGAGCCCGTGCAATGAAGAGAACAAGAAGTGAAGCGAGGAGGCGGGCCGGGATCGGTCGGTGTCTTGCGGTAACGATCGGCGCGGCGGCCCTCACCGGCTGCGTGCAGATCGAAACCCCCGACAAGCCGATCGAGATCAACCTGAATATCAACATCAAGCAGGAAATCGTGTACCGGCTTGATGGAGATGCCAAAAAGCTGATCGAACAGAATAGCTCGATATTCTGACAGGGAAAAAATATGATGACGAAGATTTGGAAACCCACCGGAATTGCGATGGCCGCCCTGGCCGCGACCGCCGCCGTGGCGCTGATGGTGCCCGCGGCGATGGCGCAGCGCGACCCCGCTTATGAGGCCGCCCGTTCGGCAGGGCAGGTCGGCGAGCAACCCGACGGCTATCTCGGCTATGCCTCGACCCCGACCCCGGCGGTCCGCGCGATCGTCGACGACATCAATATCAAGCGCAAGGCCGCCTACACCAGCGGGGCCCCGGCAGGCAGCACGGTCGAACAGTTCGCCTTCGTCACCGGTTGCAATTTGATCGCCAAGACCAAGCCGGGCGAGAAATATATGGCGCCCGACAAGAGCTGGAAGACCCGCGACGCCGGCGCGCCGGTTCGCGATTCGCGCTGCCCCTGATTTTTCGGAACGACAAGGGCGCCTGCGGGCGTCACATGCCGCCGCGCCCCTAAACGCGGCGGCATTTTTGTGCGCCCGCCCGGCGCCATTTTTGTGCAGTTGCGCACAAGCATTGACTTAATGGGGCGTCATTCCTAAACGGACCGCGCCTTAGGGGTCCCCCGATTTTTCGGGCCTTTTTTCGCAGGCGGAACCGGAGCTTTCCGGCGCTGTTTCAGGAGGATGGCGGGAAATGACGGGGAACGGCAGCGATCCGGAACCAGCTTCGGAGGATTCGCGCCTGGTCTCGCTCGAAGAGCGATTGGACCGGGCCGAAGCCGCAGAAGCAAAACGGAACGCGGTGAACGCCGGACCGGAGACCGATGCCAATTACAAGCTCGGTAACCGCGTATTGGCGGAATTGCTGGGCGGCATCGGTGGCGGCGCGTTGGTCGGTTGGACGATCGATCATTTTGCCGGCACTGCGCCCTGGGGTCTGTTGGTGGTGCTGTTCCTCGGAGTGGCGGTCGCCTTCAGGAACATATTTCGAATTGCCAATATTCGGCCGACAAAGCCGGATTGAAGCTGGTTTGACTGGGATTTAGGCGAGGTATCGCGTGGCGGATCAAGGTAAAGTGGACCCGATGCACCAGTTCGAGGTGCAGAAGATGTTCGACATGTTCCATGTCGGGGGTCACGAGGTCGCTTTCACGACGAGTGCGATGTGGATGATCGTCGCCGGCCTGCTTTTGTGGGTGTTCATGATCGGCGGCATGAAGCGTCAGCTCGTCCCCGGTCGCTGGCAGGTCGCGGTCGAGGGTTTCACCGGCTTCATCTCCAGCATGATGAACGCGAATATCGGCCCCGAAGGCCGCAAATATACGCCCTATGTCTTCTCGCTCTTCATGTTCATCCTGATGCTCAACCTCATCGGCCTCGCGCCGCTCGGGCTGTTCGGCGTCCATCCCTTCACCGTGACGAGCCATTTCACGATCACCGGTTTCCTCGCGATCCTCAGCTTCGCGATCGTGCTGATCGTCGGTTTCTGGCGCCACGGCCTGCATTTCTTCTCGCTCTTCGTCCCGCACGGCACGCCCTGGTGGCTGTTGTGGCTGATCCCGGTGATCGAACTCGTGTCGTTCATGGTCCGCCCGTTCAGCCTCGCGCTGCGACTGTTCGTCGCGATGACCGCCGGTCACGTACTGATGAAGGTGTTCGCTTCGTTCATCATCGATGGTCTGGCCGCGAGCCCGGCGATCGGCATCGGCGTCGGCATCCCCAGCATGGCGCTGATGGTCGGCATCAGCGGGCTCGAGCTGCTGGTCGCGGGTATCCAGGCCTATGTTTTCGCGTTGCTCACGTCGCTCTATCTGAACGACGCGATCAACCTGCACTGATTTTTCAACCGTTTAACTAACGTTTTTCCCAAGGAGTTTATACAATGGACGTTCAAGCAGCTTCGCTCATCGGTGCCGGTCTGGCCGCCATCGGCGCCGGTATGGCCGCCATCGGTGTGGGCAATGTGTTCGGCAGCTTCCTCGAAAGCGCGCTTCGCAATCCGGCAGCTGCCGACGGCCAGCAGGGCCGCCTGTTCATCGGCTTCGCGGCTGCCGAACTTCTCGGTCTGCTGTCGTTCCTGATCGCGATCCTGCTGTACCTCAAGGCAGCCTGATTTCGTCGGCGGAGCGGGCGTTTCGGCGCCCGCCCCGCGACCGCTTTCCTCTTTGTTCGTTGAGATAGTCCATGCCTCAGATCAGCCAATTCGCTGAAAACTGGTATGCCGCATCGCAGATTTTCTGGGTGCTGCTGACCTTCGGCTTCGTTTTCCTTGTCATCGGCCGCGGCATGCTGCCGAAGATCGAGGCGACGGTGGATGCGCGCGACCGCAAGGTCGCCGACGATCTCGCGGCGGCAAAGGCGGCGCATGCCGCCGCCGACAACCTCGAGGAAAGCTATCGCCAGCAAAGCGACGCCAGCCGCGCCGCGGCGCAAAAGGCGGTGGCCGACGCCAAGGACAAGGCCGCGAAGGACGCCGAAAAGCGTCTCGCCAAGGTCGATGCCGAACTGGCGGACAAGCTGGGTGCGGCCGAAGCCGATATTTCGGCGGCGCGCACCTCGGCGATGGCCGAGATCGAATCGGTCGCGGCCGAGGCGGCGACCGACCTGGTCGCCAAGCTGTCGGGCGTGAAGATCGGCGCGGCGGATGCCAAGTCGGCGGTGAAGGCGGTGCTCCATGGCTAATCTTGCTCTGATCCTGTCCGAAGCCGCGGGCGAGACGCACGTCGAACCGGCGTCGTTCGGTTTCATCGA
>Ga0247823_10004347_pt1 | contig 11364 bp, 13 predicted proteins | sample 13C_PalmiticAcid_2_FD_192426 | JGI IMG/M metagenome (GOLD analysis project Ga0247823, IMG submission 192426) | Soil microbial communities from agricultural site in Penn Yan, New York, United States - 13C_PalmiticAcid_Day30 | ecosystem: Environmental > Terrestrial > Soil > Agricultural land...
CTTAGAGCTGGTTTTCGATCATCAGGTAATCGGTGCGGTTGTTGTCCGACAGTTTACCTGGCTCGTATTGTTTCAGGGAATCGAGGTTGGCTTTCGCAAAATCCAGTTCGCGCTGGCGGCCGGCGGCATCGGGCACGACCAGTACGCTATCATATTTGTGGTAACCCTGGCTGCTGGCCCAACCGGGATATACTTTCCAGAGATTGGTTACAAAATTTTCCTTGTAGGTATCGAACCGCTGGTTCAGGTCACCTTTGGCCGTTTCGGTACCGGCATTGCCCCCGCAGGAGGCCAGCACAGCACCCATCAGCGCTGCGGTGATTACAGATTTTGTACGGATGTGCATCATGGATGTATTTATTTCCGCTGGGCGGAAGGCGTTTCGTTGAAGCAACTAAAATACACATTGTCGAGTTCACCTTCGAAATAAATAGCCCGGCCCTGGCGGCAAATGGCAGCGCACTGCTCTTTGTATTTTTCCTGCGCGCCCTCGGCATCGATCATCGTACAGGCCCTGGCAAAAGCCCGGATATTGGATTGCAGCAGTGCGGGCAACAGGTAATCATACTTGTCGGCAAACAAACCGGTTTCGGCTACGCGGTACAGCAGCAGACTGATGATGTCTTCTTTATAAATGGAAATGATTTCAAAATCGGTAATGATTTTGTTGAGTCGCGAAGCCTTGGGATTGCGGCGTTTGCCCTTGGCAGTATGAAACTGTCCGGCGATCTTTTTACGCACCTGCTCCACATAAGCCGAGGTATCGCCGGTGAGATCGATCTGGAAATAATCTTTCACCACCTCAAACTTGTCGCAGATCTTTTCGATCTCGTCAATCAATTCTTCCTTGGTCAGCTCCTGGAGGAGTTTGGTGAGATTCGATTTTCGTTTCATGGCGGGAAGGTAAGGACATCCTTGCCAAAAAATCGGGGAAAAGATAACCGGCTTACCTCACCCCGCCTAATTCTTTTGACTCAGCTGCGATATCACCATCCGGATGCGTTCGCGCTCTTCGGCCGACAGAAAGGCGGGCACCAGCTCGGTGATGTTGATGCGGAGCAAGCGGCTGATGATGACCAAATCGCGGAGGGTAAAAGGCTTCACGCCGTTCATCAGCTCCGACATGTGTGTTTTGCTTTTATGCCCCAGGATAGCCGCCAGGTTTTCCTGCGTCAATCCGTGTGCCTTTAACTTCTGGCGGATTTTGTTTTTCCGGTTTTTGAGGAAGATGATTTCCTGCGCTGAAATGATTTCGGTGTTCTCGTTTTCCGGTGTTGTTTCGTGTGTGTTCATTCCTTTGTTTCTCTGACTGCTTTATTATTTCCGATCCACTATTCTGATAGAGTGCAGGAATAAAACTAATAAAAGGTTCGGAACCAATCCGAACATAATTTATTCGCACCAGAGTAGGTTATAAAAAAACAGCCCTCCCTTGCGGAAGAGCTGCACACGAACTCATCGGTAGCCTTTCATGAACGAAAGACGATTAGTAGAAACGAACACTAGGACAATAGGCGTTGCCTCAAACATCACCAAAGAATGAGGCAACTATTGTTGCTGCAATATTAACGGTTGCAAACCATCTGCGGTACCGTTAAAAAACGGTATTTTAAAAATTCACTACTATTGCACCCATTCTTTTAACCAATAACTTATATGAACCAGGTATTAGACAACCTCAAATATTTTTCGAAGCTTTCGGCTACGGCAGCAATCAGTTTTCTGAAGATCAACCTGCTGGGTGCTTTTTCTACTGTATTGTCGGCTATTATTGGTATTTACCTGTCGTCCAAAGGCATTGATGCAGGGCACTCCGCTCATGTGAGTGCTGCGCCCTGGCTGGTGATGGTGTTTGCGGCACGCCCTATCGGAACTGTGCTCATGGGACTGGTATTGGTAGCCAGTCCGTTCCTGTTTTTTATGCTGGGCAATAAATACACCATCCTGAAAATTGCACACAGACTGTTGAACGATAAAGCCGGCAAACTGATTTATCCGCTGCTCGATAAAGTATTTGAACAGGTGAAACAAAAGCAACCCGACCTGCTGCGCAAAGGCGCCAGTTATTCCATGCTGAAACTGAAAATGCTGCACGAGGTAAAAAACGGCGATGGCAACAAATGGGTGAAACGCCTGGTAGCGATGGGCATCAGCAAAATACAGCTCGACGAAGTAGATTTCAACCGCGAAGACCTGAGCTTTGCCGATATCATCAAAGACAAGATCATCGATGCTTTGCAAAACCTGGCACAACCTTCTACCAAGCTGGTGTGGCTGTGGATAGCCGTGCAATGGCTGGTGGTGATTTTGATTGGATGTAAGGTGATTTAATTGTTTCCCCCCTTCACTCCCTGTTATGAAATTCTGGGAACTGGTTTCCATATTCCGGTCAGAAGAAGACCTGTTGCAGCAAGTGCTGCTGGTGCCTGAATGGGCTGTGTGGCTGGTGCACTACCAACATTTCCACGAATTGGTATCGTTACAACAACGCGACATACTGGATACAGCAGTACCCACGGCCCTCGCCAGCACAGTAGCTTATAAAAGCAAGCTCCGATTCTGGATTTATTTTGAGCGCTCCCCTGCGATCTTAACCAGCATTGCACCACCATCAGAAAATGAGGAAGTGCAGCAAATGCATGCCGCCGAAGCATGGGTAAGATTTGGAGGTAGTGCTATGGAAGAAGCGCTGGAATATGGCAGTACACCAGTGTATCCGGTACCGCTGTACAATGAGGTGCAAATTCTGAATGTTTTTACACTAACCGGCAGCGGCACTCTGGCCTATATACGAACAGGAAAACTGAGACTTGAAGCCGGAGACCAACTGATGACCCTCAACGGACAACACAGCTGGGAAGTGGGAAGTAAACCTACCTTCTTTTTACCACACAAGGCTTACCTACGCCTGCAAAACCAGGAAAAACAAAGCATCTTTCAATTCATCATTAAGCCATTGACAGGGCAAGACAAACCTGAAGAAGGCATGATACTCCGGATAAATAAACAGGGTTAGACTTGCCACTACCCCCCATACATCTTCCGCAGCATCCCATACAATTCCGGATGCTGCTGCTGCATCAGATCGGGACGGGTAAAATAATATTCGCTGGTAACGGCCAGGAACTCTGCCGGACTTTCAAAAGCATAAGGATCGATATCACCGGGGGTAAGAGAGGTTTGCTGCATCGTTTCCATCCATGACCTTACGTCGTTTTCGGGCACCAGTGTTAACGGCAGCCCATCAATGTTACCATCGGCCTGGTCGAGCACATGGATGAATTCGTGGATGGCTACATTGGAGGGTTTTTGCTGCAAAATATCTTCCCACAACACATTGCGGGCCAAGTACACTACCCCGGTGCGGCTGCCGGTACCGGTTAGTCCGGCGGTATAGCGGTGCTGTCCTTCGCTGTCGGCAAAGCTGCCAAAGGTGGAGGGATGCACAATCACCTCCCGCAACTGCGGATAAATCCAGTTGTGCAGGTGAAAGACCGGCATGATAGCACTGGCGGCAATGAAAATATAGTCGCGCTCTACCGGCATAAAATCTACCGCTATGATCTGAACCCGGTACAGAAAAGCTTCCATCAATCCGCGAAAATGCTGCTGTTGTGCGTCGGTCAGGTTCCTGTAAAACAGCAGGTGCTGCTGCAACACCTCGTGCCAGTGATCTGGGTCCCAGCCAGATTCAGGTACCCGTAGCCGGTGCACCTCCTTTAATGCCTGGGTACGCAACTGCATAGGATTGGGCCGGCGAAAAGGGGTGCCATACACTTCATCGCGCGCATTAGCGAGCGCGTAAAAAAATGCAGTGCTTGCAGCAAACAATATGATGGCAAAGAAGACCGTCATACGCCTTACCCGTGATAAACCCTGGACGCAACAATCAATCCGTCGCGGATTTCCAGCACCTCGGCTACCAGCATATCCGCTTCGCCGGGCACCTGTCGGATGTATTCCATGAACACCCGGTGACTGTTGGCGGTGAGGGAAGTTACTTTGTAATGCAACTCAGGCAAACGGTCGAAGGCATCCTGCCACCAGGCGCGCAAAGCAGCTTTGCCACTCACCAATCCGCCGGTTTCGGGCTGGCGTATTTTCAGTTTGGGGCTGTAATGTTCTGCTTCGTCGTGGTACAACGCCAGCAGGTCTTCAAGCTGGTGTTCGTTAAAGGCCTGGAACCAGCGCAGGGCAATGGCTTCGTGCTGTGCAATCTGTTGCATATCTCGGTTTGTACTCCCAAGATAAAAATTAAAGCCCTAAGCGTCAGGCTTCCTTGCTCCAGAAATCATAATAGTTGAACCATTGCAGCGGGTACTGTCGCACTTTCACATGCAGCTCGCCAATGTAGTCGTTCAGCATGCGGTCCATTTCGGTACGGGCATTGCCGTACTCGCAAATAGGAGAAGAGAAGAAATGATAGTGTGTAGCCGATTCCTTAAAGGCAAACACATAACTCACCGGCGCACGAAGTTTGGTGCTGATAGCAAACGGTCCCAGCGGAAAACGGGCTTCATCGCCCAGGAAAGCGGCCTCGATGCTGCGGCTGCCTTCGGTAAAACGATCGGCATGCATACACACCAGTTCGTTGCGTTTGAGGGCATCGGCGATGGCATAAATATGGCTCAGGTCGTTGCCAATACCAATGATATTGAAGCTGAACGGACCTTTCACCTGGTCGAGGTACTGCTTCAGTTTCTCCTTTTCGCCTTCGTACATCACAATGTTCACCTTGGCTTCAAGACGCTTGAGCAGGTGACCGGCAATCTCCCAGTTGCCCAGGTGGGCGCTGATGAGCATCCCGCCCTTGCCGTTGCGGACCATCTGGCGCAGGTTGTCTTCGCCGTCAAAATCGAAGGTAAAATTATTGTCTACACCGCTCATCACCACGATCCGGTCAATGAGGGTTTGCCCAAAAACATAATAGTTCCGGTACAGCGCAAAGATGGCCTTGAGCGGCCCCCAGCCCAGCTTTTGGGTGAAATAGGCATACATGTGGCGCGACGATTGCCAGGCAAACAGCCAGTAATACGCAGCCACGAAGTACAATAAAAAATATGCCGGACGAACGCCGGCATGTTGAAGTAATCCTACAAATATCCTGTAACCCAGTCTGTTTCCTTTGGACTGGCCACGCCATTTTGCCATCAGGCAGAAACTTTACTGTTTACCTTTTCGGTTACGTAGTTGTAAAAATCCTGTACGGTGATCATACCCTGAAAATCTTCGGGTTTCACCTTAAAGCCAAAATTGCTTTCGATCACCACCACCAGGTCGATATAATCCAGGCTATCGAGATCAAGTGTCTTTTTGAGGTCAGCATCGGGCGTAATAGCTTCCGGTTCCACCTCAAAATCATCTACCATAAAAGCATTGATACGCTCAATAATCTGCTGTTCTGACATATACAAAGTTGATTTTACTTTTTCCACTTTTGAACGATCAGGGAGGAGTTGGTACCTCCAAAACCGAACGAATTAGACAAAAATAGGTCAAATTCCTGATTAATCGTAGCGGTGGCTATTTTCAGCTTCGCCGAATCCTCGTCGGGATTCTCGAGGTTAATATTGGGCGCAATGAAGCCGTTCTGCATCATGAGCATGCTGTACACTACCTCACTGGCGCCTGCCATCCAGCACTCATGCCCGGTCATGCTTTTGGTAGAGCTTACCCAGGGCTGGCTGCCGCCAAACACTTCAAAGAGGGCTTTGGCTTCGCTGGCATCACCGGCTGGCGTAGAAGTAGCATGGGCATTGATATACGGAATGTCTTTGGCTTGTAAACCCGCATCTTTCAATGCCTTTTGCAGCGAACGTACCGGTCCTTCTACGCTGGGGTTGGAAATATGCCCCCCGTTGGAAGAAAACCCGTACCCGATCACCTCGGCAAGGATATTGGCGCCGCGGGCCTGGGCACTTTCAAGGCTTTCAAGGATTACCGTAGCTGCACCTCCGCCCGGAACCAGTCCATCGCGGTCGCGGTCGAAGGGGCGTGATGCCCTGGCCGGATCGTCTTCCCTGGTAGAGAACACCGATAGCGCGTCAAAGTTCGGCATGCTGTAGATATTGGTTTCCTGGGCACCTCCGCAGATCACCGTATCCTGCAAACCATTTTTGATGAACATATACCCCATACCGATGGAGTGCGAACCACTTGCGCAGGCTGCGCTGATGGTAAAATTGATGCCTTTGAGCTTGAAAATCGTAGCCAGGTTCATGGTCACTGTGCTGTTGAGCACCTGGAATACCGAACCCGAGCCCAGGAGCGTGGTATCCTTTTTCTCACGAATGAGGTCCATCCCTTCAATCACTGCCTGGGCCGAACTGTCGTTGCCGTAAATAATGCCCACCTCGTTGCGATCCAGGAAATCCTGGTCGAGACCCGCATTCTGCAATGCTTCTACCGTAGCCACATACGCATAATCGGCCTCTTCAGGCATCATGATGCGCGCACGGCGGTCAAGAATTCCTTTAAGATTGGGACGCTCCACATAACCGGTCAATCCTGAGCGATAGCCCATTTCCTTGCGCCGGGGATCGAAAATGATACCCGAGCGACCCACGAACAACGAATCCTTTACCTCTGCCAGGTTCTTACCCAGACAGCTGTAAATTCCCAATCCTGTTATGACTACTCTGTTTGACATGTTTGCTGTTTTGAGCTGTTAGCTATTAGCTTCGAGCTATTAGCCAGAGGGCTATCTTCTTTTGCCGATAGCTGGTAGCTAGCAGCTAATCGCTATTTAAGTATATAACCCTCCATTAATCGAAACCACCTGCCCGGTAATATACGCGGCATCTTTTGACGCCAGGAAGCCTACCAGGGCGGCTACTTCTTCGGGATTGCCGAAGCGTTTTACGGGCACAATGGCGGCCAGTTCTTTTTCGTCGAGGTCGGAGGTCATATCGGTTTTGATGAAACCCGGTGCTACGGCGTTTACGGTTACATTACGTTTGGCTACTTCCTGGGCCAGGGCCTTGGTGGCACCAATCATACCGGCTTTGGCAGCGCTGTAGTTGGTTTGCCCGGGCATACCCTTGATGCCGGAGAGCGATACCAGGTTGATCACCCGGCCGTAACGGTTCATCAGCATCGGGTTCAGCACTTTACGGGTAACGTAAAACATACCATTGAGGCTCGTGTCCATCACGCTCGTCCACTGCTCATCGCTCATGAACGACAGCAGCGTATCTTTCCGCACACCGGCATTGTTCACCAGCACTTCGATCACCGCGTTGGGATGGCTTTCCATCCACTGGTCCAGCTTCGATTCCAGACCCGCCTGATCGGCTACGTCAAACTGTATAATTTCTGCCTGCACGCCCTGCTCCTCTACCATCGCTTTGGTATTGAGCGCTTCGGCCTCGTTTCCTTTATAATTGATGAGCACATGATAGCCCATGGCAGCCAGTTTGATGCAAACCGCCCTTCCTATTCCCCTCGAACCTCCTGTTACCAGTGCATATTTCTCTTTACTCATACCTTTCGTTTCTGTTGCTAATGTTATATAAAACCGCCTTGGCCTGCTTATTCAAAGAAGTTGTAGCGGTTGGCAATGATGAGTTCCTTCACATTCTGCAAGTCCACATACCTCGGATCGTCACCAATGAATTTAGGGAACACCGCCCGCACTTTATCGTACACTTCTTTGCCCATAGGTGAAAGACGGTGAGCTACCTCGCGGTAATCGATCGCCTGCACAATGGTCATCAGGTGCACGGCCATTACTTCAAACGCATTTTCGATCACCTTGTGGCAAATGAGGGCGCTGTTGCAACCCATGCTCACGATATCCTGGTTGTCGTTGTTGTTGGGAATACTGTGTACATACATCGGGTTGCTCAACATCTGGTTTTCGGCCACGGTGCTGGTAGCGGTGTATTGCACACCCTGCATACCAAAATTGAGTCCCAGCACACCCAGGTTCACAAACGGGGGCAGCATGCGGTTCAGGTTATGGTTGAGCAGGTAATTGAGCTGGCGCTCGGCGAGCATGCTCAGTTTGGTGATGGCAATTTTTACCTTGTCCATTTCGAGCGATACATAATCGCCGTGGAAATTACCACCATGGAAAATATTGTTGGCCGCCGGATCGATGATCGGGTTATCATTCACAGAGTTGAATTCTTCTACCAGTACTTTTTCGGCAAAGCGCAGGGTGTCCAGCACGGGGCCCATGATTTGCGGCGTGCAGCGCAGGGAATAGTATTCCTGCACTTTATCTTCCAGCACCCGCTCCGTCACTTCTTTTTCGTAGAGGTGCTCATGGCGTTTTTTCATGAGTTTGCTACCCTTCATCACTTTGCGCATGGCCGCTGCAATCTGGTTTTGGCCATCGTGCAGTTTGACCTGGTTCAGTTCTTTGGAGAACGAATCGTCATATGCCTCTACCAGTTCGTTGATCATAGCGCTCATGATGATTTCCCAACTCAGCAGCTGGTAAGCCTGCAACAGGTTCACCAGTCCCACACCGGTCATGGCCGAAGTACCGTTCAGGATAGCCAATCCTTCCCGGATGTGCATTTCCAGCGGTTTGATGTCCAGCTTTTTGAACACTTTGGCGGTAGACTGGCGTTTGCCTTCGTACACCACTTCGCCCTCGCCGATAAGTACCAGCGCCAGGTGTGCCAGCTGCACGAGATCGCCACTGGCTCCTACACCACCATGCTGGAAAATGCAGGGGTACACTTCTTTATTGATCAGATCCTTGAGCAGCACCACTACATCCTGGTGAATGCCGCTGTGGGCACGCATCAGGGTATTGAGGCGGGCTACCATCATCGCTTTGGTGTGCATGGGTTCCAGCAAGCGGCCGGTGCCCGAAGCATGGCTGCGGATGAGGTTAAACTGCAGCTGCTTGCGATCGGCATCGTCGATCTTGTATTGTGCCATAGGGCCAAAACCGGTGTTGATGCCATAGATCAGCTTATTCTTTGAAAAATCTTTCAGGAATTTATAGCAGCCATCGACCGCCTTCAATGCGTCCATGGTGAGATCAACCTGCTGTTGCTCAAATACAATCTGCCTGATGTCTGCCAGGCCACTCATCTTTCCGCCTATTTTTACCATTACTGCTTTTTCCGTTTTGAGGTGCAAATTTATAAAATAGATTTAGGTATAATGTGAGGTTTTTAAAACCCAGTATTGGCGCACATTTCAGCCCTTACCGGATAGCACTATGCAGTAATGATGCCGGTTTCGTTTCCTTTTTACAAATTTGTGGCCTGATTGTTGGCTTGTTGCTCAATCGGACTGTAACTGTACCTGATAAATATTTCGTAATTTTTACACATAAACCTCACCCAAATTCCTGCCCCATGACCAGAAAATATGCCCTGGCCGCAATGATCGGGCTCACGCTTGCCCTCAACGCCTGCCACTCCGCTAAAAAAAGCACCAAAAACCCCGATCCGGCCCATAACAGCCAGAACGCGCTGGACTACACCGGCATCTACACCGGTGTGCTGCCTTGTGCTGATTGCAGCGGCATCCTTACCTCCATTGCCCTGAACCAGGATGGCAGCTTTGAAAAGCGCACCCGCTACGAAGGCAAGTCCGAAGAAATCATGGCTACCCGCGGCAAATACGAATGGAACGCTTCCAAAACAGGGGTGTTACTCCACGAAGAAGGCAGCAGTCAACCAGCCCAGCAATACAAAGTAGGCGAAAACAAACTGATCCAGCTCGATATGAGCGGCCAGCCCATTACCGGCAACCTGGCTGCGCAGTACGAACTGAGCAAAGTCTCTTCCGATATCCTGAATGTGCATTGGAAACTGATCGAGGTGAACGGGAAACCGGTGAAATCATCCGCCTCCACCCGCAAGGAACCAGATATGACGCTGGACTCAAAGAGCATGCGCGCATCGGGCAATGGCAGCTGCAACGGCTACTCGGGCAGTTACATCCTCCGCCCCGGCAACCGTATCAGCTTTTCGAGCATGATCTCTACCATGATGGCCTGTGAAGACATGAGCATCGAAAACGCCCTGCACAAAGCATTGGGCACTGCCGACAATTATTCGATCAACGCTACCAAAGATACCCTGTCGCTCAACAAAGCGAGGATGGCGCCATTGGCCAGGTTTGCAAAGGTGAAATAGCTTTCAAGCGCAGCGGTAGCTAAGGCTTTACATTTGTACTGCGCTTCGGCTTTGCTAGCGGCAATCGGGCTTTCTGTCACTTTTTTTGCGGAAAAAAGTAACCCAAAAAGCTGTCCGAAAACAATGACAACGGTTTTCGGAGGCTTCCCTGATTCAGCTACAGCACTACTGCGGCTTTGGCTAAACGCCCTGATTCATTTCTGAAAACTGATTTCATTTATAACAAAAGGGCTGATCCGGTTGGATCAGCCCTTTTGTATGAAGGTGATGAGAATTTCGATTATTTCCCTTGCAACAGGTTGTAATACTGGTCCACTTTTTCTTTGAAATAAGGTTTTAAAGTAGCCGGTGCGGTGCGGTATACATCGATGGCCGACTGCCTGTTTTTCAGAAAATCCTGCAAGGCGGGTGGTATAGACCGGGGCAGCTCTTTGGCTACATTGGATTGGCGTTTGTTGTCTTCTTCCTGCTGGCGGGTGGCATCCTGGGCCTGGAGCAGGCGGGTGAGGATGTCCTGCTGGCGGCGCATCATCTGTTCGGTAAGGCGGCGGTTCACCAGGTCGGTTTCGTTGCGGTCCATGTCCTGGGCCAGCTGGTTGAGTAGTACGCTGTTGCCTTTGCCGTTTTTAATGAGGTCCTGGTTCAGCTGCTGCAATTGTTTGCGGATAGCCGCCTGTTGAGCTGCCATGCGGGCCAGTTCTTCGGCGCTGCCGTATTCACCGCCATTGCCTTGCTGTCCCTGCTGACCAGACTGGCCGGGCTGCTGTTGTCCCTGCTGACCGGGTTTGCCCTGGCCGCGGTTCATCATCTGCTGCATACCCTGGCCCAGCTGTTGCTGTTTGGTCATGATATCGCTGAGTTGTTTACCATTTCCGGGTTTGGGCTTGCCCGACTGACCGGGTTTGCTGCAACTGCCGGAGCTTTGCATTTTCATAGCCTGGCTTTGCATGCTCATGAGGTTTTGCAGCAGTTCGTTCAGCATCAGCGCCAGGTTGTTGGTACCTGTCATGATGTATTGCTGGCTGGTAAGTGCCCTGCCGGTGTTGCGGGCTTCAAGTCCCTGGATGGTATTTTCCATGTGCTGCTTGATGTCGGCCGTTTCTTTGTTCACAGTCGGAGCCAGCTGGAATACCCTTTTGCTGAGCACAAACAAACTATCGGCAATCATTTCCGAAGTATTGAGCAGTTTTTGCTGGCGACGGCTTATTTCCACATATCCGGGTGCGTTGGGAGGCGTGGTGCGCAGCGTGTTCATTAC
>Ga0247823_10004348_pt1 | contig 11364 bp, 9 predicted proteins | sample 13C_PalmiticAcid_2_FD_192426 | JGI IMG/M metagenome (GOLD analysis project Ga0247823, IMG submission 192426) | Soil microbial communities from agricultural site in Penn Yan, New York, United States - 13C_PalmiticAcid_Day30 | ecosystem: Environmental > Terrestrial > Soil > Agricultural land...
GTGAGGGAACGCCCGGCGGCGAGCACCTTCGGATCGCAATCTCGTAGGCAGTGAGCGGGTTACCCATCGAGAGCAGGACGGCTGCAGCCTTGTCGAGCGGAACGTTGGGCGGCAACTTGCCTGTGCATTGCAGTCTCTGCGTGAACAGGCTTTGCTCTGCTGAACCCATCCACTTTGCCCACGGCGCAGGCTGTAGTTTGTCGCCGTCGAGCAGCCCGTACGTCAGTTGCCGCTGCGGCGGGTTCGGACCGTCGCCCGGCACCGACTCCACCACATACAGCCGAGCATCTTTGAAGAGGATTTCAGTCGCCGGCTGACGCAGTTCCTGCACACCCACGTGGATCGAGCCAATCAAGGTGCTGATCTTGCCGTTCGGTGCGGTCACCTTGAGCGCCGGCACGCCGCCGACCTGTACCGCGGCACCAGCGGTCAACGCGTTCGCGCACAGGAACGCCGCCGCGACCAACGTCAAAGCTCTGTTGTGCATCGTCATGTTCTCTGGATCTCCCGTGTAAAGGAATACGGTGTATCCGGCCCCGCCTGCTCCCGAAATCCCTAGTCGGAATCCCTAGATGAACAACAACAAAAGCGGACTCTTTTCGAGGTGACGAGGTGACGAGGTGACGAGGTGACGAGGTGACGAGATTCGGCCGTTAAAACACAGCGCACCGGTGCGATGATTACGCCGCAATGCAGACACCCGTATCGCTCTTGGTTGATGATCATGTCGGCGGTCCGGTTCGCCGGATCGGTGTGCAAACCCGTAGCGTCACAGGCACGTTGCCTGATGGCAATCGCTACGAGTCCACACTCGAACGCGACCTCATGCTGCTGCTGCAGTTTGAGCGCAGGGTCGCAAAGTTCTATCCGCAGCCGCTCACCCTCACGTTCAACGACGCGCAAGGCTCGCCTCGCAAGTACACGCCCGATGGCTTGGTGGAGTGGCTGCCGGACGCAGCGGGCGTGACGCTTCCACCGCTCCTTGTCGAGGTGAAGTACCGCGAGGCGTTCGTCAACGACTGGCGCATGTGGCGAATGCGAGCGAGGGCTGCACAGGTTTACGCAAGGGAGCGGGGATGGACGTTCGAGATCCACACGGAGCGCGACATCCGCACAGTGGCCCTCGACAACGCGCGCATGCTCTTGCCTTTCAACCGCGGGCCACGAGACACCGCCTCTGAAGCTTTGCTTCTCACGACACTCGCCGCAGCAACGCGGTGTTCTCCTGCAGAGCTCATCTCACGCGTGAGCGCCATTCCATTGGAGCGCGCGGCGCTGCTTCCATCGCTCTGGCGCCTGCTCTGCGAGCATCGCATCGGATTTGATCGTCATGTGCGAGTGACGATGGCGTCTGACCTCTGGTCTGTGTGAGTCCCCGATGAACCGACTATCTGCAGGCTCGATGGTCCGTTGGAAGGATGCGGACTGGGTTGTTGAAGGTGTTCCAAGTCTCGACCAGGTCGTCCTCAGGGACCCGGCCACAGGCAAGCATCAAGTGGCGAGCAGCCAAGACCTACAGCCGAGAAGCTCGCCTGCCATGGGGCGCGCAGCCCTGATGGCGATCGCGAAGGAAGACTGGGCCGAGGCAAACCGGAGGTTCCAGGCGATCAGTCATCTGGTGGATTCACCCGGCCAAAACAAGCGGGCGGACGTCCAAGCCGTCGCCCGCATCCTTGGCAAGGACACTGCGACGATTTACCGATGGATAGACGCCTGGAAGGCCAGCGGCGGGTTGCTGTCTTCGCTCCTGCGTGCACCTCGCTCGGATCGTGGTGGCGGGCGACTCCGAGGAGAGATCGAAGAGGTGGTGAGCGAACAGATCCACGCCTACTTCCTGAAGCCAGAGCGGCCCACCATCGTGGATCTGCACGAACAGATCCAGATTGCATGCCGAGAGAAGAACTTGGCGAGCCCGGCCTTCGAGACGGTGCGTCGTCGCGTGCTCAATCTGAGCGGGCGACTCGTCATGGCCAAACGCGAGAGCCGCAAGCTCGCGCGGGAGGCGTACGAGCCGATCAAGGGTTCGTTCCCTGGCGCGGACCTGCCGCTCGCGGTTTACCAGGTTGACCACTCGCCGATCGACGTGATCTTCGTCGACGAGGTGTACCGACGCCCGATCAACCGTGCGTTCATGACGGTCGTGATCGACAGCTGCACGCGGATGATCGCGGGCTTCTGCGTCACCTTCGACAACCCCGGAGCCATGTCAGCGGGACTTGCGCTCACGCACGCGATCTTGCCGAAGGAAGCCTGGCTTGCCGAGCGCAACATCGATGCGACCTGGCCGAACTACGGTGTTCCCGCGAAGATCTACGCTGACAACGGCAAGGAGTTTCGCGGCGAGATGCTCAAGCGAGCGTGTGCCGAGTACGGCATCGTCATGGAAAACCGCCCCAAGGGTTTGCCGAACTACGGAGGGCACGTGGAGCGGCTCTTCCGGACCGTGATGAAACGTGCCCAGAACATCCCGGGCTCCACGTTCTCGAACGTCGAGGAGCGCGGTGACTACGACTCCGAGGGCCGCGCGATCATGACCCTCAAGGAGTTCGAGCGATGGTTCGGAATCTTCGTCACCAAGGTTTACCACCAGCGCAGGCACCGCGGCATCGGGTGGGTGCCTCCCATCAAGCTCTACGAGCGCTTCATCTTGGGCTCGGACGCTCACATCGGCATCGGACTGCCCATGCCGATCGCCGATCCGCAGAAGCTTCGTCTGGACTTCCTTCCTAGTGTCACGCGGTCGATTCAGGAGTACGGCGTTGTCATCGAAAACATCCACTACTACTCCGATGTGCTGCGTCCCTGGATCCACGCGCGCGATCCGAAGCAGACCGATCGCAAGCGCAAGTTCATTTTCTCCGTGGACCCGCGCGACATTGGTGAGGTGTACTTCTTCGACCCAGAGACGAGCACCTACTTCCCGGTTCCCTATCGTGACCGCACGCGGCCGCGCATGAGCGTTTGGGAGCTCAGGGCTGTACTCAAATACATCGCCCAGCATCCAGAGCTGCAGCCGAATGAGGCCACGATTTTTGACGGCCTCGCGGAGATGCGGCGCATCGAAGAAGAATCTGCTGCGAAGTCGCTGAAGGCCCGTCGCAGGCAGCAGCGTCGCTCCGACTCGCGCAAGGCTGAGCCGTCCACAGCCGCCGGCAAGCGCGCAGCGCCAGCGCTCACCTCTGCGGAGCGGCTCGACGAGGAAGAGGACGTCATCTACGAGCCATTCGACGAGATTGAGGAGGCCCCGTGACCGGATACCCACACCTGAGCGAGACAACAGCTGAGAAGCTGGAGCTGTCGGACGCCGATCGCATTCGGCACATCAAGAAGCCTCGCTGGATCTCATACGCGCGCGCCAAGTCCGTCCTGGACAAGCTCGAGGACCTTCTGGAGCACCCTGACCAGGCGCGCATGCCCAACATGCTCGTGATCGGGGAGACTAACAACGGCAAGACAGCAATCGTGACCCGGTTCCGCGACCAGCATCCGCCGGACACCAACATCACTGGCGAGGCGGTCAAGATCCCCGTCCTCTACATACAGGCCCCGCCTGGCCCAGATGAGGCCGGCCTTTACACCGTGATCCTCGATCGCCTGTTTGAGGCGTATCCGCGCGCTGAGTCCAAAGACGCGAGGCGCAACCGTGTCATATCGGTGCTGCGACGAGTAGATCTTGGCATGATCATGGTGGACGAGATTCACCACTTGATGGCGGGCTCCTACGTCAACCAGCGCAACTGCCTGAACGTCCTGAAATATCTCGGCAACGAGTTGCGTGTGCCGCTGGTGGGCATCGGCACGGCGGAGGCTCTGCGTGCTGTCCAGACTGATCCGCAGCTGTCCAATCGGTTCACACCTGAGTTGCTGCCGCGCTGGAAAGCGGGCGAGCCCGAGCTCTACAAGCTGCTTGCTAGCTTTGAGCGGATCCTCCCGCTCAAGAAGCCCTCGCTACTTCAAACGCGGCCGCTGGCGTCGCTGATCGTCGATTTGTGCGACGGGACCATCGGGGAGATGTCGACGCTTCTCAACGCTGCGGCAGTCCAAGCCATCAAGTCGTCCACCGAGCAGATCACACAGGAGGTGATCGCGCGGTGTGGCTACGTTGGTCCGGCCCAGCGCAAGCAGGTCGGCAGCCTGTTGTGAGTGCATGCTGGCGAGCGGACGATGCTGCTCTCGACACTTCCGGTTCATCCGCAGCCGCTCGATGGCGAATTGTTGTCCTCCTGGATGATCCGGCTCGCCCACGGCAACGGCCTCAAGGTTCAGACGTTCAGCGCGCTCTACTTTGGCCGAGAGAAATCACTCTGGACGCGTGACATTGACCATCACGCGCCGGCGTGGCTGCTCGAGCGCCTGGCCGGCGTGAGCGGGATCGCCGTCGAACGTCTGGAATGCATGACCCTCCGCTCGTACGAGGGGCGCGTGTACGAGCGGCTCAATCCATCAGGAGCGACACGCTTCCTACTCCCATTGGCGGTGTACCACCGGGTCAGGCGGGGATTCGGGCTTCAGTACTGCGCCCACTGCTTGGCGGCTGACGCCAACCCGCACTACCGCAAGCGCTGGAGGCTGTCATTGGCCAGCGTTTGCTGCGAGCATGCCACTTATCTGCAAGACCGGTGTCCTTCTTGCGCGCAGCCCGTGACCCCGCATCGGATCGACATGACCACTCGGGCGGGGATTCCACATGCGCGGAGCCTGTGGCGCTGCGCCCACTGCCGTGGAGATCTGCGCCGTGGTGCCTCTTCTCCAGTGGCCGCAGACCTCGTCGCCGTGCAACGTCGGCTGGATTCGGCGGTAGATGCGGGGTTTGCATTCGTCGGCGGGACGACGCCGATCTACTCGCACCTGTTTTTCAACGGCTTGCGGGCGCTCGCCCATGGAGTAGACCGAGCGCGGACTTCCTCTGAGCGGCTCAGCAAGATCGACAGCGCGGAAGCTACTCGCCGCATGCAACTGTGGAGCGAGGCCGAGGCTCTGATGCACGAATGGCCAGAGCGCCTGGTCACCTGGTGCGCTGGTGTCCCTCACGCGTACTCGATCCTGAACAACGCGGACGCAGAGATCCCGTATTGGGTCGCATCGGTGCTTCGCGAGAGAGTGTATGCAGGGCGGGCCAGGGTTTCGGTTGCCGAAGCGACGTCCATTCTGAGCGCGGCGAAGAACGCAGGGTTGCATGGCACGGCTCGGGCTCGAAACCTGTCTGGCCGAGATGTACAGAGGTTCGTGGCGCAACCCTGCTGCAGTGTGGAGGCCGCGGACGCCTTGCTTGCGAGCTTGACCAGGGAAATCAAGTCCGCGTCGGGTGAGCGTCGCTGGCTGCTTCACCGTGACCGAGTCATGTTTCTGCTCGGCCGAGAGTGGGGACTCGCCGTACCCCAACTACTCGCGCTGGTATGGCAGGTCGACGGCAGCGTGGGCTCGCCGCGCTCCGAAAATCACCCCACAACTCTTCGACCGGGATCTAAACAGGCGGTCCAAGGATTGATCAAGGCTCAGGGACTGGTGGCAGCAGGTCGGTTGCCCGGCCGGCCAGTTTTCCTGGCAGCGCGCGGGCGCACGCTGAAAGCAAGCGCAGTTGGAGAGCGGTTTCGACGAGCTGTTCGAATCGCCGGGTTGGCCGCGGAGATCCAGGACTGGAAGCAGTGGATCCGTCACCGTGCGAGGAACGTCCCGACTCAAGCTCGAGGACGATAGGACCACAGTTCACGTGGAGGCGGAACACAGATCCCTCGCAAGCATCCAGGCAAAACGAAACAAACAAATGCGACAAACGCACCGACTATCGTCTCGTGTGTTGCGTTTTATTCCAAAAGTGATATCATCCGCGCAAATTAAGTTGACGCTCTCATGCCGAAGGTTCCGGAAGACATCCAGTTGTTCGATGAAGTGGCGCGGGTGCTTAGAGAGACAGGTGGCAGCTATGCAGTGGCGGCGCGCGCGTTGAGAGTGGAGCGTCCAATGCTTTGGCGCTTCATGCAGTCAAAACGAGCAATCCCCCGGACTCGGGCTCGACTTTCTCAAGCGTTGGTCGAGTACAAAAACGCAACAAAAGAACCGGTTGCACCTCAAAGCGAAACGATCCCTGACCCAGCGCCCGCATTTGTGGATGAACTGACGAAGGTCCGAGCGATGTGCCAAAGCGTCGTCACATTGATTGATCTCTTCATGCTTTCGTCGGCGGTGAAGCGGAGCGTGACTGCATCACCTGATGAGCCTAAGCCACGGCATTCTTGATCAGAACTATGCAGGGACATTGACATGGCAGCATCCAACCTCAGAGGAGATCGCAGCGCGCTTAAGCGAACGATGGATGCCATCATCGCTGAGACCCAACGCGCTTCCAAGCAAGCGGGTCCCGCGGCGCATGCGATAAAGGCCGCCGGAGGCGCTGCTGCGTACGGCGAGAAGGAGCTGCCTGAGCGTATCGCTGAGCTCGTCTATCAACTCAGTGCGCATCGCAAGCTTTCCGACCTCGTGCTCTCGCAAAGCATCGTCTCCGAGATCAGCGAGTTCATCTACGAGCAAGCGCATTCGGCACTGCTTCGAGCAAACTCGCTCGAACCTCGGCATACCGTACTTCTCGTTGGCCCTCCTGGCAACGGAAAGACAAGCCTAGCGGAGGTGCTGGCCACGGAGCTTTCCTTGCCGCTGCTGTCGATTCGATACGACGCCCTCGTCGACAGCTTCCTTGGCGAAACTGCCAATCGACTCCGTCGCCTGGTTGACTTTGCTGCGTTGAATCCATGCATCCTCTTCTTTGATGAATTTGATGCAGTTGGCAAAGAACGCAGCGACGCGCAGGAAACCGGCGAAATCAAACGCGTCGTGAGCTCGCTACTTATGCAGATGGACCGACTGCCGTCGCACGCCATCGTGGTGTGCGCGACTAATCACCCTGAACTTCTGGATCGAGCCGTATGGCGACGGTTTGAGATGAAGTTGGAGATTGAGCGGCCCGATCGACAGCAACTCGAGGCCTGGTTTTCAAAGTTTGAGCGATCCCTAGCCGGTCAATCGACTGGTATTTCTGCCACACAGTTCGCAGACTGCATGCTTGGGGAGAGCATGTCAGCTGTTGAGGCGTTTACATTGGACGTGCGGCGAAAGCTGGTGCTTTCTCATGGCTCGCTTTCGGTCGCAGAAGCCGTCAATCAAGTGCTGCTGCGCTTGAACAAGCGTCCAAAGAAGCCGAAGGCAATCAGGGAAAATGGAAAACAACTACCCGCTCGTGCGGCTCAAAAAAGAGCCCCGAAGAGCGTCACGGATCCGGGGTCATCGCAGGCCGAAATTCCCTACGGCGATCCCCTACCAAAAGCAACTTGACCGCCTTGGGGCGGTTTTCGCAAAGACAGCCACCGGAATCGAGGAGTTCGCCAAAGGCATCGACGTCGCAGCCGATCCGAGAGCCGTTGTTCCGGAACGAGCGCTTGTGTTCGACCTCCTCGGCAGCGTCCGGGATTTCGAGACGGCCGCCAGTACGCTCGGTTTTGACTGGCTCAGGTCACAGAAGAGTGACGAGGACGACAATGAGGCGGATGACGATCCCGACGACGACGTCGGGGTTTCGGGCTGCCTGTACCTGACAATGCCCAGCCTCGACGGACTCCGTCGGCTGATGGCGCAGTGGACAAGGTACACCAGCGGCAGAAAGGCCGACCCAGGCTTCGAAGCCCTGTGGAAGATCTTCCCCTACTTGAAAGAGTTGCGAACCTGGTCCGCAAAGGACCGCATTGATCCGGGTCTCGCAGCTTACATCCAACGCTTGCTCTCCGATGGGAATCGAGAGGTGCTCGTCGAGTTGGACTTGTGGTACGTCTCCAGCCCCGCGCAACGCGACAGGTCAGCCGCCACACTCCAGAAGATGGTCGAGCAGGTCAACGGCCAGCTCCTCGACCTGGTCGACATCCATGAAATCCAGTATCTCGGTGCATTGGTGCGGTTGCCCGCAGCGGTTGCGAAACGGCTCGCCGACGCCGAAGGCGAACTCGCACTGCTCGACGAGGTGATGACGATCCGCCCTCAGTCCTCTTGGAGTTCGCACGTCTTGCCGGCGGCCCCTGAGCTGCGAGAAATCCCTCCATTCGAATCGAACACGAAATCCTGCCTCGTCGCGTTGCTCGATGGATACCCCGTCGAAGCACACGACGCACTTGCCGAGCGGATCATCGTGCGCGAGGTCGACGTGAGGGGTGAGCATGCGCCAGTGAGTAGCCGACGTCATGGAACCGCCATGGCCTCCCTCGTTGCGCACGGCGATCTGCAGGCCAACCACGCGCCGCATCCGCGCCCTATCGCCGTGGTGCCCGTGTTGACGGCAGACCCGAACACCGGCAGGGAGGTGACTCCCCCAGGGCTGCTCCCGATCGGCGTGATTTACCGAGCCCTGCAGGCGATCGTAAAGGACAGCGCCGACGAGAAGTCAGCGATGGCGACGGTGTCTATCGTCAACCACTCGGTGTGCGACACCTTCGCCCCCTTCATCAGGCGGCCTTCGCCCTGGGCGGCGCTGCTGGACTACTTCTCGCACCACCATCGGCTCCTCTTCGTTCTTAGCGCCGGCAACATCTTCGATTCGTTCCGAGTAGACCTCTTCCAGGATCGAAACGAACTGGAGGGGGCTGAACCACTTGAGCGTCAGGCGGCCATCATGAACGCGATCGAGCGCGCCAAGGCAGGCCGCGGCATCTTCAGCCCCGCAGAGTCGATCAATAACCTGACAGTCGGCGCCTTGCATGCCGACGACAGCCAGGCCGCTGAATCGCCCGATTTGGATCCGTACCCGAACCTGGTTATGACCAACCTCGCATCCGCTCTTGGCTTCGGGGTCAATCGCTGCTTGAAGCCGGACCTCGTAGAGCAGGGGGGTCGCTTTGCAATCGGTTGCGCCAACGTCCCAGGTGGCGGTATCGATATTCACGCCAAGCGCTCGACGCACTTCGGGCACCTGGTTGCCGCGCCGTCCCCTACCGGCGAACTTCGAAGCGTTGATCGAATCGCCGGAACAAGCAACGCTGCTGCACTGGTTTCCCGGTCTTGCGCTCGGGTCGCCGATGCCCTTGAGGATGTCTTCTCTAGCACTAAGGAGAACCTGCACGATCGGAGTACGCGGGTTCCGATGCTCAAAGCGCTGGCGACCCACGGTTGTTCGTGGGGACGAATCGGAGAAGTTCTCGAGGATGCGTATCCGCCGCATGGAGCGCGAAAGTGGCATGGTCGCCGCGACACCATCGCGAAGTTCCTGGGCTACGGCCAGCCTGCCGTAGAGCGGGTCGTGACCGGTGGCGACAACCGCGTCACGCTGCTGGCGGACGACGAGATCCTCCCTGAGGAGCTGCACGAGTACCGCATCCCAATTCCACGGGCAATGCTACACACGAGGGACATTCGCTCCGTCACCATCACCCTCGCCTGGACGACGCCAATCGTGACGACGTCCATGGACTACCGTGGCGTGAGTTTGGCTTTCGTCGATGCAGACGGAAAAACGCAGTACTGGAAAGGCTACGACCGTAAGCTTCAACCCAACGGGACGACCGCCCAGCGCGGTACGCTGCTCCACCTGAGCTTAGAAGGTAAGAGGCTCCAGCGCAGCGTGGACGAGAAGGGGTTGTTCATCGGTGTGCAGGCGATGGCAAGGCACTTCTCGCAGACGATGACGAAGGTTCCGTATGCATTGGCGGTGACGCTGGAGATGGCTCAGTCCCAGAACACCGGCATCTATGCCGATGTCAGCGAAGCGATTCGGTTGCGCGACCGTGCGCGCGTGCAACCCCGCGCAAGTCAACGAATCTAACGAGGGAGGAAAAAGATGCCGATTTTTTCGCCGGCGGACACGCTGGGCGCGATGGCGCCCGCGCAGATCGCAGATTACCTCGCCGAGATCGGTGATTTTGATGGTGAGACTCGATACCGAAACGCCGCTGCCGCCGGCCAAGCAGCGCTTTTTAACAAGGACGCCTACTCACACACGGGCATGGTGATCGGATTTGTGGCGCCGAATGCGGCGCAAGGGAAGACTTGTCCGGTGGAGAGCGCTACTCAGCTTGCCGCGGATACAGCGCTGATCCAGACGCGAATCAAAATCTCCCTCGACAAATTCTTCGTCAGCTCATATCCAGGCTACGGTCAGCACACCATTTTGTGCGAGTACTCGGGGAAGAACCAAGCGCTCACCGAGGCCGAAGACCTACGCTTCGCATTGCGGTTCAACGCGCATGACAACGCGAGCGCCGCGCTGAACGGCGTGCCCATATTCCTGGGGCTGACCGTCGGGCCGGACGGAATTTCGTTCACCGGCAGTTCGGTCTGCGTGCGCTCCGCGGTGAATGATGAAGTACTTGCCGCGTTCGATAACCCCGTTTTCAAGAGCGGCTTGACGCTGCTCAATACGGCGCAGCCGGCCCTGAAGCCGTTGTCTACTCTGGCGATCGCGGCGGTCAAGTGGACGGCAAATCGAGGCAAGAACAAGGTCATCCACACGTTCGACATCGGACTGGACTTCGGCGGCGGCGCGACGTCGGCGCGACTGCGACACGGCTCCTACATCGTCGTCCAGACCGACGACGCAGGCGCCTGGGACTGGAAAAATTTTGAGTGGAATCGCGATGCCATGGGCCTGCAGTACAAGGGTGAACCGGGAAGGGAGATCACGTTCAACTACTCGGTCTACGGCGTGAGCGCCTTCGTCGGCTAGGCCGCGAACGGGGCCACGCCGATGCCAAAGCCCCGTCCCCACCGCATGGCGGCGCCATCGTGTCCGGCAATCAACCACAAGGCCTGCGCCGAGTACCAACTAGGCCTTTTGCTTCGAGATTGCCGGCCGGCGAACGAAGCTTCTTGGCCCTATCCGAACGAGGAGTTCCAAGCCGGGGCGAATTGGGGCCCGCCCTCGATGATCTGGCCCGTCCGATGGCCATCTGTGCTCCACGAAAACTGCCTCAGAGCCCGAGGCGCTAACGGGCGCCCATATTTCGCGGATCTCCACGAGTCGCAGTGAAGATGGTTCGCTGGCCGTTGGCGGCTGCAGGCAGAGGAGCGAATCGACGGCTACCGGCGCTAGATCCTCGATGGACTCGATCACATCCCGATCGCACGTCAACAGTAAGGTGAGCGTCTCCGTCGCTTCCCTCGACCCCAGGCGCATGCGCAGGACGTACCAGGGATGAAATGACGGAGCAGCAACTGCAGCCCAGTGGGCGACGGCAGCGGGGTCGAATTCGGGAAGCTGAAGCTCGAACCCACGCGGCGCGGAAAAGGCACGCGCAGGTGAGCAAGATTCAGACGACACGCCCAACTGCAATGATGGCGGCCCCGACAAAATGAATCCTATAGGTTGTAGCCCTAAAGGATTCTAAATGAAGT
>Ga0247823_10004349_pt1 | contig 11362 bp, 9 predicted proteins | sample 13C_PalmiticAcid_2_FD_192426 | JGI IMG/M metagenome (GOLD analysis project Ga0247823, IMG submission 192426) | Soil microbial communities from agricultural site in Penn Yan, New York, United States - 13C_PalmiticAcid_Day30 | ecosystem: Environmental > Terrestrial > Soil > Agricultural land...
CGAGCACGGCAACGCCGGCCGCAACATCGACAAGCTGCTGGAAGCGCTCACCGGCGTGCCCGACGAGCGGCGGACCGCGCACTTCTATTGCGTGCTGGTGCTGCTCCATCACGCCGACGACCCGCAGCCGCTGATCGTGGAAGGCGAATGGCGCGGCCGCATCCTGCACGCGCGCCACGGCACGGGCGGCCACGGCTACGACCCGGTGTTCCTGGACCCGGAACTGGGCCGTTCGGCGGCGGAACTGGAGGCCGCGCTGAAGAACCGCATCAGCCACCGCGGCCGCGCGCTGGCCGCGCTGCGCGAGCGCCTGACCTGGTCGTGAGCGGCCGAGGGAGCGGACGCGGCCGCCCGGCGCCCCGCCTGCGCCGGAATGCGGGAAAATGATCCGGCCATGCTGATTCCGCCGCCGCTGTCGCTGTACGTGCACCTGCCCTGGTGCGTCCGCAAATGCCCGTACTGCGATTTCAACTCGCACCAGGGCAAGGGGCCGCTGCCGTTCGAAGACTATGTCGACGCGCTGATCCGGGACCTGGATTTCGACCTGCCGCTGGTCTGGGGACGCACCGTGCAGTCGGTGTTCTTCGGCGGTGGCACCCCGAGCCTGTTCCCGCCGGAGGCCATCGACCGCTTCCTGCAGGCCGCCGCGTCGCGGCTGCGCTTCGCCCCCGGCCTGGAAATCACCCTGGAGACCAACCCGGGCACCGCCGAGCATGGCCGCTTCGACCGCTATCTGGCGGCCGGGGTGAACCGCATCAGCTTCGGCATCCAGAGTTTCGACGATGGCTGCCTGCAGCGGCTGGGCCGCATCCATGACAGCGGCGAGGCGGAAGCGGCGGTGAAACTGGCGCAGGACGCCGGCTTCGACAATTTCAACCTGGATCTGATGTACGCATTGCCCGGGCAGACCCTGGCGATGGCCGAGCGCGATCTGGAGCGCGCCTTCGCGCTGCTGCCGGCGCACATCTCCCACTACCAGCTCACCCTCGAACCGAACACGGTCTTCTTCGCCCGTCCGCCCCGGGGCATTCCCGACGACGATGGCGCCTGGGACATGCAGGCGCACTGCCAGGCGCTGCTGGCCGAGGCCGGTTTCGCCCACTACGAGACCAGCGCCTATGCCCGCCCCGACCGGCAGTGCGCGCACAACCTCAATTACTGGCGCTTCGGCGATTACCTGGGCATCGGCGCGGGCGCCCACGGCAAGATCACGCTCGGCGCCGAACAGGCCGTGCTGCGGCGCTGGAAGATCAAGCATCCCACCGCCTACCTGGCGGCGGCAGGCGGCGCGCAGGCGCTCGGGGGCGACGACCGCATTCCGCCGGAACAGCGGCCGTTCGAGTTCATGCTGAACGCCCTGCGCCTCCATGAAGGATTCCGGACCGCCGACTTCGAACACCGGACCGGGCTGGCCCTGGCGACCGTCGACGCGCCGCTGACGCAGGCGCTGGCCGCAGGGTGGCTGCGGCGGGAACAGGACCGGTTCATTCCGACGGAACTGGGACGGCGTTTCACCAACGACGTGGTGGCCGCGTTCCTGGCCGACTGATGCCGGCCGTCACCCCGCCCCCACGCCCGCCGGTCCAGCATCCAGGAAATGTGATAATTGTGGCTTCAGGGGAGATCCACCACACGTGACCGCAATCCCACCGCCACCGCCGAGCACCTCCGCGGGCAGCCTGGCCAGCACGTCGCTGCCGCCCCGCGTGCGCAAGCTCCTGCGCGGCTTTTTCGATCACATCTCCAGCGACGTCATCCAATCGCTCAACGCGATGTTGCCGGAGTACGAGCAGGCCCTGTTCAAGCAGGCCGAACAGGCGCGCAGCGACAACCGCCAGGCCGAGTTCTTCAACAATCTGCAGGCCTTGCAGCGCAATCGCGGCGAGTTCGTCCCGCATTTCATGTTCGCGCTGGAAGCCGAGCTGGCCGCGGTGCGCGCGCCGGCCGCGCGCGCGCGCGCTCCCGCCCCTTCCGGCATCGAGTTCCGCACCCTGACGCTGGTGGAAGACGCGGCGATGGACGAGGAAATCGTCCTCAGCGACATCGCCCGCCGCCACGAAGTCCGCGCCGCGCAGGCGTTGCTGCTGCTGGGTCAGCGCTTCGGCGCCCTCGGCGGCGCGCCCGCGTTCGACAACGAACGCCTCCCGATCGGTCCGCAGGGCCTGTGCCGGATGCTCAAGCTGGCCACCCGCACCCTGGAACTGGATCTGGAGGAGCGGCTGCTGCTGTACCGCACCTTCGATCACAAGGTGATGGGCAACTATCACGAGTGGGCCGAAACCCTGAACCAGTACCTGTCGCAGGAAGGAGTCCTGCCCGGGCTGATCTACCTGCCGCGCCGTACCCGGGCGGTGGACGTGCCGACGGCCGCGCGTCCGGGCGCCGAGGCATCCGATCGCGCCGCCGGCCGCACCGCCGCCAACCGCCCGCTGACCGGCTGGCACGGCCCCTCCACGCCCTCGGCCTGGACCATTCCGACCGCCGGACCCGGCACGCCGCCGCCATTGCCGGATGCGCCCCCGGGCCCCTCCCGGGACGGCGAAGGTCCCAGTTTCGAACTGCTGCGCCAACTGCTGGCCGCGCGAAGGCAGGCGACGGCACGTTTCAGCGAACCGGCCGCCACCCGCTTCGGCGCGATGGCCGGCGGCGCGGGCACGCCCGCGGCTGTCGCGTCGGGCGCGGGTGCCCCCGACGGCGCCGCCCGCCGCCTGGTCCCCACCCCGGACGTGCTGTCCGCGTTGCAGGCCCTGCAGGGCGTGGCCACGCCACGCATCGAGGGGCAGCCCCGGCGCAACCTGAAGGACATCCAGCAGGCCCTGCTGGCGCGCGCGCGCCAGCAGCATGGCGAGCAGGCCGCCCTGGCGGCGCCGGACTCCGATACCTTCGAGCTGCTCGGCCTCCTGTACAACGAGGTCGAGCGCGAAGTGCGCCCCGAATCGCCGGCCAGCGACCTGCTGACCCGCCTGCAGGTGCCACTGGCGCAGGTCGCCCTGCGCGATCGCGAATTCTTCCTGCGGCCGGAGCATCCGGCCCGCGAACTGCTCAACGCGGTGGCCGAATCGGGCGCCACCTGGCAGACCGACGACGATCTGGATCCGCGCCTGCTGCACCAGTTGCACCAGTCGGTGGATTTCGTGGTCAAGCACTACCACGGCGACGAGGCGGTGTTCGCCCAGGCCAACCAGGAAGTGCAGCGGCACCTGGAAGCCGCGGCGCGCAAGGCCGAGCTGGCCGAGCGGCGCCACATCGAGGCCGCGCGCGGCAAGGAACGCCTGGAGATCGCCAAACAGCGCGCGAACGAGACCATCGAGGCCGCGTTCAACGATCAGCAGCCGCCGCGCTTCGTGCAGGCGCTGGTCAACCAGGCCTGGGCCGATGTGCTCACCCTGACCCAGCTGCGTCAGGGCGAGCATTCGGACGAATGGACCGAGCAGTTGCAGACCACGCTCCAGATCGTCGCCGCCACCACCGCGCCCGCCGACGCGCCCAAGGACCCGCAGTTGCCGCAACGCATCGAGAAGGCGCTGCTGCAGGTGGGTTATCACGAGGAAGAGGCGCAGGCCATCGCCCGCCGGTTGTCCAGCGCCGATGGCGAGGATGACGGCACGTCGAAGACCGAGCTGACCGCCAAGCTGAAGGCGCGCGCGCGGCTGGGCGAACAGAACATGGTCCGGCGCCAGCCGATCCAGCCGCGTTCGCCGAAGGAGCAGGAGTGCTACGACATGCTGCGCGCGCTGCCGTTCGGCACGTGGTTCGAATTCACCCTCAACCAGCAGGGCGACGTGCAGCGCCAGCGCCTGTCCTGGTTCAGTCCGGTCACCGGACACGCGCTGTTCGTCAACCAGCGCGGCCAGCGCACCGGCGAACATTCGCTGGACAGCCTGGCCCGGTTGATGGCGCAGGGCCAGGCGCAGGTGGTCACCGAGGACAAGGGCCGGTTGATCGACCGCGCCTGGAACGCCACGCTGCGCGCGCTGCGCAGCCTCACGGGAATGGGCAAGCCGGCGGATATCGGAGGAAACGGCGCATGATCCAGGAATTCCGCCGCGCCCGCCGCCGCAACGTCCCCGAACCGGTGGCGGTCATGGACACCCTCGCCGATCATTTGATCGGCCGGCTGGGCAACGTCTCCGAGTCGGGCATGCTGCTGATCGCCAGTGCGCCGATCGTGGAGGACGCGATCTACCAGTTGCGTTTCCACCTGCGCGTGCCCGGGGGCCGCGAGATGCCCATCGAAGTCGGTGCGCACGTGCTGTGGATGGCCGCGGCCAACACGCCCGGCCAGAGCTTCGCCGGCCTGCGCTTCCTGACCATCGAGCCCGCGCAGCTGGATGCGCTGCGCGCCTGGGTGAACGCGCCCGGTCCCGGCTGAGCGCCGGCCACGGGAAAGCCCGGCGTGGATGCGGCAAAATGCGGGTTTCACCCCGCAAGAGCCGCCGTCATGAACGTTTCCGCCCCGCTGGCCACCGAACTCGCCCCGCTCTACGCCGAGCACCTGGCGCTGATGCAGCGGCGCGCGGAGGAAGCGCTGGCGCGCGGTGGTTTCGATCACCTGGTCGTGCCCAGCGGCAGCCTGCACTACCAGGTGTTCGACGATCGCGACTATCCGTATGCGGTCAATCCGCAGTTCAAGGCCTGGTTGCCGCTGACCCGGGTGCCCGACAGCTGGCTGGTATACACACCGGGCCAGCGCCCGAAGGTCATCTATCACCAGCCGTTCGACTACTGGCACGTCGTGCCCGCCGCGCCCAGCGGCTGGTGGGTGGATCATTTCGACATCCACGTCATCCGCAAGCCCGCGGATGCGCAGGCGCTGCTGCCCGGCCCGGCCGCACGCTGCGCCATCCTCGGCGAGCCGCAGAGCGCGCTGGGGGATCACGTTCCCAACAATCCGGAAGCGGTGGTCAACTATCTGGAGTACCAGCGCTCGTACAAGTCCGCCTACGAAATCGCGTTGATGCGCGAGGCGCAGCGGCTGGCGGTGCGCGGACATCGTGCCGCCGAAGCGGCGTTCCGCGAGGGCAAGAGCGAATTCGCCATCCACATGGCGTACTGCGCGGCGGTCGGCCAGGACCCCGCCGAGCTGCCGTACGGCAACATCGTGGCGTTGAACGAACATGGCGCCGTGCTCCACTACATGGAACTGGATCGCAGCGCGCCGGCCGAACACCGCAGCTTCCTGATCGACGCCGGCGCCAGTTTCCACGGCTACGCCAGCGACATCACCCGGACCTACGCGACCGACGCCGCCAGCGAGTTCCAGGCGCTCATCGATGCGGTGGATCACGCGCAGATCGCAATGGGCCAGGCGGTGCGCGCGGGCGTCGACTACCGGCAGTTGCACCTGGACGCGCACCTGGGGCTGATGGGCATCCTGAAGGAGTTCGGCGTTCTGAAGGTCTCGCCGGAAGCGGCGGTGGCCAGCGGCGTCAGTTTCGCGTTCTTTCCGCACGGTCTGGGCCACGCGATCGGACTGCAGGTGCACGATGTGGCCGGTTTCGCGGAGAGCGATCGCGGCGGCCGCATCCCGCGCCCGGAAGGCCATCCCTATCTGCGCATGACCCGGGTACTGGAGCCCGGGATGGTGGTGACCATCGAGCCCGGCCTCTATTTCATCGACATGCTGCTGGACGAGGTGAAGAAGAACGGCCACGCCGACAGCATCGACTGGGCGCGGGTGGATGCCTTTCGTCCCTACGGCGGCATCCGCATAGAAGACGAAGTGCTGTGCACCGAGGGCGAACCGCTCAACCTGACCCGCCCGGCCTTCGCGGCGGGGTGATCGCCTCTTCTCTTGCGGGAGCGACGCGAGTCGCGATGCTTTTCCTGCCTTCGGGAACGGACTCGCGACTCACGTCGCTCCCACAGTGAGGTCTGGACGGCTTTTCAGTCAGCCATCGCCGCTTCGATTTCGTCCGCGCTGCGCGCCAGGCCGTCGGTCAGCACCCGATGGCCCTGCTCGGTGATGACCACATCATCCTCGGTGCGGATGCCGATGCCGCGCCATTTCTCGGCGACGCTGGTGTCGTCGGGCGAGACGTACAGGCCCGGTTCGATGGTGAAGACCATGCCCGGCTCCAGCAGGCGCGATTCGCCCTCGATGCGGTAATCGCCGACGTCATGCACGTCCAGCCCCAGCCAATGGCCGGTCTTGTGCCGGTAGAACCGGCGATAGTCGCCTTCGCGGATGTTGCGCTCCAGCGATCCCTTCAGCAGGCCCAGCCGCAGCAGGCCTTCGGTCAGCGCTTCCACCGCCGCCAGATGCCCGGCCTCGTAGGGTTGTCCCGGCAGCGCCTTCGCCAGCGCGGCCCGCTGGGCCTCGCCCACCAGATCGTGCAGAGCGCGCTGCGCCGGGCTGAAGCGGCCGTTGACCGGGAAGGTGCGGGTGATGTCGCTGGCGTAACCGCGAAACTCCGCGCCGGCGTCGATCAGCACCAGGTCGCCATCCTTCGCGGTGCCGTTGTTGGCGCGGTAGTGCAGCACGCAGGCATTGGCGCCCGCGCCGACGATGCTGCCGTAGGCAGGCCAGGCGTCGTTGGCGCGGAACACCCGTTCCACATCCGCCTGCAGTTCGTATTCGCGGATGCCGGGCCGCGCGACGCGCATCGCCACGCGGTGCGCTTCGATGCTGATGTCGGCGGCACGCTGCATCAGCTTGAGTTCGTCCTTGGACTTGAACAGCCGCAGGTCGTGCAGCAGGTGGCCCAGTTCCAGGAATTCGTGCGGCGGCTGCGCACCCTGGCGCACCTGCGCGCGCACATGGCGGACCCAGCCGATCAGCTTGAGATCGAAATCGGCATCGCGGCCGAAGTGGTAGTAGACGCGCGAACGTCCTTCCAGCAGACCCGGCAGGATCTCGTCCAGATCCTCGATCGGATAGGCATCGTCCATGCCGTAGTCTTCCACCGCGCCTTCCTGGCCCGCGCGCGGACCGTCCCAGCTTTCCCGTTCGGGATCGCGTTCGCGGCAGAACAGCAGCACTTCGCCATGGCGACGGCCGGGCACCAGCACCAGCACCGCTTCCGGCTCCGGAAATCCGCACAGGTACCAGAAATCCGAGTCCTGCCGATACGGATAGTGGGTGTCGTGGCTGCGCACCCGCTCCGGGGCGGCCGGCAGCACCAGGATGGCGTCGTTGCCGACCATCCGCATCAACTGCTTGCGCCGGCGCGCGAACTCGGCGGCGGCGAGACCGGCCTCGGCCTTCATCAGTTGAGCCGCTTGCGGTGACGCGGCCCCATCACGCAGTCGCCATGCAGCAGCAGAACCGCTATCCGCACGTATTCCTCGATTTCCGAGAGGGCGTCCTCGTCTTCCTGCTCGTCGCCGCCTTCCGGGCTTGCCTGGGCCAGCCGGGCCAGATCCTGGAGCGCTTCGGCGCCTTCCTCGGAAAGCGGCGGCTGCGCGCCCGCGGCCAGTCCGAAACTGCCCAGGAAGCCCCTGCACCAGGCGAACAGCGCATCGGCGCGGTCCACCGTGCTGGCGTCGCCATCCGGTAACAGCAACTCGAACGCGAAGCCGCGATCTTCCAGTTGGGCCACGCTGGCCGTGCGCAGGCGGTCCAGCGCGCTGCCGGGTTGCGGCGTCGGCAACTGCGGATCGGCCAGCGCGCGCGCCGTCCAGTCGGCCACGTCCGCACCCCCGCCGGCCAACCAGCCGCACAGTGCGCCATGGAGTTCGGCGGGGTCGGCGGCCAGGTGTTCCTGGCGCGATGCTTCGCCGATTTCGGCGTAGGAGGGGAGATCGGACAGCTGATGGGACATGGAATAACGCAATCCGCGAACGGGTTCGGACAGACGGGAAGTGTAACAACGAAAAGCCTCGGGGCCGCTTGTTGTGCCTGTTCGCCCGCCCCTACACTGGCCCATCTCCAGGCTCCGGACGGCCCCGCGCCTACATGCTCTCCGCACTTGCCGCCGTCACCCACCCCAGCTGGCCGCTGTCGGCGCGCCTGCCGCTGCTGGCGGTGGCGCTGCTGGTGCTGGCGGGCGTCGCGCTGGTCGCCACCCGCCGTTACTGGCGCCCCTGGCTGGATGCGCGGCGCACGCCGCCCGAACCCCTGCGCACCGAATCCAACCGAACCCGCGACGAACGCCTGAAACTGGCCCTGTGGGCCTCCGGCGAGCATTTCTGGGACTACGACCTGGTGCAGCGCAAGCTCTACCGGATGCGCGCGGACGAGACCGCACTGCACTCCTCCGACATCACCGTGTTCACCCGCCACGGCGAAGTGCCGCCGATCCACGCCGACGACATGCCGCTGGTGATGGAACGCCTGCGCCTGCATCTGCAGGGCAAGGCGCCGTTGTTCATGTCCGAACACCGCATGGACATGAACCAGAACGGCAACTGGATCTGGGTGCGCGCGCGCGGCCGGGTGGTCGAGCGTGATCAGGAAGGCCGACCGGTCCGCATCGCCGGCACCGCCCGCGACATCACCCTGAGCCGCAACGCCGAGTACGAACACCGCATCGCCGGCGAGGTGATGCGCAGCATGAACGAGGCGGTGGCGGTGCTGGACTGGGCCCACCACTTCATCACCATCAATCCCGCCTTCACCCGCATCACCGGCTACAGCGAGGATGAGGTGATCGGCCAGCCGGCGCGGATGCTGGACAGCGACCAGCACGACGAAGCGTTCTTCGAGCGCATGAACGCCGAACTGCTGCACACCGGCCACTGGTCCGGCGAAGTCTGGAAGGTGCGCAAGGACGGCGAGGAAATCCTGTGCCGGATTGAAACCAACGTGGTTCCGGATGCGTCCGGCGAGCGCCAGCTGTACGTGCAGGTGCTGACCGACATCACCGAACAGAAGCGCGCCGAACAGGAGCTGCGCTACCTCGCCAACTACGACACCCTGACCAGCCTGCCGAACCGCTCCCTGCTGTCCGAACGCCTGTCGCGCGCCATCGTCCGCGCCCGCCGCGAACAGGGCCACGTGGCCGTGTTGTTCATCGACCTGGATCGCTTCAAGGACATCAACGACTCGCTCGGCCACGCCACCGGCGACCGCATCCTGCGCGCGGCCGCCTCGCGCGTGCAGCAGACCGTTGGCGCGCAGCACACCGTCGCGCGCCTGAGCGGCGACGAGTTCACCGTGGTGCTGGAGGACATCGAGTCCCTCCAGGACGCCGAACAGATCGCCCAGCGGATCATCGATGCCTTCCGCACCCCGCTGAACTTCGGCGAACGCCTGGAGATGTCGGTGTCCCCCTCGATCGGCATCAGCCTGTACCCGCAGCACGCGCAGGTGCCGACGGAGCTGCTGAAGCACGCCGACACCGCGATGTACCAGGCCAAGGCGATGGGCCGCCACACCTATCAGGTGTATTCCGAATCGATGGACGAGAAGACCCGCCACCGCGCCATCCTGGCGAGCGCGTTGCGGCGGGCGCTGGAGCGCAACGAACTGTCGCTGGTGTTCCAGCCACGGTTGGCGATCATCCCGCAGCGGATCACCGCGGTGGAAGCGCTGATGCGCTGGGACAGCCCGGAATTCGGCATGGTCTCGCCGGCGCAGTTCATCCCGCTGGCCGAGGAATCAGGCCTGATCCTGGAGATCGGCGCCTGGGCGCTGCGCGAATCCTGCCGGCTCATGCGCAGCTGGCACGACCTCGGGCTGGAGGAGCTGACCGTGGCGGTCAACATTTCCGCCATGCAGTTGCAGCGCGGGGATCTGCCCGCCGTGCTGGCTCGGATCCTGGCCGAGACCGGCATCCCCGCGGATCGGCTGGAACTGGAGCTCACCGAAAGCGTGGTGATGGCCAATCCGGAGCAGAACGCCGATACGCTGCGCGCCTGCCGCCGCCTGGGCATTTCCCTGGCCATCGACGATTTCGGCACCGGCTATTCCTCGCTGGCCTACCTGAAGCGGCTGCCGCTGACCACCCTGAAGATCGATCGCGAGTTCATCGGCGACCTGCCCAACGACGGTGACGACGCCGCCATCACCAGCACCATCATCACCATGGGCCGCTCGCTGGCGCTGAAGGTCATCGCCGAGGGCGTGGAAACCTACGACCAGTTCGAATTCCTGCGCGACCACGGCTGCGACGAGGTGCAGGGCCATTGGGTCTCGCGCGCGCTGGAACCGGAACAGTGCCTGCAATTCATCCAGGAGTACTATCCCGGTTCGGGCATGCGCGCGGTCTCCTGAACGGGGCGCCCGCCGCGCGCCCTTGACCGGCCTCCGGCCCCGCCCCTATCGTGCCGCCCATGGACAACGCCGACCCGCTGGAACAGATCCGACGCCTCTCCGCGCGCATCCAGGCGCTGGCCGATCGTTGCCAGCAACTGGCCGACGAGAACCGCAGCCTGCGCCATCAGCAGGAACAACTGGTCGGCGAGCGTTCGCAACTGCTCGCCAAGAACGAGCAGGCCCGCTCGCGCGTGGAAGCGATGATCAGCCGCCTGAAGTCCCTGGAGCAGCACACGTGAGCGCCAACGAGCCGGTCAGCATCCACATCCTCGACCGCGAGTACACCGTCGGCGTGGAGCCGGAGGAACGCAGCAGCCTGATGGCGGCGGCCAAGCTGCTGGACAGCAAGATGCGCGAAGTGCGCGGCAGCAACCGGATGGCCGCGGTGGATCGGATCGCGGTCCTGGCCGCCTTGAACCTGGCACACGAATTGCAGCAATTGCGCGACGAACGCCATTCGCGCGATCGCGAGTTCTCGCGCGCGCTCGACGATCTGCATCGCAGACTGGACGAAGTGCTCGACGCACCGCGTTAGTGCGGTGATCACGCGGTCGTGCGAACCGCGACTGAATTCCGCCGACGAACGGACTAGGCAATTTCCGGCATCCCGCTATACTGCGCCTGCGTCCTCTGCTGTGAACGACAGCGCGCGCAAACATTCGCCTTGTCCCTTAATGACGACCACGGGATGGCAACGGTAGCCGGGAGTGCAGGTCCGCCTTCGCAGCGGGAAGCCCGATGGATACCCAGCCCTCCCACTTGAACCCCGGGTTCAAGGTCGTTTCGCGAGCATCGCCATGGCGGAGGACGTATTTTTCCCGCGCAGCAGCGCCGTCAGTCGCGACCCGGCCGGTCTTGCCATCCACCTTTCGCCGGATTGCTTCGCGACGAAGCCGTCGTTACCCGGACCGCGCTCCCGCGGCCGCGACTGACGGCGCTGCTGCCTTCCGCTTGTCTTCCTGGCTTTGTCTCCCTGGCTTTTTTCCCGCGTTGTTCCGGACCGGAACGATGTTTCGTCGCGTTTCCCGCGACGCGGCGAGCCGGGCCATGGCGGCTTGGCTTAAAATTCCCGCCATGGATTCGCCCTGCCTGCCCTCATGAGTTCAGAACGCGACGCGCTCAGGCGCGAATTGCGCCAGCGCCGCCGGGCGATTCCCGCCGTCC
>Ga0247823_10004350_pt1 | contig 11360 bp, 8 predicted proteins | sample 13C_PalmiticAcid_2_FD_192426 | JGI IMG/M metagenome (GOLD analysis project Ga0247823, IMG submission 192426) | Soil microbial communities from agricultural site in Penn Yan, New York, United States - 13C_PalmiticAcid_Day30 | ecosystem: Environmental > Terrestrial > Soil > Agricultural land...
ACGATGAACTTGTCGATCCAAACGTGATGGTCGCCGATCTGCTTCCGATTGAAGACCAGATCCTTCTTGCTGCCATCCAGGTACCAGACATTGCGGAATTCGAATGTCGTCTTCGCACGGTCAACTGTATCCAGACGATCGCAGGGAACGAACCAGAACCGGTCAGCGGCATGACTGCCATCTTCCCACACAATCTCGATGGGAAAGAACTGGTGGATGTCGGGCTCGAATTTCTCAACAACGTCCTTGAACTTCGCGCTCACGAGCAAACCGTAGGCTTCGCAGATATCCGGAATTGGCCGTTTGGGGCCTGAGAGCTCGATTTTCGTTGGATCGTGTATGGGTTCAAACGGCCTGCCTTAGTACGAATAGCCGGGCCGAATTCGAACACCAACGTCCCGCGTGAGATCGACGGCCTGTATCTTGCCGACGTCACCATCTAGGGCGCGGTAGGTGTAGCGGTAAATCTCTTCGTTCTTGTGACTCAGGAAATATACCACTGGCCCCTGCTCGTCGCCCAAGACGACGGTTTGCGTCAGATATTTGCGTGGCCGCAGAATAGGGATTCTTGTATTCGCCGCAATTGCGAAGCGGACGAGACCTGACGATCCCTTTTTGGCGCATTCTTGCCATCAATGTCGTGGCGGTAGCTTTCGGAACGGCCGACCGCGCTTGGTCAATGTGCGAGGAAAATACCGCTTACCTTTCAGGCCGCATCTCGAGTGTAGTCGAAGCTGCAGAATGGTCCGATTGCGTTTAGATCGACTTCCGCGCCAAGACCGGGCAAGTCCGAAACCTGGAGCTTCCCGTTTACGATCGTCTTTTCTGGTGGATTGCGCAGAACTTGGACGTAATTATTCTTCTCCGAATAATATGGGTAGGTTTCAAGCGGCATAGCCATCGCGGAAGCAGCGGCGACCTGAACGGACACCGCAGTTAGTAGCGAGCTTGCACAATTGTGAATCGATAGCCGCGCATTATAGGCTTCCGCCATTGCGGCAATCTGCACCAGTTCGAATACACCACCGCAATTACCAACATCGGGCATGACAATGTCTACCCCGCCGGTATCAAGGAGGTTTCGGAAGCCATGGCGGGTGTAGATCCGCTCACCAGCCGCGATCGGGATAGACCAACGACCCGCCAGATTCTTCAATCCTTGCAAATTGAAGGGGTCCAGCGGCTCCTCAATCCAAATGACGTCCAGTTCGGCACAGACATCCATAAAGCGGATCAGCTGGTCGTTATTCAGCCCGCCGGACAGATCGAACATCAGTCCGATGTCCGGGCCGACAACCTTTCGCAACGTCTTCACACGGTCGATCGCGCGGCGGAATGCGTCGTCGTCGAGCTGCCGCCTCTGCACATGACGAAGGGTTGCACCCTTCTGTCGTGCTGCGAGAGGATAACATTTGAGGATGCGGAAGCCGTCCTTGAGTGGTCGCTCGGCAGAGTTCGCCCAACCCGTGACATCGTCGTGAAGCGTGCTCCATCCGTTTGCGTAGGTTTCGATCGTGCTCTCGAACTTTGCGCCGAAGAGCTCGTAAACTGGTACACCAAGGGACTTCGCCTTGATGTCCCAAAGCGCTTGGTCGATGGCGCTTAGCGCGGCGAATTCGATTGCGCCGCCGCCCTTGGTCCAGAAGGAATTGTCATAGATTTCCTGCCAGACGTGACGTGGGTATGTTGCATCGGCGCCGATGACACGCGGCGACAGATCCGACAGCATGCCGGCTGCAGCGTTGGCACCCAGGCCGTACGCGACCGCTGCCTCGCCATAACCAACGATTCCGTCCTTGGTCCTAAGTTCGACGATTACAGGATGCAATCCGCCGCCACGGATGTTGAACACCCGCATGTTCTCAATGATCTGCATTTCTAGTTCCTCTGAAGACGTCAGGCCTGTTCGGGCCGGGTTTGCACAAGCTGTACACCTCGCCGACGCCCGAAGACTGCCGCAATGCCGATAGTGATGACCAGGCAAGTGACACACAGCAGCATTGCCGAAACCGCAGCAGATTCAGGGCTTGTGTTGAAGCGAATGCCTTCCCAGAGCTTTCTCGGCAATGTCTTCACCTCAAGGTTGCTGAGGAAGATCGACGCGACTGACTCATCGAATGAAAGCAGCATGGCAAGAAGCGCGCCGATTGCCAGACCCGGTAGCAGCAGTGGGAAAACCACAGTCCTGAATATCCGCCACGGATTGGCTCCGAGTGTCGCGGCGGCGAACGACAACCAGGGATCGATCGAACTGAACGTGGCCGATGCAATCAGATAAACAACCGGGAAGATCAGAACCGTATGGGCAATGATGATTCCCGCCTCGGTATCGACAAGCCCGACACGCGCGAACATCAGATATGCGCCCAGGGCGAAGACGACGGACGGCACCGTCAGCGGCGACTGAACAACGGCCTCTGCTGTCCCTTGGAACCGGGATCGACGACCCAAGCCGAGAACTGTGAGCGTAGCCAGCACGAAGCTGAGAGCACAGGTCGCCGCGCCGATGCGAAGACTAGTGAGGCCGGCCGCAACCCATTCCGGGCTGCCAAGGATCTTCTCGAACCAGCGGAGCGAATAACCTGGCGGAGGGAAGATGAGAACATCGGCCGAGCTGAACGACACAGGAAACAGCACAAGCAGCGGAAGGAGGATGTAGATTGATATAACGACAAGATACACCGGCTCAGCCAGTAGTCGGAGAGCATGAGACACGACGGGAAGGCTAATAACCGGCTTTGGCATGGCTATCGGCTTGCGAAGAACGGATGTGTCGACCTGCTTCGCATTTTGGGGGGGAGCTGACGGCAATGGCTGGGGATTTTGCCACCGGGAGAACAGGCGCGCCACCATCGAAAGCCCGAAGACGATTACCGTGGCCGTGGCTGCCAGCGTTATGCCAAGCGCCGCGGCGAGTGGCCAATCGGCTCCGCTTTCAAGCTCCGATTGGATTACCTGCGCAAGCATCTGCTGACGCTGGTTGCCAAGTAGTGCCGGTGCGATGAAGCTCGCCATCGTGAACAGAAACACGATCGTGACGCCGGATTGGATGCCACGGATCGCCAACGGAATGACGATTCCCATCCAGGCCCGCATCGGCGGAGCACCCAGCGTATGAGCTGCGAGGAGCGTCCGTCCATCGATCCGTCGTAAGATGGTGACAAGTGAAAAGACCATCATCGGGATAGAGGAGTGAACCAGAGCAAGAATAACTGCGGGTTCACTGAATAGCAGCGGGAGGGGGTCTGCGATCAGTCCGAGTTTAAGGAGCGCGGCGTTAACGAGGCCGCGCTGCCCGAGGATAGCGAGCCAGGCGAATGTCCGCACCAGAACGCTTGTCAAAAAGGGGATAAGAACGAGGAGACCGAGCAAAAGCATCTTGATGCCTGTAGCCCGGCTCAATATCCATGCCAGCGGGAAAGCAACGACGAGGGTGATCGCCGTCGCTTCCAGACCAATACGGACCGTCGTCAGGATGACCGTCCGAAAGACCGGGCTGCCGAAGATTTGTACAAACCGCGCGGCGGGATCGCCGCTAAACGCCGTCGGCACAATTGTTAGCAACGGCATTATGAAAGCGAAGAGAAGCAAGAGGGCCACTGGCAGCAGCATAAGAAGCTGCTTCCAATTAATCCCCCAGTCTCCAAACCCACTACTCAGCTTCATTCTCGCCGTCTCCCCGTTCCGTCTCATTTACTGCATGATGTAGGTGGACCAGCGCGTCGACACCGACGCGAGGTTATCGTTCCACCATTTCGAGTTGAGTACTCCACCGAGCTTTTCGTTCTCAGGATTGCCTGGCAGATCCTTGGCCAGCGCCGGGTCCAGCAGCTTCAAGGCATCGGTGTTAGTCGGGCCATAGAATATCTGCTTGGGGAGTTCCGCTTGCTGCTCGGGCTGAACGGCAAAGTTGATGAATTTCATCGCCTCGGCCGCATTCGGTGCACCCTTCAGGACTGCCCAATATTCAACGACCGTGACCGACCCGTCATAGGTGTACGCCCAGTTAGCGCCGGCCTTGATCGCGTTGTTGAGGCGCCCCCCGGGGCCAAAGGCCGCGTCGACTTCGCCCTGCTGGATCAGCGCTTGGACATCTGACGGTGGCTTGAAACCGACGATCTGGTCCTTGATGCGGTCGATGACCTTTAAGCCGCGGTCCACGTCCAAAGGATAAAGATCGGCCGGCTTCACACCATCAGCCAGGAGTGCAAACTCGAGATTGTAGTATGGCAGCGCGAGCATCACCCGCCGAGCCTTCACCGACGGGTCAAAGAACTGTGCCGGCGTCAAGCCGTTCGGAAATTTGTCTTTGTTCCAAGCCAGGTTCTGGGCGAACTTCATGTAGCCGACGCCGTATTTTGTGCGCAACTCAGCCGGGATGCCGTCGGCCTTGACCACTGAGTAATCGATTGGTTGAAGCAGATCGTCCTTTACTTCGCTTTCATACGCAGCTGCATCGGCAGAGATGACATCCCAAGTAATATTGCCACTCGTCACCATCGCCTTGACTTTAGCGTAACCTGTACCGGTCGTACCGGTCACCGTTGCGCCTGTTGCCTTGGCATAAGGCTCGAAGAAGGCTTTGGTCTGAGCGTCTTGGAAGGAGCCGCCGTATGATGCCACAACGACTTTGCCGGAATCGGCCGCATTTCCAGCGGTGACGAATGTGGCGCCGATTGCTGCAATCATTACGATCGAGATGCTGGTGCAGAGACTACGTCTCATAGTGTTTACCCCTCTTTTTGTCATGTCTTTGCCTCTCAGTGAAACCGCCTCAGGACGATCCTTCGGCCGGAAGTACGGCGACGGACGTCGGCGCCCACCGTGCGAAAACGGGCTTGCCAGGGCCGAGATAGCCGGCAATTTCGTCTCCGCGCACGATAGTGGCGAGCAAGGACTGCCCATCGGGAAGTGTGAGTGTCACGCGCCAGCCGGCGCCGAGATAGGTGATGTCGCGAATAGTCGCCGGTACTTCGAAAACATTTCCGGTCGCCTGAGCCGCCGCCGAGTGAACGGAAACATTCTCCGGGCGCACAACAATGTCGAACGGCTTAGATGTGACGGACGGCAAAGCTTGCCGTGCACCGGCAATCTCATAGCCGCGGCCACCATCGATCGATGTCACCTTCAGAATCGAACACTCTCCCAGGAACCTGGCGACGAAGTGATCGGAGGGTGACGCATAGATGGTTTCTGGATCGGCCACCTGGAGGAGCTGGCCGTGGGCCATGATGCCAATCCGATTGGCCATCGCCATGGCTTCGGATTGATCATGTGTCACGTAGATGACCGTGATTCCAAGTTCGCCCTGAATCCGTTTCAGCTCAAGCTGCATCTGGTCCCGAAGCCTTCGGTCGAGCGCACCGAGGGGTTCGTCCATGAGCAGGAGGTTCGGCCCGAAAACGAGCGCACGGGCCAAAGCCACACGCTGCTGCTGCCCCCCCGACAACTGAGAGGGATAAGATGCACCACGTTCGGTGAGGTTGACGAGGCTCAGTGCTGCCTTGACCCTTTCCTCACGTTCTGCCCTGCCTATACCCCGCATCTTCAGCGGATAGGCAACGTTTTCTGCTGCGGTAAGGTGCGGAAAGAGCGCATAGTTCTGGAACACAACCCCAATCTGACGCCGATGCGGCGGCACCTCGGTCACCGACGTGCCGGACATGAGCACGCGGCCTTCGGTCGGCTTATCGAAACCTGCGAGCAGCATAAGGAGTGTCGTCTTGCCTGAACCACTCGATCCAAGCAGAGCGAAGAATTCGCCCTGAGCAATATCAAGGCTGACATCGTTTACTGCGGTTACGGCTCCATATCGCCGTGTGACGCCTTGGAAGGAAACCGCAGGAAGGAGTCGATCATTCATCAGGCATTCCTTCCGAGCTGTCGAATTTGCAGGTGCCGGGGCGAGCGCGTCAGGATCTCGACGCCGTCGTTGGTGACACAAATCGTTTCGCTGGTCTGTATCCCACCTGCCGAAAGATACATGTGGAACACCATACCCTGCTGGAGTTCCCACTCCGCTCCAGGCGTGTACAAGTGCGTGGAGTCCATCAGCTTCGGTGCCGTGATAATCCCAATCCCGTACCCGGTGTTGTGAGGAAAACTTGCCCGGAGACCGGCAGTGGCGAGCCCATCTCGTGCGATCCGGTCAATCTCCTTCGCTGCAACGCCCGGCCGGATTGCTGCAAACTGGCGATCCTGGATAGTTACCAACTGCTCAAAGTTGGCCTGGAGGTCTGCAGGCGCAGTACCGAGCACAGCGGGTCGCATTATGCGCGACGAATAGCCATTGGACTGCGGCAGCAGTTCGATGTGCACGGGCTGGCCCGGCTCGAGACGCCGGTCGCCGACACTTCCATGCATGTGCTGCGTCGCGGAGCCCATGCCGAGCAGGACGATACGGGGCGCGTTGTTGTCAGCGCCAGCCGCAAGCGCTGCGGAATAGCCTGCTGCAACAAGCTCACGTTCGCTTACGCCCTCCCTAATCGCATCAACGATAGCAGCTACGCCCAGGTCGGCAATCGCAGCGGCACGGCGATGCTCCTCGATCTCAGCCGGCGACTTTCTCGCGCGCATTTTCAGGAGGGTTCCCGAGATATCGGCGAACCGCGCATTCGGAAGTGCGGCTTCGATGCGACGCTGGTCACGTACGGTCAGGAAATGGGAGTCGAGTTCCTGAGCGATGGTTGCGCTCGCGAGCCCTAACCGCCGTATCTCCGCAACCAGCACATCGAACGGGCTTTCCCAATCTAGGTAGGTGACCCGATCCTCGACCCACGAAACCGACGCGAAAAGCGCCTCGTCGAGTTTCCGAACGACGCCGTGTACGCCTCCGTCGGCCGTAACGATGCAGCATTGGTACATGGACGCGCTTGGAGAATAACCAAACAGATAGCGCAGGTGCTCGGATGCGTCGATGATGGCGGCGTCAATCTGCCTGGCGCGGAGCACCTCCGCAAGTGCAGCGACCCGGTTGATCTGGTCGGCACGGTGAGGTGAAGAGTGTGGCGCGTCACCGCGGAGGTTCGACATGTCCGATACCGGAGTCTGAGCGCGATCATTCTGATCGGCGCGGTAGGTGCCAGAAGAGTGGGTGATATTATGGGTTGCTGAGTTCTCAGTCATGGTGTTTCCCAGTTGTCCAATCGTTTGTATTACTCATGCAATCGGTTGGATTGTCAATATCGAATCGTCGTCGCTGTGAGTTTATGTGGCTGCGATACGGGAAATTATTGTTGGCGTTGATGGCGAAACCGGATCCAGCGCGCACTGAGGCGTCACCCGGCATGAGAGGTCAGACACGCTGATCCTTCGCACCTGGTTGAACTCGTCGATCACTGACCAATTTAAGCGATTTTGGCTACACTGTTCCTGAGTATCAGCCGGTGTTCGAGCACGACCTTTGTCGATACTGGGGCGTCCTTGTACACTTGCCGAAACAGCGCTTCAGCTCCACTGCGGCCCATCTCAAAACGAGGGACTGACACTGTCGATAACGGCGGTGACATCAGTGGAGTCAATTTCAAGTCATCAAAGCCAAAGAACGACATGTCGTCCGGTATGGTTTGATCAGCTTGCCGAGAGGCTGCCATCGCGCCAATTGCAAGTTCGTCGGTCGCACAAAAAACCGCAGTGGGACGAATTCCATCTTCAAGGATGGATTTCATGATCGTGAGCCCGGATTCGGCATCGTCGTTGAAGGTGTCAGTCGAGCGCATCTTGATGAACTCGTCCAAGCTGTTCTCTCGCATAAAGTCGGCATAGGCTGCACTTCGATCGCGGTACGTTTCAGAGTAATTTGGGCCGCCGATGTAAACGATATTCCGATGCCCCATGTCGTGCAGATGTTGCATCACCTGTTTGGTAGCGGAGTAATTGTCGATTGTGACGCAGGTTATCCCCTCGTGGGGAACAGGCCGCGATATAGCAACTACCTTCCGTTCAAAGCCGGGCATATTCAGAATTGGCTTCGGCACGCTGCCAGTGACGGTGATGATGCCATCTACCACGCCAGTCAGCAATTGCTTGGCGAGCTGGGCTTCGCGTTTAGGCTGGCGTAGCGTGACCCCCAGAAGAACATTCACGCCGCGTTCAGCCAGCGTCTCGACGATGCCCTGAACCACGTCGGAATAGAATGGCGCCGCGATATCCGAAACGATCACGAGGATCTGGTTTGCTCGGCCGCCTCGCAGGTGCCTGGCCGTTTCGTTAACGACGTACCCCGTCTCTTTGACTATTTTGTCGATCAGCGCCCGCGTCTCTTTCGTAACACGTGGGCTTCCTGCAAGTGCGCGGCTCACTGTCGAGGTATCGACGCCGGCAATTCGCGCAATCTCGGCCATTGTCGGCCGACGCCCTGAGGCAGGCAATTCAATGTTTTCATCGGCTGAGGAAGGCGGCATATCTTTTCCAAAACGAGCATCGAGAAAAAGCGCCTCTCGCGCCATTGTGGCGAAAGTAACAGCCGGATCGGCAAGGTACAATGGCCGATGACCGCGAACGTGCGTTTCCTGGTCGGTTTTCTTGACAATCCAAACGATTGTACTATCGGTTCAACCGATTGCATGTGTTGAGCTGGGCTGGGCACGACGCTTTTGCATATTCACGTGGAGATTAGGCACAAGATGGTAGATCTCACTTTTAGGAACTGGTTCTCTGCACCGAGAATTTATGTCGAGAACGTTCGCGATGGAGACGCAGCTTACCAAATTTCGGAGGAAGCAATCCTCGACAGCCTGAGCGCAGTATCCAGTCCTGCGGCACTCACGTGCCGTTATTCGGACGATCGAGACATAGAGGCATTCAGAACCGCTGATGTGCTGGTTGCCAGCAGACTAGACACAGCTTTGATAGCGGGTGAGGGAAAAGCGCTGAAACTCATTCAGTGCACCAGCGCTGGTGTTGAAAAATATGCCCCGTTTTCATGGCTGGCCGAATCTACAATGCTGACGAATGCAAGCGGCGTTCACGCTGACAAGGTCGGAGAATTCGGCCTGATGGCGACCCTCATGTTGCATGAGCGTGTCCCGGCAATCGCGACACGGCAACGAAAACACGCGTGGTCGCGACAGCTCCGCGGAACGGCCGCCGGCCGGCGAGTAATGATCTATGGCGTTGGAGCTTTGGGCGGCGCTATTGCCAAACGTCTGTATAGCGCAGGCTTCTTCGTCATTGGTGTGAGTCGCGGCGGGGCGCCTGTTGCAGGGGTGGAGCGTGTGATTACACCCAATAAAGTCCACGACGAGCTTCCGAACGTAGAAATCCTGATTTTGGCTTGCCCTCTCACACCGGACACGCAGCGTGTTATTGGGGTGCGTGAGCTATCAGCCCTTCCCCAAGGGGCCGGCGTCCTGAATGTCGGCCGCGGCGGCGTCATTGACCATTCCGCGCTGGTTTCTTGCCTCGCAAACGGACACCTGTCCGGCGCGATCCTTGATGTTTTCGACCAGGAGCCACTACCCGAGGATTCACTGCTCTGGGATGTGCCAAATCTTATGGTGTTTCCGCACGTCTCTGCCGATGCGCCGGACGGTTATATTGATCGGTGCCTCGCAATCCTTGCCGAAAATTTGGAGAGATTGAGCGCTGGTAAAGGCCTGCGCAATAGGGTCGACCCTACGCTCGGCTACTGACTTCGTTACGCTATGCTCCTCGTTCAACAATGGCCGAAAGCGGTGCAGAACGATTTTTTGGGTATTGCTGACTGGCGAAATAGGGGGGAAGCGACGCTTTCTGAACGGTGTCGCGCATCAGGGCATTCATCGCCGTGCTCGCCCCTCGAACCAGTGCGAGCACGGCCGTTGCCTTCTTCTCGCTTACGCTGTCATTTCGCGGTAATCAAACACACGATAGGGTGCGACAGCATTTGAATCGATCTCTACGCCTAGTCCTGGTGTAGTCGGAATTGAAAGGCGACCATTTGCGACGGCCTTTTCCGGGGGGTTCCTCAATACCTGGACGTAGTCATTGGCATCTGAGAAATATGGATAGGTTTCAAGCGGCATCGACACGGCTGATGCGGTGATGGCCTGCAGCGATGCCGCGGTGCAGAGTGAACTTGCGCAATTGTGCGCCGAAACGCGCACGTTGTAGGCTTCCGCCATTGCGGCGATTTGGACGAACTCGAACATGCCGCCGCAATTGCCGATGTCAGGCATAACGATATCGACGCCGCCTGTATCGAGCAGATTACGGAAGCCATTCCGGGTGTATATCCGTTCGCCCGCGGCAATTGGTATCGACCAACGTCCTGAGAAATCCCGCAAGCCCTGCAGATTGAATGCGTCGAGAGGCTCCTCTACCCAGATCAGGTCCAGTTCCGCGCAAACATCCATGAAGCGGATCAGCTGGTCGTTATTGAGACCGCCTGAGAGATCAAGCATGAGCCCGATGTCTGGTCCGACGACCTTCCTTAGTGTCCTGACGCGATCCACCGCTCGCTTATAGGCCTCGTCGGAGAGATGTCGACGCTGAACATGGCGCAGGGTGGAGCCTTTTGCTTCAGATGCCAACGGATAGCACTTCAGGATCCGATACCCGTCCGAAAGTGGGCGCTCTGCCGATTTCGCCCAGCCGAGGACATCGTCATGCTTGCTGCTCCACCCGTTAGCATAAACGTCAATCGACCCTTCGAACTTTGCGCCGAACAGCTCGTAGACAGGCACTCCTAAGGATTTCGCCTTTATGTCCCAGAGCGCTTGATCGATTGCGCTCAGAGCTGCGAACACAATGGCGCCACCACCTTTTGTCCAGAACGAGTTGTCATACACTTCATGCCAAACGTGCCGGGGATAGGTCGCGTCGGCCCCAATAACTTTAGGCGCCAAATCAGACAGCATTCCTGCAGCTGCATTCGCGCCGAGCCCGTAGGCTACTGCAGCTTCGCCATATCCTGTGATCCCATCTTTCGTGACAAGTTCGACGATTACAGGATGGAGCCCTCCACCCCGAATGTTGAATACACGCATATTTTCGATGGTCAGCATGATAGTTCCTTTTCCGCATAAATCTTGGATAGTTTCTCGGCGCGGCATTGCGATGCCGACGGCGAAGTCAGGTGTGGTGGAGCGGCAATTGGCGGCTTTCACGCTAATGCGTGAGGATGCGGTTCAGGAACAGCGCTAAGCGCTCGGTCTTGGGCTGCCTGAAAATTTGTTGCGGAGGCCCTTCTTCTGCGACTTTTCCCCCGTCCATGAACACAACGCGGTCGGCGATCTTCTCGGCGAAGCCCATTTCGTGCGTAACGACGAGCATCGTCATGCCAGAGGATGCAAGCTCGGTCATTGTATCGAGCACCTCCGAGATCATCTCGGGATCAAGTGCGGAGGTCGGCTCGTCGAACAGCATGATACGCGGTTGCA
>Ga0247823_10004351_pt1 | contig 11359 bp, 13 predicted proteins | sample 13C_PalmiticAcid_2_FD_192426 | JGI IMG/M metagenome (GOLD analysis project Ga0247823, IMG submission 192426) | Soil microbial communities from agricultural site in Penn Yan, New York, United States - 13C_PalmiticAcid_Day30 | ecosystem: Environmental > Terrestrial > Soil > Agricultural land...
AGCTGAGGTCGCGCGCCGATGATTCTGCCGCGCGACCTCAGCTATATCGGTGTGATGATCGACGACTTGACCTTGCAGGGCGTGACTGAGCCCTATCGCATGCTCACCGCCCGAGCCGAGTATCGCCTGCGCCTGCGCGCCGACAATGCCGAGACCCGGCTCGGCGCGATCGGCGAGGCTGCCGGGTGCATCGGTGAAGCGCGCCGTGCCCATCTCGCCAGCCGCCGTGAAGCCCGGGCCGAGCTCGACATGCGCTTTGCGGCACCGCGCACCGCGCATGAACTGGGCAAGGTCGGCGCGCCGGTGTCGCAAGATGGCGCTCGCCGCAGTGCCTTCGAATGGCTCCGCTTCCCGGGTGTCAGCATCCGGCACCTCGAGATTGAAGCCGCGGACGCCGATCCCGATCTGCTCGCCGAGCTGATCGAAGACGCACGCTATGCGCCCTATCTTGAGCGGCAGGCGGCCGAGCAGGAGGCGATGGCCCGATCCGACGCAACGCCGATCGCGCATGCGCTCGACTATGCCGCGATCCCGGGACTGTCGAACGAGATGGTCGAGCGTCTTTCACTCGCCCGCCCGGCCACAGTGGGCGATGCGGCGCGGGTGCGCGGGATCACCCCGGCGGCGCTCACCGCGATCATGCTGCACGTCCGGCGCGCCGCATGACCGAGGATGAGGCACAGGGCTGGATCCGCGAGCGTTATGGTGTTTCACGTGAAACACGGCTCGCCGCGTTCGTCGAACTGCTGCGCGACGAAGCCGCCAAGCAGAATTTGGTCGCGCCATCCACGCTCGAACAGATCTGGTCGCGGCACATTGTCGACTCGGCTCAGCTTCTGGCGCACGCGCCGGATGACGGCGTTTGGCTGGATATCGGAAGCGGGGCGGGGCTGCCCGGGATCGTCGTCGCGCTGCTCCGCGACGCGCCGGTCGAGCTGGTCGAGCCACGCAAGCTGCGCACCGATTTCCTGGCGCGCGCGGCGGCTGAGCTGGGCCTTGCCGACGCCGCGGTCCATACCGCGAAGATCGAACGCACCAGCGGTCCCGCCGCCGTGATTTCCGCGCGCGCCGTCGCCCAGCTCGGCGATCTCTTCCGCATCGCCGCCCATCGATCCACGTCTTCCACAGTCTGGGTGCTGCCAAAGGGCCGAAACGCGCAATCGGAGGTGGCAGAGGCCCGCCGCAAATGGCATGGTTCGTTCCACATGGAACCGAGCATCACGGCTCCCGATTCACTCATCGTCGTCGCCAAAGGGATCCGCCCGAGATGATCTGCATCGCTATCGCGAACCAGAAAGGTGGGGTGGGGAAGACCACAAGCGCGATCAATGTCGGCACCGCGCTCGCCGCGACCGGTCAGCGCGTGCTGCTTCTCGACCTCGATCCGCAGGGCAATTGTTCGACCGGCCTGGGCATCAGTCGCGCCGATCGCGAGCGCTCGACCTATGATCTGCTCGTCGGTGACGTGACGCTGGAAGAGGTCGTGGTCGCCACGCGCGTTCCCGGCCTGGACATCGTTCCCGCGACCGTCGACCTGTCGGGTGCCGAGATCGAGCTGATCGAGTTCGACGCGCGTACCCATCGCCTCGACAACGCCATCGACCGCAGCGAACAGCGCTGGGACGTGATCCTGATCGATTGCCCGCCCTCGCTGGGTTTGCTGACGATCAACGCGATGGTCGCTTCCGATGCGCTGCTGGTGCCGCTCCAGTGCGAGTTCTTCGCGCTCGAAGGCCTCAGCCAGCTGCTCAGCACGGTCGAACGCATCCGCAGCCGCTTCAACCCCGGCCTGTCGATCCTCGGCGTCGTCCTCACCATGTACGATCGCCGCAACCGCCTGACCGATCAGGTCGCGGACGATGTGCGCGCGGTGCTCGGCCGCGTGGTCTTCGACACGGTGATTCCGCGCAACGTGCGCCTTTCCGAAGCGCCGAGCCACGGCCTGCCCGCGTTGATCTACGATCATCGCTGCGCCGGCTCGGAAGCCTATATCGCACTCGCCCGTGAAGTGATCGACCGCCTGCCGAGGCTGAGGAAGGCCGCATGACCGACGAAACCACGCCATCCGCTTCCGTCACCCCGCTGCGCAAGCCGCGCCCGGGCCTTGGCCGCGGCCTCAGCTCGCTCCTCGGCGATGTTGAGCGCGAGGAGCCGGTTCGCCCCGGTTCCGAACATTCCCCGGGTGTGCGGATGCTCCCCGTCAGCTCGCTCGCGCCGCATCCCGAACAGCCGCGCCGCCATTTCGACGAGGACGCGCTTGAGGAGCTGGCCAAGTCGATCGCCGCGCGCGGGCTGATCCAGCCGATCGTCGTGCGCCCGCACGGCAAGGAATATCAGATCGTCGCCGGCGAGCGCCGCTGGCGTGCCGCTCAGCGCGCGCGGCTGCATGAGGTGCCGGTCATCGTCCGCGACCTCGATGAGGCCGAGACGCTCGAGATCGCGATCATCGAGAATATCCAGCGCGAGGACCTCAACGCGATCGAAGAGGCCGAGGCCTATGCCAAGCTGATCGGCACCTTCGGCCACACGCAGGAAGTGCTGGCGCGTATCGTCCACAAGTCGCGCAGCCACATCGCGAACCTGCTGCGCCTGCTTGATCTCCCGCAGACCGTCCGTCAGCGCGTGGTCGAGGGCACGCTGACCATGGGGCATGCCCGCGCGCTGATCGGCGCGCCCGACCCGGAAAAGCTCGCCCGAATCGTCGTCGAGCGCGACCTGTCGGTGCGCGAGACCGAGAAGCTCGCACGCGAAGCCAAGCCGCGCACGGCGGGGAAGGGGAGCATCACGGCTTCCGGGGATCTGGGGGCGAATGCCGATATCGCCGCGCTCGAACGCCAGCTTGGCGACGTGCTCGGCCTCAACGTCCGCATCAGCTATGGCGACAAGGGCGGCGCGATGACGCTGGCCTATTCGACGCTCGACCAGCTCGACATGATCTGCCAGCGGCTGACGGGTGAGAAAATATAATTAAATCAAATATTTGAATGTAGGGCGGCGCGATCAATCGCGATCATGCGCTCGACGATCGTCGAACTGCCGTGCGAGCTGCCTGATCCGCCATCGCTCGGTTCCGAAGCGGTCCGCTAGCTTTGGGCGATCTCATAGACGCCGCCGGCCTGCGGCTCGCATTGCGCGGAAGCGGGCGGTGCAAGCATCACTACCGCCGCCACGATCCGCATTGCCATCACCGCCCCCGTGCGGCCGCTCTTGCCAGCGTTACCAGAGCCTCGTCGGCGATCACCTGTCCCGCATTGCCGCCCGCCCGCGTCATGCCGCGTTCCGCCTCGCGCACGCGCTCCACGGCGCGTGCCAGCATCGGGCTGGTCCAGCGGCGCAGCGCGATCTTGGTGCTCATCTCTTCCTTGAAGAAGACTCGGTGCTTCTTGACCACCTCGTCGGGCGATGCGCCGCGGTCGATATCGGCACGCATCTCGGCAAGATTCATCAGCCGCCGGACGAGCTGACGCAGCAACGGGATCGCGGAGACGCCGGCCTGCTCCAGCCGGGCCAGTTCCACGCCGATTTCGGCGGCGCGCCCCTCGACAACGGCTTCGATCGCGCTCTGCATCTCGGCATCGCCGAGATCGGCGCCGATTGCCTCCAGCGCCGCCATTCCAGCCTCACGCGGGCGGTCCGGCGCGGCGTCGAGATAGATGGAGAGCTTCTCGATCTCGCGAGCCAGCACCGCGCGATCGCCCCCGGAGAGTGCCGCGAGCCGCTCAGCGGTGCCGTTCACCAGCCGCAAGCCGTTCTCGCGCGCGATTCCCGCGGCGAGCTGCGCGGCGTTGCGCGCATCGGGCATATAGCAGGCATGCGCCATGGCGTTGGGCGCGGCGAGGACCAGCTTGAGCAGGCGTCCGGTGCCCTTGAGGCCGCCACCGACCGCGACCACGGGGTTTCCCGCTACCTCGGCGTCGAGCAGCAGCCTAACCGCCTCGGTCCCGTCATCGTCGATCCCGGCGATTCGGACATAGCGTGCGCCGCCGAACAGCGAGAGCGACGCCGCTTCTCCCGCCAGCCGCCCGGGATCGCCCTTGAGCGATCCGCCTTCGATATCGATACGCTCGGCCTCGGCGCCCATCGCCCGGCCCAGCCGCGCGGCCATGTCGTTGGCGCCGGCTTCATCGGGGCCGTAGAGCAGGAATAAGCGGATATCCGGTCCCGGCTTATCCAGCCGGGCACGAATCTGCGCTTCGCTGGCCTTCACTTGGTTTCGGTGGCGCGGGCGTAGCGGGCAAGGCGCGCGACGATCTGGTCGGCGACGATCCCCGACAGCCGCTCGAGCGCGCTCTTCTCCGCTGCGATCGTCGCATATTCGGATCCGACGACGTCGATGCCGGCATCGGAACCCGCCGTGGCGTCGAGCACGACCTGTCCGGTGGCCAGCTCGACAAGCTGATAGCGCGCGCGCAGCGTCCGCCGCTCGCGCGTCACCACGTCGTCGCGGCGCACGCCAAGGCCTTCGATGCGATCATCCAGCTTGATGTCGAGCCGGTACGCCGGGGTACCGGTGCGCGTCGCCTCGATCCGGTCGCGCACCGCATTGGCGACCAGCCAGCCGCTCTCGCCCTCGATCGGCGCGACTTCGACCCCCGACAACATCGTCTGCACCGGCCCGGCAACACCGCCGCCATAGAGCGGACGCAGCCCGCAGCCGCCAAGGGCGGGAGCGAGCGCCGTCAGCGCGAGCAGGGCGGGCGCAAGCCTCATGCGACGATATTCACCAGTCGGTCGGGCACGACGATCACCTTCCTGGGGGCTGCGCCTTCCAGAATGCGCTGCACATTGGGATTTGCCAAGGCCATCGCCTCCAGCGCGTCCTTCGCTTCGCCCTTCGGCGCCTTCACCGTGTCGCGCAGCTTGCCGTTGACCTGCAACGCGATCGTCACCTCGTCATCGACCAGCAGCGCCGGGTCGACCGCAGGCCATTCGGCCTCGGCGATCAGGCCGTCATTGCCCATCGCCGCCCAGGCTTCCTCGGCCAGATGGGGAACCATCGGCGCGGCGATCAGGATCGCGGTGCGGATCGCATTGGCGCGCGATGCGCTCGGCTGCGCCTTCTCGATCGCGTTGACCAGCGCATAGAGCTTGGCGACCGCCTTGTTGAACTGAAGCCCCTCGATATCCGAAGCCACGCCGGCGGTCGTCTGGTGCAGGATGCGGTCGAGGGCCTTGTCCTCGCCTTCCCATTCCCCAAGCCCGTCGAACAGACGCCACAGCCGCTGGACGAAGCGCCACGCACCCTCGATGCCGTTCTCGGTCCACTCCAGATCGCGCTCGGGCGGCGAATCCGACAGTACGAACCAGCGCACCGCGTCCGCGCCATATTGATCGACGATCGGCTCGGGATCGACGGTGTTCTTCTTGGACTTGGACATCTTCTCGATGCGGCCGACCGTTGCCGGGTTGCCGCTCGATTCCTCGATCCAGGTCTCACCCTTGCGCGTGACCTCGCCCGGCGACAGCCAGCGGCCGTCGGCGGACTTGTAGGTCTCGTGCGTCACCATGCCCTGGGTGAACAGCCCCTCGAACGGCTCGGCGATATCGATCAGGCCGATCCGCTTGAGCGCGCGGGTCCAGAATCGGGCGTAGAGCAGGTGCAGGATCGCATGCTCTACCCCGCCGATATACTGGTTCACCGGCAGCCACTGTTCGGCGATCTTGCGGTCGAACGGCTTGTCGTCCGGCTGGCTGGCGAAACGGATGAAGTACCAGCTCGAATCGACAAAGGTGTCGAGCGTGTCGGTCTCGCGCCGCGCCGGGTTGCCGCAGCGCGGGCAATCGACATGCCGCCAGGTCGGATGGCGGTCGAGCGGGTTGCCGGGAATGTCGAAGCTGACGTCCTCGGGCAGCACCACGGGGAGCTGCTTCTTGGGCACCGGCACCACGCCGCACACTTCGCAATGGATGATCGGGATCGGCGTGCCCCAGTAACGCTGGCGCGAAACACCCCAGTCGCGCAGGCGCCACACCGTCGTACCCTTGCCCCAGCCGCCGGATTCGGCGCGGGTGATCACCTCACGCTTGGCGTCGGGGACGTCCATCCCGTCGAGGAAGTGCGAGTTCACCAGCGTACCGGGTCCCGACCACGCCTCCGCATCGGTGAAGGCGGGTTCGACCTTGGCGCCGTCCGAGACGACACGCCGGATCGGCAGGCCGTATTTGGTCGCGAATTCGAAGTCGCGCTGATCGTGTGCCGGCACCCCGAACACCGCGCCGGTGCCGTAATCCATCAGCACGAAATTCGCGATATAGACCGGCAATTCCCAAGCGGGATCAAAGGGATGCGTCGCACGGATGCCGGTGTCGAAGCCCAGCTTCTCCTGCGTCTCCAGCTCAGCCGCGGTGGTCCCGCCCAGCTTGCACTGCGCGATGAACGCCTCGGCTTCGGGGCTGGTCTGCGCCAGCTTGCGCGCGATCGGGTGATCCGCCGCGATCGCGACGAAGCTCGATCCGAAGATGGTGTCGGGCCGGGTGGTGAAGACCTCCACCTCGTCGCCATCGGACAGCTTGAAGCGGAACTGCAGGCCTTCCGACTTGCCGATCCAGTTTTCCTGCATCAGCCGGACCTTGTCGGGCCATTTGTCGAGCGTGCCGAGACCCTCGAGCAACTCGTCGGCGAAGTCGGTGATCTTGAGGAACCACTGGTTGAGCTTCTTCTTCTCGACCAGCGCACCCGATCGCCAGCCGCGGCCGTCGATCACCTGCTCGTTGGCGAGCACGGTCATGTCGACCGGGTCCCAGTTGACCGTTGATTCCTTGCGGTAAACCAGCCCGTTCTCAAGGAGATCGAGGAACAGCGCCTGTTCGTGCCCGTAATATTCGGGTTCGCAGGTCGCCAGCTCGCGGCCCCAGTCGATCGCAAGGCCGAGGCGCTTCAGCTGCGCGCGCATCGTCGCGATATTGTCGCGCGTCCAGCCGCCCGGATGGACCTTCTTCTCCATCGCGGCATTCTCGGCCGGCATGCCGAACGCGTCCCAGCCCATCGGGTGCAGCACTTCCATGCCGCGCATCCGGCGATAGCGCGTCAGCACGTCGCCCATCGTATAGTTACGGACATGGCCCATATGGATGCGCCCCGACGGGTAGGGGAACATCTCGAGGACGTAGGATTTGGGCTTGGGCGAGTTATCGTCGGCGGCGAAGGTGCCGCGTTCTTCCCACAGCTTCTGCCACGCAGAATCGGCTTTCAGCGCGTTGAACCGCGACACATTCATTCCTTCATTTCGGAGCGGCGGGCTGTCCCGCCCCCTCTTATTCCTCGACGATCGCCGCGCGGCGCAGGTCGCGGGCGCGGGTCAGGATGATATCCTCGATCTTCTGCACGGTGGAGGCCTCGACCGGCGAATCGACCCACTGGCCGTTGCGGTTGACCTGGCGCTGCGCGCTCACGCGAAGCGCATCGGCGCGCAGATCCTGGTCGAGGATCGCCACCGTCAGCTTGGTCCGCTCGGTCTGGAGGTTGGGATTCACATACCAGTCGGTGACGATCACGCCGCCGTTCGAATCGGTCTGGGTGATCGGCGCGAACGACACGGTGTCGAGCGCCGCGCGCCACAGATAGGCGTTGACGCCGATCGTGGTGACCTTGGACGCGGCGAGATCCGCGCGCGGGCGTTCCTTGCCACCGCCGCATGCGGCGAGCGGAGCCGTAAGGCTCAGGGCAAGGCTGCCCAGGATCGCGGTGCGCAACAGGCGGTTCATCGGCATCTTCCTATGGGAAACTCTAAAGGTGGCGAGCATCTATAGATGCTGATGCGCGGGCCGCAAGCGCAAGCCGCTGTACGCCCTCGTGCGTACCCCTCTGTGCGTCTTGTGCAACACTTATGGGGAAAAGCGATTCCGCCTGTGGAACATTGCGGCCGAATCATGGTAGGCGCAGATGACGGTAGGGGATGAAATGAGCGTTCGGCGACTCATGACTGGCATCGGGATCGGCGCGCTGGGCGCAGCCGGCCTTGTCGTCGCGCCCGCGCTCCTCGCTCAAACCGCACAGCAGCAGCAGCGAATCGCCGTCCCCAAGCGTGCGACGTCGATCGGCAGCATCGGCACCTTCACGCCTGCCGCCGCGGATCCCAAGCTTGCCGCGGTGCTCGCGCGCAGCGGCCTTGGCGGCAGCGGCTTCCGTTTCACACCGGCGGAATCGGCGCGGGCGACCAGCCGCAGCGTCACCGTCGCGGTGCGCGCGCGTACCGCGCGTCCGTCTGCCGTCGTGGCGGATCGTGGCGCAGCGGCACCCGCCGCGGTCACGCTGCAGCCGATCGCATACAATCTGGGCGTTTCGGTGGGCTGGAAGCGTTTCGCCGTCTCGGGCGACCTCTCCAAGCTCGATCTGGCGGGGCAGCCGGGTAGCAGCGAGGCGGTCGATCTGGGCGTCAGCTACACCGGCAAGCGCGCCGCCGGCCGGATCAAGGCCGGGGCCGAGCGTCCGCTCGACGGCGCGCCGCGCCTGATCGCTGCCGATCCCAGCTATTCGATCGATGTCGGCGGATCCTATTCGCTGACCCGCAACCTCGATCTGACCGCGGGCGTGCGCTACAAGTCCGAAGAGAACCGCCTGCCGCAGCTGACCGACAACCGCCGCGACAGCCAGGCGGTCTATGTCGGCACCGCGATCCGCTTCTAATCCGCTACCCAGGCGTCGATTCCAGCCCAGCCATGAACGCCTAGCGGCCTGAGCGCGCGCCAGCGGCGTTCGTTCATGCCGCCCAGCGCGATCACCGGAGCCGTCAACCCGCGAATCAGCAGGCCGAGTCGCGCCGGGCCGAGCGTGCAGGCGCCCGGATGCGACCGAGTCGCGTGGACAGGGGAGGCGAACAGCAGCTTCGCGCCGTTGCGAATCGCCGCAATCGCCTCGCGCCGCGAATGGACCGGGGCGGTCAGCGCGCCGCGGTGGCGGCCGTGGCTCCCTGTGCGCGCCAGACGGCATGTGTGCGCCAGACGGTCGGTGCCCGCGACGACCAGCAACAGCCCGCGCCGCTGCGCGATTCGCGCGACCTTCGCGAACAATGCCCGGCGTTCGGCCAGGGGCAACTCATAATGGCGCAGGACCACGCCCGATCCCCTGGGCAGTGCGGCCAGCGCATCCCACAATGCCTCGCCCAGTCGCGGATCGGTCATCAACCAGCGCCGGGGCAATTCCTCGGCATGGTAGGGGTGGCGGCGCGGCATCGCCCCTCCTATAGCCGCGCGCATGGCATCCAACACCGCTGACTCGCGCCTTTCCGCCATCCGTGACCGAATCGTCCGCGCTGCGAACACCGCGCAGCGCGATCCCGCCGGCGTCACGCTCATTGCGATCTCCAAGACGCACGAAGCCGATGCGATCCGCCCGCTGATCGCCGCGGGTCAGCGCGTGTTCGGCGAGAATCGCGTGCAGGAGGCCGCGGCCAAATGGCCTGCGCTCCGTGATGAGACGCCGGGGATCGAACTCCATCTCGTCGGCCAGCTTCAGTCGAACAAGGCCGAGGACGCGGTCGCGCTGTTCGACGCGATCCATTCGGTCGACCGCCCGTCGCTCGTCACTGCGCTGGCGAAAGCGATGGACAAGGCCGATCGCCGCCCGCCCTGCTTCATCCAGGTCAATATCGGTGACGAGGCGCAGAAGGGGGGATGCTCGGTCGCCGATCTTCCCGCGCTGCTCGCCGAAGCCCGCACCGCGGCGCTGCCGATCGCGGGGCTGATGGCGGTGCCGCCCTTCGGCGTCGATTCGGCGCCCTATTTCGCGTTGCTGGCAAAGCTCGCCCGCGACCATGACGTCAGCGGCCTCAGCATCGGCATGTCCGATGATTTCGAGACCGCGGTGACGCTGGGTGCCACCCATGTCCGGGTCGGCACCGCGCTGTTCGGCGCCCGCGACTGAGGGACGCTGCGATGACGCTTACCTTCCGTTTCGATGCGCTGATCTTCGATTTCGACGGCGTGCTGCTCGAGAGCGAGTTCGAGGGCAACCGCCACATTGCCGAATATCTGACCTCGATCGGCCATCCGACCACGCCTGAAGATTCGATGGCCAATTTCATGGGGCTGGCGGGCGCCGAGTTCATCGATGCGATCGAACAGTGGATCGGCCGCCCGTTGCCGGACGCATTCTACCCGGCGCGCGAGGCCGAGAATCTGCGTGCCTTGACCGAAGGGGTGGCCGCAGTCGCCGGGGCGATCAGCTTCATCCGCGCGCTTCCCGAATCGCTCCCCCGCGCCATCGCCTCGTCCAGCTCGACGCAGTGGATCACCACCCATCTCGATCACCTGGGCATTCGCGATGCGTTCGGGGACATGATCTTCAGCGGCCGGGAGCATGTGACGCGCGGCAAACCGGCGCCGGATATCTATCTTCATGCGGCGCAGGCGCTCGGCGCCGATATCACCCGCTGCGCGATTCTGGAGGATTCGCCGGTGGGTGCGACGGGGGCGGTCGCATCGGGCGCACACGTCATCGGCCTGTGCGCGGGCGGCCATTGCGGTGTCGGGCATGACGCGCGTCTGCGCGCGATCGGCGTACACGACATCGCGCATGATTTCGGCGAGGTCGCCCGGCTGCTGGCCTAGACCCTAGCAGCCACCCCGTTTCAGCATGAAGTCGCGCAGCGCGATCGCATCCTCGAGTGCGTTGTGCGGTACCGCGCTGACCCGTGCCGCATCGAATCCGGGCGCATCACACAGCTCGAAGGTGATGCGCGCGATCGGGTGGCGGTATCCCGGTCGGGCGATCAGCGCCATTGCGGCGTGCGCAATGTCTTCGGGCCAGTCGGCGATCACCACCGGATCGGGGTCATCGCCCAGATAGGCGGCGAGGCTGCGCCCCAGCGTCTCGCGGTCCACCGGCTCGATATTCAGTTTGGGAAGGACGTGAGCAGCCACCCATGGCGTCGGATCGGGACAGTTCAGCGCTGCGTAGAAGGGCGCGCCGCCGTCCTCGGGCGCCAGCGCGAGCGCGATCAGCGGTCCGCCGAACCCGTTGAACTCGGCGTCGAGATAGTAGCGCATTACAATTGATGCCCGGTGCGGTCACGTTTGGTGGCCAGATAGCGTTCGTTGTGCGGGTTGGGCGGCAGGCTGTGCGGTACCCGTTCAGTGACCGCCACGCCCGTGGCCTCGAGCCCCGCGACCTTTGCAGGGTTGTTGGTCAGCAGGCGCACCCGATCCTGCCCCAGCAACCTCAGCATCCGCCCCGCGACGCCGAAATCGCGTGCATCCACCGCGAAACCCAGCCGGGTATTGGCGTCCACGGTATCGAAGCCCTGGTCCTGCAACGCATAGGCGCGCAGCTTGTTGATCAGGCCGATCCCGCGCCCCTCCTGCCGCAAATAGAGCAGCACGCCCCAGCCCGAATCGGCAATGGCGTGGATCGCGGCATGGA
>Ga0247823_10004352_pt1 | contig 11356 bp, 8 predicted proteins | sample 13C_PalmiticAcid_2_FD_192426 | JGI IMG/M metagenome (GOLD analysis project Ga0247823, IMG submission 192426) | Soil microbial communities from agricultural site in Penn Yan, New York, United States - 13C_PalmiticAcid_Day30 | ecosystem: Environmental > Terrestrial > Soil > Agricultural land...
GGGGGAAGGGGTGGGCTACCCGTAGACAACAAGTGTCCCGCCCCTGCGGCAGTAGTGGATGGCGTCCTCGAGAATCCTGACGGACCCGGTGGCCTCGATGACAATGTCGAAGCCGTACGGGTTGTCCTTCTTGATCTGCTCGTATTGTGGCGCCGGGTTGGAGCGGGACAGCTCGACGTAGTGGTCTGCTGCGTCGAGCTGCTTGGCCAGCTCCAGCTTGAGGCCGCCTGGCGCGGCGATGGTCACTTGGGTGCAGCCGTTTTGGCGGAGGAGTTGGGCCAGCATCTAGTGCGTGCATCCTTGTTAATGGCGGAAAGGTCAGGTGAAAAAGGGGGGAGGGGAGGCAACTGACGAGGCCAGTTGGCCCGGCGCCAAACATGAGGACGCTTGAGCCGAGACGCGGGCGGATCTTGTCGAGCCCGTGAGCGGCGCACGAGGCTGGCTCAATCAGGGTCGCCTCGACATCGGTGAGGTTGTGGATCTGGAAGACCTTGGCCTGTGGGTAGGCGCAGTACTCGGCGAAGCCGCCAGGAAGATTGATGCCGTGGCCGGTCCACTGGGAGAGGTCAGTATCAAACTGCCTCATAGCGGTCCCCTGGTCGATGGGAACCAGGACGAGTGAGCCATGGACGTACGTTTTCGCAGAGAAGTCCCTCGCCTCGCCGGCAGTAAAAGCAGTGGCTGCACAGCTCCGAGTTGTCTGCCGCGACGCGGTCTCCAACCTTGAACGAGGTCACCTTGGAACCAACAGCCGCGACGACGCCGACAGTTTCATGGCCCGGGATCAGCGGGAACTCGGCGATAAACTCGCCTTCGTGGATGTGCTAGTGGTGCCATGTTAGTTCGTTGGCCAAGCAGCTCCTGAGTTGGCGCCGTGTCTTACCAGGTCTAGCGAGAGTCAATTAGCCTGTCACGTTGACTGTGTAAGTCTTTCGTTCAGGGGCGGTCCGCATACCTGTTCCACACACGCCACACGCCTTCACTTTGACGAGAACATCATCATCGCGCAGCACGGGTAAAGGGACCTTGACAATCTCGAAATCCTCGGGCTTGTTGTACCTGTCCTCTCGTTAGCTTCATGAGAATGAGTTAACTCATAAAAGCAAGGGCCTGAGGAGAAATCTAGCTGGCGCCAGACTATCTCACGCACCTCAACGCCTTCATCTCCTTCGGAAGCTCCGGAGCCGAACCCATTTCGTTGGTGTTGAGGGGTGCCAAGCCGATGTCAAGGTGGGAGTGAGGAGAGGGGGTCGTTAAGCTTCTGACGCTGAAACTGCGGTCAAATCACAAAAGGTGAAGGGAGAGAGCAGGCTGGAAGCGTTGGAGTGGAAAGTTGTTGACAGAGGAGCCAGTGGAAGCCGAGGTAGTTGTAGTATGGGATCAAGGAACGGCCAAGCCTCAAGTGACAAAGATCGACGTTGGCTTATACATGCTCTCCAATCTCTGGATCCCCGGGCTGAGCCGGGCCACTACACTCCGCACCAAGCAAGGCGTCCATCCACCCATACGCGCATCCGATGTCTCCGGGCCGAGCGGAGTTGAGAGCCTCAGCGGGTTTGCCTCTGCAATGCGCTGACCTGCTCCGTCTGCGCAGACGACACCATGCGAGTTTCAAGGAACTCCTTGCTGACTCGGATACGAGCACTTGGCCGAGGAGCATTTGGGTGGCGGGCCGGCCAGATAGCCGCGCGGTGGAACTTCCAAGGGTGACAACATGTCTCGATTGCACTTCTTCTCACTATTGCCGAGAGTGTTCAGCTGCACGATAAAAACCTCCCCTCAGATTGTTCATAAACTCATCAGCTCCAGCGACTGGCCCGTCGCCGCAGCACCACGAGCAACCGAGTGAGAGCAAAAATCGTATTGACCGCAAATGATGACCCCGAATGCAGAAGTTTTCCGAATGATCTCTAACCACCAACTCCACGCGCAAACCACTCACGGTCCTGGCGAGTAGGTGCATTGCCGGTCGACCCTACTACTCTGTGATGTAGAGTACATGTCGTGCCATGCCGTTATGCCGTTGCTGGCAACCCAAGAGATAGAGAGATTATCCGCCTTCCACTTTACGAGGGAGGGGCATCACCACGGCCGCCACGGCCACGACCGAAACCGCCACGGCTGTTGGGAAAAGGAACCAGGGTCAGCATACCGAGACACAGAATTACTGCCGCCACGACTCCTTGGGCCAGACTTACAACTGAGGAGCGAAGTCGCTCGGCGCACCGCCCTCCTTGCCCTCACCAGCCTCACGGCGTCTGTAGCCGCCCTCCCGGTCACCACGGTCGCCACGGCCACGGCCGCCGAACCTCCGCTCGCCGCGCTCCTCGCCCAGCATGCCGCGGGGAGGGGCGTGAGACCGCTGCTGCTTGATGTGGGTAGCCGGGACGATCTCGGCGGGGAGGTGCAGCCACTCCCGGAGGTAGTCGAGACCCTCGGGGGTCAGGGTGTAGTAGTAGTACTGCCACGAGAACTGGGTCTTGACGTAGCCGCGCGAGGTCAGGGACTGGCAAGCCTTGATGACGAAGAGGTTGCGGATGCCGGTCTCGTGGGTCGACTCATAGCTGTAGTAGTAACGAATTAGCATCCGCGGGCCTGATCGAGGACGAATGTTCGGGTCGGTGGTAGTTTGGGGATGTCGCGTATCGTGGCTGGGGACGCAGCACTTTCGCTCGAAGAAAATCGGAAACGCGATGTTTGATGGAATTCGGTGGGACCTACTTCTTCGCAGCAACCATGACACCCTCACGGAAGAGGTACTATCTCCAACGTTAGCTACAACTTTCCCATGTCGTCGACGACGCCGAGTTCCTCCAGAATTCCTCCCTCTCTGCTCTCCCGCAACGAAAAGTGTCAAAATCGGCCATACCTCGTGGATCGCCTTGCGATCAGCCTTGGGAATAAGCATCTTGGCGGCTGGACCTGTGTCGACACAATTGGAGATCTTGGTCGGGGTGAAGTGTCGGCGTTGGGGGAGGCGAGCTCTTCAAAATTCAAGATCGCAGTGATTTGTGGGCTCGAGGCGCCGAAATTCCAGTAGGGCTCGGGATTAGCGGGGCGCACGGCCACAGCTTGTCTTGGCACGAGCAGCTCTTGGCGCGGCTGAAGGTGCAGCTGTGGCTGGTGGGCCCGCTGGACCACCATGCGGTGTGGGGGAGGGGACAGATGCTTAGTCATTATGACCACGGTCCTCGGGCGCTATGGCTTCGCCGACATGCAGATCGACAGTCCAAGTGATCGTGACCCTCTACTTCTGAACAGCGGAATCATCGGGCGGCAATTTTGCGAGAATTCCCGGCCGATTTGACGTCTCCAGCATCAACACTTTGATCATTACTGAGTTTTGATCCTCATCTCTCCAAGCACATCACAAATCATCATCCATCAGCCGCATCGCCACTCTCTCGAACATTGCTGCAATCGCTTGGCTCAGCGCAACCCGAGATGGCTCCGAGCAAGATCAACGTGCTCATCACGAGCTTCGCCGGCACCGGCCTCCCCCCGACCCTCTCTCTCACTCTTCCGCCATCAACACCCATCTCGTCCCTCGTCGACGAGCTCGACAGCCGCCTCCATCCGTCCGCCACGACCTCGTCCACCCGCCTGCTCCTCTCCACCCTCTCCAGCCGCCCCGTCCCTCTCCACTCGTCCTCCCCCATCTCATCCCTTCTACCCACACCCCCCACAGACGAGGCCGACGACGATGGCGAGGACAACACCAACCTCGACGACAGCAATGCCTTCCTCACCCTCCGCCTCACCCCGGCCCTCTGCGGCGGCAAGGGCGGCTTCGGCTCGCAGCTCCGTGCGGCGGGCGGGCGCATGTCGAAGCGCAAAAAGGGCGCCTCGGCGGCCGACGAGCACGGCTCGTCGCGCAACCTGGATGGCCGGCGGCTACGCACCGTGACCGAGGCGAAGGCGCTGGCCGAGTACCTCGCGATCAAGCCCGAGATGGACCGGCAGGAAAAAGAAAAGCGGCGCAAGCGGTGGGAGGAGATCGTCGAGTCGACGGAGCGGCGGCAGGACGAGATCCGGCACGGCAGCAGGAAGGTGGGGCTGGATGGCAAGTGGGTGGAGGAGAAGGAGGAGGTCGGGGAGAGGACGCGGGAGGCGGTGCTCGAGGCTATGAAGAAGGGGGGGTTTACGGATAATCTGGTTGTGGCGGGAGGCTCGTCGTCGTCAGCGGATGAGGAGGGGGATGAGGTGATGGAGGAGGAAGGGGAGGAGGAGGGGGAGAGTGGAGGGTCCAAGGCGACGACTCCCCCGTCGGAGCCGGAGCCGGAGATCAAGGGGAAGGGGAAGGAAAAAGAGGTTGTGAAGCCCAACGGGAACGGGGCGGCGAGGAAGTTCTTTGGGTTCGACGAGGACGACGAGTTCATGAGCTCCGACGACGAGGAGAGTGAAGCGGATGGAGCCAAGGCAGAATAGGTTGGGAAGCCGAGTTGTTGAACACATTGTAATACTTGTAGCGGACGCTTGGCCTGTTAGGATAGGACATGGCGTTCATGGCACAGCGTTGGGACGGCGTTCAGGGGTTCTGGGACAAGGTTTGCAGAAATTGATACCAGTCACTTGACACACACACAAAAAATCGCAGCAATCCCTTGCTCTTCTTCCTCGCCTACTGTCACCACGCAATTGTACAAGAACAAGTACCCCAACTCTATGTGCATTCCCCTGACTGCCGTGACTCTAGTGTAACAAAGTCTAGGTCGGGTGACCCCCGCGCCAACCACTCCGTCTCACCACATCCCTTTACTGGTCCAGGCGGACGGGGAAGTTGCCAGCCTCTGTCGGCACATTAGTCACACACCTTCTCCGGAGCTGAGTATGCAGATGACCACGTACCTCTCTGCGCATCCCACCGCTCATACCAGCCGCTGGGGCACAGGGACCGGTAGGCGAGCCAGAACTATACGCGTCCTTTTGTTTAGCATCCATCCTCATTCCACGAGCGTGTCCCCCGTCCTCCGTGACAGCTTCCGATAGCTTCCGATAGCTCTCCAACAGCTACCCAGGGGGCGCGGGCTGGGCTCACCTGGCGGCAAGGGGCAAAGTCCTCGCCCTTGGCGAGAATGCACTTGTGGTAGTCGACGTAGTTCTGCCAGCAGTGCTTGGTCTGGTTGGTGTTGGGGAAGCGGGCGTCGACACCTAGATTGCAGTGATGTCGTCAGATCGTGTGCGCTCGTAATCCCGGCTGCTCCATCTGTTCCACGGGTCCCCCGCCTTCGTCTCCCCCCAATCTCTTCGCAAAATGGCCAATTCGAAGTCACGATGGAGTATCTGCAGGATGGAATCGGTGGTGCATACCAGCTGCAGAAGAAGCGTTAGCGATAGGTTCCGCACGGGCGAGCCCAGGTCAGGCCATGTTTTTTTGCCGAGGGAATTTGCGGGCGGCCGCGCGGGCCAATCGTACCTGTGACGAACTTGAAGGGCTTGGAAACGCGGTCGTCGTCGGACATGTTGGGCGAGTGTACAGGCTCACGGGGCGAGGCGGCTTCAATGGGGCGGGCGGATTGATTGACGGAGTCGTCGTCAAGGAATGGTCAGAGCTCGGGGAGAGGTGAGGTAGGCAGTTTCGGCTCGGGTCCTCTCTCTCGCTGCACACACAGCATGATGCGCAAACGAGTGGGTCGCATTGAGCTCCCTGCGGTTTGATTGGTGGACAGTCTGGGGCGGCCTGCTGGCCCTGTTTTGCAGGCAGACATTTGGCCGGTGGGCTGATCTCACTGGCCGAATGGTGCTGGCTTGTGGGGGAGTTGGTCAAGGAACCGAGCTCCTCTCTGCCGCAAGTCGCCAAATCGTGACCTCGACTTCCCGAAGCTCTCCAGAAACACCCGAACGGGCTGCTGCGCAACCACAACCTTTCCTTCGAGGAACCTCTCCGCTCAATCCCATTCAAAATGTTCGCTACTCGGTCTCTGCGGATGTTCCGCCCGACGGCTCGCATGATGCGGCCGATCCCGGTACGTGCTGGAGCAGGCTCCTTGCGTCAGTTTTGATGGATTGCGTCAGGGCTAACCCGAGATGTGCAGAAGGAGGAGCAGTCTGGTACGTGAGGCCAATTGGGCGACGACAACCCCGACGACAGCATCGACCAGCCCGAATGCATGAGATCGTGGAGGATGTGAAGGCTGACACAGACCCCGTCGAACCACAGCGCACACCGTTTCGCAGCGTCTCCGCCGCCTGAAGCAGATCCCCCCCGAGTTGTTTCCCCTCGGTGAGCCACCACGGTTGCGCCCTGTTTTGTATTCTGGCAGCCATACTGATAGAGATCGCAGGCGTCGTCGTTGCTTTTGCCGTCGGCGCTGCCGTCTACTCGAGCGGCCGCCACTTCTTCGTCGACAAGACCATCCGCCTCAAGAGGCAAAACCGCGCCGCGGATGCCCATGCCCACCAGGAGGAGCACCACTAAGGGAGGGTAGTTGTGAATAGGGTCTGGTGGAGGGGTGTTGGTTCTTTAGACTTAGATGGCCGGGCCTTGTATATGAAGCGCAGATCGAGCCGGTCGGAAGGATTTGGGGTGTCATGTACCCCGATGTGTCTCAATACTTGTCCAAGACGTGTGAAACAAACATGCATTTCCTTGATTCACAGAAGCTTTTCCCAAAGCCGCCCCAACGCCGTAGCTATGCAATTTCCTGGGTGTCGACGAGCCCTTTTCCCCAGGTGACCCTTGAGATATCCACACACAACACACCTTTCTTCGCCGAACAAATCTATGTTGTGCCCTCACACCGGTTTAGGCCCTGCAAGATCCAGTCCCTCAAGCCCTTGCATTGGGTCTTCAGGCCTGTTGTGAGCCTGCTCCGTCGCCAACTTATCCTCCTCACTAACAGCATGCTCCGCAAGCCACCCTTCCTACACTCACAGTTAACACCAACACACGAAATAAAATACTGAGAAAACACAAAAGAACAACTCACCTGTTCCCAAACAGCGGTCTTCCCCCCGAGCCCCTGGCCGGCGCTCTTGGGGGCCTTGGCCGCCGACACCTTGATCACGCGGCCGAAGATCTCGGCCTGGTCCATATTGTCGATGGCCTCCTTGGCGTCCTCGGCGTCCTCGAACTCGACGTAGGCGAAGCCGCGGTGGGGCTCGTCGGCGGCCGTGTTGGGGTTCTCGTTCTTGGGCAACGACACGTCGGCGATCTCGCCGAAGGGCAGGAAGGCCTCCTGCAGCGTCTGCACGGTCACGCCGGGGGACAGGCCGCCGACGTAGACGGTGGATTTCCAGCGGGCTGTGTCCGTCATTTTCGAAGAAGGTTGTTGTGGTTCAGAGTTGTGAGATGAGATTAGTCGGAGAGGGTGGCAGCTGTCTCGCTGTCTGGGCTCTGGAGTTTGGGGTTTGTGGTCTCGAGAGTTGGCGTGGTTAAAATTGGTTTCCTTCAGGACCAATCTGCTACCAGATTCCCTCACTCCGGTAGTAGGGAAATGTCTGAAGCCGCCGTGTAAGAGTCGGGTCTCGCCGTTGTTGAAGAGGGATATCACGTGCCGTCGCAGACACAGGCAAGTGAATGGTTGGACCTCTGGGGGTTGAGTGCTGTCCCTGGGCTTGCCCCACCTTGAGCTCTCGGATTTCGTGAATGTCACTGGCTCCTTGTATTGCCCGTATCAGATACGTCATCCCCGCTGGGAGAGTACGGAGCATTTGGTGCTCTCATCCTGCTTCAAACCTCTCGAAAGAGAGCCGAGCATAGCGTCCAAGCTGCCGCACTGTGTTCCAGGTTCTCAACAACGTGGAAAAGATGAATGTCGTTGAGACAGGGAACAGATTCAAGTCGGAAGCTGAAAGGGTTAGGGTTGGCTGTGGCCGTGTCGGTTACGGTTAGACAAGCTGAGAGGAGCTCCAGATTTCTGGGGCGCATCCCCTGTGGGCGGGCCTCCAGGGCGCATGTCAGGAGTCGAGTCGAGGCAATCTGGCAACAGGCCAATTCAGCTCTGACCATCACGAACCCCTCGAATCGCACCACCAACTCTTTCGCCCACGGCCCGACGCATTTACCGTAGGGTTTCTGGTGCTTCCTTAAAACCCAAACCAATTTCTCTTTTTGAGTCCGAATAAAACCCAGCAACTCCCAGCTTGACACCACCCTCGTCCCCCCTCCCGAGCCGATCCACTCCCGACGCCGCCATGGTCCGGCTGAGAGAGATCCCCCGGACTGCGGCCTTCGCCTGGTCGCCCGGGCCGAACGCACTCCTCGTCACGGGCACCAGGTCCGGCGCCGTCGATGCCGACTTTTCAGACGAGACCAAGCTGGAGCTATGGGACCTCAATCTCGACGCCCAAGACCAAGGTCTGGAGCTGCAGCCCACAGCCAGCATCAGCACCGAGTCCAGGTACGCACATCGCATTGCCGGGCCCGCCTCGACGCTAACCGCGTGCCAGATTCTACGACATAGCATGGGGAGCCCCTAGCGATAGCCACCCGCGGGGTGTCGTTGCCGGCGCAATGGAGGACGGCTCGCTCCAGCTGTGGGATGCCGCGAAGCTTCTTGCTGGCGAGGAGGCTCTCATGTCGCGCGATGTTAAGCATACCGGTCCGATCAAGGCATTGCAGTTCAACCCGCTGAGGCCACAGGTTCTCGCCACCGCCGGCTCCAAGGGCGAGCTGTTCGTCTGGGACATCAACGACACCTCGACCGCTTTCCGCCTCGGCACCGCTGCCGCTCACGACATCGACTGCGTGGCCTGGAACCGCAAGGTCTCCAACATTCTGGCGACGGGCAGCGCCGGTGGCTTTGTCACAGTGTGGGATTTGAAGACGAAGAAGGCCTCGTTGACCCTGAACAACAACCGCAAGCCCGTCAGCGCGATTGCGTGGGATCCGACCAATTCCACCAACCTCTTGACTGCGACGTCAGACGACAACACCCCGGTCATCCTTTTGTGGAATCTGAGGAACTCGCAGGCGCCCGAGAGGAGTCTACAAGGGCATGACCAGGGCATCTTGTCGCTGTCGTGGTGTCAGCAGGATCCCGGCTTGTTGATCTCCTGCGGCAAGGACAACCGGGCGCTGGTCTGGAACCCGCAAACCGGAGAGCGGTATGGCGAGTTTCCCGAGGCCACCAATTGGACCTTCCTGACGCGCTTCAACCCGGGCAACCCCGGCTTGACGGCTACCGCATCCTTTGACGGAAAAATCACGATCCAGACGCTGCAAAACACCAACCCCTCGGCTGCACCGGCGGCACAGACCAGCCTGGATGACGATGATTTCTTTTCCAAGGCCCCCACCCAGCTCCAGGGGGCGTCCTTCTCGCTCGCGAGGGCACCCACGTGGCTCGAGCGGCCAGTCGGTGTTTCCTTTGGCTATGGCGGCAAGCTTGTTATTTTCAAGAAGAACGATACACCGGCCGGCCAGCCCAGATCTTCTAAGATCCAGATCTCGAGCTTCTCGGTCGATTCCGACATTGGGTCAGCCACTGACAAGTTTGAGGAGGCTTTCAAGAGCGGAGATATCGCTGCCATCTGCGACTCGCATGTGGCTGACGCCAAAACCGACGAGGAGAAGGCCGACTGGCAGGTGTTGAAGACGCTGAGCGAGTCGGATGGGCGGACCAAGATCCTCGATTATCTGGGCTTCTCGAAGGATGAGGAGGCGACCAGTCCTACGGAGGAGGCGGAGGCTGCTGAGCCCAAGGAAGAGCCCAAGGAGGCCGGGCTGGCCCCGCCACAACCCAACGGCGACGATGCGGCCAAGAAGAAGCATAAACGCGTGACGAGCATGTGGGGCGATCTCGACGAGGGCGATGATTTCTTGTCCGACATTGCTGCCGCTAAGGGCGCCAAGACGGACAACCCGTTCCAGCTTCTGGGCGAAGGCAGTGCGGCCGAAGACCAGGTCACCAAGGCCATCATCATGGGCAACTTTGAGAAGGCCGTCGACATCTGCCTGAAGGAGGACAGGATCGCCGACGCCTTCATTCTTGCGAACTGCGGCGGCAAGGAGCTCGTGGACAAGGTCCAGACTGCCTATCTCGGACAGAAGAAGGGCGTCCCGAGCTACCTGCGCCTCGTCAACTCGGTCATCACCAAGAACCTGTGGGATGTGGTGTACAACGCCGATCTCGGAAATTGGAAGGAGACCATGGTCACGCTCTGCACGTTTGCCGAGCCGACCGAGTTCCCCGACCTCTGCGAGGCCCTCGGCGACCGCATTTACGAATCGGGCTCGAGGAAGGACGCTTCTTTCTGCTACCTGGTGGGGTCGAAGCTGGAGAAGGTGGTGGACATCTGGATCGCCGAGCTCCAGGAGGCGGAGCAGGCCGGGCTCCAGGATGCCAGCAACGACTCCAACTTCTCCATCCATGCGAGGTCTCTGCAGCACTTCATTGAGAAGGTGACGGTCTTCCGCCATGTTACCAAGTTTGCCGACAACGAGAAGAACCTCACCGAGGGCTGGAAGCTCGCGTCTCTGTACGACAAGTATACCGAGTACGCGGATATCGTTGCTGCCCACGGCCAGTTGGCTATCGCGCAGAGGTATCTAGACCTGCTGCCGACCAGCTTCCCGGCCGCGGAAGTGGCCAGGAACCGCGTCAGGCTCGCTACCCAAAAGGCGGCTCCCCAGGTCGCCCAGCGACAGGCTGCTCCCACTTCCCGTGCGGCTTCCCGTGCGGCAGCACCGGTAGGCTATCAGCAGGCGGCATCTATCCCCCCTGTCGGGCCCATGAACCCCTATGCGCCGCCAGCTTCGGTTCAACCTGCAGCTCCGGCTCTGAACCCCTACGCGCCGCCAGCTTCGTCACAGTATCAACCTCCCGGAGCGTCTCCGTACGGACCAGCCGCCGGATATGCGCCCTCGCCGTCGGCGGTCGGAGGATACGGGCCGCCGCAGACCTTCAGCCCATCGGCCGCCCAGGTCCCTCCCCCTCCTAGAAGCACCGGTCCTCCGCCCAAGATCCACAAGGACGTCGGTAGCTGGAATGACGTGCCGATGGTCGCAAAGCCCCCCGTGCGCAAGTCTACGCCCAGCGTGGCGCCCATCACGGCGCCGTTCCCTGGCCAGACAGCGTTGCAAAGCCCTCCGCCGACCGGGCCTTATCAGCGGAGCGCGCCCACTCCTCCGCCGCCGCCTCCGAAGGGGTCTGCGCCTCCCCGCAACATGGCGTCTCCTCCTGTCGGGCCACCCCCGACGGGGCAGTACCCCATGCGGCCGGCGTCGACAATGTCGAACGCTTCGACCAACCCGTATGCGCCTCCACCGCCGGCCGCAAGCGGCGGACTGCCGCCTCCCATGGTACCCCCGCCCGCTCCACGGACGGCCTCTCCTTACAACCCGCCCCCGGCCGGACCGCCGCCGTCTAACCGATACGCGCCGGCCCCATCCGCGCACCAGTACGGCCAAGGC
>Ga0247823_10004353_pt1 | contig 11355 bp, 9 predicted proteins | sample 13C_PalmiticAcid_2_FD_192426 | JGI IMG/M metagenome (GOLD analysis project Ga0247823, IMG submission 192426) | Soil microbial communities from agricultural site in Penn Yan, New York, United States - 13C_PalmiticAcid_Day30 | ecosystem: Environmental > Terrestrial > Soil > Agricultural land...
GACCAGCCGGCATCCGGGGGGAGCGAGCAGCCGCCGAGCGGATCGAGCCAGCTGAGGAACCGGTGCACATGCCCGGTGCAGTGGCAGCGGTGATAGCAGCCGCTGCGGCAGCCGTTTCCGCAGTAGCCGGTCTGGCAGCCGGTGTTGCACTGTCCGGTCTGGCAGCCGCCCGCTCCGGTCTGGCAGTTGCCGCTGTGGCACGGAGGACCGGGGGGCTGGTCGGAGATGCGGACGATGCCGACATCTTCGATTTCGTCGGCGTTCACCAGGCCGGCTCCGCACGTCAGCAGTCCGCCGACGGCCAGGATCGCCCGGAGGGTACGATCGAGTTTCATGGGTGACATCCCTGTCTTGGTGTGTTGAGTCTGGCGGGCGGGGGAATCGGTTCCCGCCGCCCGGTCGTGTCGTTTGAGTCGCTGGAGTCCCGAGTTCAGACGGCTTGTGACCGGTGAAAGCCGGAAACTCCAGGCGTCAGTTCTTGTGAAGCCGTTCTGTGAAGTGTGGTCGCTGGTGACGTTCGGACCGGCGGCTAGCGCCGGCCGCTCACGCCTGGTGGCGACGGACAACTCGGAGAGGGCCTGACCAAGAGCTCTAGTACGGATAGGGTCCGGTGATCGGGTGCGAGACCGGGGTCAACCGGCTGGAAGGAACGCCCCAGCCGTAGTTGTAGGTGTGATTGACCACCGGCGCGAGCGGCACGGCGACCGGGCCGTAGTAACCCTGGGCCGAGTAGACCTGGCAGTCGCGCGGGTCCTGGTACTCGGGGTTTACCGGATAGACCATCGAATAGTGACCGACGAGAGCCGATCCCTTGCCGCCGGAGCCGTTCGGGAAGAAGTACCCGAACTTGCAGCGGAACCAGTTGAACTTCTCATTGCATTCATCGTGGCAGATGCGGGACAGGGCATCGCTGCACTGGCGGTTCCGCATGCGGTGGTTGATCGACTGGCAGCGAAGCTTGTCGGCGACGCAGTTGTTGCCGAGCACGCACCGCGTGCGGCAGTAGCCTTCCGGAGGACAGCCGCCATACACCACGGGCGGGCATTCCGTCTGGCAGGGGGCGACACCGGGGCAGCCTTCCGGACACTGTCCGGCGACATTCCCGTGACGGCACTTCCGGGCTTCCCGGCGATGACCGATCTGCGACACGCTGTTCGAATCCTGGGGAATCGGGTTGGCGTCGGCGAATTCGAGCGGCTTGTTGAACGGGGCCGCGCTTTCGCTGCTGAACAGTTCGGCGAATTCGCCCGTCGCTCCGGCCGTGGAGGGCAGGACTCCGGGTGGCGTCAGCACGTCGGCGACGCCGGCCTGCTCACCCGAGATCCGCGAGACGCGCGGTTCCGGGGCGATCGTTTCCTGCGGCGTGATCAGCTGCGTTGCGGGCGCTCCGGCCTGCGTTCTGGTCGCGGAGACCATCGGGGCGCAACCCGGGAGGCAGTCGACCGGCGACTGGCCGCGAATGACCACGCCCGGCTTCTGATCGTTGCTGCGAATGCGGACCACACCTTCGGCTTCCGCGCCGAACGTCGCCGCCGAAGCGGTGACCGCGATCAGCCCCGCCAGGCTGCCGCGAATAGCAAAGGACCATTTCTTGAAGGCCATCTCTGGCTCCTGAGTTGTATTCAATATGACGGACTGTCTGGACAACACGTCTCCAGGTCGCGCGTCTCGCGGGCGTCGACGCGAGGAATGCGCACGGCCATGGGCCATCAGTCATCGGTTGCGATTGGATGCGGTGGGCGAGCGGTGAGGCGTGAGCCCCCTGTCCCCTGGCGGGCCGCTCGACCTGGTTCGATCCAACCCCATCACCGTCAGAAGCACTTGGGGTGGAAGCCCGAGAACGGTGCGTAGGTCGAGCGGTAGTTCACTTTCACTTCCGTGCCCTGCAGCTCCCACTGCTCGTTCTGCCGCATGCCGAACGGCGTCATCACCCAGTGGCCGCGAACGCGGTAGTAGAACGGGCCGTACATCGCGTGGTACTTGTGCGGGTACAGCATCTCGTGCGGCGCGAAGGCCTGGTTGGTGATGATCGATCCGCCTGTATAGGACGGATTGAACTGCGAAGGCGACGGATAGAGCGGCGCGTTCAGCTTCGGGTAAGTGCAGCCCGGGCCGCCGATGGCGACGGGGGCCACGGTGGTCGCGCCCTGCGCCGTGACGGCGACGGGCGGCTGCGTGTTGCTGGCCGGACGAACCGGGGCAGCGGCCTCGGCCGAAATGGGCCGGGCGGCGGTGAGATCAGGCAGCGCCGGCGGCGTGAAATCCTGCGCCCGGGCGCTCGAGGCAACGGATGCACACAGCACCATCGCGCTCAACAAGGTCTTGCGAATCATGTTCCCCTCCATGAGAACCAGAACCATGCGGCGGCGGCTGCCGTTCCGTTGGACGACTTCGCGTGGGCGAGAGTCGACCAGGCATTCCCCCAACACGTTCGCGGCCGCTATGCGCGCACCGCGGGCGTGATGATGCCCCGGAGTCGGGCGGACATTCCGCCGCATCTCGTCGCTTCGGACGTCAAAGCCGGTCGCACGACCGGGCTGTCCGAAGGCTGCACAGACGGCCCTGCAGCGGGCCGCAAGCCGTGCGGTCAGTCATCAGATTCGGCGGGCGCCGGTCGAGACGATGAGTCGTTTCCGTCCCGTTATTCCGGGGGAGGTGGATTTTCCGAATGTCAGGCGTCACAGTCGTTTACGTCGAACGAACAACCGTTACGCCCGTCACCATCCGCACGCCCGGAACGACCGTTTCCAGAGTCACAATCGTTACATTTTGACGCAAGGCCGGCTGTGCCGGCCGCTGGCGGGCCCGGGGTGGCACTGGCTCTGCCAGTGCAATGCACGGTGTGGCCTGACGCTAAGAGGCACTGGCAGAGCCAGTGGCACACGAACGTTCGAGAAAATCAGGCTGCCCGCCGCTGCCCGGCCGTTCCGCCGGTCGTCCAGTCCTTCAGGAACGACAGCACGCGGTCATCGGGTTCACCGGCCGTCAGGAGCAGGTCGGTGTGGAACTCGGGTTTGCGGAAGACGCGGCTGAATTCGGCCCAGGTGGCCGGGGCGGGGGTGGCCCGGTTCCCTTTCAGGAAGGCATGAATCGTGAACCGCTGGCGGAGGAATTCGAAGTATTCCTCCAGCGATTCGCCGGCCTTTTTGAGCATGGCGGTGTCGAACTCGATCAGCCCGATGGCCCACCGCGGGGCCTCGAGCGTTTTCCGCATCCCCTGCAGGACGCGGAACTCGTAGCCTTCGACGTCGATTTTGAAGACCATTGAGCCGCCGGGGCGGGAGGCCCGGGTGCTGGCGAGGGCGTTGTCGACGGTCAGGACGGGCACTTTGACGAGTTCAAAGCGGTCGGAATCCTGGGGCTTGAGTCCGGCGATGGCGGTCGAGCCGCCGCTCCAGCGCTTGTCGATGTAGAACGTGGCTTCGTCGGCCGGCATGTCGGAGACGAGGCCGAAGTGGAGGTGCATCTGCCGCCAGGCGGGATGGTCGGCCCGCGATTTGGTCACGAAATGCCGCAGCCGGGGGTTGGCCTCGAAGCCGTGCAGTTCGGTCTGCGGGGAGTACTCGGTGGAGAACAGGCATTCGCCGAAGTTCAGGCCGATATCGAGCCCCAGGCTCGGGGCCAGCTGCGAACAGGCCTGCTGCCAGTAGGTCTGGTTACGGGCGATCCGGCCGAACAGCGGGGCCATCGCCAGGATCTTCCAGGCCCGCGGGTCGGCGGGGTCGATGTGGATCTGGCGTTCGGAGCCGGGGAGCTGGATGACGTCGGGATTCTCGACGCCGTAATGCCGGCGCACGATGTACCGCTGGTAACGTCCTTTGACCGCGGACCGCAGTCGTCGAATCAAAGACATACCGGCACCATGACATCCTTGTCTCGAGGGAGCCCCTGCCATCCGCTCCGGGAAAACGCCCGGCCAAATGGTGTATAGGCCCGGAAGCTGCAGTGGGTCAATTCGGGATTAACGCGGGCCGTTTTCGGGGGAACCGGCGGCTCGCACGCGGCGGGGCGACCTGACAGGATGCGGCGATGCCCCGGATTGCGCTTCCTGACCTCTCCCATCCCGATCTCGACCCGTATCGTTCGCTCAAGCACACCAATTCCACGCGGTGGAGCGGGCGGTTCGTGATCGAGGGGCACCGCTGCGTCCGGCGGCTGCTGCAAAGCCGGTTCAAGACGCTCTCCGTCGTCGGCAGCGAGCGGCGCGTCCACCTCATTGAGAACGACGTACCGCCCGAGGTTCCGCTGTATGTCATCCCGGAGGACCTGGCGGAGACGCTGCTGGGGTTCCAGTTCCACGCCGGCGTCATCGCCTGCGGCCAGCGGACGCGGCCGCCGCGGTGGGATGACGTCCTGCCGCGCGATCCGTCGGCACCGGCCCTGATCGTCGCCTGCCCGCGGACGACCGACCCCGACAACCTCGGCGGCCTGATCCGGCTGGGGGCCGGGTTCGGCGTGACGGCCATTGCCCTGAACGAAGGCTGTGCCGACCCGTTCTCACGCCGCGTGCTGCGGGTCTCGATGGGGAACGCGTTTCACCTGCCGATCGTCGATTCGGACAACCTGGCCGGGGACCTGCGTTACCTGCGCGAGAAGCATGGCTTCCGGATCGCGTCGGCCGTCCTGGATGATGCCGCGGTCCCGCTGGCGCAAATGTCGCGACCGCCGCGGCTGGTGCTGCTACTGGGGAACGAGGCGGACGGGCTTGAACAGGAGTGGGTCGAGCTGAGTGACGACAAGGTCGTGATCCCGATGGCGGATGAGACCGATTCGCTGAACGTCACCGTGGCCGCAGGGATCATGCTGCACCACTTCACTCAGGTGGCCGGGTGAGGTGGATGGTTGGCGCGGGTGTCGCGGTCAGAGCCGCGGGTGCCACTGGCTCTGCCAGTGCATCTCACATTTGAGCCCCCACTTGCATTGCACTGGCAAAGCCAGTGGCACCCAGCCGTGTCCGTCGCCGTCAACTCGACCGGCCGACGTAGTACACGTACGGCACGGCCGTCTGCATGATGGACGGCTTCGAGTAGTACTCGGGCCAGTAGTGGGCGTGGCCGAGGAGGTCGGTGACGTCGCAATCGGCGACCTTGGCGGCGTTGGCGCCGAGCTTCGAGCGATCGCGCAGCGTCGCTCCGGTGCGGGCCATGGCGCGGTGCGCGAAGGGGCGCGTCAGCGGATAGAAGGCGAGCGGCAGGTCCTTGCGGTTCTGCAGGTTCAGAATCCCCTCGACGCGGCCGGGCACGCGGTCGTAGCGCTGGCCCGGGTTCAGCCAGTTGTGGTCGATCGCCGCGGCCGCCATCACCACGCGGATCCGCTTGTTCGGCGAGCGATACCCGGTGAAGCAGTAGTCTTCCACTTCGCCGCCGGCGAGGAGCTGCACGCTCGACATCACGGCCCGGTTGCCGTGACTGTGACCCCATAGGCAGATCGGGTGTTGGTCGGGAATGTTCGACAGCAGCCAGGCGATGTGGAAGCCGTTGAAGTCGGAGCGGCAGCCGCGGACCGCGATGTCGACCGGCGCGATGTAGGTATACGGGGCGTCGCTGGGCCAGGTGTAGAAGATGACATGCACGGGGCAGCCGGGTGCGGACGCGCGGATCGCGTTATACGCCTCGGCCGATTCTTTGCAGTTGTCTTCCACGCTCACAAAACTGCCGTGCACGCAGATCAGTACCGGCACGCCCGGCTGCAGCTGGCTGACCAGATGCGGAATGCTGCTGCGGCTCCAGTTGCCGTCCTGGTTCCGTTGGGTGACGTCGAGCGGACAGCCATTCCAGTCCCGTGGATGCTGCGAGGACTGCCGGCTGCTGACGGACCAGTAACAGGGCCCGGCATAAACCTGCTGCTGCTGCTGCGCCGCAGGTGGCAGGGAGGGCGTGGAAAAGGAACCGCCGCCGTCGGCAGGAGTGGGGAAATCCTGGACGATGCGTTCGTCGACGGCGCGGGTGACGGTCCGTGGATCGCCATCGACGATCAGCACGCCGCCGCCGACGGCCAGTCGCGGAGCGAAAATGAGGGACCAGGCCAGGAGGAGCCAGACGAAGCGGGCGACCAGCCAGACTGGAAACAACGACCGATGCATGAAGGACAGCGACCCACAGGCACGGCACACTCCGTCGCGCCACAATTGTTCGCCGAAAACATCCTGCATCGACGGCCAGTAACTTGCCATCGGTATCGACACTGATCGGGACCACGTCCAGAACCAACATGGCGGAACGGGGAAGCAGGCCGCATTCCGCGTCGAACAGTCGGCTGGCGCGCCTGGCGATTGCTGGGAGGATTCGGCGGACTCTGCCGAAGACGACTCGTGAAACCGGCAATCTGGGCGGGCTGCGGAAGATTTGACGCACGGAACCTCAAGCGGAGGCCGTTTTCGCCTTGAGGAACTGCAGTCGCGCCGGTTCTGGAAGGTGTGGTGCCGGCGGGAAGCGGCCGGCGCCTGAGACCTCGATTGTCAGAACCGCCATCGCCGCGGGACAGCGGTTGCAAGTTCTTCACGGGTGCGGAGCCCGCTGATCCGCCGGCCGGGCCCTGGCGACGATCGCGGGACGGGCGGTTCGTCAACGATGAAGAGTGGAGTGTGTGCCGATGGCTTTGCCAGTGCGTCTCTCGTGAGATCGCAATCTTGATCGCACTGGCGGAGCCAGTGGCAAACACAGTTCCAGTCCGGCCGGTTCGCGGCGGGCCCGGTTCCCGTCGTGTCGACCCGGGAATCGCCGCGCGACTTTCAGGACGCAACACACCTGCTTGACTCGCGGTTTCGCGATGGGGCCGGCCTGAGGCATCGGCCCGGCGTTTGCGAACTGTCGTGTCGCGCCGCCTGATCAGAACCCGATTGTCCACGGAAATGGCTGGAATTCTTCATTCGCCGCTGCGCCGCGGCCGCTCGCGAGAGCGTAGGCCGTCCATGTTGTTGAGCATGTGTGCCCTGAGGATGTGCACGAGCCGGCCCGGGGGAGCGCAGCGAACGCGACAGTTCTGGTTGTGATTACGTCAGAAATGAGACTGGCGCGACTTTTTCGATTTGCCAGTAAACACAAATAAATTGTTATTCCTCCCATAGAAGTCGCGCACTCCCAAGGGTAGCGTGAACTTCAACATTTCTGCGGACATTCGTCCGGTTGTGGAGGGAGTACTAACGGTTCTCGTTGTTCCCTGTCTTAGAGAAGGCTCGTCATGCAACGCGTCAGACGTTTGGGCTTCACGCTGATTGAACTGCTGGTGGTGATCGCCATCATCGCGATCCTGATCGCACTGCTGCTCCCCGCCGTCCAGCAGGCCCGCGAAGCGGCCCGCAGGACGCAGTGCAAGAACAATCTGAAACAGCTCGGGCTGGCCATCCATAACTACGAGAGCACCTATCGATGCGCGCCTTCGGCCCGCATGGGGCTGGGGACTTGCGCCAGTCGCTCCGGTCTCAGTATTCCGGACGATTTGACTCGCAACGCGACCGGCCAGGCGGCATTGCTTCCGTACATCGAGCAGGCGCCGTTGTACAACCGGCTCAACTTCAACGCGGCCTTCGGCGACTGGCGGAACACGGCAAGCGGTGGCAACCCGGGACCGCTCGCGACGCCGAATTCGACCGCTGCCGGCCACGCCGCATTGGCCGCAACAATCATCCCGGCATTCCTCTGTCCTTCCGACTCGAACCCCACCAGCGACGAAGAAAACACGGGCGTGAGCGGCAACTACCACCCCGATCTGAATCCCAATACGCCCTACGCCAAGACGAGCTATGACTTCGTAACGCCGTCGCGGACGTACAACGTGTTCAACAACCACCGCACGCTGGCGACCGATACCCGCTACATGTTCGGTGAGAACAGCGCCACGCCCTTTCGCGACGTGACCGACGGTCTGAGCAACACGCTGATGATGACCGAGGCCACGCTGAGGACCTACAACGGCCGTTCAATCGCCTGGCTGTACGCGGGTTCGCTGATGGTCGGCCTCGACCCGGTCGGCGTCGGCAACGTCACGTTCCCCAAGGCCGGGCTCAACATCTGGAACTACAACAACCACACGCATGTCCTCAACAAAGTCATGGGGCGCCGTGCCAGCTGGTACAACGTGGCAAGCATGCATACGGGCGGCGTGCACGCGGTTCTGGGCGACGGCGCGGTCCGGTTCATCTCCGAGAACATCGACCTGACGAACCTGACGTATCTGAGTCGCTGCGGCGACGGCAAAGTGATCGGAGAATTCTAGTCCCTGTCAGCCGTGGCGCCGCGCAGGTCCGCCTGTGCGGCGCTAGGCGTGCGTGTCAGAAAGGGACGGCCGCCCTCCTTCCGTCCTGTGGGCGTTCACTGTTTTTCCCCATATCTCTGTTGATCTGCCTTGTCACTTACATCCATGTCGCGGGGCTACCCTGTCGTCTTCCTGATCGCCCTCTGCCTGCCGGGATGCAGCCGGCACGATGGAATCGATCGCGTCCCAATCACGGGACTGATCACGGTCCAGGGCGCGCCGCTTGATTTCGCGAGCGTCCAATTCACTCCGCTGGGCAGTGAAACCATGCCCGGTGCGCTCGGCGTCTCGGATGCGAATGGACGATTTGACGTGATCAGTTCGCGTCGGGATGATCCTGGCATCCCGCCTGGCGAGTACCTGGTCACGGTGAATCGCTGGGCGAACCCCGATGGCAAAGCCCTCGGTCCGAACGCGACGCAGGCCGATAATCCCCTGGCCGCGGAAACGATTCCCGCACCGTATTCCGGACCCGCTTCACCGCTTCGCGCAATGATTTCGAAAGAAGGCGGCGAGGTGAAACTCGACATCCCGGTCAAACTCCTGAACCAGAAGAAGCCGAAGTCGTGAAGGTGGAAAACCACAACCAGTTCTCCGGCTTCAAGGCGGCGGTCCTCGTGACTGCCTGTCTCGCCACCCTGGCGGCCGGCTGCAATGCCAAAGCACCGACCGCGCCTGGCGCCGGCGCCCCTTCTAAGAAGCCGGCTGTCTATGACGGACCGTCCAAGGTCGAAATTTCCGGCCCCACCGCTGAGTGGGGTGGTCCGGCGGTCGTCCAGTTCAAGATTCCCTATCGCTTCACGTCCGGCGGTCCTGCCAAGACTTACCTTTGGAAAATTCACTTCCCCGGTTCGACAGCGACCGGCAACCGTCCGACGGAAGCGTGGGAGATGGAGGTCGAGAGTGTGCAGAACACCGGAATTCAAGTCGGAGACGCGGACGTCAAAACATTCACTGTTGAACTCTGGGAAGCTGAGACTCCCGACCGGCCGTACTACTTGATTTCAAACGTCGCAGAAGGGACTGTTCCGCCACGAGCGTCGGACGCAAACGCGAAGTCCGCGGCGACCGCCAAATGAATGGGAGCGCAGACCCGCGCTTCCTGATTTCGTCCTTGAATTTGGACGTCCGGTTTCCGAATCCCTCCTTCAGCGCAGTGAACTCCCATGGATTCATCAAAACTCTCCCGCCGGGAATTCGGCAAGCAGACCGCTCTCGCGGCCGCGGCCGCCGCTCTCGCCCCGACCGTCCTCGTCGCCAGCGACAACAAGCCCGCCATCCTCGGCGGCACGCCGATGGCCAAAACGGCCTGGCCCGGCTGGCCGGTCGTCAATGAGGCCGAGCAGTCGGCCGTTCGCGATGTCGTCGGCTCGGGCCGGTGGTACCGCTACGCCGGCGGCGCGAGTTCGGTCGACAGCTTCGAATCGGAATGGGCCAAGGCGCTCGGCGTGGCTCACTGCCAGGCGACCAGCAGCGGCACGACATCGCTCATCACGGCCTTCGGCGCTCTCGACATCGGCCCGGGGGATGAAGTCCTCGTTCCGCCCTACACGTTCATCGCCACCGTGAACTCGGTGATGCTGCATCACGCGCTCCCGGTGTTTGTCGACACGGACCCGACCACCGCGCAGATCGATCCCTCGAAGATCGCGGAACGTGTGAATGGCGATACTCGCTGCGTGGTTCCGGTCCATCTCGGCGGCGCCTCCTGCGACATGGATGCGGTCATCCAGATCGCCCGCGACAAGAAACTGGCTGTCGTCGAAGACTCCTGCCAGACGCATACCGGCGAATGGAAAGGCAAGCGCCTCGGCGGACTCGGCGACGCTGGCTGCTACAGCTTCCAGAACTCCAAGAACATCACCAGCGGCGAAGGCGGGGCGATGGTCACGCCCCGCGAGGAGATTTACCTCCGCGCGGCTGCCTTCCAGAACCAGGGGAGCGGCAAGCAGCCCAGCGACGGGCAGTTCACCGCCAACGGCGGCAACTTCCGGCTGACCAACTTCCAGGGGGCGATCCTCCGCGAGCAACTCAAGCGGCTCGATGAGCAGTCGCGGATCCGCGAGGCCAATGCCGATTACCTGTCGAAGCTGCTTCTCGAAGTCGGCGGCGTTTCGGCCAAGAAGAAGCTGGCCGGCACCACGCGGCACGGCTACCACCTGTATGTCTGGGAATACGACCCGGCCCAGTTCGCCGGCATGGACAAGAGCACGTTCCTCAAGGCCCTCATGGCCGAAGGCATTCCCGCCAGCGGCGGCTACGGTCCGCTCAACAAGCAGCCGTGGGTCGAGAAGATGCTCAGCTCCCGCGGCTTCAAACGCATTTACGGCGACGCCCGGCTGAAGCGGTGGAAGGATGAGAACGAGCTGCCGGGCAACGACAAGATGATCGAGACCTGCGTGTGGCTGACGCAGAACGTGCTCCTGGCCGAACGCCGCGAGATGGACCGCATCGCCGATTCCATCCGCCGCATCAAGTCGCACGCCTCGGCGATCGCGAAGGCCTGAACGACCACGAACCCCGGCTTCCCTGAAGAGGCCGGGGTTCTGCATTGCGCTCACGAGGACGGTGTGGCGCGGTCGGGAGACGCGTGCCACATCAACGGGCCCGTGATGGAACTCAGCCGGCATCCGTCGTCGTCGTTGTGAGCAGCTTTGCAAACAGCACGGCGTCGCAGGGCTGGCCGCGAATCAGGAGCCGCTCGCGGAGGATTCCTTCCTGCGTGAAGCCGGCCCGCACGGCCACTGACCGGCTCGGGCGATTCTCGACGGCGGCCATGAGTTCGATCCGCCGGAGTCCTCTCTCGCGAAACGCCCACTCGCAGACGAGTCCGACTGCGGCGACTGCAACGCCCTGCCGCGTGGCGGATGTTCGGATCCAGTAGCCGATCTCGCCGACGCCGTTGCGGAGGTCAAGCCGGTGGAGTCCGGTCCCGCCCAGGATCCGGCCGCTGGCGTCGACGATGGCAAAGCTCCAGTCGACGTTGTTCTCCCAGGCCTCCTGCCGCTTCGTCACCCACTCCACGGTGTCACTGCGGGAATAGTGCTCGTGACACCAGGGCATCCAGGGCATCAGCTCCGACTTCGATTCCACGACCGCCTG
>Ga0247823_10004354_pt1 | contig 11354 bp, 11 predicted proteins | sample 13C_PalmiticAcid_2_FD_192426 | JGI IMG/M metagenome (GOLD analysis project Ga0247823, IMG submission 192426) | Soil microbial communities from agricultural site in Penn Yan, New York, United States - 13C_PalmiticAcid_Day30 | ecosystem: Environmental > Terrestrial > Soil > Agricultural land...
CAGCATATTTTGTCGCGGCGACGTCGCCGATAACATTGCCGAGTGTACGGAAAATGTCAGGGAAAGTCTCGACTGCGACGAGCAGGCCGAGCGGCGCGACGGGGACCCCCATCGACACCGCGATCGGTGCGATCGAGGTCACGAAGCTGATCGATCCGGGCAGGCTGACCGAGCTCAGCGCCGCCGCCATCGCGACCGCGAGGCCGACCGCCATTTCCCAAGGGCTTAGCTCGATGCCGAACAGCCAGGCGACATAGACGACGACCGCGAGGTTCATCGCGGGGCTGGTGAAGCGGAACAAGGCGACCGCGAGCGGCAGCACAACGTCGGCTTTCTTGGGATCGACGCCGAGCTCTTCGGACGATTTCAGCATTGCGGGCAGGCTGGCGAGCGAGCTTTGCGTGCTGATCGCGACCGCGAGCGTCGGCACCATCGCGCGGAAAAAGCGCGGCAACGGGATGCCGACGACAAGCCATGCGAGCAAGAGGCCGAGGATGATGCAACTCGCGCCGGTCGCCGAGAGGATCAGCACATAGTGGACGAGCCCGCCGAAGGCCGCGACCCCGGCCTTGACCGCGAGCGCATAGCCCAAAGCAAAAACGCCGATCGGTGCGAGCGCGAGAATCCAGCCGATGACGATCAGCATCGCGTCGCCGAGCGCCTTGAACAGTCCCGACAGCGTCGCGCGCTGCGGCGGCTCGAGCTTGGTGATCGCAAAGGCGAAGATGGTGGTGAAGACGATCAGCGGCAGGATCGCGGTGTCGGCGGCCGCGGCGATCGGATTCGTCGGGATGAGCGAGAGCAGGAAATCGCCGAAGGTCGGCGACGGGCCGGCCTCGGTCGTGCCGCCCAGCCCGTGGCGCAGCGCCTCGGCGGCGCCCGTCGATAGCGGAAAGAGCCGGAGGAACAGCGGGGTCAGGAGCAAGGTCATCAGCCCCGACAGGAAAATCGCGCCGAGGAAGGTCATCACCGCGCGAAACGCGAGTTTCCCGGCCCGCGCCGCGTCGGCGGTCGCCGTGATGCCGGTGATGAGCAGCGCGACGACGAGCGGGACGATCGTCATCTTCAAGGCGTTCAGCCAAAGCAATCCGATCGGTTCGATGTAGGGAAGCGAGGCGGTGCCGGCGGCGGGCGACACCAGCTCGACGCCGATACCCAAAAGCATGCCGGCGACGAGCGCCGAAAGGATGAACCAAGCGGATTTCAAGACAGATTCTCCCGGCGAATTTTCTGGCCAGCTTGCCAAGCAAAAGAGGGTGACTTAGAGCACCTCCCGGAAGAAACGGGAACCGGTTTTTGGGCCGGTAAATGCTCCGCGGGGGCCATCCCGCGAGACGCCGGGGCAGGTTTGCCGGTCTTGGCTCAAGTAACAGAGGGAACATGCGCAAGTTTTTCGGAACCGACGGGATTCGCGGCCTGACAAACAAGGCCCCGATGACGGCGGAAGTCGCGATGCGCGTCGGCATGGCCGCGGGCGCGCACTTCCTGCGCGGCGATCACAAGCACCGCGTCGTGATCGGCAAGGACACGCGCCTGTCGGGCTATATGCTCGAAAACGCGCTCGTCGCGGGGTTCACCAGCGTCGGCATGGACGTGGTGCAGGTCGGGCCGATGCCCACCCCCGCGATCGCGATGCTGACGCGTTCGATGCGCGCCGACCTGGGCGTCATGCTGTCGGCGAGCCACAATCCCTATTATGACAACGGCATCAAGCTGTTCGGTCCCGACGGATACAAGCTGTCGGACGAGGACGAGGCGCAGATCGAGCATCTGCTGACCGTCGAGCCGAAGCTCGCCGATCCTGCACATATCGGACGTGCGAAACGCATCGACGACGCACGCGGCCGTTATATTCATGCGGTGAAGCAGAGCCTGCCCGAATCGGTCCGCCTCGACGGGCTGCGCATCGTGCTCGATTGCGCGAATGGCGCCGCCTATAACAGCGCGCCGACGGTCTTCTGGGAACTCGGCGCCGACGTCGTTGCGATCGGGGTCACCCCGAACGGGATCAATATCAACGACAAATGCGGATCGACCGCCCCCGCGCTGCTGCAGGAAACGGTGGTCGCGAGCGGCGCCGATATCGGTATCGCGCTCGATGGCGACGCCGACCGGCTGATCGTCGTCGACGAAAAGGGCAAGCTGGTCGACGGCGACCAGATCATGGGGCTGATCGGCGCGAGCTGGGCGCGGCAGGGGCGGCTGAAAGGCGGCGGCGTCGTCGCGACGGTGATGTCGAACCTCGGGCTCGAACGCTTCCTCGAAGGCGAAGGGCTGCGACTCGAGCGCACGAAGGTCGGCGACCGCTATGTGCTCGAACGCATGAAGGAGGGCGGCTTCAATGTCGGCGGCGAACAGTCGGGGCATATGATCCTGTCGGACCATGCGACAACCGGCGATGGCACGCTTGCGGCGTTGCAGGTGCTCGCCGAACTCGTCGCTTCGGGCAAGCCCGCGAGCGACTTGCTGCACCAGTTCGATCCGGTGCCGCAGCTTTTGAAGAATGTCCGCTTTGCCGGCGGCAAGCCGCTCGACGACAAGCATGTCATCGCGGCGATCGCCGAGGGCGAAGCGGCGCTCAACGGCCGCGGCCGCCTCGTCATCCGTCCGTCGGGCACCGAACCGCTGATCCGCGTCATGGCCGAAGGCGACGATGCGGGGCAGGTCGAGCAGGTCGTCGACATGATCTGTGACGCCGTGCGCGCGGCGGCCGCATAACCATAGATTTTTTTAGAACTGAAAGAGACTTACCATGCTTGAAATGCGACCCGATTGCGAAAAATGCGGACGCAATCTGCCCGCCGACCTTCACGGCGCCTTCATCTGTTCGATGGAGTGCACCTTCTGCGCCAACTGCGCCGACAAGCTCGACGAACTCTGCCCCAATTGCGGCGGCGACCTGCTCGACCGCCCGCTCCGCGAGGGTGCGATTCTGGCGAAATATCCCGCTTCGACGGAGCGAAAGCATAAGGGGTGAGCACCGCACGCGTCCTCATCATCGCCGGCTCTGACAGCGGCGGCGGCGCGGGGATCCAGGCCGATATCAAGGCGGTCACGATGCTTGGCGGCCATGCGATGACCGCGATCACCGCGATCACCGCGCAGAATACGCTGGGGGTGCAGGGTGTCCATCCGGTCCCGACCGCAATGGTGCTCGCGCAGATCGACAGCGTCGCGTCGGATATCGGTGTTGACGCTGTCAAGATCGGGATGATCGGCAGCGCCGAAACCGCCGCCGCGGTGGCGGAGCGATTGTCGCAGCCCGACCTCGCGCAGGCGGCGCTGGTGTTCGATCCGGTGATGATCGCGACGAGCGGGTCGGTGCTCGCGGATAGCGCGACGATCGACGCGTTCCGCGCTTTGCTCGACCGTGCGATGGTCGCGACGCCGAATCTGCCCGAGCTGGAAGCGCTTGGCGGCGAAGAGGCGGTGCTCGCGCATGGCTGTTCTTTGCTGATCAAGGGCGGCCATGCCGAGGGCGAGACGGTGATCGACCGCTTGCTCGAAACGGGCGAGGGCGAGGTCGCGCGATGGGAGGCGCCACGGATCGACACGCCGCACAGCCATGGCACCGGCTGCACGCTGGCGAGCGCGATCGCGACCGGACTGGCGCAGGGCATGCCGCTCGAACCCGCAATCGCGCGCGCGCGCGATTTCGTGCGGCTGTCTCTGCACGATGCGCCGGGGCTGGGGCAGGGACATGGCCCGATGGGGCAGCAATATGTGCGTAATGACGGGCTGTTCACCGGCCCGGCGCTCAACCAGATCACGCTGCCCGCGAACGATTATGCGGTGTCGGTCGCTTTCTACAAGCAGATGGGGCTGAAGCAGATCGTCGATAGCCCCGATAACGGCTATGCGCGGTTCGAGGCTGCCAATGGCGTCACGCTGTCGATCCACGTCGGCGACGGTGCGGCCGGCGGGGCGACCGCCTATCTGGAAAGCGGCGCGCTCGATGCGTGGGTCGCCTATCTGGCGCGGCGCGGGGTGCGGTTCGAGCAGATGCCGAAGGATGAGGACTGGGGCTGGCGCGAGGCGCGGCTGGCCGATCCGGCGGGCAACCGGCTGTGCCTGTATCAGGCGGCCGAATATCGGCGCTATCCGCCGTGGCGCATATGATCGTCGGCGTCGATGAGGCCGGGCGTGGGCCGCTTGCCGGGCCGGTGGTCGCCGCGGCGGTGCTGCTCTGTGAGGGCGGGATCGATGGGCTCGACGACAGCAAGAAACTTACCGCCAAACGCCGCGCCGAACTCGAAGCGCAGATCAAGTCGCGCTGCCGATGGGGCGTCGGCGAGGCGAGCGTCGAGGAAATCGATCGCATCAACATCCTTCAGGCGACTTTCCTTGCGATGACGCGCGCGGTCGAGGCGTTGGGTTTCGAGCCCGCCCAAGTGCTCGTCGACGGCAACCGGTTGCCGCGCTGGCGCTACACCGCGACCGCGATCATCGGCGGCGACGCGCTCCATCCGTGCATCTCAGCGGCGAGCATCATCGCCAAGGAGCATCGCGACCGCTTCATGATTGCAATGGCGCGCGATTTTCCCGGCTTTGGCTGGGAAACCAACATGGGTTATGGTACCGCCCAGCATCTCGCGGCGCTGCGCCAGCATGGCCCGACGCCGCACCATCGGACCAGTTTTGCCCCGGTCGCACAAATGCAGCTGGTCTGAAGGCGCAAAACCAGAGGGGGAAGCGCGATGAGCAGGGGATTTACGGCCGACGATGTGTCGGTCCAGACCGGCCGCACTTTCCTTGTCACCGGTGCCAATGCCGGGATCGGTTTCGAAACCACCAAGATCCTTGCGGCGCGCGGCGCGCATGTGATCCTCGCTTGCCGCGACGAGGCCAAGGCCGAGATCGCGATGAACCGGATCCGGGTCGACGTGCCGAAGGCCGAGCTGTCGTTCCAGCCGCTCGATCTCGCCGACCTCGACCAGATACGCGATGCGGCGAAGTTGGTATTGGCAGGGCCGCGGATCGATGTGCTGATCAACAACGCCGGGGTGATGATCCCGCCCAAAACGCTGACGAAGCAGGGTTTCGAGCTGCAGTTCGGGGTCAACCATCTTGGCACCTTCGCCTTGACGGGGCTGATCCATCCGCATGTCGACGACCGCATCGTTATCACCGGCAGCATCGCGCACAAAAATGGCGCGATGGATTACAGCGACCTCGGCGCGCAGCGCAGCTACCATAATTGGGCACGCTACCAGATGAGCAAGCTCGCGAACCTGCTCCATATGTTCGAGCTCGACCGGCGGTTGAGCGCGGCCGGGCGTGCGACGCAGGCGATCGGAGCGCATCCCGGGGTCGCGCTCACCGAGCTCACCCGCCACTTGCCGCTGCCGCTGCGTACGATGACGCCGCTCGCCGGGCCGTTCTTCAACAGCGCGGCGCAGGGCGCGTGGCCGACCTTGCAGGCGGCGACGGGCGCGCGGGTGCAGGGCGGCGATTATCTGGGGCCGCAAGGGCTCGGCGAAGTGGCGGGGCGTTCGGGCCCGGCGCGCGCAACACGCGCCGCGCGCGATCCGAAGCTGGCGCGCGAACTGTGGATGCGCTCGATCGAACTGACCGGGGTCGATCCGGGTCTCTGATCGGCAAAGCGCAAATTTTTTTCGCGAGTGAGTCCTGATCGCCACACCACCAGTGGTTGAGTCTCCGAGTCGCGGCCGACTCCATATGGTGTGTCAGACTCCTTTCGTTCTCATCGCGTTAACCAGTTAGAGAGGCGGAATCCCTAGAGTCCTGTGCTTGACGGCGGACTCCGCCTGACTCATCAGGGCCTTCTTTCGAGCAAGAACGGGGTGAAGCATGGGTGTGATGGAACGGGTGAAGACCCCGGTTGCGAAGCAGCGCGCGGCGAAAGCGGCGCCAAAACTGACGCACTCGGACCTGCCGCTCGACAGCATCCTGCAGGGCGATTGCATCGAGATGATGCGCTCGCTCCCCGCCGCGAGCGTCGACATGATCTTCGCCGATCCGCCGTATAATCTCCAGCTTGGCGGCGACCTGCATCGCCCCGACGGCAGCCAGGTCGATGCGGTCGACGACGAATGGGACAAGTTCGACAGCCTCGCCACTTACGATCGCTTCACCCATGCGTGGCTGAAGGAAGCGAAACGCATCCTGAAACCCGGCGGCAACATCTGGGTGATCGGCAGCTATCACAACATCTTCCGCGTCGGCACCGCGCTGCAGGATCAGGGATACTGGATCCTCAACGACATCGTGTGGCGCAAGGCGAACCCGATGCCCAATTTTAAGGGCACGCGCTTCACCAACGCGCACGAGACTTTGATCTGGGCGTCGATGGGCGAAAAGGCGCGCTACACCTTTAATTATCGCGCGATGAAGACGTTGAACGACGAACTTCAGATGCGTTCGGACTGGCTGATCCCGATCTGCGGCGGTCAGGAACGGCTCAAGAAGGGCGGCAGCAAGGTTCACCCGACGCAAAAGCCCGAGGCTTTGCTCTATCGCATCCTGCTCGCCTGTTCGAACCCGGGCGATGTGATCCTCGATCCCTTCTTCGGTACCGGCACCACCGGCGCGGTCGCGAAGCGCCTCGGCCGGCATTTCATCGGGATCGAGCGCGAGGATGATTATATCGCCGCCGCGAAGGAGCGCATCGAAATGGCGCTGCCGCTCGACGAAAGCGCGGTGAAGACGATGATGGCGCCTAAAGCTGCGACGCGCGTGGCGTTCGGCACCTTGGTCGAGGGCGGGCTGATCGCGCCGGGAACGGTGCTTACCGACACGAAACGCCGCTGGAAGGCGAAGGTGCGCGTCGACGGCTCGCTCGATTGCGAGGGTCAGGTCGCCGGATCGATCCACAAGATGGGCGCGGCGGTGCAGGGCGCGCCGAGCTGCAACGGCTGGACCTTCTGGCATGTCGAGACGAAGGACGGGCTGCGCGAAATCGACGCGGTGCGGCAGGACTGGTTGCTGGCGAACGAGGCCTGATGTTCCAGCCGCTGACCAAACCGGACCTCGGCAAGACGTGGGACGGCGCGCAAATCTATTGCCGTCCGACCTGCTTCGTCGATCGGCCGCATGAACTCGATGACGATTGCCTGCGCATCGCCGACACGATGGTCTGGTTTGCGGCGTGGCACGTCAGCCTGCGCGACAATGATGTGGTCCGATCGGCGGTCGTGCCGGTATCCGAGCTCGATGGCTGGATCGCGGCGATGCCCGACCGGCTGGCCCAAACCACAGTGGCGCAGCGCGCCGGCGTTGCCCGCCCGCGCGGCGTGCTCCAGCTCGGCGAGCGGACGATCCGGCTGAACGAGCCGCAGCTGATGGGCATATTGAACGTCACGCCCGACAGTTTTTCGGACGGCGGCAAGCATGTCGACACCGTTGCTGCGGCCGAAGCAGGCTTCGCGATGGGATCGGCGGGCGCGGCGATCATCGACGTCGGGGGCGAATCGACGCGTCCCGGCGCGCCGCTCGTCTGGGAAGGCGATGAGATCAAGCGCATCGAGGGCGTGGTGTCGGCGCTGGCGCGCGGCGGCGTCGCGGTGTCGATCGACACGCGCAAGGCCGCGGTGATGGAGGCGGCGCTCGCCGCGGGCGCGCGGATCGTCAACGATATTTCGGCGCTGCGGTACGACGATCGCGCGATGGAAGTGGTCGTGCACGCGGGCTGCCCCGTCGTGCTGATGCACGCGCCTTCGGCCAAGAGCGACCCGCATGAGGGCGGCACTTATGCGCATATCCTGTTCGACGTTTATGACATGCTAGCCGAGCGTGTCGCGGCGTGCGTTGCGGCGGGGATCGACGCCGCGAAGATCATCGTCGATCCGGGTCTCGGCTTCGGCAAGGGGGTTGGCGACAATCTGGCGTTGATCAACGGGCTTGCGCTGTTCCACACCTTGGGCTGCCCGATCCTGTTCGGCGCCAGCCGCAAGCGGATGATCGGCGCGCTCGACAATGAGGCGGCGGCCGACCAGCGGCTCGGCGGCACGGTGGCATTGCATTATCAGGCCGCGACGCAGGGTGCGCAATTGCTGCGCGTCCACGACATCGCCGAGAACCGGCAGGCGATCCGCGTCTGGCGCGGGCTGCGCGATGCGGCGCTGACTGTGTAGGGCATCGCGATACCGGCTGCTCAGCGATTTTGAGAGCGCCGGGAGGCGAGGGCGAGTTTCCTGACGAGCCCGTCCGGGATCGGCCGGCTCGGCGAAAAGGTAACGCCGGTCTTGGTGGATTTGAGCCCCGCCGCGGCGATTTCACCGGCATGCGATTCGATCGCGGACGGAAGCACATAGAGGCCGCATTGCCTGCTGAAAGCCGCGTAGCCCGCGACGACAGTTTGGCCGATCCGGAACCCCGGCATCTTGTAGGCGATGACTTCCTCGGCATCGGGGAGGGTGTCCGCGAGCTGCACGCGCAACCGGACCAGCAGGGCACGGAGTTCCCCGGGAGCTTCAGCTATATAGTCGTCGTGGTTGGCAATCATGATCGGCTTATGTTCCCTTTTGAACGCAATCCGGAGGTTGCTACGACCCTCCGGAGGGACCCCTGATTCCGCTCGATCGCATTTCGTCCCGATCTTCTTTTTCCATCCGTTCCCGGCGCTGTCCGCGTGCCACCTCGGTCGCGAGCGCCTCGAACCTTGGCTCCCACATCCGGCGGAACCGCTGCACCCACGCGTCGATCTCGTCGAAACGTTCGGGTGCGACCGCGTAGAGCCGACGGCGCCCGTCCGCTTCGGCGGTCGCAAAGCCGCTGTCGCGCAGGATGCGCAAATGCTGCGACACCGCGGGCTGCGAGATGGCGAATTCGGCAGCGATCACCTCGACGATCTCGCCCGACGCGCGTTGGCCGTCGGCGAGCAATTCCAATATGCGGCGCCGGACGGGATCGCCGAGGATATCGAAGGCGTGGCTCATTCGGGTGCGGGCACGCCGGTAAAGAATGCGGTCGTTGCAGTGGCGGCGCGGTGTGCCGCGGCCCCATCGGTGCCATATGCGATCGACGCCGCCGCCCAGTCATCGCTGCTCGCGCCGACGAAGGTCTGGCCTTCCGCGCTTGGCGGCCATGTGGCCTCGGCAAAGCGCTCCTGCACCGCTTCGCCCGTTTCGAGATGCCAGGCGAGGCCGAGCAGCGACAGGTCCCAGCCGACGCCGACCGCCCCGGGACCGAACTGATCCCAGAATTCCTCGGATTTGCCGTCGCGCGGCGCGATGTGGCGGAGGGTCAGCTGCGTCCGCCCACCGGCTTCGGCCAGTTCAACCTCGACCCAGCTCATGCCGCCGCCGAATTCCCACGTCAGGGCAAATTTCCGGGGTGGCTCGCAGGCGGTGACGGTGCCGCCGGCATTCCCTTTGATCTGATATTTGCCGCCAAGTTCCAGATCGCCCTCGACCGGCGCGAACCAGCGCGGGATGCGTGCCTTGTCGGTGATCGCATTCCACAGATCGTCGATGTCGGTCGCATAGTCGCGCGAGGCGACGACGGCGCGGCAGGGCTGGCCCTGATGCGTCACATCCTCGACCTTGCGGATAACCATGGCGGCCTGGACGGCGGTATCGAATGGCATGCTTCTTCTCCCGATAGTGTCGGGACACTCATATAAGTTGAAACTTATATATCAAGTGTGATCGGCTCGGACGAGCCGCGGCCGGGTCAGGCCGCGGTGTCGATCCCGAGATCGCTCAATTTGCGATAGAGCGTCGAGCGGCCGATGCCGAGGCGGCGGGCGACTTCGCTCATGCGGCCGCGGTAGTGGCCGATCGCGAGGCGGATGACGTCGGCCTCGATTTCCTCGAGCGGGCGGAGATTGCCGTCGGGCAGGTAGAGCGTGACGCCGATCGCCTCGCCGTTGATCGCGATCTCGCCTTCGCCATTCAAATTGCCGCCGCCGAGCGTCGCTTCGATCGCGCGGAAATCGGCGCTGGTGAGGACGTCGGTGGTGCTGCCGACCGCGGCGCGGAACAGCACGTCCTGCAATTGGCGGACATTGCCCGGCCAGGCATAGGCGGCGAGCAGGCGCAGCGCGTCGTCGGTGACGCCGATCGAGCTCATCCCCGGCAGGCCGCCGATGCGTGCGAGCAGGTGGCGCGCGAGCGGGCCGACGTCACCGCGGCGTTCGGAGAGCGAGGGCAGGGTGAATTGCGCGCTCGACAGCGCGTAGAACAGATCCTCGCGGAAGTGCCCCGCCTCGATCAGCTTGTCGAGCGGGCTGGCGCTGGTTGCGATGATGCGCACGTCGACGCTCTGGCGGATCGAGCCGCCGATCATCTGGACTTCGCCGCTGTTCAGGAATTCGACGAGCTTCGCCTGCGTTTCGAGCGGGATACATTCGACATGGTCGATGATGATGCTGCCGCCGTCGGCCTGGACGAGGCGGCCGACCTGGCGGTCGAAAGCGCCCGCGAAAGCGCCGCGTTCGTGGCCAAACAGGCCCGATCCGATGAGGCCGGGCGAGACCGCTGAACAGTCGACCATGACGAGCTGGCCGCGGGCGCGGGGCGAGGCGCTGTGGATCGCGCGGGCAAAGACTTCCTTGCCCGTTCCCGGCTTGCCGTTGATCATCACCGGGACGCGTGCACGCGCGGCCTTGGCGGCGATCGCGAGCGCGCTGCGGAAATTGGGGCTCGACCCGATGATTTCCTCGAACGCCAATGGGGCACGAAGCTTTTCGGTCAGCGGGCGGAGTTCACCCTGCGGACCGCTGGTCGAGACGACGCGGTCGAGTGCTTCGAGCAGGCGGTCGGGGGCGATGGGTTTCTGGACGAAATCGCTCGCGCCGGCGCGCATCGCGCTGACCGCGACCTCGACCCCGTTGCGCATCGTGATGACGACGAGCGGCAGCGCGGGCCGCCAGCGGCGGAGTTCGCCGACGAATTCGGAAATGTCCATGCCCGGCGCGCCCTGGTCGACGAGCACCGCGTCGAGCGCCATGCCTTCCTGGGTGCCGAGCTTGGCAAGCGCGGTGTCGGTGTCCGCGGCGATGACGCTCCGCCAGCCGCCGCGCGACACCAGAGCCGCCAGAAAGCGCTGCTGGGCAGGCTCGCTGTCGACAATCATCACCATTCGCGTGTCGCGCGTGTTCGTCATCGCTTCGAATCTGCCCCCTGAACCGACATTGCTATGGGTTTGTTCTGCTGAGGGCTGCATATCTATCCGATAGGGGTAAAAGGGCGATTAAGGGCATTCGTCTTTTCCCGCAGCGAAGTCTAGGGGCGCTGTCCACAAACCCGCACTTGAGCATCGCGGAACGCGTGGCTAAGACCGGCGCGATAACCGATTCTAGGCGCAGCGCTGTGCGTTCGCGCACAGATATGGCCGTTCAAGGGGAAAAATGATGGCACAGCAGCAGGAAATGAAGGCAGCCGAAGAAACCT
>Ga0247823_10004355_pt1 | contig 11351 bp, 16 predicted proteins | sample 13C_PalmiticAcid_2_FD_192426 | JGI IMG/M metagenome (GOLD analysis project Ga0247823, IMG submission 192426) | Soil microbial communities from agricultural site in Penn Yan, New York, United States - 13C_PalmiticAcid_Day30 | ecosystem: Environmental > Terrestrial > Soil > Agricultural land...
TGTTGATTATTAGTAACTCTTTATTCTTATAAGTCTGCTGCTTAAAACAAACTATTGAGTTTTTAACTTCTTGAAGCGGAACATTTCCCGCCAGCATAATACAGGAGATATATGGAAATTCTTGCTTTGCCATATCACTTAGTCGTAGGGTTTATACTAACTACCGATCGTCTCGCGATCGATACCCACGACATAGCCCATTGCTTCTGCGAACTTGCGAATCTGTTCAAGCTCCGGGCTCAATTCGAAGAGATCGTCATTGCTTTCAGCCATGAAAGAAGCGATAGCTGAAACCGACTCTTCACTCGTCTGATTACCCTTGATCGGATCTCTCTGGACGACATCCATCACTGGAAGGCCGATAGTGGCCATGGTATGCTCGAAAAGAGCCTGATCACCATGGGCCATGATTTGTAGAGCAGTGATGGATGGGAGTTGCATGTGTGTTCTCGCTTTGACCTATATTTGTATCATACACAAGTAAAGGTCAATAAGTAGTGTGTTCTCTGAAAGTGGCGGTGACACCACTTATTGTCTCTAACTTTTCTTTAAGGCTAATAGCCTCTTCTATAGTATCTACTACCCATAGATGGTCTCTGACACCTTTTCCCATCCCAGCGCCACCAGATATCCCAACTAGATCATAAATTTCTTGGTCGCGTTGTTCCCATTTTGCATCAAAAGGACTGACTGATTTAACGCTGTACATGCCTCACCTATAAAAATGGCTACGTGTCGAGAAACACGTAGCCATTGAGATGATTGACCTCGTTACTGCTAGTTCTTGATGAGCTTGAGCAGTTCGCTGATGGCCCAGAAGAGAATCTGGTCCCAAGGCACAGCACCCTGTGGCGACGGGACGCTCTGCGCCTGCATCACCATCTCAAGAGCCTCCACCGGGTCAACATCCGGTGCCACCGAAAAAGGAAGAATACCAAGGTTGAAAACTTGGCTTTGGGCGTAGCCCTGGACCCACCAAGCGTCATGGGCAAATTCTTCCTTCTTGTCAGCAAGTTGTCCACTGCGGACGATGTTGATGACATTGGACACTTCTGCCATCGGGAAATCAACAGGATACTTCGACATGGGATTCTCCAGGTTCTACCAGTCTTTCCCTCAAATGGCAAAGATATGCTGGTAATGTATCTACAAGCAAACGACAAATTATCGAGAGGAAGCCATGCGTTATAATCTGCTAGAGGACGGTGATTTTGCGATGTCCACCGCCCCTACTGGCATGTCTGGTAACGCGGCTATGACTCATCCCTCGGATGATTCATCCACAATCTCGGGCGGTTTCGACGACTGTGGAGGATGTGAAGAAGAGGATATTACTGAAGAAGAATTGAGACTCGCCAAACGATATATCGATATCATGGGCTCCCCAGAACGAGCCCAAGAGGCCCTACAAAGAGTCTTGGAATGCGAAGACTGCTTGGGCATCCTAGACGATGATCAAGGCAGAGAATCCGAAATCATCGGAGCTATCGCCGCAGCCACACCCGATGATGTTGATATGCCAGCAGAAATTCCGGTGGATGTCTCCAAGATTTATGACGTCAGCAAGCTTCGGAGATAGTTGGTGATTGATATTGGATTCAATCTCGACTGTATTCTGGAAAAAGCACAGGACAATTTAGATCCTAGTGTAGCTTGCGATACGTATAAGAAATTGTTAGAGACTAGAGCAGCACTCAGCAAAATACAAAAGCAACTTTATACAGAGACTAAGCGTCTCTGTTTGGAATCGGCTATCGCTGTACGCCGAGAAAATCCAGGATTAAATGTCGCAGTGATTGATGCGACTCTTAAAATCGGTCATTCTAAAGAGTGGATGACTCTACAACCTAATTATAGTGATCAATCATGGGAATTGATCGATTGTAGCCCAGACATGCGGCGTGTCTTCTCAGAGTCATTATCTATTAAGACCAGTTTGGTTCAATCAAGCACAGATTGGGCCAAGAGTGTAGCGGCATGCTTCAATGTTACTGGCGGCACTGGTATAGTAATGCTTGAAGGCAAGAGATCAACAATTATGGATCTCTGCACTGCTCGTAATGAACTCTTGCCTTTGAAACTCCCCAGCCGTCGTAGTAGGGGCCAACAATGATTAATAGAGGATTATTGACAGTCTGTGAACAAGTTGATTCTTGGTGCTATCATAATAAAATTCTATATGATGTGGTCGTGGATGATCCAGTCATACAGGGTTTGATGCTATATAAAGGCACTAGGGACGATCAAGCCAAATTGGCCGAGCATATTCGTCCATTGCTTGATAAAGAGAAAATACATTTAGAGGCTAGAACAGTGCGTGGCGGATCAGTGGTCGCACTTTCCGTCGCCGCTATTTCGGAAAACACAATGCATAAGATCATCTCCAAAGCTGGTGAAGTCATCGCTGAGCAATCCTTCGAGGATCGGCTCAACGCTGCGTTCTCCGATACGCCACCAGCTACAAAATCCGTAGAAGCTCCCAAGCCTTTACGGCAACGCCTCGCCGAAAGTGCTAAGACAATCGTTAAAAAGTCTGCCGCAGAAGACAAGCCACGTACACGTCAAGCGTCCCCCGCTCTCCGTTGCTCCGTGTTCGAGTCGAGACTTGATCAAGTCTTAGGTGGCTCCACATCTAAGTTAGATAGCTTCAATTACATTCTGTCTGAAGCATTAGATGGAATGGCAACGCCAACTGGCCAACAGCCGGGGGATCTCTTCTCCAAGTTCGCAAATGCTCTGCAAGTTCTTGGTCAAAGCATGGGTACTGGTCCTCTCCAAGATGTCCTTTCGCAGAAGGGTATTAAATGGAAGCAGGCTGACGATGGACAATCCATTGTTCTGTACGTTATCAACGGACAGACTAAAGCCCCACAGCCCATTGCCCGTATTAGTTCGGCCTCCCTTGAGAAGCCGAATGAATTCGAGACTCAACTCTTCTCGATCATCGATTTTGCTCAAGGTGACGCTCCCGGCACTTTCAAGCAGAAACAAGAAGAATTCCGCAATCAAGAGAAAGCTGTCCGCGATATCGCCAAGGCTGTTGGCCCTCAAGACGCAAGTTCTGTAAGCCAGCAGATGGCTCAAACTCCTGGTGCGGTAGCTCCGGTTCAGCAAGCCGCTCCTCAGGGGGCACCGACTCAACCACAGCCACAAGTTCCGCAAGTGAAGCCGGTACAGCCTATTCAAGCTGCACAGATGTAAGAATGGGTACGCTTCTCTCAGGAGCTAAAATATAAATAGACTTGGCTCCTGAGAGAGTGTAATGCCCCTAGAAACTCAAGATAATCGCATCCGTTTCGACGCTCCGCGAATTGACTTCGCCGGAACTGTAGGATTATCTGGTAAAGATCACGATAATTTTCCAGAACCCAATAGTCAAGCTCGATACGATTGGATGAGGATGTTCCTTATAGGACTCCTCTCCAATCAGTCATCTCTGTCAGAGCCAAATGAACACAGAGACGGCACGCTTTGGTTCGATAAAAATGACAATGTCTTTAAAGTAAGTCTCGATGGCGAATGGGTTTCACTAGCTAAGGCCATCTCTATTGTTGACTCCAATGGTACGGAGACGACTTTAGGAGACTGGTACACTAGCATTGCTAGCGTCATTGCCAATGTAAGGTCGGAAATCGTCTTTAGCGGAGAATGCACTCAAGACGGTGTGAGTAACATTCCCGTACCAGAGTCAATGATCACCAATCTGAATGGTGATTCTCGGTGCTTCATCTATAAGAATGGGCTTCTCATTGATCCTAGATCGTGTACTCTCTTAGGATCTCCGGCTGCCACTGTAAAATTAACGGGTACCGTTTTAGATGATGGCGATACTTTTATCGCAGTCATCAGACCGATCACGTCCGCAAACTTCTACGCCACCAAAGTCACAATCCCCTAAGATCTGATATGTCGCAGCAAATCCTGACGGAACAGTACGGCCACGGCAATAATGGTCGTTCTTATCGCGGCGAAATCGAATTCGAGATCCGCGACCGTAACAAGAATACTATCGGTAGAATCCTGGAACCCAATCTGGTAAAGATTGGTGCCAAGGAGATCTTGTCACATCGTATCGCTTATAATAAGGTCTGGGACCCTACGGCTGGTAGCGGAGTGGGTGCATGGGTAGAGCACGATATTGATCTCGATGAGTACGCACTCAAGTATATCATTTTTGGAGCTTCTTTCGACGAAGACGGGAACCCGCTAAGCACAGCAGATACTCGTTATTATACTCCAGATACAGTCAACGGCGGATATGTTCCCGTACAGCTTGGGGCGGGAGCACAGTATGATGGGGGTCTCATTAATCCAGTCCCCATCGCTGAACCTAATCGTCCATTGAAGCGTATTGAAAGAATTTATTTCGAATCGAGCTATCAGCCCGCTGGTACTCCACTCTTGCAAGAAGATGTGAGAGCCCTTAATAATGTCATCGTCTTGGAAACGACGCTGACTAAGGAAGAATATAACGGTTTAGGTACTACTCAGAGTGACTATTTCACTATCACAGAAGTAGCCCTCGTCGGAGCAAGAGAAATTGATTCCGTTGGCTCTTGTGAATGTGACCCACGTGATATCTTCTTGACGGGAGTTGAAACGGGCGGACCATTACAGTGCTCTGCGGAAGGCACAGCCACAATTTCTATCGCGATTTCGGAAACCGAAGTCGATATGATCAAGGAAGGTGATCAAATCAAGATCGTGGCGATGGATTCTACCGCAGCCGATGACGAGATCTTAGACCAATTGAACCCTTATTACTTGGTGGTTAGTAAAGCGTTGGGCGGTAGAGATATTACTCTCGATCGCGTTCCGGTAGATGTCGATAACAATGCCATTACTGGTACTATCGGCATTCTGCGAGATGGCTTCCGCATTTTCTCGCATCGTATTCTCAAGGCTCCTGTGCAGAAATCGGATGAGATGGAAATTATTGTCCGATGGCGAATTATTCTTGGTTAATGTGGTAGTCTATTGGGTAGATTACCCCGCAGAGTACGTTATTTAATTCGTATCGGCGATTTAAATTAGGCCCAGATTTGGCTGTGGCTGATGTATACCATACATCTAAAATCTTAACTAATGTAGAATATTTTGCACTGGCCACTTGGGCGATAGGTAGATCTGGATTTTTAAGCTCTTCGCGGCTCCAGTACACTAAATACATTGGTACATTCACACCTGTTGAACTTAGCCGCCAAATACCAGTGATAGCTAGCCATGTGAATTCAGCTTTTTCTTCGGCATATGCTTTCTTGGACTTTGCCTCTTCAGATGTTAATAACTTGGTTTCAGGCTTTCCAAAATTACCAAAGATTGACGCTTTGTACTCGGGGCTATTATCCCACATATCACCCATAGTAATGCTGTGATACTTAAGAGGTAATCTTAACCAATCGTATTTAATAATTGGAGATTTATTCTTCGTCGCCGACATTGTCATAATGTCCTACTGCATAAAGGAGACAAATAAACATATCGTTATTAATTCGTCTGTATATTGATGTCTGACCATGGTATGGAGTCGACTTTGGATCAGGAGTGCTTGGACCAATATGCACATCAACCCCTTCCAAATACCATAAGCCATCAATCATATAAACTTCAAGATGATTGATCTTAATCTGCATACATGGTTTATATGTAGGATTAGATATATTATTGGCACTAAACGTAGTTTGAAACATAATGCCATCTGGAGTTAAAACTGGTATCATATCCAGTACGGCAAAGCACTTGATATTCTGGCTATTACCAGCTTTATCAATTACGGCTTGCAGATATTTGTAAGGCAACGAATAATTAAAAGTCCTCTTTCTAGGATACTTGACACCTAATGTGTACGTGGGGGACGCCGTAGTAATTGCATCTGGAAATGCTCCACCTTTTAAAGCGTCCATGACAACCTCCGCAGCTACTAAAACTGCGAAAGTTTCAGAAGATTCTGGCTGTAATTCTGAGATAATGTACTGTATATAGAGCAAAGCTAGAGAATAGACTGCTATTGGAGGATCGTGTCATTACTACCATCAATCCTGCTCTCGTCCCAACCAAAGCACCCGGAACGCTCTTTGAAGCGTTATCTGGTGGGGATAGCACACTTAACATCAGATGGCTCGTAGCACTCGACCCCGTCTACTACGAGACGCTCAATCGAGCCGTTTCTGACGTCGCCCTAAGACAACTTATTATTGCCAAAAGCGTTGACAATCTAAGCAACCGCCTTGGTAGTCGTTCCGTCTTCCCATTTATTAATCAGCCAACCGTCACCGGAAATACTTCAATAGTCGATGTTCCGGTTGACCTCTTTTGGGATTTTCACGTCTCTCTGCCCTCCAAATGGCAGAATGTCCGTTTGGCGATGATCAAGAGAATCTCCGGGGACAATGAAGAGTATACCGGAAAGTTACGGTTGCTTTTCACGGCTAACGTTGAAGATAGTGCTACCGAGACTTATCTCTTCTACGTCGACTATGATATTGATTCTCCTCTAGGATATCAGATCGCTCAGGCGAATTACGTAACATCTGATATCCAAACTCCGGCGATTAGTAGTGGTGAACGCCAAACTGTTGCTGGGAATGTCATCCTTAAATCGCTCGGCACAGAGCGAGATGATGTGGTTCGTTTTCTGGAACTGCTTGCTCCACCGGGCGACACCGAAGATAGTGATCATGACGGAGAATATGACAGCCCTACATCTTATGAGATCACCGACAGTGCCGCCGGTGGGACTTCCGTAACGGACGACATTTCCTTAGTAAGCGTAAGTCACGGCACTGGCCTTCTTACTAGTGGTGCTATCAATTCTATTCCAAAGCTGGACAGCGACGTTCAGTCTTGGCTAGAGACTTTCAACTATCCATTTGATACGGATGCCAATCGCCTTTCTACCGATAGTATTCTCATTCCATCGGGACTCTTCAGAGAATTCGCAATCTCTGCCCCGGCTGGCGATGAACCAACTGGTGATACTTCTGGAACGTATTATCCAGTATGGATTAATCGTATCGAAAGAATTGGTACGACTCTAGACACTCTCAAGTTCTACTTCTCTACATATTCTATTGTGGATGAAGAGACTGGAGACACACCATCTACAACCGCTGTGGAATTCGCTACTCTCGAACTCAGCTATAGTATGAGCCCAGGAACGATTGTCGATATCGTTCCAGCCAATGACCTATTTGAAAAATCGGGTGTTGCCTTGGATTGGCAACAGCATTTTGGTAGGGGTCATGTGGTTCTTTCGGAAGTCTGGTCTAAGGCAACTTCGGACCTGGAAGACTTTTACAATGTCTTCTCGACGATCCAAGGCTCGCCAGCGGATACGACTTTCTCGCTTTCTTCGACCCGTCTTAGCTCTTTCAGCGTTCAGCGAACCCCGAAATACATTCCGACGATCGGACAGTCGTATGCGTTAAGAGGAAGCTCTTCGAGACGCAACTCGCCGCTTTCTCCGAATCTCGACAATCGGTATGTGACGGAATTAGATCAAGGTCAAGGGGATCAAGTTGACCTTGAAGCGGTTTCGGGCATTACCACACACCCAGCCATTTCTCGCTATGGATATAGTGGGTCCCTTTGTCATAAGATAGTACGCCTAGAAATTAACGGCAATCTTATTGATAATGATGACCCTAACTTCTATGCTAATGAGATCTTGCCACGTCTGACAGTGCTATTTGGACGTGCACCCGTCTTCGGCGATGAATACTATAATGGTATTAGATTTATGAAATACAACGGAGACACTTGGATCGGTTAAAAAGGAGCTTCTTCAGTATTTCCAGGCTCAGGCGGCTTGTATTGCCGTCTGACATCATGGGAAATGATCGCCGGTGCGAGGACCCCCACGACTACCGGCTCTTCATCCTTAGGATGACTTAATTTCTGCTTCTGTAGATCTTTAATCTTAGTGCCATTCCTTCGCTTAGAGTTACATTCTGCGCAGGCTAGCACGGTATTATCCATACCATTACTGCCACCATTCGAAAGTGCGACTACGTGATCTAAAGTGCTAGTGCTGAGATATAATCTCTTGCCACACCACTTGCAATGTGGATCTGATCTTAAAAGCTGCAATCGCTGGTTTCGATTGGTATCCCTGTCGTTGCGGTCGTGCCGCTTATTCGTAAGATTGAAAGACTGATTGCCCGTAGCTGCCGTAATAGCTTGTGCGATATCCCCCTTATAACCTCCGGCGGTTCCTTGAATGTAAATCTTGGAACCGCCGGAAGTGTAAGGGTAGAAATTGACAATTCGAAGACCACCCAGAATCTGCCAATGTTCTTCCGAGCATCTCTTGGTAGAGAGCCCGGCTTTCTGTACACGAGATTCAAATTCTGAGTAGTTCATTGGCTACTTGCTGAAAGCTTTCAATGCAGCGTAAACGTCTTCGATCGTCTGGATAGCCTTGAGACGGCCACCGCAAAGCTGGATGTAAGCGATGGTCGTACCCATCAAGAGCATAGGTGCGGCATTCGACTCCTCTCCGTCTTTGACCTTTTCCAGAATGGAGAGATCGTATTCCAGTGGCTTCTCGTTGGCGATGGAAGACAGAATAGCCTCTGGAGTCTGCGGCAACTTGGTCTGACGCGGCGGAAACACACGCTGACCAGTTCCCTTAGTCTCTTCGGGTTTCGGTGTGACGGGAGCAGGACTGCTCAAGTTGTCCGGCCCACGCACCTTGTACCTGACTCCTTCCTTTTGAAGGTTAGTGATGGCACGCTTGATTACGGTGAGAGGCTTATTAAGCTCTACACACATAGCCTCGGCGGACATACCACTCTTCATGAGTCTTTTGACGTCAGTATAGAATGGGCTCATGAGATTATTCTTTCTTCGCTGACTTGCTAAGGAACAGATCTCGGAAGTCGTTGAACACGTCACAGGAGCCTTCCAAGTCATACTCCTGGCTCAGCAGAGAACCCACCCATGCTTGCAATGCAATACCATTGCGAGCATTCACGTGATGGGTACTCAACTCCGTAGCGAAATTGATAAGGTCATAGACCTTACATGCCATCGGAGTAGTTCTTGTTCGGCGGAAAGTCAAGGAATTTGGGTCAACCTTGAACATCTCATATGGATTACCGGTCATCTGCTCATAAATTCTGAGCAAAGTACCACCCACGCCAAGCTCTAGATCTTTAGGATTGACCCCCGGCTTATTCTTAATCGTTTCTGCGAGCTTCTGATCCCCTTGGAGGCCCAACAGGATCTTATAGAGGCCCTGCGTCTCTCGAAGAGAGGCGTACGAGTGCTGGGCGGCTTCTGCCCGATCCCGCATAGCGGCAAAGCCCTCTTCATTGTTGAAGGCGTCAAGGGCTCTTTGGAGAGTGTGGCGGACATTATTATCTCCACGACCCAAATTCAATTGAGTCTTGAAGATATTGGCATATCCAATCATGCCGTTCTCGCAGAGCAGCCGCATCAAAGAAAGATATACATCCGTAGAACCGTAGCCATCAATCGGTGTGTTCACCACGAAACGATTCTGGAATTCGTCTGGGCCAATGTTGAATGTATTCCCAGCCACTCTTGGAGAGTGCGTGGACTGTAGGATACCATTCACGTACTTGACGGCCGAATCTTTCTGGACTTTTTGAACGACTTCCTGAAAGTCGTCATAGAGGAGGACCGGCTTACTCAGGCCGGTAACGGCGAGAAGTCGCGGATCGTCATTTTTGTTTGTCTTGTCGATGCATACTCGGATGCGTTCTTTGTCGTGCTTTTCTCCGAGACGCTTGAAGATTTCGCCGGGTGCGAAATACTTGAAGAACGAGCGGCCCAAGTTGTAACGGGCGAAGATCGAACTCCAGAATCGATTAGTAGGAACTACTCGTTCGCCATCGATAATAATGGCTCGCACACATTGCCCACCATGGATGACCCTATGGCTTCCTGCATCTTTTACTACATTCTTCTCATGGATGGAGAATGTATCAAAGTCCCCAAGCTCTACTTCAAGGGCAGAGATGGGGACCTGCTTGTATTCGACGACCGGAGCCCCTTCTTTCTGAGGGCTAAGGAAATCCTGGTCTTCGTTCATTGCTATTCTCGCAAGGTCTTCGTGAATACTCTACGTCGTTTCAAATACGCACGAAGCTTGCGAGAATTATTATCAGACGCGCAAACCATTCCAAAAAGGCTTAGTTCGCAAATCAGTCATAATACTAGCGGCTATTTGTGATGGCGTACACTCAGAGTCAATAACTACATGCATATGTTCACGACATGTAAGCGTGAAAAGCTTTCGATATATATTAGCAACTCTTGTAAGATATTCAAAATTGGCCTCATGAATATCAGCCTTAGCCGATGTATAATCTCGCTGCGACTTTTTGAGAACCCGCTCCATGGCCAAAGCTGGATCAATATCGAGTAGAATGTTCATTGCCGGTTTCGGCAAATCATTAACGCTGTACTCCATGGTTTCAATTTGGCCACGAATAATCTGTTGATCCTTCTCATCAGTGAATTTTCCACCCTGATGAGCAATGTTAGAAGCAACATAACGATCTAGAATTACAAGATCGTATGATTTGAGTGCCGCTTCCAACATAGGCTTATATTCTAGACGATCGCCCGCATATGCCATAGCTGCGTAAATTGGTGGCAAACTATTCAAGCCCCCATAATCACCATTGAGGTATTGTCCAATGATTTTGCCATAGAAGGTCGAGCTATATTGTGGAAAAGGAATAACAAGAGTTCTAATACCTTTATGCTCGAACAGACCACGCAAAAGAGAAGCTTGTGTTCCCTTTCCAGAACCGTCGATGCCTTCAACGACCAGCAGATTATTCGATACTTCCCGACGCATTATCATGTTCCTTTGTTGATGGATAATCAGCGAATGCCGCTTTGACCTTAGGTATGATCGGCAAACTGTTTTCTATGACACGAGCCGTAATATCCTTGAGCATGTCAGGATTTCTAATTTCGTAGCCTTTTCCAAACCATGCCCCTTGTGATTTGCCATTTTCCAAGTATAATGGAATATCTACTTGGATTGTCTCACCTAAATTATAATGCCTGATATTACATAATGAAAATTGGAATTTAACACGATCATGTCTAACTCGAAACACTGTCATTTGCTCAGAATTATCATCCTCAATTCTGACAAACACTTTGATTGATGGAAAATACCCAATTAGGACTTCATATAGATGCCTAGTCACCATCATAAGGACCGGAGCCCTATCGACATAATCATCTAAGTGCAACATAGGTTTAAGTATCATTAGGACCTCATCATCCAATAAACCAAGCTAATAGCACACGCCGATACAATCCATGAGCCGAATATGACAGCTAAAAGCCCAACTACAAATGTTATA
>Ga0247823_10004356_pt1 | contig 11350 bp, 8 predicted proteins | sample 13C_PalmiticAcid_2_FD_192426 | JGI IMG/M metagenome (GOLD analysis project Ga0247823, IMG submission 192426) | Soil microbial communities from agricultural site in Penn Yan, New York, United States - 13C_PalmiticAcid_Day30 | ecosystem: Environmental > Terrestrial > Soil > Agricultural land...
GTTTGGGCGCGGGGGCTTCGCCGGCTTCGCTCGCATCGGCTTCGGCAGCCGGCTCGGGACGACCGATTGCCGGCGGCAGAACCGCGGTGTCGATGCCGCCATTGCCTTCGTCGGCGTCGGCCGGCCGCGCGCGGCGCGGGCCGCGGCGATTGGCGCGCGGTGCGGGCGCGGCTTCCTCGGCGACTTCGCTGTCGCCGTCATCGCTGCCTTCGTCGGCGTCGGCACGGTTGCCGCGATTCTCGTCACGGTCGCGACGGTTGTTGCCACGATCCCGCGAAGGGCGGTTGCCCCGGCTATCGTCTTCGTCACGACGCTCGCTCCGTTCGCTGCGTTCGCGATTGCCGTCGCGTTCGCTTTCGCTGCGCTCCGGAACTTCGGTCTCGAAGTCGCTGTCGTCATGGCCGTCGAAATCCTCGACCCCGCGAATCTCGCGATGACGGTCGTGGCTGCGTTCCTGGCCGTTCGCCGCCGCCTTTTCTTCCTGGCGAGTGCGGAAGTCGCTCAGCACGCGGAAATAATGGTCGGCGAACTGCAGATAATATTCGGTCTGGACCCGATCGCCCGAAAGCTGCGCGTCACGCGCAAGGTTCCGGTACTTCTCGATCATCTGGGCCGCGTTGCCGCGCGCCCGGCTGTCGATGCGATTGGCCTGATCGACACCGCCGCGCCCGCCGGACTGCGAACGGTTGTTGTTATTGTTGCTGTTGTTGTTGCGGCCGCGACGGCGACCGCTCTGCCGGTTGTTCATGTTCAACTGAGACATCCTGATAAGCTAATAAGCTACGCCAACCCCGTTTTGGCCGACTGCGCCAAATCTGCGCGTCGCGCCCGCGCCACTTGCGCGGTTCTTGCCCTTTACCGCTTGCGCCGGGCTCATGACCCCGCACCAGCATCGTAAGTGGGAAGCAGACCAGCCGGACCAGTGAAGGTACCCGTGCCGGGTCTGTGAGCCCGCCCCTACAGCGCTTCGCGGCGTAAACCAAGCGAATTCTTGTGCGGGACGTCAGGCGCGGGTCAGCAAAAGCGCCCTGTCGCGGCCGCCCAGATCCTGTTTGCAGGTGACGGCAAATCCCGCCGCTTCGGCGAGCCCGGATACCGATATGCGTTGCCGGTGCCCGATTTCAAGGACGGCCGCCCCTCCGGGGGCCAGAAGCCGCCGTAAATCGGGAATGATCCGGCGATAATCGTCGAGACCGTCGGCTCCCGCGAACAGCGCACCGGCCGGCTCGAAGTCGGCGACATCGGGCATCAGCTGCTCGCAGTCGGCGATATAGGGCGGATTGCAGAGAATGAGGTCGAAATCGCCCGCGACCTGCGCTGCCCAATCGCCTTCGCAAAAGACCGCGCGATCTGCCACTCCCAGCGCCCGGGCATTTTCGCCGGCCAAGGCCAGCGCCGCCTGCGACGCATCGACGCCGAGCCCAACGGCCTCCGGAAGTTCTGATAGCAGCGCAAGAAGCAGCGTTCCCGGTCCCGTCCCAAGGTCGAGCAGCCGCAATGGCGCATCTTTGGCGTCGACCCACGAAAGCGCCGCCTCGATCAACGTCTCGCTGTCGGGCCGGGGGATCAGCGCGCCGGGCCCGACCTTCAGCCGGATCGTCCAGAAATCGCGATAGCCGACGATATAGGCGACAGGCTCATGCTTGAGTCGCCGTTCCAGCAGCCCGGTGAAATCGGCAGGGACCTCGAAGCGCGCCGGATCAAGCAGCAATGCCGGCCGCTCCACTTCCAGCGCATGGGCCATCAGCAATTCGGCATCGAGGCGCGGCGTGTCGGATACGCCCTCCAGCCGCTGCGCCGCCTCGCGCAGCGCGGCGCGGACGTCAGTCACCCAGTCCCGCCAGCCGCTGCGCCTGATCTTCGGCGATCAGCGCGTCGATCAGCTCGTCCATCTGGCCTTCCAATATTTCGGGCAGGCGGTGGAGCGTCAGGTTGATGCGGTGGTCGGTCACGCGCCCCTGCGGGAAATTATAGGTACGGATGCGTTCAGAGCGGTCGCCCGATCCGACCATCGACTTGCGCGCCGACGCCTCGGCGCTGTGGATCTTTTCGCGTTCCAGATCATAGAGCCGCGCGCGGAGCACCTGCATCGCCTTGGCGCGGTTCTTGTGCTGGCTGCGCTGATCCTGCTGAATCACGACAAGGCCCGAGGGAATGTGTGTGATGCGGATCGCCGAATCGGTCGTGTTGACGTGCTGGCCGCCCGCTCCGCTCGCGCGGTAGATATCGATCTTGAGGTCGTTGTCGTTGATCGCGACGTCGACTTCTTCGGCCTCGGGCAGCACCGCGACGGTTGCAGCGCTGGTGTGAATACGCCCGCCGCTTTCGGTCACGGGCACGCGCTGGACGCGGTGGACGCCGCTTTCGAACTTGAGCTTTGCGAACACGCCCTGCCCGCTGACCGATGCGACGACTTCCTTGTAGCCGCCAACCTCGGTTTCGTTCGCCGAGATGACTTCGACCTTCCAGCCCTGACCATCGGCATAGCGGCTGTACATGCGCAGCAGATCGCCCGCGAACAACGCCGCTTCGTCGCCGCCGGTGCCGGCACGGATTTCAAGCATCGCGGCGCGCTCGTCGGCGACGTCTTTGGGCAGCAGCTTTATCGCCAGATCATGCTCGGCGACGGGCAAAGCCTCCTCAACCGCGCCGATTTCCTCTGCCGCCATGGCCTTCATCTCTGGATCGGCGAGCATCTCGTTCAGCGACACGAGTTCGCCGCGAAGCCGCGTCACCTCGGCCGCGGCCCTGGCGACGGGTTCAAGTTCGGCGAATTCCTTCGACGCCGCGACGAAATCGGCCGGCGCCATATCGCCCGTCGCCATCCGCGCCTGCAACGCGGCATGACGCTCGATGATGGCGTCGATCTGCTTTTCGGAAACCTGGGCCATCAGAGCGCGCGAACGAGCGCCTCGATCGCCCTCGCACGATCGCCTTCACCGCGGACGTTGACATGCGCCGCTCCATCGCGCGCGCCGACCGAGATCAGCGCGTGCGCGGGAATCTTCGCCGCCTTGTCGAAGCGCTTGCGCGGCGATCCGCTCGCGACGATTTCGGTCGCGAAGCCGCCGGTTCGCAGCGCCGTCAGCGCTTTCATCGCAAGCATGAGCTGACTGTCGTCCTCGACCGCGATCACCGCATCGAGCCGGTTGTCGATGACATCGTCGGCGAGCAGCATGGCCAGTCGCTCGATTCCTCCGGCCCAGCCGACCGCCGCCGTTGCCGGACCGCCGAGCGTTTCGATCAGCCCGTCATAGCGGCCGCCGCCGATCACCGTCCCCTGCGCGCCGAGGCGGTCGGTGACGAATTCGAACGCCGTGTGGCGATAATAGTCGAGCCCGCGCACCAGACGCGCGTTGCGCTCCCACGCGACGCCCGCGGCATCGAGCCCGGCGGTTACCGCGCCGAAGAAGTCCTGCGCTTCGCTCGTCAGAAACGCGTCGATGTCGGGCGCGCTGTCGGCGATCGGGCGATCCTTCGGGTCCTTGCTGTCGAGGATGCGGAGCGGATTCTTGTCGAGCCGCGCGAGGCTGTCTTCCGACAGGTCGCTGCGATGGCTCATGAAATGATCGACCAGCGCCGCACGCCAGCCGTCGCGGCTCGCCGCATCGCCCAGCGTGTTGAGCGTCAGCGTCACGCCTTCGGCGATCCCCAGTTCCTTCAGCAGCTGGTCTGCGAGCACGAGCAGTTCGGCATCGGCGAGCGGGCTGTCGCTGCCGAGCACCTCTGCGTCGAGCTGGTGGAACTGGCGATAACGGCCCTTCTGCGGGCGCTCGTAGCGGAACAGCGGGCCGTGCGTCGCGACCTTCAGCGGCGCGAACTGCTGCCAGCCGTTCGAAATATAGGCGCGCGCGATTCCCGCAGTAAATTCGGGGCGCAGCGTGATCGATTCGCCGCCGCGGTCCTCGAACGAATACATCTCCTTCGACACCACGTCGGTGGTCTCGCCCAGCGAGCGCGCGAAGACCGCGGTCGGCTCGATCACCGGCACCTCGACCCGCTTGAAGCCATAGAGGCGGCGCACCCGGTCGAAGGTGTCGACCACATGCTGGAAGCGGTCGGCGAAATCGCCCAGCATGTCCTGGGTGCCGCGCACCGGCTGCGGTGTCGCAATCTTGGCGGGTTTGTCCTTGCTCATGGCCGCGGCGTCTAATGGTTTTTCGTCGAAAGGCAAAGCACGCTTGCAGAGCGCTCGCTGGACCTTCCGGGCTTTTGTCGGCAGAGTTTGGCCATGAAAAATACCCTGTTCGCCGCGTCAGCCATGATCGCTCTCGTTCCCGCTGCCCACGCGCAGGAGGGCAACAGCCGTCCGCAGCCCGTGGTCCAGCCGCACAACATCCCGCTCCCCGCCGACAGGGCCTATCCGGGCACGATGCTGCTCAAGGTCGACGCGACCGATTATATGCGCGGTATCTTTCGCGTCCGGCAGACGATTCCCATGGCCAGAACGGGCAAGGTCACCCTGCTCTATCCCCAGTGGCTGCCCGGCAAGCACGCGCCGCGCGGCGCGATCGCCGAGATGGCGGGGTTCAAGGCCAGCGCCGGCGGCAAGACGCTGAGCTGGACGCGCCAGCCGACCGACGTCTATGCCTTCGACATCGACGTTCCGGCGGGCACGAAGAGCATCGACGTCGTCTTCGATTTTCTGTCGCCGACGCGCACGACCGAAGGCCGCGTCGTCGCCACGCCGGCGATGATGAACCTGCAATGGGAACAGCTGAGCCTCTATCCCGCCGGCTATTTCACGCGCGGAATTCCCGTGCAGCTGGAGGTGACACTGCCCGAGGGCTGGACGGGCGCCGCGGCGCTGGACGGCCTGAAAGTGTCGGGCAATCGTTACAGCTATGCGCCGACGAGCTATGAAACGCTGGTCGACAGCCCGATGTTCGCGGGGAAATATTTCCGCAAATGGGATCTCGGCCAGAATGTCACGCTGAACGTCATTGCCGACGAGGCGAAATATCTGGAAGCGAAGCCCGACCATGTCGCGCGTCACGCGGCGATGGTTGCCGAAACGATCGCGCTGTTCGGAACGAAGCATTTCGACCGCTATGAATTTCTTCTCGCGCTGACTGACGAGCTTGGCGGCATCGGGCTGGAACATCACCGGTCGAGCGAGAACAGCCGCAACCCCGATTATTTCACCAACTGGGACGATAATGATTCGGAGCGCGGGCTGCTGCCGCACGAGTTCACGCACAGCTGGAACGGCAAATACCGCCGCCCCGACAAGCTGTGGACCCCCGATTTCCGCACCCCGATGCAGGGCAATCTGCTCTGGGTCTATGAAGGGCAGACCAGCTTCTGGGACCTTGTCCTCGCCGGCCGCTCGGGGATGCAGTCGAAGGACATGATCCTGTCCGAATGGGCGACCAACGCCGCGAACTACAGCGTCCAGGCAGGGCGCGAATGGCGATCGGTCGAGGATACGACGCTGGACCCCGTGATGGCAGCCCGCAAGGCCCGTGCCTTCCCCGGCGCGACGCGCACCGAGGATTATTACAATGAGGGGTCGCTGATGTGGCTGGACGCCGACATGATCATCCGCACCGGCACGAACAATGCGAAGAGCCTCGACGATTTCGCCAAAAGCTTTTTCGGCGGCAAGCCCGGCGACTGGGGCGAGGTTACCTATGATTTCGATGATGTCGCCGCCGCGCTGAACGCGGTCTATCCCTATGACTGGGCGAAGTTCATGCGCGAGCGCATGCAGCTGCCCGGCCAGCCCGCTCCGGTCGCGGGGATCGAACGCGCCGGATACCGGCTCGCATGGCGCGACGCCCCGAATGCCTATGACCGGGCGCGGATGTCGCGCGCCAAGAATTACGACCTCACCCACTCGCTGGGCATGACGATCGACAAGGACGGCGTCGCCGGAAGCATCCAGTGGAACGGGCCGGCGTTCAAGAACGACATTATCAACGGGACAAAGATCGTCGCGGTTGACGGCGTGGCCTATGCCAAGGATCGCCTCGAAGCCGCGATCCGCGCCGCGGCCGACGGCAAGACCCCGGTGCGCCTGCTCGTCGAGCGTGGCGGCCGCTATCGCCAGATCGAGATCGACTATCATGGCGGCCTGCGCTGGCCGCATCTCGAAAAGACGGGAGCCGGCCCCGACTGGTTCGACCAGCTATTGGCGCCCAAACGCCAGCTTTGACCTGCATCGCGGCTTAATAGCCTCGACTTTGCGCCGCGTCCGGCGCTAAAGGCGCGCGCGAATCCAAAAACAAAAGGACTGCATTCTCCCATGCGCATCGACCTGATTCCCGCCGGCGACAGCCCGCCCGACAGCCTCAACGTGCTGATCGAAGTCCCGATCGGCGGCGAGCCGGTGAAATATGAGTTCGACAAGGCCAGCGGCGCGCTGTTCGTCGACCGCTTTCTCCACACCCCGATGCGCTATCCCGCCAACTACGGCTTCATCCCCCACACGCTGGGCGAGGATGGCGACCCGCTCGACGCACTGGTCGTCGCACGTTCGCCGATCGTCGCCGGCGCGGTCGTGAAGTGCCGTCCGATCGGCGTGCTCAAGATGGTCGACGATGCCGGCGGCGACGAAAAGCTGCTCTGCGTCCCCGTCAACAAGACCTTCCCCTATTATGACAAGGTCGCGAGCTACAAGGATATGCCCGAGATCGTGCTCCAGCAGATCGAGCATTTCTTCACCCACTACAAGGATCTCGAACCCGGCAAATGGGCAAAGCTCAACGGCTGGGGCGACCTCGATGAAGCAAAGGCGATCATCGTCGAAGGGATCGAGCGCGCCAAGAAGGCCGGCTTCTGATTTCTCGCGCCGTCCCGCCACAGGGCGGGGCGGCGCTCATTCCGGCTCGGTCGCCTCGACCAGCCGCACGTCCTGCCGCGGATAGGGAATGCGGATGCCCGCTTCCTTGAAGCGATCCCAGATTCCCAGAAACACCTCACCCTGAATGTTGCCGAGCCCCGATTCGGGGTCGGAGATCCAGAAGCGCAGTTCGTGCTCGACCGCGCGCTCGGCGAAGGCAGTGATCCACACCACTGGTTCGGGGTCAGCCAGAATGCGCGGGTTCGCCCTGGCAACCTCGACGATGATCGCCTGCGCCTCCCGCAAATCGCATTCATAGGCGACAGGAACGCGCATCCGTATACGCACGTCACGGCTCGAATAGCTCCAGTTCTCGACCGGCTGCGTCATCAGCAGCTCGTTCGGGATCAGATGCTTCTTGCCGTCGCGGGTGATGACATTGACGGCGCGCACGCCGATCTTTGCAACACGCCCGACATTGGGCATTCCGCCGGGAAGCGAGCTGCCGCCCATCGCGCTGCCGTCGCCGACGACGATAACGTCGCCCGGCTGGATCGACCGGTCCATCAGCAGGATGATCCCCGCGATCAGATTGCCGACCGTTTTCTGCAGCCCGAAACCGATCGCAAGACCGGCGGCGCCTGAAAAAACCGCGAGCGTCGTCAGATCGATGCCGAGCAGATCGATACCGAACAGCAGCGCGAACGAGAAAAGCGCGATCGCGATCAGCTTTTCGGTGAGCAGTCGCTGCGCCTGATCGATCTGGGTGTTGCGGCGGAGCAGCCATTTGATCGCGCGCATCGTCAGTTTGACGGCGATCCACAACAGAACTGCGACGACGATCGTCGAAAAAAGGCCGTAGAGCGACAGGCGGTACGAACCGATGTCGAGCCCGATCGCCTTCATCGCGTCGATGGCGCCGGCCAGCCCCTCGCGAATCCCGGCGGCACTCATAGCGCGGCAAAACCGCGTTCGAGATCGGCGATCAGGTCGGCGGGATCCTCCAGTCCGATCGAAAGGCGCACGAGCGGGTCGGGATCGCCCCACATGGTGGCGGTGCGGATTTTCGGCGGATCGCTCGGGACCACGAGGCTTTCATAGCCGCCCCAACTGAAGCCAATGCCGAAATGCGCAAGCGAATCGATGAACCGCGTACGCGCCGCCTCGTCGACACCCTTCAGCGTGAAGCCAAACAGGCCGCTGGTGCCGGTAAAGTCACGCGCCCAGAGCGCGTATCCAGGATCGCCGGGCAACGCGGGGTGCAGCACGCGGCCGACCTCGGCCCGGCCGGCCAGCCAGTTTGCAACCGCCAGCCCATTTTCGCCATGCCGCGTCATCCGCACGTCGAGCGTCCGAAGCCCGCGCAGCATCAGCGCGCAATCGTCGGGCGAGACGGCCTGACCGAGCTGATAGGCCGCGCTACGCAGCTTGGGCCACACCGCCCGCGTCGCGGTCAGGCTGCCCATCATCGCATCGCTGTGTCCGCCGACATATTTGGTGAGGCTCATCATCGTCACGTCGACGCCGTGCGCCATCGCCGGGAACAGCAAGGGGGTCGCCCAGGTGTTGTCGAGCATCGTCAGCACCCCGCGGTCGCGGGCCACTGCGACAATCGCCGGAATATCCTGAACCTCGAAGGTCAGGCTGCCGGGCGATTCGAGAAAGACGAGCTTTGTTTCGGGGGTGATCAGCCCGGCAATCGCGGCGCCGACGAGCGGGTCATAATAGGTCGTCCGTATCCCCATGCGCGCCAGCATGCCGTCGCAAAAGGCGCGCGTCGGTTCATAGGCGCTGTCGACCATCAGCAGATGGTCGCCCGGCGCCAGCAGCGCGAGCAGGCCGGCCGAATTGGCCGCAACGCCCGACGGATAAAGCAGCGTGCCCTCGGCGCCCGGCTCGAGCGCGGTCAGCGCGTCGGCGAGCGCCCATACGGTCGGCGTCCCGCGCCGGCCGTAATAAAGCTTGTCGTGGGTCGCATGACCCCGCGCCTTCAGGTCGGCGATATTGTCATAGAGGATCGTTGAGGCACGCCACAACGGCGGATTCACGACACTGCCGCCAAGTCGCGGATCGCCGGTCCATTCGGGCCGCCGCCCGCCCTGCACCAGTTTCGTCGCGGGGCGGAGGCTGTCGTCGTCGCTTTTGCTCATCGAGCCTTGTTAGCGGCGCAACGGGCAAAATCCAGTGCCGCCGCGCGTATGCGGCAGCGGCACTGGACAGGATCGCAGGATCAGGCGGCGCCGGTCGCCTTCGGGGTGGCCGGATCGGCACCCCATTCGGTCCAGCTGCCGTCATAGACCGCGACATCGTCCTTGCCGAGCAGGTGCGCGCCAAAGGCCACGACGGTCGCGGTCATGCCGCTGCCGCAGGTCGTAACCAGCGGCTTGTCGAGGTCGACGCCGGCCGCATCGAACGCGGCCTTCAGGTCGTCGCCGCGCTTCCACGTGCCGTCGGCATTGAACAGATTGCCATGCGGCAGGCTGACCGAACCCGGGATATGACCGGGCGCCATGCCGGGACGCGGATCGCGTTCTTCGCCGGTAAAGCGGGCGGCCGGACGCGCGTCGACGACCTGCTCGGCGCCGCTATCGATGTTCGCAAGCACCTCGTCCTTGGTGCGGACCGCTTTCGCGTCGCGCCACACGGTGAAGTGGCGGTGGCGCAGCGCCTGCTTGCCCATTTCGAGCGCGCGGCCTTCGGCCTTCCACTTGGCAAGGCCGCCGTCGAGCAGCGCAACGTCGTGTGCGCCGAACAGCTTCAGCAACCACCAGGCGCGCGCCGCGCTCTTCAGCGGGCTGTCGTCATAGAGCACGATGCGGCTCCCGTCGCCGAGGCCGAGCGACTGCATGCGGCTTGCGAATTTTTCGGCGGGCGGCGCCATATTCTCTATGCTGTTGTTCGCATCGGTCAGTTCCGCCAGGTCCATGAACACTGCGCCGGGAATGTGGCCCGCTTCATATTCCGAGCGCGCTTCGCGATCGGTTCCGGTCATGAATTTCGTCGCATCGACGACCCGCAGGTCCGATGCCCCCAGTTCGCGTTCCAGCCAGTCGGTTGAGACCAAGGCGTCCATGTCATGCTCCTGTTGCGACCGTCGGAACCTGTTTCGTCGTCCCTAGCGGCCAGTCCTGCTGCGCTCTTTTTTCCCGGGGAAGGCAAGCCTATGCCCCGGCGTGCCCTTTTTCAAGCACGGTGGCGGTCTGCCTCAGACGATGCTGCACTGCAACAGAAAAGCTATTGGTTACGCCGCATTGCCGTCGTGCGCGCGCCGGGACGGTTAACCATCAGGTTCGGCCGGTCGAGCGGCAGCGGGGCGAGCTTGTCGCTGCCGCTCTCGCCCTGTTCGCGGCCGAGCACGAAGCTGCCTGCATTCTGGCCAAAGGCATCGCCCTCGCCATCCCAATGATAGGTGACGTCAAAGACCAGCACCGGAATCAGCATCGGCTTGCCGCCGATCATCAACGGCTCGACCGACGCGCGCGGCAGCATTACCTCGGTCGAAAGCTGATCGCCGGCACCCGGCGCAATCATCATGTCGTCGCGCAGCACGCTGCCGCCCGCGCCGTCGAAGAAGCGCGCGAGCACCGGCTCGGTCATCGCCGACCCCTGATTGAGCGCGATCCGCACCATCAGGCCCGTCGCGGCAACCGGTCCCTCGTTGCGCAGCCCTAGCGTGAAGGCGACAATCAGTTGCTCGGGCGTCATGCGGATACCGCGAATGTCGAGCGTCATCGCAACCTGCGCGCGCCGCTCGGCCATCGGACGCGTCACAAGCGGGGATGGCACGGCCGGCGCGGTCGGGCGCGCGGGCGCCGCAGGGGCAGGCGCCGGACGCGGCGCGGGCGCGGCGGCACGCCGTACTGGCACGGGCCTTTCGGGCGCAGCGGGTTCGGCGAAGTCGGGTGTCACGTCGCCGGCCAGCGCCGGGCGCCGCCGCCAATACCAGATGCCGGCACCGGCCGCGGCAAGACCTGCGAGCAGCCAGGCCCAGAGCGGGGTTCCACCGCCGCTGTCCACCGGCGGCGCATCGCCCTCCGCCGACGGAACGGGCTCGGTCGGGTCGACCGAGAAGCCGGGTGTCGCCGCCGATGGCGCCTCGATCGCGGGCGCGGTCTCGGGAAGCGTAGCAGCCGGGGACACGGCCGCCGCGGGACCGGTCGGCACAGCGGATGTCGCGGGTGTCGCATTCGCTCCGGGCGCAACCCTCGGCGCGGCTGCCGTGCCCGTTTGCGCATCGCGGCGCGCCGGGGCCGTCGCGGCGGGCGCCGGAGCCGGCGTCGCCGGGCGGGTCAGGACGACGGCGGGCGGCGGCGTGCGCGGCGCGGGCGCCGGGGTCGGCGCACCGCGCTGTTCACCGGGCGCGAGGGGCGGCAGGCCGTTGTCCGACGGGCCCTGCACGCCCGAGGCGCGCCCGTCGTCGGCGGGCGGCAACCGGAAGGTCGACGACGGCGCCGGGGTTGGCGCGGGGGCAGGGGCCGGTGTTTCGGTCTGCGCGAACGCGGGGTCGCCGCCGCCGATCACGAGCGCGGCAGCAAGCGCCGTCAGAGACAGGCGCACGGCCTTTTG
>Ga0247823_10004357_pt1 | contig 11349 bp, 23 predicted proteins | sample 13C_PalmiticAcid_2_FD_192426 | JGI IMG/M metagenome (GOLD analysis project Ga0247823, IMG submission 192426) | Soil microbial communities from agricultural site in Penn Yan, New York, United States - 13C_PalmiticAcid_Day30 | ecosystem: Environmental > Terrestrial > Soil > Agricultural land...
TGTCTAACCCTAATTGAAGTTTCTGTGCTCTATTCATAGTTTATCCAATATTTTTGCCAACTCAAGTACCGTTTGTTTGTCTTTGCCTGATAGATTATTGAAAATCTTCAGGAGCTCTTTATTACTTTCAGAGAGTACGGGGCTCTCTGCTGGACGTGGGCCCTCACCATACACAAGCCAATCAGGAGTAACACCTAACCAGGAGCATAAAATAAGTATGCTGTCCCTTTGAGGAAGGTTGATGCCCAATATCCATTTACGGAAAGCCTGGTGTGTTATAGGTATTCCAGGATGGCGCTCATTGAAGTGTCGAGTTAAAGCAACGTAATTGGTGCACTCGTACCCAATTGTCTGTAGTCTCTCTTTTAGCCTTTGGCTGAATCCTGCTCTATGATCCATTATTTCCTCATAAGTGGCATCAAAGCTTGAGCAAAAGGGCTTAGCTTCTTTACTGATGGAGGTTTAGGCTCCGCGCTTTTCGGTAACTGCCCTTCCATACCAGCTAAAGTCAAAACACGCCGCATTTCTTTAGCTGAAAAGGAAAGTTCGTGCTCCTCATGCTCTTTGAAAGAGTTTATTATTTGGTAAACAGTACGGTCACTTTGATAGGTAGTACCGAACATGAGCCATTCAGACGACACGTCCAGTAGTTTGGCTAAGTCCAGTAACCTATCGTGTAAGGGAATTACTCCCTCTTCCAGCCAGCGTCTCGTTACGAATCTAGACACTGAGTCACGCTCAGGGAATCTTTCATTTAGAAGTCTAGACAAACTTAAAGCATGGGGCTCAATACCCGCTCTATGTAGGGCTTTGTGTAACCTTATCTTGAAAGGCTTCTTATCGTAGGCTCGATTCATAACGGAACTCCTTTTAAAAGATCAGTTTGGACTAGCAACTAAATACAGCACACGAGTTTCATACTTGGCCGACACTTTGTATTGAGCATGTTGTTCAAGCGTACAAGCCACCCAAGGTTCAACGTCAGCGCCCCCGATGGGTAGCGCCCTATATTGGTATTCAGCAGGCACCCAGTTTATCTCTATAACGTCCTTAGCTACTAGTTCCAGCGTGATGTCGATTGCTGTACCACACAGGGAACCTAATAGGTTGAACGTGCCGTCGGGTTCATTGGAGCGCATGACCTTAAGCAGCATTTCGTTAAGGTGGCCCTGCATGCAGACTTGATTACGGGCTTCCCTCGCTATACCTTGAGCAGCCTTCGAGCCCATACCATGAAATAAAGTACCCCATTTTGAGGGCTCTTTATTTAGAGGCTCACCTGACAGGTATAGATATAAGTCTTTGACTAACTTGGCAGACATACAAGCAGTACGCCCATCGCTGGATTGGTAAACATGACGAAGAGCATCGACGAGGGGACCAACTGCAGGTGGTTCGGCATAAACCTTATCAGGTACTACTTTGAAACGACCATCAAAGAACTCTTCTTTGGATCTGGACCACTTTTGACCCGTCAGAATGTCTTGATATACTATGTGCGGCTTGAGGTCTGCTTCATTGGTTACCTCGTCTCTTATGACATACTGGCCTCCCTTGGTATGTTCATAAACGGCAGTGCTGCACGATCTAAACAGAGACCTTAGCTGGTACAATAAGGCGGCAGCCTCTGAACCCTGCGACTCGCCGGTCTTACCTTCTTTGTGGGCTAAGTCCCAATATTGGCCCAATAGATCATCGATGTTTCTCATTTTCCCTCCTTGTTAATTTGCGGCCTCATATCTGGTCGATCGGCATATATAATGTCCTCTGCTTCAGGTCCTTTACTATGAAGAGCATTAGCTGCGCTCATCAATAAAACCATTCGAACCCGCATTACCCGTTTAGTTTCTTCAAGACCATATCGGCCTAGATGCTGCAACCAGGCCTCAATAGACTGAAGTTCATTCAAAGGTGCAGGTATACCTAAATCTTTCCACATCTTTAGATGTTGGAGAAGAAATTCATCAGAAGATAGATCAAGTGGCATATTAGTCCAAATCGTATTTGCGAAAAAGTCCGTCCATTACCTGGGCAACTTCTGGGGTTACTTCACCCAAAGATACTACCATGTTTACTTCTCCTACAGGAACTACCACAGAGTCCGGTACTTCATGCCCTTCAGCCGGCAAAGTAAACCACGAGGTGTCAAGTAATCCAACTAATAGCTCTTCTGTATTCAGTCCCTGCTCCGTCGTGTAGGCTACACATCGATCCCTTAGAGTAGACCAATGCGGCAAGTCTAGGTGAAACGTGAACGAAGCTCTAAGCAGACCTATAGGGTATATCAAGTTGGTACGTGAGGGGTCAACGTCCCTCAGAAGAGCATCAACGTCCTTAAATCGACCTTCGCCCATTGACTGGAAGACGTGCTCTATAAGGAGGTCTAGCAAGTCATCCACGCATTCAAGATTAGAGTGTATCTGCTCTAGGAGAGTCATCAGTAGCACCTATATGTAGTGGTTCGAGGTCTATTCGAGAAGCCAATATGGAGACCAAAGCTCTGTAAGCCGTTTGTGGCAACTGCAAGCCCCAGGTTGATGCCCACTGGGAGGCTATAGCCTCCGCCTTAGTTAGCTTTGCTCCAGGTAATTCGGACGGCTGTTTATCTAACGACTCAAGGCTGTGTAGCCAATTACTAATATTCTTCTTGATAACTGACTCCGGCAAGTTAAGATCGAGGATAAGACAGGGCCTAACTTTACGTGGATAACCCAACGGATCACCATACCATAGCCAACCAGTGGTCTTCAGAGGCAGCGCAAGAAGGTTATGGACTATATCCCATATTAATACTGGGTCTGGATCTACAGCCCTGAAGGAAACATTATCGACAGTGTAATAGCATTTCATATTGGCCACCTATGAGATATGATAGACAGATCGATCAGTTTAAACCACCCATCAATCTGAATCGATACAGCAATACGGTCTAAGGGTTTGATTTCCTTAGCAAGAACACGAGCGTTAAGTCCCTTACATAGATTCTCTACAAGCTCTGTGGGTTTGAGAGTACCTTCTACCCAAGGTACGGCAATCAGATCGAGGTCGCGCTCAAGCGTACCATGTACACCTATAGCATAGCCCGCCTCTTTGGCTATCGAGCGTATCAATGCTATATCAGGTAACCTGGGGTACTCCCAACCGTCTGCGGGCTTTACCGTAGGCTTCCCACACTTGAGACACACAGGTGACCTACGAGGTGCATTGCAAGCCGAACAGTGCATGTATGGCGGATAAGTGATTTCCAGCGCATGCTTTAGGGATTCAATATCCTTATTCAGGTCTTTGTTGCCTGAACCTAGGATTTGGTCACACATATCCAGAACTCCCTTAACTGCGGAATCTGTAATAGACCACCTTGACGGATCTTCGCCTCTTGTCTCGTACCATTTCTGCATTACCTTTCTGATACAGAACAAGAACACGGTATCCCACATTCGACCTGACGAGCCGCTACCTGGACGCTCTACGGCTTGCTTTACCGCCCTCTCATTTTCCCACGTGCATACTAAGGATATAGCGTCGGGCAACGTTGGTTCTTGCAGGGCCTTAGCTAAGACTTCCTCAAAGTTGGTGAGTGGTATTTCTCTGAGGGTGTATAGCTCCACTATATCAATCCCTTCGGCACCCCTAAGGATCTCTACCATTTGCTCGTCAGCTTGGGAGCCTGCATAGAATACTTTAGGAGGCTCATCGTATTGTTTGTGCTTACTATAGACAGCCCAACCGAATAACGTGCGTTCAATCATATTAACCTCTTATTACGTCTGCAATGGCTAAACCTCTCTCATCTACCCATTCAACCCAATCGGTTCCCTTTTGTACCTCAAGTCCGTAGGCATTAACACTACTGTCAATCACTCTATTAGAGTATAGAAAGGAATTATATCTGATAAGCAGTCCCAAGGTGTGTTTTGCCTCTTCAACAGACCCTACTTGGGTATAGAAAATGTCGCTATACCCATATTGGGGATGCCACCATATACGGAGCTTCATTTTATCTTACCTGTGTTGGTCACAACACCTACAGCACGATCATCCCACAGCTCCTTCATACCATAGTCTTTGACATTAGTTATTGGCAAGATTTGCCCCAAGTGCTTTAGACACCAAGCTTCGATAGGCCGTTTTACTGCATCAACGTTGCGGTGGGCTTCACCATTAACGTCACCCATTGAAATAGCTACCTCACCACCGTCCACACGGGCAGTAAAGATGCGAACATCCTCACCTTCTGCAAGCCACTTCTTTACACGATTCAACATAGGCAAAATAGGTGCACCTACGTGTTCGATACCTCTCCAATAATCGTAGTGTGCTAACGTGCCATCAAGATCAACAGCAATCCAGGCTTTAGGTTTACGGTGCATATTATCCCTTAATCAATTTGTATATAGGTCTCTGAGTACTCTAGGTAGCAGCGCCTGTATGGTATATAGTCTTCTGGAGATATCGACCACAAGAACAGGTCACCATTGGGCCGACGACCGCCGTTATAAAACTCCCATACGGTCTTGAAGAAAACACGACGCCCATCATGTAGCTTTGCGTAGATCCTGAAGCGCTGACGGCCCTCTATCATGCTCTTGATCTTGGCCTGCTCGTCGTACCATTTAGCTAATTCTGTGTGACCAAATATCATGCCTCACCTCTAGTTGAATGCAGCATGCGAGCAAACTCTCTAACTAGGAGTCGTTCTCTAACAGGAAGACGATTAACGCAGACCAGAAGCTCTGCATCCTCTGGCTTAAGGGCCATATCCGTATCAACTGGTACAGTGCCGCCCTCTACACCATAGACAAGGTACTCGGGTGTAGAATTAAGCATTGAGCACAAGGTAATAACCTTAGTACGTGACGGTACAGCAAAACCAAACAACCACTTACGTACAGCATGTACGGTAACTGGGCTCCCTTTATACCTAAGGTTGAAATGCCGAGCTAAATCGGTAGGGCTAGTAGTCTTGTAGCCCTCTTTGGTCAAAAGTTCTTTTAGTCGAGCCGAAAAAGCTGCCCTGTCAGCTACCTCTTTACTCATTATCTTCTCCTTGAGAATTTTGCCTTATGTTTGGCTAAATTACCAAATAACCGTACTAATAGGACTACACCTTGCGTGGCTGTAGTCCTATTAAACGGCTTTCAACTTACGGTGTGTAGAACACCGGTTCTTTATAGGACGCACTTTTCAGGAATTTTCCTTTCGGTGCATCCGGTTGATCGACTAAGCTCTTCATGACCATCTTGGGATACTCGCCCTCAAAGTACACTTGAGTAACGCCCTTAGCTGCATGTGCCGCAATGGTTGCTGCCTTATCCTCATCGTCCTTAATAAATCGAGACATAACGCCAGTGATAACTGCCTGCATATCACGGTCCCCATCGATCCCCATGAAGTGCTCCACACCATCGGAGAACACGTTGATGTCTCGGGATGCATCACGCACCTTATCAAGATTCGGAGTGCCCTCAAAGGAATCAATACAGTGCTGCTTGATTTGAGCAATCAAAACCTTCAGCTTTGCCTGGTCTTCAGGATTGGTGACGCCTAGGCCTACCATAAGTTCTGCGCATTCATCAAAGATATTGAGCGCCTGGTTACGAGTGCGAATCCAATCGATATTATGTGGATCGCCTTGTGGATTGCCGAAAGCGGTATTCATTTCGCTTACGAGTTGAAAAGCAGAGGGTGTCATTTAATTCCTTTCAGAGTAGTGGCACCCTCTATTTACTAGGCAACGGTTATCAGGGATACGTTACTGATGTCCTTCAATTCGATGGTCGTAACCCTATGCCACACCAGTTTATCACCTTCCAGACGGAGATCCGACTCACTAATGTGGTATGAGCCAACTATAGAAGGATCAGGGAAAGTCCACCAATTCTGTTTACCGATAGACCGAGTATCTGGATGCCTGTAGCTATCGGTCATGAGTTGAATTCCGTATAGTTCGCCTACATGCCCTTGGTCCAAGATTTTTACCCTGTTCGTTTCTAGTCTAGTGGAACCACTGCTGATAAAATCTGACGTGATGAGCCTAGGGTATATAGTTGAACCAAAGAGTATAGTCCTGTACAGGGTAGGATCTTGGGTTGCATATAGTCCGAAAATCGAGGCCAAGCTAAATTCAGCGTAAGGGCACACCATCTCTTGTGTGGCGTCCAGGCAGTCAACTAAGTTATTGAAGAGTAGCCTGCGTTCATCTGAGCTATAGGTATTCTCGGCTACTGATGCCTCCGCAGACTTTATTGGGTCATACAGGTTTATGCAAACCTCACTATCATAACGCCATTTGAATGTAGGTAACGGGTCTGCGGATCGTTGAAACATCCTGCCTAAGAAAGACAGGTGTTCGGTAGACATAAACTTTTTAAGGGCTACCAATGAGTTGTTCATAAAATCCTCTAAGTGGAAAAATAGGGAAAGCCAAGTTGGCTTTCCCTAGTATTTACTGCTTGCCTAATAATGCATCATACTTCTCAAGAAACTTTGGTATGCGATAGCCTACCGAATACCAGAAGGCCAGCTGTGCGGTCGGATCAATGTAGGCAGCCAGCGCCGTTGTGCCCGTCACTTTGGTACCCGAAGCTCCACGTCGAACGTGGTTCAATCTCTTGCCCACGACTTCCGCCATTTTCTTGAAGAGCTCCATAGCCGCTTTCTCTGAATTGGGCTTCCTCTTGGCTAACACCTCGTCCATCAAGTCGGTAAACAGTTTCGTACCTGCTACTGTACGGAGTTTGTGAACTGTAACGCCTTCAGGGGCACCACAAGCCTTGAATAGCGCATTGACTTGGCCAGGCGTGATCGGTACCCTCTTCTTGCCTTTGACGACCGTAAAAATGCGCTCTCTAGGTTCTTTACCAGTCAGCAGGGTATTCAATGCAGTAATAACGGCCTTCTGCTCGGGGTCCGAACGCATAAGCTTGTGAACAGTCGCTACGCCGTCTTTCCCTTTATACCTTAGGACTATGTTACCAGCGGGATCGATAATAGCATGCTTGGCCAACAGAGTTGCTACCCCATAGGTAGATTGGCCCCCTGCTTGATTACCTACGCTACCGATACGTGCCGAGAATTCGTATAGGATCTCCAATACAACGGCTGCTACGCAACGTGGGTCGGCTTCACTAAAGTTCTTTACCTTGGAGAACCACCGCCTATGCATTTGATCGATGACCTTCGACAAATCCTCGACCTTAGCAAACTTGGCCTTAGACTGCCCCTTCTTGTATGCCGAAGTATAGAAGTAGGGGCCTGGGTCACCATTTGCTCTTTGGGCCATGAACACCCAGTCCCCACCATTCGGCTTCCCATAGCTCTTGTTCATGACTACGGTAGGGAACGTTACTGCATTTGGCAAGCCCTCTATTAGCTCGCCTTTCGATGTGTACAGTCGGCCCAAGTCATCAATTTGACCACTGAATCCCTGGGGCATCAAGTGGTCGATACCATTAAGCTTGAGGTAGTCCAAGGCCTTGGAATAATCTACTTTATGGGAACCGCTACGACGAATATAGGCTACTAGCGCATCCTTCCAGGCTTGATTGAACTCCCTACGGAGAGACAAATAGGTTGAGTAGTCTTGCGGCTTAAGTTCTTTAACCTGCTTTGCTTCTTCTAACGTTAGGGCTGAGTCTTTGCGGCCTACCAATGTTTGAACGAGCTTTTCTAACTGAGCTTTAGTTGATTGTTGGTCCCCTACTTTGGGTACAAGCTTTTGCACAACCCAAGGGGAGCCAGATACAGAGGCAAGCTTTCTTAACTTGTTGAGCGCGCCTTCGCTACTCTTTCTGAAATAGAGGCCTAAGGCGGATAAGATTTCTAAATCTTGGAGGGGAACTTCTTTGTCAGCTTTGCCTAGCGGAGCGAGTTGTTTTATCTCGGCCCCAAGTTGGGCTACCGCTTCGTCCTGACCTTTACCTTTGAGGGTGGCTAAGAGAGCGGGCCGCAAGCCGGGTAACGCTTTAGACCACATAGGCAGCACTTCTTTGGCCAGCCTAGATATCTCCAATGCCGCATCTTCGGGCGCTTTCTTATTACTGTCCTCAGAGCGGACTACCAAAAGGGTGTACAGCAGTTGAATAAGTGGCGTTATACGGCTTGCGGTTATTATGGTTGGCATTTGCGCTCTCCTTGGCTAAAACATAAAATTAGCCAAGGAGAATTAACTGTGCTCTAGTTTTCTTTTGCATAAGCAAGCGCTACACTCTTATGCACACTAGAATACTCAGGTGTTGAGGAAATATCGCTATCGCTCAGGTCAAGGCTAACCCACATTTCATTGACTATATACTCGCGGTCCTCCTCATAAAAGGAGACTACTAAATAATAAGCCTTCTTTGCGTCTTTGCGTTTGAATTTCCTATACAAGAACTCTACGTCCACGTCTTGATCACGGCTATAGATTTCTTCTAGTTTGCCTATTGTCAGTTTGGTAGGATCAGCAGCGGCTGAAAGCCGGGTTGTAGCATTGAGTTTCATAAGATGACTCCTTTGAGGGTTGTTTCATAAAATTAGGAATCAAGCCAGCCCCCATACGATACAAAAGACAATGCAGCACAGGCCAAGAGGTACAGAACTGCGAAAGATATATACCCACCCTAATAGGGCTCCTATGACCAAACATAGGAGCACCATACACATAAGAACGTTACGCATCTATAACAGGTGTTTCTACAGGGATGAACTGTTGGGCCGACTTGATGTTTAAGATCAGCTCAACCTCTAGCCCATGAGGTCCTGCTCCATTTGGGTTAGCCCTAGTTCGCTTGTCACCACCTACGGGAGGCAAGAACGCCAAATCTGCGCACTCATAAACGTGGTAGAATATTTCATGCCTATCTATAGAGAAATAGGTAATATAAACTGTTATGGGTTCTCTTAGGTTCTGAATTTCGTGTAGAAGGCTGAACGTTGAGGTTCTCAGTTTAAGGGCCAACCTAAGGTTATCCTCGTATTCGAGTTCTTCCTCATCACCCTCTTCCTCGTCGTCCTCAGACTCTTCCTCTTCGTCATCCTCAAGATCAAGGTATTCGTCCTCGGTAGGGTTCGCTTCTACCGACCACTGCATAATATCCTTAGACAGCGCATCAAGGTTTACGGAGTCGTTTATAGATTGACACTCAAGGCGCACTTCAAAGGAGGTGGCCGATATCTCTGCCCCAGGACGAGGGCGTCCATCAGTGTGGGTTACCGATAGGCTTTTACTTGGTGTGGGTATGTGGTGGCTCATTAATAGTCTCCTATGAAGCGCATTTCTCTACAAGTGTTATATCTGATCTGGCGTAGCAGTCCCTAACTCGAACAGAGCCTGGGGATCGGAATGTTACGGTCAATGGCGTAATCTCCTCTATACAGAGCTTCTCCAGAGGTTTGACTTCAAGGGAAAGCTTGACGTACCACGTTTCTCCAACTTGGGGCCGCGTGGTGGCACTTACGAATTCACCAAGACGTACGGCATCCAAACTCTGAATAATCTTAGTGGTGAAAACCCTTACTTCGTCAGCACTTAATTGTTTCTTACTGGATATCAGCCCATATTCTTTCAGAACAAACTTTTCAAAGGCATCCAATTGGGATTCAATTGTGCTCATAAGGCTCCCCTTCAGGTTGGACAGAGCAACGGCTAAGTATGCTGCTGGCCGCTATCTTCTCCCCTGTGGATTCTTCTAGGCTCTTCTTTATGGCTTCGGACGTCTCACCATATACTATTAGAACATCAATACCGTTATCCAGAGATACAACAACCGGCTGGTCCTCTTTGAGTCTACGGGTGGTCTCCGCGTCTAACCCTAAAACAAATAGACCACTACGCATCTTAGCTTTTAACATCAGACCGCTCCTTCACAAAGTCATCTAACCTCTTAATAGTAGAGTCGAGTCTTGAAGTATCAAGCTTGGTCTCTAGCCAGGTATGAAGGGCATATACCAGAAGGGCTCCGAGGTGGATGACAAAGAATACCGAGGACACCCAAGCTCGGTCTGCTAGACTTAGCCTGTAATACAGTATGCAGAAACCAACAACATCGGCTGCAAGAACTACGAGGATAAGTGCCACAAACAATTTCTTCCCGGTTGACATGGTCACTCCTTCTTGAGCTTCTTGAACTTGGTTTCAGGATCCTTCATAAGTTTGCCTGCCTCACGAAGGACGTTTAGACCCTCGTCGCCCCAAGGCAATGTCATACCCTGGCGACCTGGCTTGAAATTGCCTGGGTCGGCTTTCGTTGCATACATTTGCCTTACCGACAGGAATTTGGAGCCGTCTTCCATCTTTATGGCCTCTACTTTATAGGCTTTGGTTTCCGATAGCTCAATCAGTTTGAATGTCATGGTTGTCCTTATTTAGTAGGGCAGAAAGTGCCAAAATTTGTCAGCAATACAAACGATAATCACACCAATACTGATCCAGTCCCACATACGATAGCCCTCAATCAGGTTCTTCACCAACCCAAAGACGTTCAAATATTAGAGCCCTAACCTTCTTTGTGTATTGCTGACCTTGAGGTCCGCTATGCGTAATGATCAACACATCTTTTTCCTCTGGAGGCGAATCAAAAGGCACTAGGTTCCCGAAATGATCGGTGACTCCAATTAAAGTGTCGTCATCCAAAGCATTGACTATATCTTTAAGAACGCGGGCGCTCAAATAGGTTTCATTCGACATTATCAGCCCCTGATACTAAAGCACGGACATCTTTAGCGAGTTTTGAGGACTGATTATATTCTGATCTAGCTGCCGCTTCCTTCTCGACCACGTGCTTAAGAGTCGATTTGATAATCGCAAGGGCACCGTACTTGGCTATCAATGCACGTACTTCTTTGTCTAGCGCTTGAGCTTCCGACATATCGTGGATAAGATTATTGATGGCGTCTTCATGCCAATGGCTATCGTCTCTCATAGGTTTACTTTCTCACTTAAACGAAGGGTTGCTATAGCTGCACGAAGTTGAGCAGCGCTGTCTTCTGTTTCTTTTAACTTGTCTTCCATTTCTTGCACGTCCCAAGGATACAGACCACCGTGGCTTGTATGGAAACCCTTTATAGTCCCATCTTCCATCCTGACAATCCAGGCTACGTTATCTGCCTCCCACCCTGCATACAGAATAGGCACTGTATGCAGGATTTCCTTTATCTTGCCGTAGCCTCGATATTCGGCTTCTCTGTTTAGTTGATTTAGGCTGCTCATTTGGGCCCCAATGAATTTACAAAGTGAAGAAGGGTGCGGCGCAATGCGTCGTCTTCCCCTATGTCTTGGGTACCCATAATTTTTCGGCATTCATTGAATACAGGATAGTGTAGAAACGTATGGATATCCATAAGGTATGGTACCATACCCTTGTGGTTGGT